>Ga0116166_1004236_pt1 | contig 10621 bp, 8 predicted proteins | sample AD_JPNMR2_MetaG_FD_89884 | JGI IMG/M metagenome (GOLD analysis project Ga0116166, IMG submission 89884) | Active sludge microbial communities of municipal wastewater-treating anaerobic digesters from Japan - AD_JPNMR2_MetaG | ecosystem: Engineered > Bioreactor > Anaerobic > Digestate | place...
CGTCATAGTCGATTGCTGTCGCGGCGTCCGGCTCCGGCAAAGCGAACCCCAGCGTCTCCAGCGCTTTCGCGTGGTCCGCGAGAAGTGAGAGCAGGTTTTCCGGGTCGATCCTCGGAGGATTTCCGGCTGCGAGAAGAACCGGCCTAATTTGAAGCTTGCCATGGGTGGTCACCATCCCTGGACGCCCCTGCGTCCGTTCCTTACAGGAACCGAACATCTTACCCGATCGGACCGGCTTGCGGCAAAGGCCAAATGAAATCGCTATCCGGTTTCGCCGGCCTGTTGCCAAGCGTCTTCCAAGGCGCTTTAGGATAGCGATTGACACCCGGCAAGAACAACTGTTAAATGGTCGGGTCGCTTTCGGGGCGGGTTAGAGCACCGCCCCAGCAGAAAGAGAACCGCCATGGCCAAGTCGCCGCTGGATACGGTGATGACTATCGCCGAGTTGTCGAAGTACCTGAAGATTTCCCGGTCCACGCTCTACAAGCTGGCCCAGGAAGGCAAGCTGCCCGCGCAGAAGGTCGGGCGTCATTGGCGGTTCCACCGCGAGGCAGTGGACGAGTGGCTGAAGCACAAGGCCGAGCCGAATCAGTGAGGCTGTTGTCAGATAGCGAACGAGGCATGAAGGACCAGTGACCATCCACCGGGAAAGCACGCGGCATATCCGCCTGGTAACCGACCGTCCGGTCGAGCAGTTTTTGCTGCGCCTCTTCCTCCGTGACGCCGATCTTCGGTCACTCTCCATCGTGTCGCCGTTCATCTCGTCCATGGAGGGCTGCCGCTTCACCCTGGCGGACCTACGTCGGAAGGTCGAGCGTGAGCGAATCTGCACCTATGTCACGACGCGGCAACCGACGGAGGACTACCAGGAAGAGGCCATGACCGTTCTTCTTGGTTCACCGTGGATCGAAGTCCGGTACAACCCGTCCATCCACGCGAAGGTCTATATCGCACTGGCCAGCCGGGAAGCTGATTCTTTCGCCCTTTTCGGATCAGGCAACCTCACGGCGGCGTCGTTTCAAGCCAACATCGAAGTCGCCATGATGCTGCATGGCGAAGGCATTGGCCGCACCCTCCTGCATGAGCTTCACTACTGGGCGAACGGGCAGCTTCGTACGTTACAGGAAAGCGCATTGATCCAACGCATAACAGCAGAAAGGAAACCGCCATGGAGTTCAAGAACTGGTTCTGTTTGAAGGATCGGGAGAGTTTCACGATTGATCCGAAGATCAACCCGCCGGACGCTAGGTTCTACTTCGGCCGCGCACAGCTTGATGATCGCATGAAGAACCAGATCAAGCGTGCGTTCATCGACCCGCAAGTGCCGAAGATGATGGTTTGGGGACCATACGGTTGCGGCAAGACTCAGACGCTCTACTACCTCGCCTACTGGATGGAGCACCAGACCCCCGCATCGTGTAAGGGCAAGCCACACACCGTACACCTGGAGATTGAGGTTCGCAGCAAGTCCACCGCTGCCGAATGGCATCTCCAGAACATGGAAGCCCTCGGCATGGCCGCCGTTCAAGGCTGGCTGAAGGAACTGTTCTCCAAGTCGGCCGAGTTCGAGAAGGAACTGGCGAAGCTCACGACCGACCCGAACATCGTCCAAGCATTCAGCCATCTGCGCGGCGGCGGCGACTTGGGCTTCGGTGCTTGGCGTTGGCTCACGGGCCAGAATCTTAGCGCCAAGGAACTCCAGGAGATCAAGGTTACCCGGAACCTCGGCTCCGTCGGCGTCGGCGACCTTGTAGCCGCGCTTCAGGCTTGCGGCGCTCTTGCTGCCGCCGTGGGGCATCGCCTGGTGTTCTTCATTGACGAGATGGAAGAGCTTCAGAACGTTCGCACCGGCGACGCGGCCGAGTCTTGGCATCAATACATCCGCAAACTCGCTGACAACGCCAACTCTCACGTCGGTTTCGTCATCGGCTTCAAAGCCGATACCAGGGACGACGCTCCTGAGATGCTTGTTCGCGGCGACGTTTCTTCGCGCGTAAGCCCGAACAACTACATCGAGCTTGAGACCCTGGCTGCTCCCGCGAACGTCCAGCAGTTTGTCCGCGAGATGCTCGAACACCTGGTCGATCAGGTCGAGGCCGAGAAGCGCATCCAAGCCGATACATTGCCGTCTACCAAGGACACATACCCGTTCACCGCGACGGCGTTCGACCTCCTGTGTGATTACGCGTGCCAGGACGTTATCAAGTCCACTCCACGCAACATCATCCGCACGATCAATGAGTGCGCCATCGCCGCATGGGATGCGCAGAAGAAGGTGATTGATGAAGACATCGTGAACGAGATCGCGCCGATCATCTTTGGCTAACACTGGGAGAAGGACCATGAAGAAGTTCACCACGAAGCCAAGGGTCTTCCGGTCTAACCCCGGATATGCCGGCACGCACAACTACGAGAGCAGGGGGTGGGTCTACCTCGGCCGGCTCGGCGAAGCTGGCCCGCTCACGGATGTGCGATTTGACACCGATATGGCTCACGTGGTGGCGCTCTTCGGCAAGCGGGGCTCGGGCAAGTCCTACACGCTGGGCACGCTGCTGGAAGGGCTTTGCACGACAGAGGCCCAGTCCAGCATTGCGGCGAACCCCGGCAACTCGGCGATCTTGCTGTTCGACACGCTCGGCGTCTTTCAGTGGATGAGTATTCTTCTCCACGAGGATTCGCAGAAGGCTCTGCTGAAGGAGCAATACTCCGTCCGCCGTGGCTGGTCGATCAAGGCCGAGCCGCTCAACGTTGCCGTCTGGATTCCCAAGGGAACCCGAACGCCCGGCACGCCGGCGGACCATCAGGAGTTCACCATCAACTGCTCCGACTTCGCCGCCGAAGACTGGGGCTATCTGTTCGGCCTTGACATCTATCAGGACCGGATGGGGCAGCTTCTCAACGACGCCTACATCAAGGTGACGCAGGAAGGCTGGAACGACAGCCAAAGGCGACATCAGCCGAATCCCCAGTACTCGGTCAATGACCTGATCGCGTGCGTCAAGACGGACCGGGAGCTACTGGACGCCTACCACGAGGAGACCCGTCGGGCGATCCTTCAACAACTGATGACCTACCACCGCAATCCGCTGTTCGAGGACCAGGGCACGTCGCTTCGGGATTTCCTCAAGCCTGGCCGGATGAGCGTCATCGTGATGAACAAGATGTCCGATGAACTCCGGCTCATCGTCGTCTCCGCACTGATGCGACGGCTGATCGCGTCCCGAGTCCAGGCTTCCGAAGCTGAGAAGCACCTGAAGATCATCGAGAAGCTCTCTCCGCAAGAGCGGCAAGCGTTGGAGCAGGTTTCGGCCACGGCAGCGCCCCAAACGTGGGTCGCCATCGACGAAGCCCAGAACATCCTGCCATCGGAGCGCCGGACATCCGCCACGGATGTCATCGTCAAGTACGTTCGTGAAGGCCGCAACTACGGCCTGTCCTTCGTCGTCGCCACGCAGCAACCGACGGCCATCGACCCGCGCATCCTCGCACAGGTTGATACGCTGCTGGTTCACAAGCTCACGGTGCAGGGCGACATCGACTACATCCGAAAGAACATCAAGTCGAATCTCCCCGAGGAGGTCAAGTACGGCAACTCGACGCTGGGATTCGACGAACTGATCCGCAGCCTCGACGTGGGGCAGGCGCTTGTGTCCAACACCGAGACCGACCGAGCCTTCATCATGGATGTCAGGCCGCGGATCAGTGTGCATGGAGGTTTCTGATGGCCGGCCGAATCAGGGTTCTGGACTCCGCAAACCGGACCATGCAGCGCTTGGGCTACCTCAAGGCGCTGGCTGCGCTTGTCAACGAGAACGAGACCAGCAATCTCGAAACCCTGGGCAAGCGCCTCATCGCACGGGTCACGCAACGCGTTCGCCTGTTGCCGCCGTTCGATCCTGACCTTCAGGAGTATGCGAAGACCCGCCTCACGGACGGCGCGTACAGAGAGCTTCGCAAGACAATCATGGAGAACGCCGGACCGGCCGGCGTTGAACTCCAGGATATCTATCTAGCCGACCCGTCGTTGCCCTCCAGCACTGGCAAGCTTGTTGAAGCAAACTGGAGACGCTACCCGTATCTTGGCACTTCCCTGGAATTGGTCAAAAAGGGAACCTATTCGGCACTGACACGCAGCCTCGTGCTGCTGGCCGTCACGCCGAAGGAGGAACTCGCGGCCTTTGGCGAACTTGACCGTCAGAACAACCCCATGCGGATCAGCGACAGTCAGGCGGCCGTACTGCTGTACTGCCTGCTCGACAATGACGCCGAGGTCTCGCTTCCTCTGCTCCAAACGCTCGCAGCCAAAGGCGAGGAGGTCTTCGACGAACGAATCGCCGGCGACTTGCTGCCCGACATTCTCCGCAGTGTTGCCGCGGCTCACGCGAAAAGAAGCCTGCCGGCGGCAGAACGCGAGCGGCTGTCCATGCTCGGCAAGATTGCCGTCAACGTCGCGAAATGGAAAGGCAAGCCGTACACCGGCAGCGGCGCACGCGAGGAGGCCATCCGCGTCCGCCTCGAACCTTGGTGTGACCTCGGCCTTCTCTCCAAGCCCGTCCGCGAGAAGTACGACTATCGGGCCACCGACGCCGCACGGGCCCTTGTGGTTCGGAACAGCCAGTTTCCAGACATCGACACGTTCCTCCAGGAAGGCTTCTTCGCCGCCTTCGCCGCCTGCCGCGGCATCGAAGCCAAGCCCGCCGGAGACGCCGAAGCGACCGAAGCCCTGGCCCGAGCCGGCGAAGCGCTCAAGAGCACCCTCGGCTACACGCCGATCACCGATGTCGGCCTCCTGGCCGGCACGCGCTTGCTCATCGAGCAGCGGCGAATCCTCGAACTCAGCCGCACCGTGGACATGCTCAAGGCGCTTCAGAAGCAGGACCCGAACTTCGTCCGCTTCACCGTGGACCGCATGGGAGCCCTGGCCTACGTCAAGTTCCTCAAAGCCGCACCGGGGGTGTAACCGTGCAGGAAACCGTCGCCAAGCTATTCCAGAGATTCGTCGAGAAACTGCCAGCCGGCCCGGATGCGCCCCTGCGCGCCGAGAAGGTTCAGCCCGCCGACGAAACCTCCGCTGCGCCTTGGCATACGGTCCTGATCCACGGACGCCACGACGGGTCCGATGACCCGCTCGCCGTCGTTCTGATGACCGTGCCGTCCCGCGCGGCCGACGATACCGCTCTACTGGAATTCGTCGTTCGGCGCGCCCGGGCGCACAGGGCCCCTTACTTCGTCACGTGGACGCTGCGCGATGCCATCCTCTGGCGCACGCCGAAGGCCGGCACGCCCGCGGCCCGCGATGCGATGGAGAAGCTCAAGGACTACCCGGACCTCTATGAGATCGGCCAAGCCGACCAAGGCCCGCTCGACGAAGGGACGCAACTGAAGGTCCTCGACCGCGGCAGCGAAATCCTCCACGACCTCGAACGCCTGCTCAAGGACGAAGCCCTCGAACTGGTCCAGATCGACGCGACCTACTTCGTCAACCGCCTGCTCGATGCCGTACAGCATTTGCTGCCGATGGTGTCCCACTCCATCCACGACCGGCTCGGCAGCGACATCGCCTTCCGCGATGAACTCACCGCCTGGGCGGTCAAGCAGGCTATCGCCGGCGACCCGGCCGACCCGGAGTTCGCCGAGTCCATCGCCCGACAGATCATCTACCGCCTGCTGGGCAAGATGCTCTTCTACCAGAGCTTGCGCCGCTCGGCCCGGCATCTGCCCAAGCTCGACTTCGATGGCGTCGATACCGCCCAAGTCCTGCCCAAGCTCCGCGCCGCCTTCGCCGAAGCCCGCAAGATCGACTACCACGCCGTCTTCGACGAAGCCCTGCCCGACCGCATCCAGTGGCCGGCCGAGGCATCCCGCGCCCTGGCCGATCTGATTCACGACTTCCACACCCGCGACTTCGCCGCCTTGCCCCAAGACGTGGTGGGCACGGTCTTCGAGCGGCTTATCCCGCCCGAGGAGCGCCACGGCCTGGGCCAATACTTCACCAGTGAGAACCTCTGCGACCTGCTCAACGCCTTCTGCATCACCGCCCCGACAGACAAGGTGCTTGACCCGACCTGTGGCACGGGCACGTTCCTTATCCGCGCCTACGACCGGCTCCGCTGGCTCGGCCAGCACGACCACGTGACGCTGCTGTCTCAGCTTTGGGGCGTGGACATCGCCCCGTTCCCGGCGGAACTGGCGACGATCAATCTCTTCCGCCAGAAGATCGCCGAATACGGCAACTTCCCGCGCATCCTGTGCCACGATTTCCTGCGGATCGACCCCGGCGACAAGTTCCGCTTCCCGCCGCCCAAGATGGACCTGGAGCGGCCGGAGGAAATGGAAGAGCCTATCCCCCAGTTCGACGCCATCGTCGGCAACTTCCCCTACGTCAGCGCCGATCAGATCGAAAAGCACGAAGCCGGCTACCTGGAGTTCCTTCGCAAACGCCTCATCGCCGACTGGTTCGACGAATACCCCGAGGTCTTCTACTACCCGACGAAGAAGGAGCAGACCGAGTTCGAGAAGTTCATTGCCAAAGGCCAGCATAGAGGCTGCGACCGCAAGAACGTCCAGCACCGCATCTCCACCTACGCGGACCTTTACGTCCACCTCTTCTTCCACACCGCGCGGTTCCTCCGGCCCGGCGGGCGCATGGGCATCGTCACCTCCAACGCCTGGCTGGACGTGAACTACGGCTACGAACTCCAGAAGTTCTTCCTCAAGCACTTCAAGATCGTGGCCATCCTCGAAAGCCGCTGCGAGCCGTGGTTCACTGAGGCGTCCGTCAACACCATCGTCACCATCATCGAGCGGTGCGATGACCCGAAGGAGCGGGACAACCACCTCGCCAAGTTCGTCAAGGTCAAGAAGCCGCTGGCCGAGTTGATCCCCGGCGATCCTGTCGTCGATGCCGTGCCTCGCCTCACTCGCCTGCGCGACCTGGTTGCCCAGGTCGAGCAGGCCGGACGAAAGTACGGCAAGACCCATCCGCTCGGCATGGTCACGGAAGAGGACGACAACTTCCGTATCCGCATCCTGCGCCAGAGCGAGATGCTGGCCGAGGTCGAGCGAGAAGAAAAGACCGTCAAGTGGGGCCGCTATCTTCGCGCCCCGCAGGTCTATTTCGACGTTCTGAAGCACGGCAAGATGTGCCTGCTCGGCGAAATCGCCGTCCCAAAGTTCGGCAGCAAGACGCGCATCAACGAGTTCTTCCACGTCACCCCCGAAGTGGCCAAACAGTTCGGCATCGAAGGCGAATACCTCTGGCCGCTCATCAAGAGTCCGAAGGAAACCAACACGATCAAGGTGGACCCGGCGGACCTGTCCCTGCGCATCTTCGTCTGCCGGCGTACCAAGGCCGAACTCAAGAAGCTCGGCCACAAGGGCGCACTGAAGTACATCGAATGGGGTGAGCAGCAGACATACAAGACGGGCACCTTCAAGGGAATGGCGTGGCCAGATGGCGAGTGGGTCAAGAACCGCCGCCCCGGATGGTGGGCGTTGCCCAGCAATGAGGTCCAGTTAGCTCAAGTGTTCTTCTCTATGGCGTTCGGCGAACGACACATCCACCGCTACTGTCCTCAGCCTCTTGTTGCAGACAACCGACTCTACTTTCTCGCCCCTGACAAGAAGATCACTACCGAGGAGTTGGCTGCCGCCCTGAATTCGTCCGTTGCCAGTCTAGCTCTTGAGGCGACTGGCAGAGTCAGCATGGGCGACGGCGCGCTGGAGATGAAGGTGGAAGCTGCAAGGGAGTATCTTCCCGTTCCCGATCTCCGGCCACTGGCGCCTGCAACGAAGAAGAAGATCGGCAAGTGCTTTCAGCCGTTGCTGAATCGCGACATGCAGCCAATTCTTGATGAGGTTAAACAGGACGACAGGAAGCCGTTGGATACGGAAATCCTCAGAGCCATCGGGCTGGACCCGAAGAAGTACCTCAAGCCGATCTACGAAGGGCTCTGCGAATTGGTCCGCGAGCGGATCGAGTTGGGGCAGATGCGCGGCAAGGCCCGCAAGACCAAAGCACGTGGCACGAAGGCCGAGAAGAAAGCCGTCGAAGAGGTGCTCGACGAAGTGCTGCCCGACGGCCCGCGGCGGTTCCCCGAAGAGTTCTTCTCAGGCACCGCGGCCGGCGGAAGCAAGACGGCCGTGGACCTGCCCGAAGCGCCGCTGATCTTCGACAGCAGCCCGTTGTTTACCGGCGTCCACACCGCCGACGGCAGTTTCAGCCGCAACGTCAAGACGCCGGCCGAAGGCAAGTTCCTGCTCTACGCCCAGCGAAGCGGCCACCGCACGGCCGAGCTTCCCGACCAGACGGTCGAGGTCACGCGGACCGTCGCGAACTACGAGAAGTACCTGCGGGAACTGCGCAAGCAGCTCTACGACGCCTACTACCGCCGGACCCTGGATGTCCGCGCCGCTGCCCGGCTCACGCAGTCGGCCTTCGACCGCTTCCATCTGCCGAATGTGGAGGGATGAACGATCTACCATGACGGGCGAAACAGACAACGTGGTCGGAACGATCCAGCTGACTCACTCGACGAGCCTGGTGTTCTCCGTGCGCCCCTGGAAGGGGCAAATGCTCGCCCATGTCCGCAAGTTCGTATCCGGTGCGAAGTACGAAGGCCCTACCAAGGCAGGGCTGGCCATGGGCGGCGATGTGCTCGTGTCAGTCATCGAAGCGTTGACCCGCCTGAACGCGGAAGTGCCCGGCGTCGAGGAACGCCAGTTCGCCAAAGTTCACAAAGCCGGCGACACGGACATCGTTGTCACGGTGATTCCACCCGACGACCTCAAGGCACTGCCCAGCGTGGACGTTCGTGAGTACGTGGACTCCGAGAGCTACACCGGCCCCACGAAGAAGGGCGTGCGTTTCCCTTGGGGCAAGCTACCCGAGTTCATCACGATTCTACAGACGCAGGCCCGCCAGTTGGGCGGCACGGAGAAGGCGCAAGCCATTCTGTTCCCCGAAGCGCGGCCGGGCTGGGTCAAGCAGGCCGAGCAAGCCGGTACGGACAAGCGGCCCAGCCGGGATGCTGTGCTACAGGAATTGCTCCCCGACGGCCCCAAGGACTTCCCCGGCGAGTTTGTGAACGGCAAGAAGAAGGCGGCGAAGATCGAACTGCCTTCGGAGCCGATTTCTGTAACGGTGTTGCCCGGCGGCAAGCACGCCGTGCAATCTGACTTCGGCTTCCGCCACGACGTGCGAAACCCGACCGAAGGGAACTTCATCCTGTACGCCTACCTCCGCGGCCATCGCAAGGTTGCCGTGCCAACAGAGATGATTGAGATATTCCGGTCGGTCAAGGCTTACGAGAACTACCTGCGAGACCTTCGGCACGCGCTGCTCAAAGCCTATGAGCGAAAGAGCGGTCACAGGCCCATGGCCGAGCATCAGGCCAAAGAGGTCTTCAAGACACATGGATTGCCTTGGCTGGAGTGAACCACGGGGTAACGCATGATGAACAGCGTTGACGCGGCATACAAGGTCTTGCTCGAAGCAGGGAAGCCTCTGCACTACGCGGAGATCGCGCGGCGCGTGGTTCAATCCAAGCTGTGGGTGACGAGCGGCAAGACGCCAGAGAACACCGTCAACCGGGACATCAACCAAGAGATCATGCACCGCGGCAAACTCGCCCGGTTCGTTCGGCTTGGCGATGGGATGTATGCGGCGGTTCCGCAAGACCAACTGAAAGACCCAAAGACCGTTCCGCCGGACTTGGCCTTCGTGTCCGACGCCTGGGGCCACCTGCCCATTGCCGCGAAGCAGAAGGTGCTCCAGATCGTGCGCGCCGCACTCACGGGCCAGACGGATGAAGTGGACGATCCGGTCGTCGCATCGGTCTTGCCCGACGGCCCCAAGGCGTTCCCTGCGGACTTCCTCAACGGTGATATCGGCGCGGTTCGGACGGTCGAACTGCCGGAGGAAGAGCTTGCATTCCGGCAACTGGCCGGCGGCGGGTGCGTGGTCGAGTCACACTTCGGCTTCTGTCTTGACGTTCGGAACGAGACGGAGGGCATGTTCATCGTCCACGCCCACGCCCGAGGTGCCCGTGCTCTGGACCTGCCGGAGGAGATGATCCATCTATTCAAGGCGGTCAAGGGCTACGAAGGCTACCTTCGCACGCTCTGGCGCGACCTGTACCGGGCCTATGGTCGCGAATGCGGTGATCGTGCCGCGGCCTACAGCCACGCAAAGACGGCCTTCGAGACGCTCGGCTTGCCGGTCCCCGGTGATGCCCAGCCTCCAGCCACATCCGCGCCTCCGACCGACGAACAGGGAGAGCGCCGGCGCAAACTCAAACGTGGTTTGAGGACACCGGAAACGGCGTTCTACCTACCGATCCTCCAAGCGCTGGACGAGCTAAAGGGGTCGGGGCGAGCGGCGGATGTGGTTCGGCGAGTTGGCGAGATCATGGCCGACACGCTGGGGCCTGATGACCGCGAGCCGCTGCCAAGCACGGGCCTGCCGCGCTGGGAGAACACCACGCAGTTTGCCAGACACTCCATGGTCCGAAGTGGCCTCCTTAAGTCCGACTCCAGGCGTGGCTTGTGGGAAATCTCCCCGAAGGGCGCTGAGCACCTTCGGCGCTCGCGGCCCGGCTGATCCTACGCCGCCGGCCGGAAC
>Ga0116166_1004246_pt1 | contig 10610 bp, 9 predicted proteins | sample AD_JPNMR2_MetaG_FD_89884 | JGI IMG/M metagenome (GOLD analysis project Ga0116166, IMG submission 89884) | Active sludge microbial communities of municipal wastewater-treating anaerobic digesters from Japan - AD_JPNMR2_MetaG | ecosystem: Engineered > Bioreactor > Anaerobic > Digestate | place...
CCTGTTGGTATTTTCGGGTTTATTGTATCTATGGGCCTTTCTCTCACAGTGCCTTCAACCCTGACCACCCATTCATCCCTTATAGATTTTATTCTGGCAAATTCATCCTCTGGAAAATTTTCAGGAGAGCATACCACCTGTGTTATCCCGTACCTGTCTCTTATATCAAAAAATATTACTCCTCCGTGGTCTCTTATAGAATTCACCCATCCACAAAGTATCACCTTTTTTCCTGAATGGTCTTTGTTTAGTTCTCCGCACAGATGAGTTCTCAACATTTTAATAACTCCTTTATCCCCTTTATGTAATTATTAAATGGAATGGTTACCTGTTTTCCTGATAGCATATCTTTAATAATAAACTCTTCCCTTTTTATTTCATCTTCTCCAATTATTATGCACCAGTTTGCTCCTGCCCGATTGGCTATTTTTAAGTGAGAACGTAGTGATTCCACTTCATAATCTGTCTCCACATCTATACCTTCGTTTCTCAATTCGTTAATAATTTTAGCCCCTTTAATTTTTGCATCTTCTCCTATACAGGCGAGATAGAAAAACGGTTCCACGGGGCCATTATACTTAAAAAGAGACAAAAGCCGTTCCATCCCTATTGCAAAGCCAACTGCTGGAATATCAGGCCCTCCCAATTGATGTACCAGGGTATCGTATCTCCCGCCTGCTGCGATGGCATTTTCTTCTCCGGATATATATAACTCAAAAACAGTTCTGGTATAATAATCAAGCCCTCTTACAAGATACGGGTCAACTTTATAAGACACATTATTTACTTTCAGGTATTCCTCAAACTTTTTAAAATGATTTTTACAGTCATTACAGAGGATATTTTCAATGACAGGTGCATTAGAAACGGCTTGTTTACAATCAGGATTTTTACAGTCAAGTATCCGTAAGGGGGAAGTAATAATCCTTCTCCTGCAGTCATTACATAGATGGTTTTCTCTTGTAGAAAAATAATCTTTGATTAAATTAGAATACCTTTCTTTACATTGGGGACATCCAAGTGTATTGACAAGAATGTAGTATTTCTGAAGGTCTAATTTATTTGCTATATTATAAAGCATTACAACAACCTCTCCATCAAAGAACGGATGTTTACTGCCAAATAATTCAATTCCAAACTGGTAAAACTGTCTGTATCTGCCTTTCTGTGGTCTGTCATACCTGAACATCGGACCGTAATAGTAAAAGCGAAAAACCTTTTTTTCTGCAGACATACCGGATTCAATGAATGCCCGCACAACAGAAGCAGTCCCCTCAGGTCTGAGTGCTATATCCCTTCCCTTTCTATCTTTAAATGCATAGATTTCTTTAGAAACAATATCTGACTCACTCCCTATACTCCTTTCAAACAGTGAACGGGGTTCTACCAGCGGGGTTCTTATTTCCTTATAACCATAAAGTTTTACAGTATCTGTAAGAATTTTTTCAATAAACTGCCATTTTGAAATCTCATCCGGCAGTATATCATGCATACCACGTACTTTTGTATATTTTTCCATTGGGTAATAATAAGTTAAAAGTTATAAAAGTCAAAATTTTCTGTATGTCCTATTATCTTACCACAAAACAGTTTATTGACAAAAAGTTTTTTAAGGTATATAATCGTTAAAACTATAAATCACTTTTTAAAGTAAAAAGGAGATGAGCGAAAATGTTGGAGACAGAAATAAAGAAAGAGATAACAAAGGAGTTCGGGAGACATCCAGGTGATACAGGTTCACCAGAGGTACAGATTGCTTTGCTTACAAAAAGAATAGATGCGCTTAATGAACATTTCAAAAAGTTTAAAAAGGATACAAACTCCAGACGTGGCTTTTTAAAACTGATAGGTCAGAGGAGAAAACTTCTTAAATATCTCCAGATGGAAAATCCTTCCAAATATCTTGAGATTATTGAGAAATTGAATATCAGGAAGTGAATTTATAATGGGCAAGAAAATTGAAATTCCTTTTGGAAATACTGCATTATCTCTTGAAAGTAACTTTGTTGCCAGACAGAGTGATGGTTCAATATGGGCCCGCGTGGGTGATACGGTGGTTCTTGCTACCGTGGTAAGCTCAAAGCAACCCCGTGAGGATATAGATTTTTTCCCGCTTATTTGTGATTACAGGGAATATATATCTTCCATCGGCAAGATTCCTGGTGGTTTTTTTAAAAGAGAAGGGAAGCCCACAGAAAGAGAGATACTGGTAAGCCGTTTGATAGACAGGTCTATAAGGCCACTTTTCCCGCAAGATTATAGAAAAGAAGTTCAGGTAGTTGTTAGTGTTGTCTCCGCTGATATGGAAAACAACCCCGATGTTCCGGCAGTGGTAGCTGTATCCTCTGCTATTACTGCTTCAAAGATACCTTTCTCTGGACCTGTTGGTGCAGTAAGGATAGGGCTGATAGACAATAAGTATGTTATTAATCCTACGAACACTCAGATGAAAGATAGTTTAATAGATATGATTATCTCCGGAACAGATGGCTCAATTTTGATGATTGAGGGTGATGGAAAGGAATGCTCTGAAGAGCAATTTTTAGAGGCAGTGAGGGTTGGCCATCAGGAGATAAAAAGAATAGTAGAAAAGCAGAGAGAATTTATCGGAGAAAAAGAAGGGTGGGAAGAAGAAAAATATGATGAAGAGATAGAGAGGAAAGCATATAACTTTATTTCGGAAAGGATAGAAAAAGCGTATGAGTTTCCTGAAAAGAAAGCAAGAATAGAGTTTTATAACACAATGGCAGAAGAATTCCTTCTTTCCTTTCCTGATGAGAAGAAAGAAGAGGCAAAGAAGGTATTTGAAAAGGCACTTGAAACTAATATAAGAAGGTTGATAGTGAGTACAGGTAGACGGCTTGATGGAAGGAACCCCCTGGAAATAAGGCCTTTAGAATGCGTTGTTGGGCTTCTGCCAAGAACACATGGCTCTGCTCTTTTTACAAGGGGTCAGACACAGTGTCTTGCCTCTGTGACACTTGGTACCAGCAGGGATGAACAGATAATAGAAGGCCTTCATGAAGAGATGACCAAGAGGTTTATGGTTCACTATAATTTCCCACCTTTTTCGGTAGGGGAGGTTGCACCTTTAAGAGGTGCTTCCCGCCGCGAGATAGGGCATGGGGCCCTTGCTGCCAGGTCACTGGAACTTTTTATCCCTCCTGAGGAAGAGTTTTCTTATACTATAAGGATTGTTGCTGAGATTCTTGAGTCCAACGGGTCTTCTTCTATGGCAACTGTTTGTGCGGGTAGCCTCGCTTTGATGGATGCAGGTGTTCCGGTTAAGAAACATGTAGCAGGTATTTCAGTAGGAATGATAAAAGAAAAAGATAAATATGTTCTTCTGACAGATATAGCAGGTGAGGAGGACCATTACGGCAATCTTGACTTAAAAATAGCAGGGACAGAGACAGGTATTACCGGCTTCCAGATGGACGTGAAAGAGACTGGCTTAACACTTGATGTAATGGAAAAAGCGTTATATCAGTCAAAAATGGCAAGAAAAGAGATTTTGAAAAAGATGTATGAAACCATTAAAGAACCCCGTCCTACCATATCCAGATATGCTCCCAGAATAATCACACTGAAGATTAAAACAGACAAGATAGGACTGGTGATTGGACCCGGCGGGAAGACAATAAAAAAGATTATAGAAGATACAGGGACGGAGATAGACATCTCTGACGATGGAAATGTCAGGATATACTCCCCCGATAGTCGTGCCTGTGAAGAAGCAGCGGATATGATAAGAGCTCTTACGGAAGAACCCGAACCAGGCAGGATTTACGAAGGTAAGGTGGTAAAGATAATGAGTTTCGGTGCTTTTGTACAGTTTTTACCCGGAAAAGAAGGCCTGGTTCATATTTCAGAATTGGCGCCTCACCGTGTGAACAGGGTTGAGGATGTAATAAAAGAAGGAGATATAATTCCTGTGAAGTTTTTAGGTTTTGATGAACAGGGTAGAGCAAAGTTAAGCAGGAAACAGGCAATCGGTAGACCAAAAAAATTGTGACTGTAAAGTAAAATTACAGGGGGGACAAAAATGAAACCTGTGAGATTGGAAGTTATGAAAGAAATAGAGCCGGGTGAATGTGTAATAGGTGTTTTTGCTCCTTGTGACCCACGAATTGATAAACAATCCAGAGAAAGAGCGGTGAATATAGTGAAGATAACTGCGGAGATTCTCTCCGGTAAAATTAAAAAGCCAGATGGTTCTCCAGTAAAGGTTGTTTACAGTGATGTCCTTATAGATGGGGAGAAACAGGCAGATATTGTTGCTGCCCAGTTTAAAGATGCAAAGGTAAATATCCTTGTAGGTTTACCGGATACCTGGGCTTTTCCTCAACTGACACTTATATCCTTTATTCAGCAGTTTCCATCAGATACACCGATTAACCTTACCTGCGGGAATAGTGGTCCAAAGCCAGGCGTTGTATATACCCATGCCTGTAGTGGTGCTGTTTCCCAGTATGGAAAACTCATCCATATAAATATAGGTACCTGGCCTGACACAGGGCAGAATCCTGTTATGACTGAAAGCACCGCTGAATCCCTTATTGACTGGTGTTATGCAGCACTGACATTTAAGGCACTGCAGGGCAGACGCGTGGTTATATTTGGCCATGACTCAATGGGGATGGAGACAGCGCTTGCCCATATTATCCCGACCAGAAAAATCTTCGGGATAGAGATAACACGGCTTGATATGAAACTGCTTGCGGATATGTTACAGAAGAAAGCATATAAACAGAGCGAACTGAAAGAATTGAGGAACTGGCTTGAAAGACACTGTAAAGGAAGAATAGAGATAAGGAATGAAGAAGATAGTGAAAGATTTAATGCGTCCCTTGCAATGTATCTAATAGTGAGGGATATTATGAAAGACCTTAATGCTGTTGGTGGTGGTTTTATGAGCCAGTTAGAGTGGGGTTCTGATTTAAGGGGTATTCCACTCCCTGTAGCAGATGTTATGGAGTCGCTTTTTAATTCTACTTTTGACCATAATGGAAAAAAGTCACCCGTGCCTTATGCTACAGAAGCAGATGTTCAGGGATTATTAACAATGCTCTTTTTCACCTATCTTACAGGTGGTAATCCCCCTCTCTTTATGGACTTCAGGAAAGTGTGGGAACCATGGGAAATAAAGGAACTTGCTGAAAAGGTGGGAGTAAAACTGACAGGTGAGACAGTATGGGAAAAGAAAGGTTTTGTGGATGGTGATAATTCTGGTAGTGCTGCTTTTGACTGGTCAGCAAAACCCGGTGCATCTATAGAAGAGATTATGTCAAGGGTTTCTTTTCCTATTGCAGATGAAGGATATTTTCCGGGGCTCGGGAATTCTGTAACATTTGTCTCTCCTGGTGGTATAAAAGGTGTGGCAGGTAGAATGGCTTATAGCAGCATTACAGGACTGTTCTCTTTTATATGGGATGAGGCAGAGACGGTAGACCTTCCTTCTAAACTTTCTGATGCTGTCTGCAGAACATCCACATCTACCTGGCCACATACATTTGTTGTCCCTGAGTATGCTACAATGCTTGAATATAAACAGTTCGCCCCGGCGAACCATTTCCATATGATATGGAACCTTAAGCCAGCACGTCTGGAATACTGGATGGACTTCACCAGTGTTCTGTCTGTTACTCCCTGGCAGGCACGGCCTTCCTTTATAGAAGGAGTTGACAGACCTGTGCCTCTTCTATACCTTATAAACGGCGGAGAAACACAGACAAAACTCAAACTGGCTTCAAGATATATTTGATACACTGAAAATGGCAGTCAGAACTATAAAATTTCCTGTCGTATCCAGCATGAAAAGAATAACGGATATGAAACAGGAGTATTTTGTAGCAAACTACTATGGAATAAATCCTTTTAGTGCTTCTCAGAAATATGTGGTGGTGCTCGCTACCAATATTAAATATTCTCTACCTCTTCATAATGATGTGGCTACCATAGGTATTGTTGATATAGAAACAGCGAAGTTTCACTCTCTTTCACAGACGAGAGCGTGGAATTTTCAGGAAGGATGTATGGCGCACTGGCTTCCCACGGCTCCTGATTCAGAGATTATCTTCAATGACTTCATAGAGGGGAAAAATGTTGCTCGTATTATTAATATCCATTCAGGAAAAGAGAGGATAATCTGTCGCCCTGTCAGTTCTATTTCTCCTGAAGGAAAGAAGGCAGTGAGTTTAAATTATTCAAGGCGCCGTCTTACAAGACCTGATTATGGTTATGATGGGGAAGGAGAGGACTCCCGTGCAGATATACCTTTTCCTGATGATGATGGACTCTATATAGTTGATTTACAAAAAAACACATCAGCCCTTATAGTATCAATTGCGGAAGTTAAAAAACTCATCGGTAAACCGGATATTAAGAATAAAAAGGCGCTTATGTGGTTTGCCCATACTCTTTTCAATAAAGATGGTTCCCGTATATTCTTTCTTGCAAGGATTAGAGAAAGCATCAAAACAGGTATTTTTACTGCTTCCCTTACTGTGGATTCTGATGGTAAAAATCTTTCCCCCTGTTTTCCAGAACCTTGGAAGTGGGGTGGTTCACACTATGATTGGTATTCAAAAGACATACTTATGGTGACAGCTGCATATCAGGGGAAAAGATGGGGACCTGTAATCTTTACAGTTGGGAAACAGGACTATCGTCTAATTGGAAAAGGTCTTTTTGAAGATGGGCATGGGACGTTTTCTCCTGATGGTAGATATATGGCGATGGACACATATCCGGACAGCATAGGTAATCAGGGGTTATATCTTGTGGATATGAAAACAGATGCTGTTTTACCACTGGCCCAACTATACGAACCCTCAGAGTATTATACGCCATTATCTTACTGGAGATGTGATTTACATCCACACTGGAGTCCTCGGGGAGATATCCTGCTTGTGAACTCAACACATGAAAATAAAAGACAGGTTTATGCTTTTACTCTGGGATTATAATCAGGAGATTTTTTAACAACCTGGTTATAAAGATTAATAATTCTCTCAATAACTTCTTCAATAGTCATTCCTGTTGTATCAATATAAAAGGCATCCGGATGCCTTACCAGTGGTGAGATGCTTCTTTTTTTGTCCTTCTCATCCCTTTCTATTATCTCTTTCTCTATAGTTATTAAATCACCTTCAATTCCCATTTCTTTTAACTGGAGATACCTTCTCTTTGCACGTTCTTTTACACTGGCATCAAGGAAAATTTTTAATTGAGCATCAGGAAAAACCTTGCTTCCGATATCCCTGCCTTCCATAACAATATCATACTTTTCTCTTAATTGCCTCTGCATTCTCCACAATATCTCCCTGATAGGAAGGATAGAAGCGATAAAATGTGTGCCCTTGCTTACCTCTTCTGTTCTGATTGCTTCGCTGACATCCTTTCCGTCAAGTAATACCCTGTAGCCAGTATTATTATCCTGTAATTCTATCTCTGTGTTTTTTGCCATTTCAATTAATTTTTTTTCATCAGAAAAAGGGATTTTTTCATTAATGGCTTTCAATGTAAGTGCGCGGTACATTGCACCTGTATCCACATATAAAAATCCCAATTTTTTAGCAACATATCTTGCAACCGTGCTTTTTCCTGCACCTGCAGGACCGTCTATTGCTATTACAAAATTTTTCATTACCCTTCCATTATTTCTTTACTTTTTTCTTCTATCCTTTTATCTATTTCCTTTATGAATTTATCCGTTATCTCCTGTATCTCTTCAATCCCTTTGTGCATATCATCTTCGGTTATCATTTTATCCTTTTCCGCCTTTTTTAACTCTTCATTTCCTTTACGTCTTATCTCTCTGATTTCAACCTTTGCTTCTTCTCCCATCCTGTGGAGAATTTTTACAAGTTCCTGCCTTCTTTCCTCACTTATAGGAGGAACAGGGACTCGTATAACATTTGCATCTGGAATTGGATTGAGACCTATGTTGCTGCTCTGTATTGCTTTTGTTATTTCCTGAAGCATATTCTTATCCCATGGCTGTATCACAATTAACTGTGGCTGAGGAATTGTTATTGTAGCAATCTGACTGATAGGCATTTTTGAACCGTAGTATTCTACTGTAATCCCTTCAAGAAGAGAGATAGATGCTCTCCCTGCCCTTAAAGTGCCGATTTCCTTTTTGAAAAAATTCACAACTCCTTCCATCTTTTTTTCAGCTTCACTGAATATCTTTCCTTTCATAGCATACCCTCCTTACTCCTTTACTGTTGTTTTTATACCTTTACCCATTACTATCTTTTTCAAATTTCCTTTTCTGAAAAGATTGAAAACAACAATGGGAATGTGATTATCCATACATAAAGAGATTGCGGAACTGTCCATTATCTTGAGCCGTTTTTGCAGCACCTCCATATAAGAAAGAACGTTATATCTTTTAGCTGAAGGGTCTAAATTAGGGTCTGCCGAGTAAATTCCATCTACCTTTGTTGCTTTTAATATAACCTCTGCTCCGATTTCTATTGCTTTTAAAGCAGCAGCAGTATCAGTTGTAAAATAGGGATTCCCTGTTCCACCAACAAAGATTACAATCCTTTTTTTCTCAAGGTGCCTTATAGCTCTTCTTCTGATATACATCTCACAGAACTGTTTCATATCAAAGGCACTCTGGACCCGTGTTTCAAGCCCTAATTTTTCAAGTGTGTTCTGCAGTGCAAGACCATTAATAACTGTTGCTAACATTCCCATATAGTCGGCTGTTACAGGGTCTATAATTTTTCTGTCCCTGGTATTTCCTCTATAGATGTTTCCAGCACCCAGCACTATACCTATTTCACATCCTAACTGCCAGACATCTTTTATTTCTTTCGCGATTGAGATAATTGCTTCTGAATTAATGCCAAATTTCTGTTCTCCCTGCAGCGCCTCTCCTGAAAGTTTCAGAACAAATCTTTTATATAGCGGTTTCATCATTTTTTCCTCGGGAAAAGTATCTCCCTTTTTTTTATTTTTATACCTTCCGGTATCTCTTGCTTTAACAGTTTGAACCCTCCCATCTCCGGGTCCCCATCAAAGCCCAGCATCTGCCATATCCTTAAAGAAGATGCAGGAATGAAAGGAGCAAGCATTATTGAAACAATACGGATTCCGTAGACAGTACTGTAAAGTATCTCTCTTACATTATTACAACCCTCTCGCCAGGGTGCTTCTTCATCAAGAAATCTGTTAAGATAAGATACAAGTTTCCATATCTCTTCAAGTGCTTCAGAAAAAGCAATTGCCTTCATTTTTTTCTGATACTCTTCAAACACAGAAATCGCAAGTTTTACAAGTGTTGTTTTTGGTGTTTGATTACCTATTCTTCCTGACATTTTTGTTTCTACAAGGTTAAGGGTTCTGTTTACAAGATTACCCAGGTCATTAACAAGGTCACTGTTGTACCTTTTTTTGAAACCTTCTTCTGAATATTCGCCATCAAGTCCAAAAGAAACTTCTCTTAAAAGAAAGTATCTTAAGGGGTCCAATCCATATTCCTCCACAATTTTTTGTGGTGAAACAATATTTCCCTTTGATTTTGAAATTTTGTCTTTACCTGATGTCCACCAGCCATGTGCAAATATGGTCTCTGGAAGTGGCAGGTCAAGAGCGAGCAATAAGCAGGGCCATATAATATGATGAAATCTTATAATATCCTTTCCTATAAACTGCACATCGGGTGGCCAGTATTTTGAAAAATATTTTTCATCTTTTAGATAGCCCACACCACTCAGATAATTTATAAGGGCATCAAACCATACGTAAATTGTATAGTTTTCAGGTGTGGGAGAAGAGATTCCCCATTCAACATTCTTTCTTGTAATACTCACATCATATAATCCTGACCTGATAAAATTAAGAACCTCGTTTTTCCTGAAGTCCGGCTTTACAAAGTTATGCTTCTCAATACATTCTTCTAATTGTTTTGCATATTTGGAAATCCTGAAGAAATAGGATGGTTCTGATATTTTATTCATCTTCCTCTTGCAGTCAGGGCAGATTGGATTATTCTCATCCTCAGGTATTGCATAACTTTCACAGGGAGTACAGTAATAACCTTCATATTCTCCTTTATACAGGTCTCCTTTTTCAAGTAGTTTGGTAAATATCTTTCTGACCGTCTCTTCGTGTTCTGGTTCAGTAGTTCTGATAAATCTCGTATAGGATATATTCAGCATATCCCATAATTTTTTATAAATTTCAGAGTTCCTATCAACAAGTTCCTTTATAGTTATACCCTGTTTTTTAGCCGCTTCATATATCTTCTGTCCGTGTTCATCCGTGCCTGTGAGAAAAAAGACATCATAACCTGCCATTCTGTAAAATCTGGCGAGTGTATCTGCAGCTATGGTTGTATATGCATGGCCTATATGTGGCTCTGCATTTATATAATATATAGGTGTGGTTATATAAATCTTCATCTCTTTTTTACCAGTTCTTTTTTATAAAGTTCGTCTTCATATCCTAAACAGCATAAAAGCCGTCCACACTGTCCTGTTATCTTGCTTATGTCAAGAGGTAGATTTTGGTTTTTTACCATCCGCATTGTTATTGAATCAAACCTTCTTAAAAACTGTGCACAGCATAGTGGATAGCCACATACTCCATATCCA
>Ga0116166_1004253_pt1 | contig 10598 bp, 11 predicted proteins | sample AD_JPNMR2_MetaG_FD_89884 | JGI IMG/M metagenome (GOLD analysis project Ga0116166, IMG submission 89884) | Active sludge microbial communities of municipal wastewater-treating anaerobic digesters from Japan - AD_JPNMR2_MetaG | ecosystem: Engineered > Bioreactor > Anaerobic > Digestate | place...
CTTTCGAGCTTCGGCAGCTTCTGGCCCGAATCAGTTTGCGTCAAGGACATTTGCCGGCCCGCGTGGAGCATTGTTCCGATCACCATCTCAAACGGCGAGAGCCGGTGCTCACCGGGCACGAACAACCCCTGCCCGACTTCGGCCTGTTCTGCGACGGCTGGCCACTGGCCGATGCCCCCTCCAATGCCTGCCCACACTGCGGAAGAGAATTCGACCTATCGCTGTTGACGCCGATCTCCGGAGACTGGATCGACTTTGAGCCATTCATTCCGCGGCACCTGGCGTGGGTGGCCGGCCCCGTACTGTACGCCGGCGGCATACCGTACCTGGTCGCACAGACGCCACCGATTGCCTCCCCTGCCATCACCTCAATCGATCCGAGACGAATCCGGATCCCGCGTGAATTTCTGTTCCATGCCCTCTACCATTTGGCCGAAGCCGCCCGGCCTCAATTCGATGTTCCGCAACAGGCCTGGGTGTGCCGTTGCGGCGAGAAAGTGCCGACCGGCTTTGAAGTCTGTTGGAAGTGCGGACGGGCGCACCCCAAGCTTGAGGATCCAACCAGGGCCAGTGGAGGGGCATCGTGAGCGAGATTTCTTCGAGACTGCGTTTGCTAGCGGTCGCGGCTGCCGCGCTGGCGGGTTTGATTCCCGGGTGCGGTGACGATCCCGCCGGAGCGCCGATTCTTTTCAACTTCCACACCATCGAGGAGAACCAGGCATATCGATCGTCGCAGCTTTCCGGCGAGGCCCTCAGTTGGGTCATCGATCACTACGGCATCAAGACGGTCGTGAACCTGCGCGGCCCCAACCCGGGCAAGCCCTGGTACGACGCCGAAGCGGAGGTCTGCGCCGAGAAGAACGTCGTGCTGGTCGATCTGCCCATGAGCGCGCGATCGCTGCCTGAACCGGAACTGTTGGAATCCATCCTCCAGGCGCTGCGCGACAGTCCACGGCCGTTGCTGATTCACTGCGAAAGCGGATCCGACCGCAGCGGCGCGGTCTCCGGGCTCTATCGTCTGGACATCCTCGGCCAGGATCGGGAAACGGCGATGCGGGAACTCTCGCCGGTGTACTGGCACTTCCGAAGCGAGAAGCCTTGCATGGACACGTTGGTGGAGAGCTACGAGCCAACGCCGGAATGGATGGACTGGTATCGCGCCGAGTACCTGAACCTCGAATGCAGGTGACCTATTAAAGTCACTGTATCAATAACCCCGTGCTCGTGGTAGACGTTTTCCGCGTGGATGTGCAGGCCAGATGCCTGCACCACAACTCAGGACTCAGGCCTCAGGTCTCAAGTCTTTCTCAACGAACGGACTTCTTCAAACTGATTCTCGAGCACGCCGATCATGCGCCGGCGGGCCTGTTCCTCGGTCATCCCGTAGAATCGTGGTGCCACTTTGGTGGATTCCACCTCGCCGCCGGGGCCCAATTTGCCCAGCGTGCTCGCCCAGTGGTCGCCCTCCTGCGTCACCTTCAGAACGTAGCGGGTCTCTGTACCATCAGCGGCAGTCGCGATCAGGATCTCTTGCATGGGCGTCCTCCCGTGTCCCAAACCACTTTCATACTTTAGGCTTCCGCCCGATTTCAGTCGAGGCGCGGTTCACGTCGCGCGGATTGGCTCAGCCACTCACGGAATCGCGCCCGCCAAAGCCCGACCGGCATAAATCCCATCGTCCTTCCGGATGATCACCCTTGTCGTCCCGCGAACTCGATTCCCTACGATTGTGGTGAAGACTGAAAAACCGGCCAATTTAGACCTTGCGGAGGATCAATCATGGCCATGGATCCAAGAGACGTGCATGACGTTCAAGGCCGCCCCGTAACCGGCGCGAACGTCTATGAGACCGAGGAAAAGGAGAAAACGGCGGAAGTCATCTTCGGCGGCTCGACCGCGGAAGCAGTCGTCGGAGCCGCAGCGGTCGTGCTGGCGATCCTTGGCCTGGCGAATATGTGGCCGGGGTACATGGCATCGATTGCCACCATTGCCGTGGGCGCGGCACTGTTGTTCGAAGGCGGTGCGATTGCTTCCCGCTATTCGGATCTGGCCCGGCGCACGGGAGCGTCGGAGATCGGCGGCGGCGTCAGCGCGGAGATCCTCGGCGGTGCGGCAGGAATTGCCTTGGGCGTCCTGGCCCTGCTGGGCATCATGCCGTCCACGCTGACACCGATCGCGATCATCGTGTTCGGCGGTGCTCTGCTCATCGGCAGCGCGGCGACGGCTCGGCTGAACGCGTTGTCCACGGTCAAGATGTCCGACCGCGCTCGTGACGTGACGCGCGGCGCGATCGAGATGGCCTCGGGCACGGAGGTGCTCATCGGCATCGCCGCCATCGTCCTGGGCATTCTGGCCCTGCTCGGGATGGCTCCGCGAACGCTGGTGCTGATCGGCCTGCTGGCCCTGGGGGCGACCGTTCTGTTCAGCGGAGCGGCGATCAGTAGCCGGATGGCAGGCGTCTTCCGGCGATAGGCAGACGGCTGACTGCCAATTGAAACCGGCGGATGCGACCCGCAGGGGTCACGTCCGCCGGCTTCGCGCGCATCGAGCTCACGGAGCGGACGCCGATAGGCGGCAGTGCTTGGGAGAAGGACATTGACGCAAGCGCACGCTCGAGGCGTGCAACACAAAATCGTCAGGGCAAACAATCCGGAGTCGCCAGCCGCTCGGGGCCGCTGAAGCAACGGATGAACAGATTCACGTCATCGCCGTCCACGTCGGTGTCCGAATCCAGGCGAGCTCGGGCACACGAAGGCTCGAGTTGTGCGATCCCCGCGCCGGTCAGACAGATCTGCATCCGCCCGAAATCCTCCTGGTCCACGTCGCCGTCATCGTCGAAATCTCCCGGTTGAGGCAAGACGGTGATGTAAGCCGTGCGGGTAAATGAATGACTGGCGTTGCCGGTCACGGTCAGCGTAACGTCGTACGTTCCGACAGCCGTATACGTGTGCGTCGGATTGGCAACGTTGGCCGTGGCGCCGTCGCCGAAGTCCCAGGACCACGAGGAAATCGTGCCCGTGGACTGATCCGTGAACTGGACGGTCAGCGGCGCGAAGCCGCTGGTGGGCGAGGCCGTGAAATCCGCCCGCACGTTACGCGAGCCGACCAGGCCGGCCGGATAGCGCATGGAGACCGCCTGCTTGAAAGCGGTGTACAAGTCGCGGGTGTCGCCCGCGGGGTAACCGTGGTTCTTCCAGTACTCGATCGAGTAGCCGTTCCACCCGCCACCCGCCTGCTGGTCGGCGTCATAGATGAACCAGGTCATGCAGACGATGTTGTGCCGACCAGGGGTCTGGTTCCACGCGTGGACGCTGGCATACGCATCACGAACGAACTGAGCCGCATCCGCTTCGGTCGCCGGCTGATTGGGGTCGGCGGCACGATTCCACTCGGTCATGTACACGCCGCAGTCCTGCAGCCCCTTGCTGTCGATCATGGCCAGCGTCGCCTGGTAGCTCGCTTCGAACTGGGCGAGCGTCCCGCCGTAGGCGTGAATGGCGATGCCGTCGATCTCGTTTTTCGGGATGTGGTCGAGGACCTGACCGAGCCACTGATCGCCGTCCATCCAGCGAACGCCGGGAATCACGCCGCCGGGGCTGGGCGCGGCGATCAAGACCACGTGCGGACCGGCCGGGCCGGGTGGCACCGCCCGAATGGCGTTGCGCACGTTGCGATAGATCTGGGCGTAGCCGGCGGGCGTGACCTGGTTGTTCGGCCAGTTATTGCCCTCGCCGATGATGTTCGGCTCGTTGCCGATCAGCCAGATGTGGCAGTAATTCCGCAAGGTGTTGGCCACGGCGGCACAACTCGCGGGCCAGATCGCGTAGTCCGGACTGCTGGGCGACGGCACGGTCTCGCCCCACTTGTAATCGATGCGAGTGATGATGGAAACGTTCTTGTTGGTGTAGAGGTCTTCGTAGAGCCCGAGAAAGTAGGCGGCGCTCCACCAACTGACCGAATGCGTGAGCACGGTCTCGGTGGTCCATCCGCCATAGGCCGGACAGTCCAGAAGAACGGCTGGCCCGTCGTCCAACGGCTGCCCCGGCGTGTAACCCCACCAGTGGATGCCGTACAGGTACGGCGAGTCCGCCCGCGCCGCCGCCCCCCCGGCCACGCTGCAAACGGCCACTACCAGCGCCCCCACCAGGAGCCGGCAGACCTGCCGCGAAAAGAGCCGGTACAAACCACGCATGCACAATCCCCCCAGGATATACATGGGGCCCCGAACGCAAGGGCCCCAGAGGATTGTACCGGTTTAGAAGGCCTGTTTCACGAGCGCTCGTTCAGGAATTCCGCGCGTCGCGTTTCTCGGACGCGCGGAAACCCCCAAACCCCATGGCAGTCTCGCGGAGACTACTTCCCGAGCTTCTCGACTTCCGCGACGAGTTCCTTGACGTGGTCGATGCTGACCTGGAAGGCGGCTTTTTCCTCGGGGCTGAGCGGAACCTCGAGCACCTTCTCCACGCCGTTCTTGCCGAGGACGGCCGGTACGCCCACGAAGTAGCCGCCGATCCCATATTCCTTGTCGCAGTAGGCAGCCACGGGCAGGATCCGCTTCTTGTCCTTGATAATGGCTTCGGCCATCTGGACGCTGGCTGCCGCGGGAGCGTAATAGGCGCTGCCCGTCTTGAGCAGACTGACGATTTCGCCGCCGCCCTTCCGGGTGCGCTCGACAATGGCGTCGAGCCGGTCCTTGGGGATCAGATGCGTGACCGGGATGCCGGCGACCGACGTATAGCTGGGCAGCGGGACCATGTCGTCGCCGTGGCCGCCAAGCAGCAGCGCGGTGATGTCTTCGATACTGCAGCCGAGTTCCATGGCGATGAACGCGCGGTAGCGGGCCGTGTCGAGCACGCCGGCCTGCCCCATGACGCGATGCGTAGGGAAGCCGCTGGCCTTCCAGGCGGTGTAGACCATGGCGTCGAGCGGGTTGCTCACCACGATGAGAATGGCGTTGGGGCTGTAACGGGCGGCCTGCTCGGTCACGCCGCGGACGATCTCCACGTTCTTGACCAGCAAGTCGTCGCGACTCATGCCCGGCTTTCGAGCCAGACCCGACGTGATGATGATCACGTCGCTGTCGGCCGTGTCCTTGTAGTCGTTGGTGCCGATGATGGCAGAGTCGTACCGTTCGACCGGGCCGGCCTGCCGGAGGTCCAGGGCCTTGCCCTGCGGCATGCCCTCGATGATGTCCAGGAGAACGATGTCGCCCAGCTCCTTGGATGCCGCCCAATGGGCACAAGTCGCTCCCACGTTGCCCGCGCCGATCACCGTGATTTTTGCACGCCCGATCATGTGTTCCCTCTCGAACTGGTTTTGCGAAGTATAAAAAACCAATTATAGGCACACGCGTGGATCGCGTACAACACAGGCGCGATTTTGTGACACGCCTTATTGGCCCGCGCTGTGCCGACCGCGTGCACCGGTCGCAAGTGCGCGCGACACGCAGCCCCAGCTGGATTTGGAATCCGCTAGTCCCCCATGAATACATCAGCTTAAAATTGAGCCCACAAAGTGGTGTTCGCCCCAATGTGGAGCGACGGAGGCTTGATCTACAATGCGGCCCGCACAGGCGAGAATCGGCCCGCGAGCGAATGGCGCGGCAGCGTGCCGATCCGGTACCACGGCCTCGAAATTGCTTGGCAAAATCTGGGAGCGGTGGTAGACTGATTCCCATATTCATGCGGTTTCGTCTGTACAGCAGACAACTCGCCTGTGGAAAGCAATTCTGGGCCATAGGAAAACCAAGGGAAGGGTGAGCCATGAGTGAGCCGACCAAGGGGGTTCTGTTAGTCGTTGACGATGAGCCGCTCAAGCGGGTGACGTTGCAAATCGAACTTTCTGAGGCTGGTTACACGGTGGCGGAAGCCCCCGACGCGGCCACCGCCATGCAGCACCTGCGATCTCGGCCGGTGGACGTCGTGATCACCGACGTGCGCATGCCGGGCATGGACGGTCTGCAATTCCTCCGGCAGATCAAGGCGGCGTCGCCCAAGACCCAAGTAATCCTCATGACCGCCTTCGGGTCGATCGACATGGCCATCGAGGCCATGAAGCGGGGTGCCTACGACTTCCTCACCAAGCCGTTCAAGACCGAGGTCCTGCTGGAGAAGATCGAGCGGCTGCGAAGCAGTTCGGACTGGCCCAACACGCAAGCCGTGCCGCCCACCGTGGTCCGGTTGGGTCCGCTCGTCGGTCGCAGCTATGCCGCCCGGCAGCTGTTCGATCACATTCGTGCCGCCGCCGACAACGAGCGGTCGATCCTCATCGAAGGCGAAACCGGCTCGGGCGCCGAACTGGTGGCCCAGGCCATCCACGAACTCAGCCGGCGGGCGAATCGTCCGTTGACGCGGGTGAACTGCGCCGCTTATAGCCCGCACCTGTTGGATGCCGAGCTGTTCGGTTCCACGAGCTCGTCATCGGCCGAGGCGGGAACCGGACGCGTGCAGGCCAGCCAAGGCGGGACGCTCTTCCTCGATGAGGTGGACGCCCTGCCGATGGATTTGCAGCACAAACTGCTGCGACTGCTCGAGCCTCGCAACCAGAGCGGAAACGGCGACGTCCCCGACGTTCGTCTGCTCTGTGCCACGCACAAGGATCTGCGCCAATTGGTGGACAGCGGTAAGTTCCGCCAGGACTTGTACTACCGCGTCGCCGCGGTCAGTCTGCTCATCCCGCCGCTCCGCGACCGCCGGGAGGATATTCCGCTGCTGGCCGAGGAGTATCTCCGCCGTCAGAACGAGGCCAGAAACGACCGAACCGTGCCCACCCACATCAGCGTGCACGCCTGCGAGGCTCTCATGAGCTACCACTGGCCGGGCAATCTGCTCGAACTGGAGCACACGCTGGAGCGGGCGGTGACCATGGCCACCGGCGACACGATCGAGCTGAAGGACATCATGCTGCCCAAGCCGGCCGGCCAGGCCCAGGGCGACGTGTGGCCGGATATGGAAGCCAACTTGACCTCCACCATCGCCGGCGTCGAGCGCAAGCTGATCGATGCCGCCCTGCGCCGGGCGACGGGCAACCAGGCCAAGGCCGCTCAGTTCCTGGGCATTCCGCGGACGACGCTGCGGGACAAGATGGCCAAATATGGCATGGTCGGTGCGGGAAGCCGGGAAGTGGCATCCGGAAAGTGACGCCGGTCGAGGCACGCCCGTCACGAGTTCGAATGGTACGCAGCAAACGTTGAAGAGGACATGCGTTGGTGGCCATCTGCTCCCGAGCGGATGGCCGCCGTTTTTATCGGCCCTACGCGTCCCATCGGGCGTCACCAGCGGCGGCGTCTCGACCGGGGCCGAGGGCGGCGCGAAACTCGGACCGTGCCGCCGACGTATGATGGAGAAGGTTGGCGAGGGCGCGATTGCTGACCGCCTGCTTCGCGGCCCGACGCAAGGTAAGGATGGGCTATCAGCAAAGACGGATATCCGTCCAGCCCCAACCAAAATGCTTGACAGCCCCTCCGGAAGCCGTGAAGATGAATAGGCAAGGATGGTTATGATCCGCGGAATGGCGCGCGCGGACGTCTTGCCAGGCAGGAGGCCTCGGCCGGGGGTTTCGTTCCAGACTGATGAGTCCGTGCTGCCCGAGTCGTTGCTGACACGCACTGGCCTGTCGGCGACATGACCAGCGAACGCTGGTGTTCCTGTTTGGTCCGCCGGAGGATGGCGGGCCGGGCCGGGCTCGAACTTGAGGAAAGGTTTCATGAGAAAACTTCGGGCGTTTACGCTCATTGAGGTGTTGGTGGTTGTCAGCATCATTGCTCTGCTGATGGCCATCATGATGCCGTCGCTCCGGGAAGTGCGGCGGCTGAGCAGACGGACGGTCTGCCAGAAGAACCTGGAGCAGATCAACACGGGTATACAGGCGTACCTGATGAACAATACCCCCAAGGACACCTTCCCTTACGCCTGCCGGCTTCCCTCCTGGGAGCAGCAGGCGGCGTCGCAGGAAAATCGCAGGCCCCTGCCCTCGCTGCCGGAAATACTGGCCAAGGAATTGTCGGCCAACAAGAACGTGCGGGCTACCAACCTGGGAGACACCCGCTTCCGGACGAACGAGGTATTCTGCTGTCCGGCCGACCGGAATACCATGGCTCGCGAGGGCGATCCGGACATCGAACCCGGCGAAGGTATTCCGACTGACCGATACTTCGATCACGAGGGCACCAGCTACGAGTGGGAATCAACGCTCAACGGCACTAAGCTCGATTTCAAGCTGATCCGACTCTATGGGCGGGTAGGCAAGGATGACGCGCGTACCCGGAAGATCGAACTGGCCAAGCTCTACAAGAACCAGATGTGGATGCTCTTCGATTTCGAGGCGTTCCACGGCGGGCCGACGATGAGAGGCTCGCACAACGTGCTGTACACAGACGGGCACGTTGAAAGCGACAAGTGGGACGCGAACAAGAGAGTGGGCACTGCACTGGAATAGGTCTCGCGTGCCCGGCAGTCTTGTACGAGGAGTTACATGGCGAAGCAAACGAGTTCATTGAAGGCTCGTCGAGTGGGCATGTCCGAACGGACGCGCAACATCGTCCTGGCCTCGGCGGGCGGCATCACGCTCTTGCTAGGTAGCTACTGGGCGTACATGACGTTCACAACGGTACCGCCGCCGCCGCTGGAGACATCGGCCCCCAGCAAGGTGGTCGACTTTCTCGGCGATCCGCGCGGCTATCAGCGGATGAGCCACGAAGCCCGCGAGCAGTACCTGGCCGAGACGCTCGCCAAGTTTTCGCAAGGTCCGGCCCGGCAGGAATTGGCCAATGCCTTCGCCCGAATGAGCACCCGGGAAAAGCAAGTGTTCACGGACGCCACCATCGAAACGGCCAAGAGGCGTTTCCTCCAGCAGGCCGAAGAGTACAACCGGCTGCCTCGTGACAAGCAGCAGAAGTTCGTGGACAACTTGATTGCCAACTTCGAGGCGTCGCGACGGCCGCTCGCCGGCGGCGGGGGCCAGGACAACCTGGGCCAGGCGTTCAAGAGCATGGTCCCCACCACCACCGACGGCATGACCAAACTGCTGGTGGAGAAAACCAACTCACGACAGCGAGCCAAGGCTCAGCCGCTGTTCGATGCCGTCGCCGCCCGCTACAAGGAACAGCAGGAACGAAAAGGCGTGCGTTGAACCGACCTCAACCGGACACAGGATATCGCGAAGAGCTCCGGGAGTTTTCGCCCGGAGCTCTTTTCTTTGTCGTGGGAGCATTGGCCGCGTCACGCTGTCGTTTGCGATATAATCGCGTCATGAACGCCGGGATGACGAACGTTCGCGTGGTGCTGGTTCGGCCGCAGATCGCCGGAAACATCGGCGCGGTCGCACGATGCATGGAGAACTTCGGCGCGGGCCCCCTCGTGCTGGTCGAGCCCAAGGTCTCGCCGACGCATCGCGAAGCCATGCAGCGAAGCACGCACGGCGAACACCGGCTGCACTCGGCACGAGTGGTCGGGACAATGGCCGAAGCGCTGGAGGGCACGGTCTACGCGATCGCGGCCAGTCGCCGCCCCGGCCCCGTGCACCAGGCCGATGATCTGAGTCCGCGTGAGATGGGCCAGGTGCTCGCCCGGCACATCGTCTCCGGTGAAGTCGCCCTGCTGTTCGGCAGTGAAGACAACGGGCTCTCGCGTGAGGACCTGCTGGCGTGTGATGCCGTGGTGGTCATTCCCGCTCACCCGGCCTATCCGACGCTGAACCTGTCGCATGCGGTGGCAATCTGCCTGTATGAAGCCTTCCTGGCCGTGGCGACCGAAAAGCACACGGACGCCACCGTCCGCAAGCGCAGCGAGCCGGCCGACCTGTCCATGATGCACCGGCTCATGGACAAGTTGCAACATGCGCTGCTCACCATCGGCTACCTGCGTCCCGAAAAGCCCGATCATCTCATGTTTCCCATCCGGGCGGTCCTGTCGCGTGCGGAACTGACCCGAGCCGAGGCACAGATTCTCATGGGACTGGCGCAGCAGATTGATGAGTTCGCGCGGTACGGAGGCGGGAAAAGATGACATGGGGACGCGGCGAACAAGGGGGGCGGGCATCTTGACCGCCTCGAACGGTTGTGCCTGATTCAATGCACGCAATCCCGCGTTGTCCGGCCCGCATCGGCCCATCCGGACCAAGCACGCTCACCCCACGAGGTCGCGGATGAACTGCTCGGCCATGTCGGCGAGGTGTTCGAGGTTGCCTCGCTGCATGCGGAAACTGTCGTAGAACAGGTGTGCCATCTCCAGCTCGTAGCCGCCTTCATCGTAAGCGGCGGCAGTCGGCAGATATCCGACCAGCCCGTTGGTGTAGCCGATCGTATATACCGGCAGGTCGAACCTCGCCCGCAGTTCGTCGGCGAAAGCCGAGAACACCTCCGCATTGATGCCCAGAAGCACGCGGTCCCCCAATCGAACGGCAGCCAGTTCGATGTCCGCCGAGACTTCGGCGGTCCCCGCCTGCATCGCGTCGGTTTGGTGCTGCCGCCACGTCACGACGGCCCGACGGAACTTGTCGCCCCACTCGCGGATCCCGGCCGCGTTACGCAGCGCTTGCTCGGCGTAGACGGCGATCTGCTCGACGGATAGCACTTCGAGCGGCACGGTCACCACGTGCGA
>Ga0116166_1004265_pt1 | contig 10576 bp, 12 predicted proteins | sample AD_JPNMR2_MetaG_FD_89884 | JGI IMG/M metagenome (GOLD analysis project Ga0116166, IMG submission 89884) | Active sludge microbial communities of municipal wastewater-treating anaerobic digesters from Japan - AD_JPNMR2_MetaG | ecosystem: Engineered > Bioreactor > Anaerobic > Digestate | place...
AAAAACAGTAGAAAAAGAAGAAGAAATCATCACAATAGATGATTTTGCTAAAGTGAAATTAAAGGTCGCAAAAGTAATAGATTGCACAAATCATCCAAAGGCTGACAAACTATTGGTATTGACACTAAAAATTGGAGAAGAAACCAGAACTGTAGTATCAGGGATTATAGAATACTATAAACCTGAAGATTTGATTGGCAAGAAAGTTATAGTTGTAGCAAATTTAAAACCAGTTAAATTAAGAGGCATAGAATCAAAGGGCATGATACTAGCAGCTGAAGATGAAAATGGAAATTTAACTTTGCTCTCAACATTAGATGAAATTGATGATGGGGCGACGATATCGTAATAGGGAGAAGAAATATGTTTATTGATAGCCATGCACATTTAGACGATGAAAGATTTGACGACGATAGAGAAACAGTAATAAAAAATTTAAAAGCTGACCAAATTGACGTAGTTATAAATATCGGAGCTGATATAGCTTCAAGTAAAAGCACCTCCTCCTTAGCTCAGACTTATGACAACATATACTCTGTTGTTGGAGTACATCCGCATTCAGTAAGTGAACTTGTAGGATTGGGGCTAGATGAGATAGAAAATTTATCCAGACATGAAAAAACTGTTGCTATTGGAGAAATAGGCCTAGACTATTACTATGAAAACTCGCCAAAAAATCTTCAAAAAGAGTATTTCATAGAACAGATTAGATTGGCAAAAAAACTTGATTTGCCGATAGTCATTCACTCGAGAGAAGCAGTAAAAGACACTTTAGACATCATAAAATCCGAAAAAAGCTCAAATTTAAGGGGTGTCATGCATTGCTTTTCAAGCAGCGCAGAAATAGCAAAAGAGTATATCAAACTCGGATTTTATATAGCAATTGGAGGAGTAGTCACATTTAAAAATGCTAGAGTCACAAAAGAGGTCGCTAAATACGTGCCATTAGAAAGCTTACTCATAGAAACTGATTGCCCTTATTTAGCACCTGAACCTTTTAGAGGCAAGAGAAATGAGCCAAAATACATTAAATACACAGCAGAAGAAATAGCTAAAATTAAAGAGATCGACTTAGAAGAAATAGCATATAGCACAAGTATAAATGCAAAGAAGCTCTTTAACATAAAAATTGGTGATGTAAATGATTAAAGAAGTCATCGTAGTAGAGGGAAAAGATGACATAGCAAAAGTGAAATCTGCAATCGAATGTGAATGCATTGCTACAAATGGTTTTGCATATGGTAAAAAATTTATAAACATACTAAAAACAATAGACAGAGAAAGAGGAATAATAATATTCACAGATCCTGACTATCAGGGAGAAAAGATAAGGCGAGAATTAAAAAAATTATTTCCAAATGCAAAACAGGCATTTTTATCCCAAGAAAAAGCGCTAAAAGATGGAGATATCGGCATAGAAAATGCAAACAAAGAAGACATAATAGAGGCGATAAAAAAAGCAAGGCCTACTCTGATTGATAAAGAAGATAGATTTACAGTCAAAGACATGATAGCAAATAATCTATCAAACGGAAAAGATGCAAAGAAAAGAAGAGAAAAGTTAGGGAACACATTAGGGATAGGCTATGCAAATTCAAAGACCTTTCTCTTGAGATTAAATGCTTTTGGGATAACCCAAGAAGAATTTGTAGACGCTTTAAAGAGGATAGATGACGATGCAGAATAAAAGACTTTATTCACCTAATCAAATAAAAGACATTTTAGAACGTCATGGGTTTAATTTTTCAAAAGCACTTGGGCAAAATTTTTTAATCGATGGCAATATAGTAAGAAAAATAAGGATTGCAGCAGGAGTTGACAAAAACACAAATGTACTTGAGATTGGTCCGGGCATAGGCACGCTCACTGAAGAATTAGCTTCTAGTGCTAAAAGAGTTGTCGCTGTGGAATTAGACGAGAGATTAAAGCCCATTTTAGAAGAAACTTTATCAGACTTTGAAAATGTGAAAGTCATTTTTTCTGATGTTTTAAAACTCGACTTAAAAGAAATGATTGAAAGGGAATTCAATGGAGAGAGGATTTCGGTAGTTGCTAATCTTCCGTATTATGTAACCACACCGATATTAGAAAAGTTATTTGAAAGTGATCTTCCGATTGATTTAATCACAGTAATGGTTCAAAAAGAAGTAGCACTCAGAATGACTGCAAAGCCAGGCTCAAAAGATTACAGTTCCCTGTCTGTTTTTATTAAGTTTTACTCTGAACCTAAGATAGAGTTTAAAGTTCCAAACACTGTTTTTATGCCCAAACCTAAAGTCGACAGTGCAGTAGTAAAAATGGAGTTAGATAAAAAATACGATGTGAATAGAGAACTCTTCTTTAAAATTGTAAAAGCTGCTTTTTCAAAGAGAAGAAAGACCATAATAAACGCTCTATCGAGCTACGAAGATTTAGGGATACAAAAAGATGATATTAGAGGAGTCTTGATCTTAGCTGATATAGATGAAAATAAAAGAGCAGAGGATCTATCGATAGAAGATTATTTAAAACTCACTAAATTATTCGAATTGAGTTTAAAAACAGGATTTTAGGGTAAAAAAAGACTGTATTGACAAGTATACCCTATGGGGGTATAATTATACTTGTAAAATGTATTTATTATATTGGAGGAGATAATTATGAAAAATGTTGTAGTATATACAAGCAGCACCTGCCCATATTGCACTATGGCAAAAAACCATTTAAAAGAAAAAGGCATAGACTTTGTTGAAAAAAATGTTTCAACTGACAATGAAGCTAGAAAAGAACTTATGTCAATGGGTCATATGGGAGTACCTGTCATTTTGATTGATGGGGAAGAAATTGTAGGATTTGACAAAGACAGAATAGACGCTCTTTTAGGAGCATAAAAAATATGGGGTAGAATTTCTACCCCATATTTTTTATGCATTTAAATCTTTCATAAGGCTATTTAAATCTAAGCCGTGAACCATTGCTGCTTCTTCTAGACTTTCCATTTGGCTTGAAGGACAACCAACACATCCCATGCCATGTCTTAGAAGTATTTCTATTGCTTCAGGTTTTTTCCTGATAACTTCACCAATTAACATATCCTTTTTAATTTCCATGACTAAACCCTCCTTTAATTCATACTATAATACTAGCATATAAATTCAATTTTGACTAGTCTTTTTTGAAATTGAAATTGTTTCAAAAACATAAATTTGGGAATAATATATTTAGGAGGCGATATCATGAGTGATTCAAAAAATAGTACAGGGATATTTGATTTAATCATTAAAATAATAGTATCAGCCATAGTCTTAGGCATAACTGCATTTTTTACACCTGGGTTTAGCACATCTGGAATATGGACTTTGATTATTGCAGCTATAGTGATAGGGATATTAAACTGGCTAGCTGTAAAAATTGTAGGAGTCAATGCTTCTCCATTTGGTGCAGGAGCAGTAGGGTTTATTGTAACAGCTGTAGTTTTATATTTAACTAGATATTTTGTAGACGGTTACGACATAACAATAATAGGTGCTATCATTGGCGCTTTAGTCTTAGGTATAGTAGACGCATTACTCCCTGGTAGAAGAGTATAAATATCTTGACAAAACAAAAATAAAGATTTAAAATTAATATACCATATGGGGGTATAGGAGTGATAAAATGAAAATTGTTTTGACTGATTCTGCAAAAGAAGAACTAAAAAAAGTTCTTGAAAGCAGAAAAAATGATGCAAAAGCATTGAGAATTTTTTTAGCAGGCTATGGTTGAAGTGGTCCAAGCTTTGGTATGGCTCTGGACGAGCCAAAAGAGGAAGATGTAGAAGTTGAGGCTGATGGATTTAAATTCTATTTAGAAGATTTAGCTTTTGAGAATTTTGATTCATTTACCATAGACTATAGCAACAATTGGCTAAGACGTGGATTTAGCATTTTGCCAAATGGTATGAGCAAAGAATCTAGTTGTTAAACAAAAAAAGGTGGGTAACCCACCTTTTTTTATGCTATAATATAGTTGCATTTTATTTTGAAAGGAGTGATGGCTGTGGATTCTAGTCCGCTGCCCGAAGGTAAAAGCTTAATAACTGGAACCACAGCCATTGTCTGTGGTTCCTCAAAAACTGAATAAGGAGGAATACTATGGACAAAGAAAGAGAATTAGAGTTGATTTTAGATTTAGTTGCAAGGAAAAAATACGTAGAGCTAAAAGAGATACTCAAAGATATGAATGAAGTTGACCTAGCTGATATTTTAAATGAGATCGAAGCTCAGACTGCAGTTTTATTGTTTAGAATGCTCCCCAAAGACTTAGCAGTTGATGTATTTGCACGTTTAACTTCAGAAAGACAAAAAGAAATTATAAATGTCATAACAGATAAGGAACTCAAATACATCGTTGAGGAATTGTACTTTGATGACATGATAGATCTTCTAGAAGAGATGCCAGCAAATATTGTAAATAAGATTTTGCTGCAATCTAATAAAGAAGAGAGAGATTTGATAAATCAATTTCTAAAATATCCACCAGATTCTGCTGGGAGCATAATGACAATAGAATATGTGGATTTAAAGAAAAGCATGACTGTAAAAGAAGCTCTAAAGCATATTAAAGAGACAGGGCTAACTAAAGAAACAGTTTACACATGCTATGTAACTGATGAAAATAGAAAACTAGAGGGCATAATATCTCTAAGAAAACTTGTTACATCTGAACTAGATCAAAGAATAGAGGACATCATGGAAAGAGATGTCATATATGTAAATACCCATGATGATCAAGAAACAGTTGCTAATATATTTAGAAAATATGGGTTTTTAGCACTTCCGGTTGTTGACAATGAAAATAGATTGACAGGGATTATAACCGTAGATGATATAATGGATGTCATGGAACAAGAAGCGACAGAAGACTTTCAAAAGATGGCAGCAATGGCGCCATCAGATGAAGCCTATTTAGATTCAAGTGTATTTGAATTAGCTAAGCACAGGATATTTTGGCTATTGGTGCTGATGATCTCAGCTACTATTTCGGGAAGGATAATAAGTGGAGCTGAAGAAGTTTTAACAGCTATGATAGTATTAAATTCATTTATCCCAATGTTGATGGATACAGCAGGAAACTCCGGAAGTCAATCATCGACACTCGTTATAAGGGGTCTAGCAACAGGAGAAATCGAAATGAAAGATTTCCCAAAAGTATTGTGGAAAGAGTTTAGAATTTCCATAATCGTAGGTGTCGTACTTGCGTTTGTAAATTTTTTGAGATTGTATTACCTCGAAAAAATTGAATTTAATATTTCACTTTTAGTGTCGCTGACGCTAATAGTAGTAATAGTGATCTCAAAACTATTAGGAGGCATATTGCCATTAATAGCAAAGAAATTTAAAATTGACCCAGCAATCATGGCGGGACCACTTATTACGACAATTGCTGATGCAATAAGCTTATCAATATACTTCTACTTTGCAAAATTAATTTTACACATTTAAACTATTAATAAATCTTAATAAATTAAACAACAGTTATTATTGACAACATCAGGGTATAAATAGTATAATATTGAGCGTTTGACTTTTTGTTTACCCTGTGTTATACTATACCTATGATGAGTGTCCCTACACTCCTTCTGCCCCGTTAAGGGAGATTCCTTTGGAAGGTGGTTTTAATAGGTATGGATAGTATAACCAAAATCAGAGAAGATTTAGAGGGATGCATTGGAAAAAAAGTAAGACTTAAAGCAAACAAAGGTAGAAAGAAGACAACTATTAGAGAGGGAATACTAGAATCTGCATATCCCAGTCTTTTCGTAGTGAGGATCAATAATGACTATGACAACACCAGAATGGTAAGCTACACATATTCTGATGTGCTCACATCTACTGTGGAAATCACAATTTTAGAAGATTAGAAAATTTTTAAATGACATAAATAGAGTTTAAGGACCTGTTCAAAGCAGGCCCTTTTTCATTTAAAAAAATAAAAATATATGGTATAATTATATAAAACAATGCGAGGAGAGATATAGTGGTTTACGAGATTGATGCACATGCAAAAGTTAACCTTGCACTTGATGTATTAAAAAAAAGAGAAGATGGCTATCATGAGATTCGAACGATAATGCAGGAGATATCACTCTCTGATAAATTGAGATTTAAAGAAATCAAAACTGGTTTTAAGCTGCACACTAACAATAAAAATTTGCCAATTGATAAATCCAACTTAGTGTATAAAGCATATGAAAAGATGGCGCAAATTGCTAAGACAAATGTAGGACTTGAAGTAGAGATAATTAAAAATATACCTCTTTCTGCAGGACTTGCAGGAGGCAGTACAAACGCAGCCGCTTCTTTACTTATGCTAAATGAGATTTGGAAATTAGATTTGCCTATGGAAAAGCTCATGCAAATAGGAGAAGAACTAGGTTCAGATGTCCCCTTTTGCTTAGTTGGCGGCACAAAATTAGCTGAGGGCAAAGGCGAGAGGTTAAAAGACATTAAATCATTTAAAAACAAACATATACTACTTGTAAATCCGGGGTTTGAAATTTCAACGCCTCATGTTTATAGCAGGATAAAGATTGATGACAAAAGAATTGACATAGAAGGACTTATCAAAGCAATTGAGATGGACGATTTATTTACTGTAGGTAAGAAGCTTGAAAACAAGATGGAAGAAGTAGTATTTGAAGAATTCCCCGTCATAAAAGATATCAAAGACTATATGCTTAAAAACGGAGCAATAGGAGCTTTGATGAGTGGAAGTGGGGCAAGCGTATTTGCTATATATGAAGATGTTGAAAAATTAGAATATACAAAGAGAAAAATGGATGAGATTTATCCATATTGTTTCCATACTTTAACGATGTAAATTCAGAAAAGTAAGAGCAATTGTAACTATTTAGGCAGGAGACACCTGCCTAATATTCGGCGGTAAATGCCTAAAATTCGGCATGGAGGAATAATATGAAAGATACATTTTTAAGAGAAAATATTTTTGAAGTATTAGATTATTTAGAAGAGGGGATACATATAATAGATGCCTCTGGCAAGAGCATATACTACAACGCATTCGCTCAGATGATTGACGGAGTAGAGCTAAATAAAGCCATTGGCAAGCACTTGTTGGAGATATACCCTTCTTTAGATGAACAAACGAGTACATTACTTACTGCGATTAGGACTGGCGAACCAATACTTAGAAAAGAGCAAACTTTTGTAAATTACAAGGGTGAGAAAATAACCACTATAAACTCCACTATCCCAATAAAAAGCAAGGGCAAGATAATGGGAGCGATAGAGATTTCAAGAGATATAACACAAGTTAGAGAACTCTCAGAAAAAGTAGTTGACTTGCAGAGTCAACTATTTAAGAAAAATGATAAAATCAGCCCGACTAATGAATATGCAAAATACACATTTTATGATATTGTAGGCAATAACAAAGAAATATTGAAGTTAAAAGCTTTAGCTAAAAAGGCCGCTGAATCTGATGTACCTGTGATGGTATCAGGAGAAACTGGAACAGGAAAAGAGCTCTTCGTCCACTCTATTCACAGCGGGAGCAAGAGAAGGCACGGACCTTTCATAGCTCAAAACTGCGCAGCACTACCTGCAAATCTCTTGGAAGGGATATTATTTGGGACATCAAAAGGTGGATTTACTGGTGCTGAGGATAGACCTGGACTATTTGAATTAGCTAATGGGGGGACATTGTTTCTAGATGAAATAAACTCCATGCCCCTTGAACTTCAACCAAAGCTCTTAAGAGTGCTCCAAGATGGCAATGTGAGAAGAGTTGGGGATACAAAAGTTAAAAATGTCGATGTAAGGATAATCACAGCACTTAACATTCACCCCGAGGAAGCTATAGAAAAGAAGATGCTGAGGAAAGACCTCTTTTATAGGCTAAATGTGATCACTTTAGAGATACCACCACTTAGAGAAAGAAAAGATGACATAGAAACTTTAACTAATCATTTTATAGAAAAGTACAATATGCTTTTAAACAAGGAAACTAAAGGGATATCTAAAAAAGCTTTAGATCTTTTAAAAAGTTATGCTTGGGAGGGAAATGTCCGTGAATTAGAACACCTCATAGAAGGAGTCATGAGCATTTACGATGTAGATATAATAGATATCGAGCATTTGCCCGAAAAGATGAAAAGGATTGCCAACAGGAAGAATAAGAGAAAATTTGAATTAGATTTAAATCAAGTGCTAAAAGAAACGGAAAGAAATTTGATATTAGAAGCATTACAAGCGACAGATGGAAATATATCTAAAGCGAGCGAAGCTTTAAACATTCCAAGACAAACTCTTCAATATAAAATTCAAAAATACAATATTGAGTTAAAATGAGCCTTTGAGGCTCTTTTTTTTTACCCTTAATGCCCAAAATTCGGCAATAAAAACCTTTTCCTAAAATCAACAAAAACAAAGCGAGCAAATTAGCTATTTTTTTAACAAAGGTTATTGGCATGAAAATTGCATTAATTAATAGTGTAAAAAAATATGAGGAGGAGTTGCCAATGAAAAAAGGGAGTCCATATGGAGTACACAGAGTTATTGAACCAAAAGGTGTACTACCACAACCAGCATTAAAGATTGACAATACAATGGAAATTTATGACAATGAGATACTTATCGATGTAAAAACATTAAATGTTGACTCAGCTAGTTTTACTCAAATAGAAGAGCAAGCAAAAGGCGATGTCGAAGAAATCAAAAAAATAATGATGGGCATTGTTGCAGAAAGAGGGAAACACCAAAACCCAGTAACAGGTTCAGGCGGGATGCTAATTGGTACTGTTGAGCAAATTGGACCAGCTTTAGAAGGAAAGACTGATTTAAAAGTAGGGGATAAAATAGCAACTTTAGTTTCTCTATCACTTACACCACTGAGAATAGACGAAATACTTGAAGTAAGAAAAGACATAGATCAAGTTGATATCAAAGGGAAAGCGATATTATTTGAATCGGGAATATACGCAAAATTGCCAGACGACATACCAGAAAATTTAGCGCTTTCAGTTCTAGACGTTGCAGGAGCACCAGCACAAACTGCTAAATTAGTTAAACCTGGGGATACTGTAGTAGTATTAGGTGGAACAGGTAAATCAGGCATGCTCTGCTTATATGAAGCAAAGAAAAGAGCAGGAGTCACAGGTAAAGTAATCTGCATAGGCAGCAGAGATGAAACTATAAACAGAGTAAAACAAGCAAATCTAGCTGATGTATACATCAAAGCTAATGCGCAAGATGCAGTTGAAATCATGGAAAAAGTTGCAGAAGCAACAAATGGAGAAATGGCAGACATAGTAATAAATACTGTAAATATTCCAAACACTGAGATGTCATCAATACTTGCTACTAAAGATGAGGGGTTAGTATATTTCTTCTCTATGGCAACAAGCTTTACAAAAGCTGCTCTTGGAGCTGAAGGAGTAGGTAAAGACGTTACAATGATCATTGGAAACGGATACACTAAAGGACATGCCGCAATAGCACTTAACTTAATGAGAGAATCAGAAACCTTAAGAAAAATATTCACAGAGCTTTACGCTTAGTAAAAATATTTGGAGGTATGAAAATGAGAAAATACAACGAGATCCCGTTGTGGAAAGATGTAACAGAAAATGAATGGAATGACTGGAAATGGCAAGTTAGAAACAGAGTTTCTGATGTTGAAACTTTAAGTCAGATCATCAATTTGACTGAACAAGAAAAACAAGACATAAATGAAGTATTAAAGAAATTCAGAATGGGTATCACACCATACTATGCATCATTGATGGATCCAGATGATCCTCATTGCCCAGTTAGAATGCAAGCTGTTCCAACTATAGCAGAGACACACATATCTGGTGCAGACATGGAAGACCCACTCCATGAAGATGCTGATTCACCAGTTCCTGGACTTACACATAGGTATCCAGACAGAGTATTATTTTTGATAACAGATCAATGCTCAATGTATTGCAGGCACTGCACAAGGAGAAGATTTGCAGGACAAAGCGACTCCCCAGCTACAATGGAAAGAATAGATGCATGCATTGAATACATCAGAAACACTCCACAAGTTAGAGACGTATTGTTATCAGGTGGAGATGCGCTATTAGTCGGAGATGACAGACTTGAATACATCATCAGCAAATTGAGAGAAATACCTCATGTTGAGATAATCAGACTTGGAAGTAGAGTCCCAGTTGTTATGCCACAAAGAATTACTGATGATCTAGTTAACATGCTGAAGAAATATCATCCAATTTGGTTAAATACACACTTTAACCATCCAAAAGAAATCACACCTGAGTCAATGGAAGCTTGTAGAAAGTTAGCAGATGCTGGTATTCCTTTAGGAAACCAATCAGTACTTTTAAGAGGCGTAAATGACTGCCCACATATCATGAAAGACTTAGTTCATGGGCTTGTTAAGATGAGAGTTAGACCTTATTACATCTATCAATGCGATTTATCAATGGGAATTGAACACTTTAGAACTAGAGTAGCTAAGGGAATCGAAATCATCGAAGCACTGAGAGGACATACATCAGGTTATGCTGTACCAACATTTGTAGTTGATGCTCCTGGAGGAGGAGGAAAGA
>Ga0116166_1004277_pt1 | contig 10562 bp, 10 predicted proteins | sample AD_JPNMR2_MetaG_FD_89884 | JGI IMG/M metagenome (GOLD analysis project Ga0116166, IMG submission 89884) | Active sludge microbial communities of municipal wastewater-treating anaerobic digesters from Japan - AD_JPNMR2_MetaG | ecosystem: Engineered > Bioreactor > Anaerobic > Digestate | place...
AAAATACCTCACAATAAGACGAAAAACCCTCTCGGAAATGTGCGAACGATGACAGTACCTGTTAACCTTGTCCATAAGCCAACTTATAGCACTTTTCACGTGCCAAAGTTGTCATGAACCTTTTCTTTTCCCGTTGACAAGGCGGCTTTCGCTCCCCTACCTTGTAGCCATGTCCGACAGATCACTGTGCCCCATATGCGCGTGGAGAGGCGACTGCAACAAGAAGTTCAAGGCAGGTGCAGGAGTTCACTGCCCCGACTTCAGCCGGGACCTTACGATCAAGAACCCCGAGCTCGAGGCCGAGGCTGACCGGCAGGCAGACCAGAAGAGCGGCGCCAAGAAGCCCAAGAAGGGCCTCTGGCCCATCTGAGCGCCTGTCAATAGCCGGACAGGTCGAGGAACCTGACGGTCGCCTGCTTGCCCTCGACGACGAGGACAGCGGCCTTGCTCCCGGCCACGGCCACATCCACGCAGTGTCCATCCGGAAAACGCGCAAGGACCCTGGGTTGGAAGCCGTCGCCCGTCGGCTCGTAGGCGAGCACCTCTGACGAGGTGAACAGGCCGAGCCTCGGCAGCATGGAGCCGAGACCCTGTTCGTTCCTGAACGTCAGCACCCTCGACCCCGCGACCACGATCCTCGGTCTCAGGACGTAGTACGTCGACGCGGAAGGGCTCGAGTCTGACCCGGGCCTCCTCTCCCGCTTGGTCGGTGCGTTTACGAAGAGAGGCGTGGCGCCTGCGGCCTTGCCGGATACCCACAGGACATCCTTTCCTTCGAGGACCGTGAGCCTGTCGTCCCTATCGAAGGAGACGATGCGGTGCGACATCGATCCTCGGCCGGGGCTCAACGCAGCCGCGCTCAAGGGGTCCACCTTCCCGGGCGGCAACACCGGTGAACCCGCCTCCCGGGAGGCCGGGGAGAACGGGAACACGGGGTCGGCGGTCTCGTCATCGAACCTCAGGTAGGTGGAGACCAGGCCGTCACCGACGGGCAGCACGGCCTTGTTCCAGGTCTTCTCGGTCTTGTCTCCGCGGACCGAGAAGGTGCGCAGCACCCCGTTCGATGCGGCCAGCACGAGCAGCGAGCCCTCGTAGGGGTACAGTCTCAGGATCTCCCATGCGCCGGGCGCCTTCCAGACCTGCCGGGTTTCGCCGCCCTCGATCCTGTAAACCGTCTTTCTGTCGCTCGAGAAGAGATCGTTCCCCGAAGAGGCGATCGAGGTCGGCATGAAGGGGAGGCTCACCGATGCGAGGCCTTCCTGGGTCTTTGGATGCGGCTGGGAGGGGGCGGCCTGTGGGGGTGCCTCACCCGTGGCCGGGGCCTTGGGGCCCTCAGGCGACTTCGTCGTCTCGGGCTGCGTCTCCCCCGGTCCCTTCGGGAAGATGGCATCGATCATCTCGTCGAGGGTTCCGGAAACGGCGTCCGAGCCAGGTATGTCCTTGTGAAATGCGCGCGGCGGAGCGGTACGGAGCACGGCGTCCAAGGACAGGGCCTTCCCGAGCGTGGTCACGCGCACAGAGAGGGTTTCGTAGACCTCCTTCGGCACCCCCCGGGCTATCAAGCGGGCCTCGATCGTCGTCGACAGCCATTCCTCGGAGACACCCCCTCCAGCCTGCCCCTGCGGGTCGACCTTCACGTCCATGGCGTCGGCGGACAGCCAGAAAAAGAGGGTCGCCGCGAGCGCCAGGGCCGGGATCCTCCAGGCTGCGGCGCCCCCCGGGTGTGCCCTGGGTGCCGCTCCATGCATGGAATGACCGGTACGTTCAGGAAGGGACGAAGTCGATATGATCGTGTCCATGGCCGCCTCCCGGGCGGAAACGTCCTCGAGGTGGGACAGGATCGCGCCCTCTGCGTGGTCCACGTCCTCATACCACGAAGGGAGCTGGCTGTCCAAGGCATCTAAAAAGAGGCGTCTCCTTCTTTATGAATGATCATTCATTTTTCCTTGACCTCGGTCTTTTCTTTCGATATATAATGGCGGTTGCAAAGCAAATTATATCTTTAAGGAGGCGTTACATGGCTGAGGAAACCAAGGACTTTGGAGAGCAGTTGTTCCCAGTGCCCCCAAAGGTGAGGGAAAAGGCCTACATCAAGAGCAGGGAAGAGTACGAGAAGCTCTACAAGGAATCCCTCGAGAAGCCCGAGCAGTTCTGGGCCAAGATAGCGGAGAGGATCGACTGGATCAAGAAACCCACCAAGATCATGGACTATTCCTACACCTCTCCCGTCTACGTGAAGTGGTTCGAGGACGGCGTCCTCAACGTGAGCTACAACTGCCTCGACCGTCACGTCAAGGGCGGGCTCAAGAACAAGGCCGCCATCATCTGGGAGGGCAACGACCCGTCCGAGAACAAGACGTACACCTACATGGACATGTACCGCGAGGTGAACAAGTTCGCGAACGTCCTCAAGAAGCACGGGGTGAAGAAGGGTGACCGGGTCACCATCTTCCTGCCCATGATCCCCGAGCTCGCCATCGCCATGCTCGCCTGCACCCGCATCGGCGCTATCCACACCATCGTGTTCGGCGGGTTCTCCTCGGACGCCCTTCGCGACCGCATCCTTGACAGCGAGGCCAACCTCCTCATCACCTGCGACGGCACCTACCGCGGCAACAAGGCCGTGCCCCAGAAGGACAACGCCGACAAGGCGGCCGAGCAGTGCCCCACCATCAAGAAGATGATCGTGGTCAAGAGGACCGGCACGCCCGTGAACTGGGTGGAAGGCCGGGACGTGTGGTGGGAAGACGAGATGAAGGATGCCCCGTACTACTGCGAGCCCGAGCCCATGAACGCGGAGGACCCGCTCTTCATCCTCTACACCTCCGGGTCCACCGGCAAGCCCAAGGGCGTCATGCACACCACAGGCGGCTACCTGGTCTACGTGTCCTACACGCACCAGATCATCTTCGACTACCATCCCGAGGACATCTACTGGTGCACGGCCGACATCGGCTGGGTGACGGGCCACAGCTACATCGTGTACGGGCCGCTGTGCAACGGCGCGACGAGCATCATGTTCGAGGGCGTTCCCAGCTATCCCGGCTTCGACAGGTTCTGGGACGTGGTCGAGAAGTTCAAGGTCGACATCTTCTACACGGCGCCCACGGCGATCCGCGCCATCGCGAAAGAGGGTGACCACTGGGTCGACAAGCACGACCTCTCCTCCATCCGCATCCTGGGTTCCGTGGGCGAACCGCTGAACCCCGAGGCGTGGAGATGGTACTACAACAAGATCGGCCGCGGCGAGTGCACCATCGTCGACACCTGGTGGCAGACCGAGACGGGCGGTATCCTCATCACCCCGTTGCCGGGCGCCATCGACATCAAGCCCGCCAAGGCCACCGTCCCCTTCTTCGGCGTCGAACCCTGCATCGTGGACGACGACGGCAAGGAGATCGAGGGTCCCGGCAGGGGCAACCTCTGCATCAAGAGGCCCTGGCCCGGCCAGATGAGGGGCGTGTGGGGCGACCCCAAGCGCTTCGAGGAGACCTACTTCGTCCAGTTCCCGGGCAAGTACTTCACCGGTGACGGCGCCGAGCGCGACGAACTCGGCTACTACAAGATCACCGGCCGCGTGGACGACGTCATCAACGTGTCCGGCCACCGCATGGGCACGGCCGAGATCGAGAGCGCGCTCGTTTCCCACCCGGACGTCGCCGAGGCGGCGGTCGTGGGATTCCCGCACGACATCAAGGGCCAGGGCATCTTCGCCTACGTGACGCTCAACACCGGCGTGGCCAAGAGCGAAGACCTCAAGAAGGCGCTCGTCGCGCACGTGCGCAAGGAGATCGGCCCGATAGCGACCCCGGACCAGATCCTCTGGGCGGACGCCCTGCCCAAGACCCGCTCCGGGAAGATCATGCGCCGGATTCTCAAGAAGATCGCGGCAGCCGACTTCTCCGACTTCGGCGACACCTCGACGCTGGCGGATCCGACCGTCGTGGACACCCTCGTGGCGGGGAGGAAGGAGCTCAAGTAGCCTAGGCATCACGAGATAACCCGGGGGCGGGCCGAGCCCCGCCCCCGGAACGATCATACACAACGCGATCATACATACCTGAGTGCACGGACTGAGCGTTTCGTTCCATGGCAGCCTCTCCTGCCATGACAACATAAAGGGGACACCATGAGGGGTGAAGAGAAATATCGCATGATATTGAATGCGGCGAAGCAAGTGTTCGCCATGGAGGGATTCTACAACTCCAAGGTCTCGGAGATCGCGAGAGAAGCCCACGTGGCGGACGGGACGATCTATCTCTACTTCAAGAACAAGGACGACATCCTCATATCGCTCTTCGAGGAGGAGCTCACGAGGATCATCAGGACCCTCAAGACGGAACTCGAATCCATAGACGACCCGCGCGACAAGCTGATCAAGTTCTGCGACAACCACCTCACCATCGTGGAGTCCGACAGGGCGCTCGCGGAGGTCATGCAGGTGGAGCTCAGGCAGTCGAACAAGTTCATGCGGGAATACAAGAACAAGCACTTCATCGCCTACCTCAACATCATCGCGGACATCGTGGCTCAGGGGCAGGAAGAGGGGATCTTCGACGATGGATTGAGGCCCGAGCTCTGCGCGAGGGTCATCTTCGGGTCCTTGGACGAGCTCTCCACCTTCCTGATCACCGCAAAGCGCAGGAGGTACGACGTTCACGAGGTGGCGGTCATGGTCGGCAAGATGTTCTTGAATGGCATGCTCAAGGCGAAGCAGCCCGCTGAAAAGGACACGGGCAAGGGATAAGAGAGGGCTCGACACAGAGAAGCCCGAGGGATAAAAAACCCAGGAAGGAGGTTTGGTGTGAATACCGTTGTGTGCTTGAAGCAGGTACCTGACACGGAGACCTTGATCAAGGTCGCGGGTACATCCATCGCAACAGAGGGTATCAAGTGGGTCATCAATCCGTACGACGAGTTCGCCGTCGAAGAGGCGATCCGTCAGAAGGAGAAGATGAACGCGGGCAAGGTGACCATCGTCTCGCTGGGCCCTGACAGGGCCATCGAGTCGATCCGCACCGCCTTGGCAATGGGCGCGGACGACGCGGTGCACATCAACGACGGCGCGTACTACGACACGGCCGACCCGTACGCCACCGCCCAGGTGCTGGCCGCCGCCATCAAGGGGCTCACCTATGACGCGGTGTTCCTCGGCAAGCAGGCCATCGACGACGACGCCGGACAGGTGCCGGCCTTCTTGGGCGAGCTGCTCGGACTGCCCGTGGTCACCCAGGTGATCAAGTTCGAGGTGTCGGCCGACAAGAAGACGGCGACCGTGACGAGGGAGATCGAGGGCGGCCAGATGGTGGTCGAGGTGCCGCTGCCGGCGGTGTTCTCGGCGCAGAAGGGTCTCAACGAGCCCAGGTACGCCTCTCTGCCCGGCATCATGAAGGCCAAGAAGAAGCCCGTCGACGTCAAGAACGCCGGCGCTCTCGGCGTGAGCGCGGGTCCCATGACCGTGATCAAGGAGATGTCCTTGCCTCCTGCCCGCCAGGCCGGCAAGATCATCACCGGCGACGATGCGAAGGCCAAGGCGGCGGCGCTTGCGAAGGCCTTGCACGAAGAAGTGAAGATCATCTAAGGTGGGGAGGGACGAGCCATGGCAGGAACACTCATTTACGCGGAAGTACAGAAGGGCGAGATCAAGAAGGGCGCCTTCGAGATAACGAGCAAGGCCAAGGAGTTCGGCGGCGAGGTGGCCGCGTGCATCATCGGCAAGGGGGCGGAGGCCCTGGCGCCTCAGCTCGCGAAGTACGGCGCCGACAAGATCTACGTGGTGGACGGCCCCGAGTTCGAGAACTACGTCCCCGAGGCGTTCGTCCAGGCCTTCGTTCAGGTGGCCAATACCGTGCAGCCCACGGTCATCCTCACCAGCGCCTCCGCGCAGGGCAAGGACTTCACCCCGGCCGTTGCGGCCCGCCTCAACGTCGGCGCCGTCTCGGACTGCGTGGAACTGAAGAAGGAAGGCGACAAGGTCATCGCCAAGAGGCCCATGTATGCTGGCAAGGCCTATGCCCTTGTCGAGGCCGTGGGCACTCCCCAGGTCATCTCGGTCAGGCCCAACGCCCTCGGTTTCAAGGAGATCGCAGGCGCCGGCGCGGTGGAGAAGGTGGCGGTGAACCTCGATGCCTCCAAGATCAAGGTCCAGGTCAAGGCGGTCGAGGTGGCGGCGACCACCGAGCCCGACCAGACCGAGGCCGAGATCATCGTCTCCGGCGGCAGGGGCATGAAGGGACCCGAGAACTTCAAGATGCTCGAAGACCTCGCGAAGCTCTTCGGACCCACGGCCACCACGGGCGCATCCAGGGCGGCGGTGGACGCCGGCTGGAGAGCCCATTCGTACCAGGTCGGCCAGACCGGTAAGACCGTGAGCCCGAATCTCTACATCGCCTGCGGCATCTCCGGCGCCATCCAGCACCTCGCTGGCATGGGCACTTCCAAGGTCATCGTGGCGATCAACAAGGATCCCGAGGCCCCCATCTTCACCAAGGCGGACTACGGGGTTGTCGACGATCTCTTCAACGTCGTCCCGGCGCTCATAGAGGAGATCAAGAAGATCAAGGGTTAGCTGATGGAAGGTCTCCGGGGGCGGGTCGAACAGGTCCGCCCCCGGAGTACGTGAACCATATCAAACGATTCTGGGGGGGGCTATGCACGGTCCACAAGGAGAAGTAACCCGTGAAGTCTTTTGGAATATCCTGAGCCCGGGGTCATACACCGAGCAGATCCTGCTCTACATCCTCGCGCTGGCGGCGATCGGGGCGCTGGTCAGGGCGCTGTACAAGGGCGGGTTCGGAACGAGGCTCAAGGTGATCTTCAAGGCCCAGGGAACGGATGTCGACAGGCTCGACAACTGGAAATCGAGGCTGTGGTACGCGATCGTCGACGTCTTCGCGCACCGCAAGATCCTCAGGGAACCTTACCAGGGAATCTTTCACTTCTTCATCTTCTATGGTTTCGTGGCGCTCACCATCACCACGGCCATCGTTTTCTTCCAGGCGGATATCCTCTACCCGATCACGGGCATATGGTTCATGAAGGGCGGGTTCTACCTTGCCCTCTCGCTCTTCGCGGACGTGTTCGGCCTCCTGTGCATCGTGGGCGTCGTCATGGCCCTGTACCGGAGGTACTCGATCAAGCCGGCCTGGCTCGACGAGAAGCCCGAGGACAACTTCACCCTGTGGTTCATCCTGGCCATCCTCCTGACCGGGTTCATCGTCGAGGGGTTGAGGATCCATGCCACCGAGACCAACCCCGCCCACCCGGTGCATCCCTACATCTGGACATCTCCGGGCGGGTATGCGATCGGTTTCGTCTTCTCCTGGATGGACGAGAGGTCCATGCGCGGTCTGCACTACTTCATGTGGTGGATCCATGTGCTCATGGCGCTCACGTTCTTCGTGTACATCGGCTACACGAAGCTCATGCACATCTTCATGACCCCCGTGAACATCTTCCTGAGACCCACCACCCCGCAGCCCCCGATCAAGGTGATGCCTCCGGAGATGTTCGAGTGCGCGGAGACCTTCGGCATCCACAAGGTCGAGGAATACTCGTGGAAGGACCTCTTCGACCAGGAGGCCTGCATGCGTTGCGGCAGGTGCGTCGAGGTCTGCCCCGCCTTCAACACGGACAAGCCTCTCAAGCCCAGGGACGTGATCCAGAACATCAGGACCCACATGGAGCAGAAGGCGAAGTTCGCCCTGGACGCGAACGGCGTGTACCATATCCTGCCCGACGAGTCGTACACCGGTCCGTCTCTCATCGGCGACTGCATCGAGAAGGAGACCGCGTGGGCCTGTACGACCTGCATGGCCTGCGTCGAGGCCTGCCCCGCTTATATCCTGCAATTCCCGAAGCTCATCGATCTCAGGCGCTACCTCGTCATGATGGAGTCGGATTTCGCACCAGAACTCCAGGGCGTGTTCAAGGGCATGGAGAACAACTCCAACCCGTGGGGTATCGGCGCACACCTGAGGGCGGACTGGGCCAAGGGGCACGACGTGCCGTTGATGTCCGAGAAGGGGAGCGCGGAGTACCTCTTCTACGTAGGCTGCGCCGGTGCGTTCGACGATCTCAACAAGAGGGCCGCAGTGGCCCTGGCCAAGATCTTCAACGAGGCGGGGCTCGACTACGCGATCCTCGGCACCGAGGAGGGTTGTTGCGGCGACTCGGCCAAGAAGATCGGGAACGAGTACATCTTCCAGGCGCTGGCCACGGCAAACATCGAGACCTTCAAGGGCTACGGCGTGAAGAAGATCATCACGCTCTGCCCCCACGGCTATACCGCGTTGAAGTACGACTACAAGGAACTCGGTGGCGACTTCGAGGTCTACCACTACACCGAGATCCTCGACATGCTCATCAAGGAAGGCAGGATCAAGATCAAGGAACCCATAACCGATCTCGGGACCGTCACGTACCACGATTCCTGCTACCTCGGCAGGTACAACCAGGTGTACACCCAGCCGAGGGACATCCTGAAGGCCATCAGCACGAGCCCCGTCGTCGAGATGTCGAGCCATCACGCGAAGAGCTTCTGCTGCGGAGCAGGAGGCGGGAGGATGTGGATGGAGGAGCACCTGGGGACCAGGATCAACCAGAAGCGCACCAGGCAGGCCCTGGAAGCCGGGGCGAAGACCGTCTGCACCGCATGCCCGTTCTGCTACACCATGCTGACGGACGGCATCAAGGAGCTCGAGCTCGGCGAACAGCTCCAGTCGGCTGACATCGCGATCCTGGTGGCGAGGGCTGCGGGCATCGACCTGAAGCCGAAGAAGACGGAAGGGGATGCGTAAGGCGGGCATTCTCGGAAGTGGACCTGCATGGAGGGGGGCGCAAGGCGCCCCCCTTTTTTTCTTGCAGCAGCCCCTGCCGGGGGGTATCTCAGGGACGAAGATGACGGTCATCGCAAGGCAGAGCCGCCCCCTGCCGTGACCCGGCTAGGGGGCGATGGGGGTGCTCTTGGACACGAGGCACGAGATGGAACACAGGCCCTGGGGCTCGTTCGAGATCCTTTCCGATACCGGGGCAGACCACAAGGTCAAGCGCATCACGGTATTGCCGGGAAAGAGGCTGAGCCTCCAGTACCACTCGCGAAGGCGTGAGCACTGGGTGGTGGTGGCGGGTGAGGCGCTCGTGACCGTGGGTGAAGAGGTCGTGCGCCTGGGCCCGGGCCAGTCGGTGGACATCCCGCAAGGGGCGCCGCACCGGGTGGAGAACGTCGGGGAAGAACCCCTCGTGTTCATAGAGGTCCAGATGGGCGACTACTTCGGGGAGGACGACATCGTGAGGCTCGAGGACGATTACGGACGCGTTTGAGGGGAAGAGGGCGTGGACGACAGGAAGGGGAGGGAACTCTTCGCGGTACTCTACGAGGCTGCCACGGCGTCGGGCGTGGAGGTGATCCAGGACAGGCTGAACCGCCTAGGCGGCGTATGCAGGGTGAACGGGCGGGTGTGCGTGATCCTCGACGAGCGCGCGCCGTACAGGGAGAAGAACCGCCTCGTGATAGAGGGTATCGCGATGGTGGATTACGACGCCGCGTACCTGCCGCCCAAGGTGAGGGAGCTCGTGACGAGGGCGGTGTTCGTGCGGGGACGCGGCCTTGCGACAGGCCCCGGGGAGGAAGCACCTTCAGAGAGGCCCAAGGGCCCTAGTTCTCCCTCATCTGGTAAAGCCTGAGCTCGCGCTGGGCCTCCACATTGTCCTTGTTGATCTCGAGGGCCTTTTTGAACGCCTCCACCGCCTTCTTAGAACCTTCCCTCTTGAGGAGCCAGCCGTAGATGAGCCACAGGGTGTCGGAAGACGGGAAACGGTTCAGCCCGTCACGGATGGCGGTCTTGATCTCGATTGAGCTCCCTGTGCCGGTGTTCTGGAGCCTGAGGAAGAGCGTCTTGACGTAGGTCTCCGTGAAGACCCTCTCTTCGGGCCTGAGTTTCATGCAGAGTTTCAGGCAGTCTATCGCCTTGTTGTAGTCCCTGGCCTTGAGGTACTCCAGGCCCTTGCCGTAGAGGATCTCCGCCTGGATGCTCTCGTCGATGCCCTTGGGTTCTTCCACGCTCTGGCCTGCGCGGATCTTCGTGACCGCAGAGTACGCCTTCTGGATCTCGGTGAAGACCTCGTTCGCGAGGCGTCTCACCTCGGGGTCGTCGGCATGTGCGTAGGTGTCCGGGTGGTTGGCCTTGACGATCTTGATGTAGGCGCGCTTGAGCCCGCCGTCAGAGATCTGCCTGTCCACGCCGAGGACCTGGAACGGGTCCTGGTCCTTGATGGTCTTGAGTTTCTGCCTGAGGGTGTCTATGAGGGCCTTGTACCTGCTCTCCTCGAAACTGACATCGCCCGTGCAATAGAGCCCGAGAAGAGCCCTCGACGGGTCCTGCCCGAGCAGCAGGATCTCTGAGACCTTGTAGTGCGACATGTCGAGGAGGTCTACGCCGACGTCGGCCGGCAGGCTGTCCACGAGGACCTTGGGTGTTGCGTCGGCGAAGGGCGAGAGCGAGGTGATGACCGCCGAGAACGGGGCGTACTCCATGACCCCTCTCCTGATGAGTCGTGCCAGC
>Ga0116166_1004287_pt1 | contig 10544 bp, 5 predicted proteins | sample AD_JPNMR2_MetaG_FD_89884 | JGI IMG/M metagenome (GOLD analysis project Ga0116166, IMG submission 89884) | Active sludge microbial communities of municipal wastewater-treating anaerobic digesters from Japan - AD_JPNMR2_MetaG | ecosystem: Engineered > Bioreactor > Anaerobic > Digestate | place...
CTTGGCTGCGGAAGAACTGCTCGCCGCACAGGGCGGCGTGCTGATGAAACTGCTCGGGCTGAGCACCCAGGTGCGTTCGAACGTAGTCGTCCGCCCGCTCAAGCCCAGAACCATGCCGGCGCTGGCGTCGGCGGTCCGTCGCGTATATGAGAGGTGCGACCATGAATCTCACTCCCAAGCAACTGCGGATTCTTCAACTGATCCGCGACTGCCGCATCCGTCATGGCTATTCGCCGACGATGCAGGAACTCGCCGACGAGATCGGCGTGAGCAAGGTCACCGTGTTCGAGCACGTCGAGGCGCTCATCAAGAAGGGCGCGCTCACCCGCGACCCCAACAAAGCTCGCTCTTTGGCCATTGCTGACGGGATCGCCGTGCCGGACGAGGCCAGGCCGTACCGCTTCCCGCTGGTGGGGAAGATCGCGGCCGGTCATCCGGTCGAGAAGCTCGAAGACCGCGACGAACTCGACCTGCTCGACATCGTCGGTCCCCGCCCCGGGCGTCAGGGCGCCATGTTCGCCCTCCGCGTGCAGGGCGACTCGATGCGCGACGAGGGCATCCTGGAAGGGGACTACATCCTCGTTGAGCGGACCGACACCGCCGGGAACGGCGATCGCGTGGTGGCGCTTCTCCCCAACGGCGAAACGACGCTCAAGACCTTTTACCGCGAGGCCGACCGCATCCGACTGCAGCCCGCGAACCCCGAGTTTCAGCCGATCTATGTCAAGGAATGCAAGGTGCAAGGAATCGTGCGCTCGGTGCTGCGGAAGTACTGATCACTGGCCGGTCAATCCAGGCCGATCGCACGCGATGAGCGAGAGGCGGGCACCGCGTTCGATGACGTCCTGGGGATCATGGCGGGTTCACGCTCCGTCGTAAGTGCGCGTTCATCTTTTCCGACCCACACCATTGCTTGAACTGACCGATCTGCGGATTCGAGGCGGCCGCTTCGCGCCAGGTCGACGGGGCATGGCTATCGACACGAACACGAGTGCGCGGTACCGTGTACCAGTTGGCAGCGTGAGCATCGAGCCGCGCGTTGTTTGTGCCTCGGCTTGTGGGAGCGGCGCACTTCATGGGCAACACCCCGCCGGGCGAACCGGCGAACACCGACCCGCGCAAGGACGGTACGGCGGCCCGCCGGGCAGGGCCGTCCAGCGCTCATGACCTCTCCGCGGCTGGCTGGGGTCTGTCCGCCCAAGGTCGCGGGGAACACGATCGCCGCGCTCCCGCAACACAAGGTGAGGCTTTCCGGGCCGATTCGCACGGCAACGGCGGCGGCGATACCTCGTTTCTGGCCGCGACGCTCGAACCGCTGCTGCGTCGGGCGTGCGAGGACCGGCTTTCGGAAGTTCGCTGGTTCCGTTCGGCGTGGCAGGCCGGCGGTGCTTCGACGGGGCTCGCGACGTTTGCGCTCGACGACGGCACGACCACCGAGGTCGTGGTGAAGTTGCCGGTGGGTCCGACGGAGTACCGGTGGACGACGGCGCTGGGCGGCATGCCGCACGTCTCGGAGCATGTGGTGGATGGCCCGCTCGACGGTGACGAGACTGGGCGGGTGGAAGTGTGCGCGTCGTGCGCGTGCGCGATGGGTCCGACACCGCGTGTGTACGCCGCGGGGACCTGCATCGGCGGGTACGACCTGGCGTGGCTGGTGATGGAGCGGTTCGAGGGCGACCCGCTGAGCAGGCACTTGTCGCGCGAAGCGTTCGAGGACCTGCTGAATGCGGCGGCGGAGTGGTACGCCGCGGCTCAACTGGTCCGCCTCCCCGAAGACGCTGCGCCGCCGCTGACAAAGGACTGGCGTGGATTGATCGAGCGATCCGCGTCGATCGTCGACAACGGGGCGCTGGACGATGAAAAACGCTGGCACGACGCGACGCACGGGGTGCTGGGGCTCTTGCCGCGGATCCTGAGGGTGTGGGAGTCGCGCCCGATCAATACGTGGTGTCACGGCGACCTGCACCCCGGGAATGCGATGCGCCGGGCGGGCGCGTGGTGGTACGCGGGGCACATGACGCCGACGCGCACGCGGACGGGTGAGAACGCCGCCGGTGCCGGCGCTTCGGAGGGCCGGGCGCAACCGGACCCGATCCACGGCGCGGCGCGCGGCGGGGCAAGCCCGGGCGGGTGCACGCTCATCGATCTGGCGCTGGTGCACCCGGGGCACTGGGTCGAGGACGCCGTGTACCTTGAGCGGCTTTACTGGGGTCGGTCGGAACTGCTCGAAGGCGTGCGGCCCGTGCCTTTCCTGGCGCAGGCGCGGCGCGAACGCGGGATGAGTTCGCCCGAGGACTACACGCTGCTCGCGAACATCCGGCGCGTGCTGATGGCCGCGTGCGTGCCGAACTTCCTCAAGCACGAGGGCCACCCGCGGTATGTGGGCGCAGCACTCGACGTGCTCGAACGGCTCCTGCCGGTCGTGCGCTCGCGAGTGCGGTGAGCAGCGGATGGGTGAGCCCGCTTCCCGGGCTGGGCCGATGAGCGCACAGGCCCTCGAGCCTTTTCGAGGTCGCTCACGGCCGGTTCGCCGAACTAACGCCGCTTGGCGCCCGAACTGGCGCGTTTCTTCGCGGCGGAACGCTTCTTGCCAGCGCCCGCGAGCGGCGCGGCCTTGGGGGCCTTGGCGTTCTTGCCCGATGCCGCCCGGACCTTGCCCTTCTTGAGCTCGATCGCGCCGGCGCGCTCGATGACGTGCCCGCAGTTCTTGCACGTGCGGCGCTCGGCCGGACCGCCCCAGAAGTCGTGCATGATGACCTTGAGGTCCTCGTCGATCTTCTTCAGGCGCCAACGCGCATCGTGCACGAGGTGGTCGCACTTGGGGCAGTACCACTGCAGGCCGTCCTGGCCTTCCAGACCCGGAACATTCGGGCGCGGGAACTCGATGACCAGACCCACGGTGCCCGCGGGACGCTGCGGACGGTGCGGCACCCAGCGGGGGAGGAGGAAAATCTCGCCTTCTTTCACCACGATGTCCTGCGGCTTGGAGCCATCCAGCGGACGGACGCGCACCGCGATGTCGCCCTTGATCTGGTAGAAGAGCTCCTCCGTCGGGTTGACGTGGAAGTCGTTGCGCGTGTTCGGGCCGCCGGAGACGAACACGATCGCGTCCTTCGAGTCGCTCATGAGCTGCTTGTTGCTCACGGGCGGCTGGAGGTGCTTCCAGTTCGCCTTGATCCACTTCTGGAGGTCGAGTTTGGGGAACGTCGACGGTCGGTTCGGGTTCATCATGGACAAGAGAGTAGCGAAAGCCGCGGCGGTTGCGAGCGTCGCGGCGAAGGGGTGATCGCGATTGAGACCCGGTCGCAGGGCTGCGGCCGGCCGGCCTTCGAGGCGGGCGGGAACCGGGGCCTTTAATCCCGCATGACGAGCCAGACGGGATCGGAGCGCCGGCCGCGGGTGGCGCTGGAAACGACGCTCCTGGTGCACGGCGTGCCGAGCGCCGAGGGGCCGTCGCTTGCGCGTCGGTTGAGCGAGATCGTGCGGGCGCGCGGGGCAGAGCCGGCGGTTGTCGGCGTGGTGGATGGAGCGCCGATCGCCGGTCTGAGCGACGGGCAGTTGGAGCAGTTGCTGCGACGGGGACGGGAGCGTCCGGGGAGCGTCGCGAAAGTGAATACCTCCAACCTGGGAGCGGCGCTGTTCCGTGGACAGACGGCGGCGACGACCGTCTCGACGACCATGGAGATCGCGAGCCGCGCGGGGATCGGCGTCTTTGCGACCGGCGGGCTCGGCGGGGTGCACAGGTCCGCGATCGGCGGCGGGCCCGGCTGGGACGTGTCGTCGGACCTGGTCGCTCTCACGCGCTTCCCGATGTGCGTGGTCGCCAGCGGCGTGAAGTCGATCCTGGATGTGCCCGCGACTCGGGAAGTCCTCGAAACCCTCGGCGTGCCGGTGATCGGGTTCCGGACCGACGACTTCCCGGTGTTCTACATGCGCAGGCACCCCGCCGAGCACGTGAACGCGTGCGACGCCCGCTTCGACGACGCCGAGGAACTCGCACGCTTCGTCCGGTTCGAACTGGCCCGCACCAACCGGGGCGTGCTCGTGGTGAACCCAATCCCGGGAGAGCACGAGATCAGCGCGGCGGACTGGGCGCGTTGGCTGGCCGCGGCGGAAGCCCGGGCCCAGGGCGACGGCACGGCGAAGGGACGCGACGCTACGCCGCGGGTCCTGGCGGCCTTGCACGAAGTGAGCGCCGGGGCCACGCTGCGGTCCAACATCGAACTGGTGGCGAATAACGCCGACTTGGCGGCGCAGATCGCGGTCGGCATGGTCCGATCTGGGTGAGGCGCAGGGCCGAGTCGGTGCGCCGGCGAACCCCGGCGCCGCGTGCGATCCGTTCTGCGCCGGGCACGTACTATCTGCAAGTCCTACTGCCGCCATGGAAGTGCCGAAAGAACCCATCCGTTCGGACGCGGTCGCGGATACGCGAGCCGGGAAGCACTGCACGCCCAAGGAGCGTGCGCGCCGGGGAGGAAGCCCCGGTGAAGGCGGAGAGACGGGCCGGACGGTTTCGCTCAACGTGCTCAAGGGGGCGAGCCGTCGGGCCAGCAACGCCTGGCAGAAGGGTCATTCGCGGATCCGGCACTCGCGTGTCGGGGTGTGGCGGACGATCGCGCTGGTCAGCGTGCACGTGATCATCGCGGCCCACGTGGTCCAGTGGCTGGTGACGGGGATGACCCTGTCGCCGCTGGAGCCGAGTGAGAGCATGCAGACGCTGCGCGAGGGGACCGTGAACGCGGGGTTTGTGCTGTTCGCGGCGGCGGGCCTGTCGACGATCATCTTCGGGCGGTTCTTCTGCGGCTGGTCGTGCCACGTGGTGGCGCTGCAGGACCTGTGCAACTGGGGGCTGATGAAGGCGGGGATCAAGCCCAAGCCGTTCCGCTCGCGCCTGATGGTGTACATGCCGTTGGCGCTGGGGCTGTACATGTTCGCGTACCCGGTGGTGCACCGGGAGGTGATCCGCCCGCTGTTCGCGGACCGGTACGGGCGCCTGCCGTCGTGGCTGGGGCAGAGCGAGCCGCTGCCGTCGTTGAAGACCGAGTTCTTCGTGCCGGATTTCTGGGCGACGTTCCCGACGTGGTACGTAGCGATCCCGTTCATCTTCGTGATCGGATTCGCGATCGTGTACGTGATGGGGGCGAAGGGGTTCTGCACGTTCGGATGCCCTTACGCCGCGCTCTTCGGGCCCGGCGACCTGGTCGCGCCGGGGAAGATCCGTGTCAACGACCGGTGCGAGCAGTGCGGGCACTGCACGGCGGTGTGCACCTCGAACGTGCGCGTGCACGAGGAGGTCCGCGACTTCGGGATGGTCGTCGACCCCGGGTGCATGAAGTGCCTGGACTGCATCAGCGTGTGCCCGAACGACGCGCTGTACTACGGGTTCGGCGCACCGACGGCGCTGGCGAAGCCGCGGGACGAATCGGCGAAGGCGCGCCGGGCCAAGGCCAGGGCGCAGCGCGAGGCACGGTTCGACATGACCCGGCGCGAGGACCTGGTGATCACGGCGGCGTTCGTCGCGATGTTCCTGGCGTTCCGGGGGATGTTGAACGAGGTGCCGATGCTCATGGCGGTGGCGATGGCCGCGATGGGCGCGTTCATCACCCACAAGTTCTACCGCTGCTTCGCCGATCCGTCGGTGCGGTTCCAGAACCTGCAACTCAAGATCAAGGGGCGGTGGACGCGCGCGGGGCGCGCGTTCGGGGTGCTGGCGGTGGTGACGCTGCTGAGCGCGGCGTGGAGCGGCGTTGTGCGGTGGAGCGTGTGGCGCGCCAACGAGACGTACGCCCAGATCGTGACCCCGTGGGCGACGGCGCTCCGCGACGACTTCGTGCCCAGCCCCGGCGAGCGCGAACGGGCCGAGACGATCATCCGGTACTACCGCTTCGGGGGCGACATTCGGGACGGCGGCATCGGCTGGCGGCTCGCGCCGGAAGAGCAATCGAGGCTTGCGCACGCGTACGCGATCGTGGGCGACATCGGCGAAGCGCGGGCGAGGCTGGAAGCCCTGCTTCAACGGCCGCAGGCCGGCGACGGCCTGGTGTTCCAGGTCGCCGATCTGCAGCGCCGCCTGGGCGTTCCCGAGGAGCAGGTGCGGGCGTTCTTGCAAGCACAGCTCGAGAAGCACCCGAACCTCGATCAACTGCGGGCCCAGTTGTTCGCGATGAACCTGGAGCGCGCCGGCGGCCCGCAGAACGCGGCGGCGGCTGGGCTGAATACCGATCAATGGCGGGGCGCGCTGAGCGAGCGGTTTGTCCGCGCTTCTTCTCTGCTGGGATCGGCGAGTTCGCACGCGATGCTCGGCGAACGCGACCAGGCGTTGGCGCAGCTCAAGCGCGTGCCGCTGGAGCACCACGACGACGCCGACTCGATCTTTCTCGCGGCGCGGATGGCCCAGGGCCTGGGCGACCCCGCGCTCGCACGCACACTCGTGGAAGACGCGCTGCGCGTGAAGACCAACCGCGGGCTGATCGACACGACGGCGGCGGGCGTCCTGCTCGAACTGGGCGAACCCGAGCGCGCCGCCGATCTCGCACGGCGCGGGGTGGAGAAGGCGCAGAAACTCGGCCCGCACCCGGCGCTGGCTTCGACGCTCCGCGCGGCCGGGCTGACACTCCTGCAGGTCGGATCGTCCGAGGTCACGCCGGATGCCTCGACGGGGAGCCGGATGAACGACGCGGCGTGGAGGAAGAAACAGCAAGACGACGGGCTCGACCTGCTGCGCCGAGCGATCGACGCGTCGGGCGCCAGCCCGTGGGACCTGTCGGGCATCGGCCTCTCGCTGGCGCAGATCGGCATGCAGAACCAGGAAGCCGGGCTGCTGCAACTGGGTCTCGAAGCACTGGAGCGGGCGCGGGACCGAGACCCCAAGAGCCCGACCATCCGGCACGACCTGGCGCAGGTGTACTACGCAACCGGGCGCCTCGACCGGGCGGCCGAGGAGATGCGCCGAGCGGCGGAGATGGGCGCTTCGAGCGCCGTCCTGGCGCGCCGGTACGCGGAACTGCTCTCGGAGACGGGCAAGGACGCCGAAGCGCAGCGCTGGATTCAGGAAGCGGAGAAGCGGGAGCGTTCGAAGGCTTCCGGGCCGGGCGCCGGGCCGGGTGTTCGCTGACAGGCCGCGCGCTCGGACAGTTTCCGGTGAACTTCGACCGTTCTCGAATCGACCGTCCGTTCATCGGCCGCGGGCCGGGCTACGAATAGCCCGCGGAGGGCGTGGGGCGGGCGGCGGGAACGCACCGTCGGGCACGGACCCGGCGGGTGGGAGTGTTCATGGGCAAGGTTGCTCGCAAGGACAGGGGTGGGACCGGCAGCTCGGGCGGACCAGCGGTGCCGATCGCCCCCGGACAGCGACCGGTCCGGGTGGCGGCGACGGCGGGCCGCAACGGTGAAATCTCGCCGGGGGCGGTCGCCGCCGGCACGCGAGGAGCGCCGGCAAACCGGGGGGGCGCCGGAACGGAACCCGGCGCGGATTCGCGCCCGGGCGCACGCCCCGACCCGACCAAGTGCATACGAGTTCGCGGAGCGCGCGAGCACAACCTCAAGAATCTCTCGGTCGACATCCCGCGCGACCGGCTCGTCGTGATCACGGGGCTCTCGGGGAGCGGCAAGAGTTCGCTCGCGTTCGACACGATCTTCGCCGAGGGTCAGCGGAAGTACATGGAGTCGCTGTCGGCGTACGCGCGGCAGTTCCTGGACCAGCTCAAGAAACCGGACGTCGACGACATCGAGGGTCTGCCGCCGACGATCGCGATCGAGCAGCGATCGGGCGTCGCCAGCCCGCGATCGACGGTCGCGACGACGACCGAGATCTACGACTACCTGCGGCTGCTCTACGCGCGCTGCGGCAAACCGTGCTGCTGGCACCCGACGAAAGTGAAGAAGGACGGCACGGTGCTGGAGCGCTGCGGCCTGGCGATCGAGGCGTCGAACGCGACTCAGATCGTGGAAGCTGTTCTGGCCGGGACCGGAGGAGAAGCGAAACAGGGAGAACTGAGGCTCATGATCCTCGCGCCGATGGTGCGGGCGAAGAAGGGGTTCCACAAGGAAGTGCTCGAAGAGGCGCAGTCGCAGGGGTGGGGGCGGGTGCGCGTGAACGGCTCCGTGCTGGAAGTGCGCGAGGCGCTCCAGAAGGGCGGCGAGAACCCGCTCGGACTCGGGCGCTACGAGAAGCACTCGATCGAGGTCGTTGTCGACCGGCTCGTGGTCCGGGCGGGAGAGGAGAGCGCGGTGCGCCAACGCCTGGTCGAGAGCATCGAGGCGTCGCTGAAACTCGGGCAGGGCACGATCATCGTGAGCGAGGAGCGCGGGGCGACGGCGTCGGGCGGGGGGGCCTGGACCGACCGGGTGTTCAGCGACCGGTTCGCCTGCGCTGTGCACCCCGAGTGTGCGCTGGAGGAACTCTCGTCCCGCGTGTTCAGCTTCAACTCGCCGCAGGGGGCGTGCGAGGAGTGCCACGGCCTGGGCGTCGTGCTCGAGTTTGATGACGACCTGGTCATTCCCGACGCGAGCAAGAGCCTGGCCGAGGGCGCGGTGAAGCCCTGGAAGGTGCCGCCGCCGATGGGCCGGGTGTTCCGCAAGCGGCTCCGCCAGTTCTGCGCAGCGTTCGGTGTCGACCATCAAGCCCCGGTCCGGTCGCTCCCGGCGTGGGCGGTGCGGATCCTCGTGCACGGCACGACGGACGAGGACGTCAAGAAGCACGGCGAGAAGTTCGACGGGGTCGCCGCCAGCCTGCGGACCTGGTACCAGCGCACCGAGAGTTCGTTCATGAAGGAATGGCTCTCGCAGTTCATGCGCGAGAAGACCTGCCCCGTGTGCAACGGAGACCGTCTGCGCGTCGGCTCGCTGCACGTGCAGATGGTGAGCGGCGGGACGGTCGACGAGAGGCGGGCGCGGAGCGGCTCGGTCATCGGGCGTGCCGGCGCTGCCCCGGGCGCGGGCGGCGAATCGGTCCTCAATATCGCTGAACTCAGCCGCCTGACGATCACCGACGCGGCGAGGTTCGTGGGCGGACTGGAACTGACGCGCGAGCAGCGGGTCATCGCCGAGCCGATCGTGAAGGAAGTCCTGGCGCGGCTCGGGTTTCTCGAGAGCGTCGGGCTCGAGTACCTGTCGCTGGACCGCAAGACAGGCACGCTCTCGGGCGGCGAGGCGCAGCGCATCCGGCTGGCGACGCAGGTGGGCAGCAAACTCGTCGGCGCGTGCTATGTGCTCGACGAGCCGACGATCGGGCTGCACCAGCGCGACAACGACCGGCTGATCCGCACGCTCCGCCACCTGGCCGACATCGGCAACAGCGTGCTTGTGGTCGAGCACGACGAGGACATGATCCGCGCGGCGGACTGGGTGCTGGACGTCGGGCCCGGCCCGGGCGTGCACGGCGGCACGATCGTCGCGGACGGCACGGTGGAGCAGATCGTCGCCGCGACGAGGGCGCGGTCGCGAGAGGGCGGAGAAGTGCCCGGCTCTGTCACCACCCCCACCACTGCCCCGGCCCACACCGCACCGGTCTCTCTTACGGGCCTGTACCTCGCGGGTCTGCGGACGATCGAAACGCCGCGTCACCGGCGGAAGCTCGATCCGAAGAACGCGGTGATCGTGAAGGGCGCGCGGGAGAACAACCTGAAGGGGATCGACGTGTCGATCCCGCTCGGGGGCGTCGTGTGCGTGACGGGCGTCTCGGGCTCGGGCAAGAGCACGCTGGTGAACGACATTCTGCTGCGAGGGCTGAAGAAGTCGCTGCACGACGCGAAGGACAAGCCCGGGGCGCACGACAGGATCGTGGGGCTCAACCGGATCGACCGGGTGATCGAGGTGGACCAGAGTCCCATCGGGCGCACGCCGCGCTCGAACCCGGCGACGTACACCGGCATCTTCGACGACGTTAGGAAGATCTTCGCGGCGACCAAGGAATCGAAGATCCGGGGCTACAAGCCCGGGCGGTTCAGTTTCAACGTCCCGGCACGCTCGGGCGGCGGGCGGTGCGAGGCGTGCGAGGGCCAGGGCCTGAAGAAGATCGAGATGCACTTCCTCCCGGACGTGTACGTCTCGTGCGAGGTCTGCTCGGGCACGCGCTACAACCGCGAGACGCTCGAGGTGACGTACCGCGGGAAGAACATCGCCGACGTGCTGTCGATGACCGTCGAGCAGGCGTGCGCGTTCTTCGAGAACCACCCGAAGATCCGGCGGTTCGTCGAGTGCTTGCGCGACGTCGGGCTCGGCTACATCCAGTTGGGCCAGCCGAGCACGCAACTCTCCGGCGGCGAGGCGCAGCGTGTGAAACTGGCAACCGAACTGGGCAAGGGATCGGGCGACGGCCAGGGGATCGAGCGTCCCGGTCGGCCGCACGGGCTGGAGGGGGACTCGGAAGACGCGGAAGAGGCGGCGTCGTCGCCGATCGTGGGCGGGCGCATGGGGCACACGCTCTACGTGCTCGACGAGCCCACGACCGGCCTGCACTTCGAGGACGTCCGCCGGCTGCTGGGGGTGCTGGCCCGCCTGGCCGACGCCGGCAACACGCTCGTGGTCATCGAGCACAACCTCGA
>Ga0116166_1004299_pt1 | contig 10521 bp, 8 predicted proteins | sample AD_JPNMR2_MetaG_FD_89884 | JGI IMG/M metagenome (GOLD analysis project Ga0116166, IMG submission 89884) | Active sludge microbial communities of municipal wastewater-treating anaerobic digesters from Japan - AD_JPNMR2_MetaG | ecosystem: Engineered > Bioreactor > Anaerobic > Digestate | place...
ATATAACAAAGCCCAGAAGCAACTTTAAGCCCTATATTCATAGTGCAGCAGACTTAAAGAGAATTAAAAAAGAAAGCAAAAAGGATGTTACTCCTTCAAAAAAAGTCTCTGACCAAGAATTAAACAGAAAAACTACAAGACATACATTTTTTAGAGAGCTTAAAGAAAAACTATTTGATATTGAGAAAGAACTTACAGCTTATATCCATTCTTTTATTGATCTTGCAGCGACAAAAACCGCTTTTGTAAGAGACAGAATTGTCTCTTTCTTTTCTTGATGTCTTTTAATTTTACAGTAAAAGATAGTGCTAATTTCAAATAAAATTCAGTAATAATTCCTGAACTTCTTTTAAAATAAAAATACTTTATTATCTCCGCCGACTTTGACGGGAATGATATTTTCTTGATTTTACACTAAATATTTAGGAATAATTACTGAATAAAATTTATACTTTTCCTTGACAAGGTCTCTTTTTCGGTTTAATTCTGGAAAAAACATCAGGGGGATATTATGAGACTTGGAATTGATGTCGGGGGGACTCATACTGATGCTGTAATTGTTGATCAGGCAAAGGGAGTAATAGCAAAATATAAAGTGAAAACTCTTAAAGAGGATCTCCTTGGAACAATAATACATTCCCTTAAAGAGATAACCGCAAATCAGGATATATCAAAAATTACAAATGTAAATTTAAGCACAACACTGTCTACAAATGCAATTGTAGAAAACAGGCTGGAAGAAACAGCACTATTTCTGTCATCAGGACCTGGTATTGATCCAGAAAATTTTGCAATAGGTAATAATACATATATCATAAATGGTTCAATAGATCACAGGGGAAGTGAGGTTTTAGGCCTTGACAGTATTCAACTCAAAAAATCTTTAAAGGAGTGTGCAGATAAAAACATAAAGGTCTTTGCTGCTGCAACTAAATTTTCTACAAGAAATAATAAACACGAGCTTGCTATCAAGGAGGCTGCAATACCCTTTTGCGATTACATAACCATGGGGCATGAGATATCTGGTCTTTTGAGTTTTCCGCGGCGAGCAGCAACTGCTTATTATAATTCTGCTGTATGGAGGATTTATAATAATTTTATAAACTCAGTTATAGACGCCATGGCAAATATTGGGATTAAGGCTCCCCTGAATATTTTGAAGGCAGATGGTGGAACAATGCCTCTTGAAATATCACGAAGAGTTCCTGTTGAATCAATACTCTCTGGGCCTGCTGCAAGTATCATGGGAATAATTGCTCTGTGCAATATAAAAGAAGACTCAGTGATACTTGACATAGGGGGAACAACTACAGATATAGCAATTTTTGCAGCAGGTTCTCCTCTTGTAAATAGGGAAGGTGCAGCACTTGAGGGAACCCCAACCCTTGTGAGATCCCTTGAAAATAGATCTATTGGCATAGGTGGAGACTCTGCAATAAAAATAGAAAACGGTAAGGTTGTAACAGGTCCAGAAAGATTTGGTCCTTGTATGGCTGATGGTGGCAATATGCCTTGTCTTATAGATGCTTTGAATTTTAAGAAAATTATACAATATAACAATAGGGATGCCTCAGAAAGAGGAATTATAGAACTTGCAAAGAAAAATAAATTTAAAGCTGATCATCTTGCTGATGCTGCAATAAATTTTGCTGCAGAGAGAATAAATGCAGAAATTGAAAAAATGCTTTTTGAGCTAAATAGTAAGCCCGTTTATACAATACATGATATGATACATGCTGAAAAAATTATTCCCAAAAAGATTTATATAATAGGCGGCCCTGCTAAAGCTCTGGCAGATGTTTTAAGTGGAGATATTGAGATACTTGTTCCAGAGGACTATGACGTTGCCAATGCAATAGGGGCGGCTCTTGCAAGAACCACTTTTGAAACAGAGCTCTTTTGCGATACAGGCAAAGGGAAGATGATTATTCCAAATATCAATGTGGAAAAAAATGTTACAAGGCAATATAACCTTGATGAAGCTATATCTGATGCTAAGACCTTCACAAGGGAATATCTTAGAAAGCATGGAATAGATATAAACCTTGATGAGCTCACAATAACAGAGGCAACAAATTTTAGGATGATAAATGATTTTTATTCAGCGGGCAATGATATAAGAGTCAAGTGTCAGATGAAGCCCAATGTAGTTATGTATTTACATAAATGAGAGGTGTGTTATGCTCAAAGCAAAAAATAAATTGGGGCTTATATTTTTTCCGGCATATGACTGGGCCATATCCCCAACTCATCCAGAGAGAGAAGAGAGATTGCTCTATACTCAAGATCAGTTAAAAGAAGAGGGAATTTTTGATGTTGAGGGGATAGTTGAATTAAAGCCTGATATTGCAACAGATATAGATGTTATGAGAACTCACTTTTGCTTTCCAGATGTTGAAAGCGTTACAACTCAATCCCATCTCATCTCAACAGGTGGAGCCATAAGGGCAGCTCGCGCTGTTCTTGATGGAGAAGTAAGTAGCGCCTTTGCATTGGTGCGGCCACCAGGGCATCACTCTATGAAGTGTGTTCATGGTAATAGAGGTTTTTGCAATATAAATAATGAAGCAATTATGATTGAGTATATACGGGAGAATTACAATATACGTAGAATTGCCATAGTGGATACTGATTGTCATCATGGCGATGGGACACAGGATATTTATTGGCATGATCCTGATGTTCTCTTTATATCACTGCATCAAGATGGAAGAACTCTCTACCCAGGAACAGGGCATCTCAGAGAAAATGGAGGGCCAGGAGCAAAGGGAAGAACTATAAATATTCCTCTTCCACCTCATACATCAGAAGAGGGCTTTCTCTATGTAATTGATGAAATGGTGTTGCCCATACTTGAAGATTTTAAACCAGATTTAATTGTTAACTCTGCAGGTCAGGATAATCACTACACAGACCCCATAACCAATATGAATTTTACAGCTAAGGGTTATGCAATGCTAAATGATAAGCTAAAGCCTCATATTGCAGTGCTTGAAGGTGGATATTCTATTCAGGGAGCTCTGCCTTATGTAAATTTGGGAATTGTCCTTGCTATGGCTGGGATTGATTATTCCCATGTGAAAGAGCCAGATTATGATATAAGATATCATCCTCAGGATGAGGAGATTACTGCTTATATAAAGAAACTAAAAAAGGAAGTCCTTAACAATTATTTTTCTCCAATGCCAGATTATATGAGGGCATCACCTGGAGAGTTTACAGTTCGGCACAAGAACATATATTATGATACAGATGGTATTCATGAAAATCAAAAAGAGCAGATAAAGACATGTAAGAATTGTAGAGGCCTTCTTGTAATAGAATCATCATCAAGTGTCAATCCACCATCAGCAGGGATTGAAATTCCAGTTGATGGATGCTCAAAGTGCAAAAAAGAAGGCTATGCTCTTATGGAGAAGATGTGGAAGAGTAGAGAGTTTGTTACAATTCAAATGACAGATAGAGTAGATAAGCGATATTTTAGATACAGCCAGTATTAACCTGGCTGTATCTAAGGTTTTTAAAGTATAAAAAGCATTTCCCAGTATTTTGGCATTGGCCATAGCTCATCATCCATAATGGTTTCAAGCTCATCAACAAGCTTCCTGAGCTCATCCATCTTGGTCTTAACACTTGCACAATAGACATCTGCTTTTTCCTGCTCATCTTCAATTCTTTTTGCTGCCTCTGCTCTGGATTTAAGATCTGCAAGCCCGCTTTGAATGTGAACTATAAGAGAGCTTATCTTCTCCAGAAATATTCTTTGAGAATCAACAATATTATCAGATACAAGTCCTGATATTTGATTTATTGAAGAGGCAATATTTCCCTGAAAGATATAGGCTGCTGGCAGAATCTGAGAAGAAACCATATTATAAAAAGCATTGGATTCAATATCAATATTCTTTGAATATTTTTCAAGGTGAATATGATACCTTGATGCAAGCTCAACCTCTGAGAGTACCTTGTATTTATCAAAAAGTTTTTTGGCTTTCTCTGTGTTATATGCCTTTAAAGCCTCTGGAGTTGTTTTGTAATTTGGTAGTCCTCTTGTCTCTGCTTCTTTGTGCCATTCTTCAGAGTAATTATCTCCTCCAAATATTACAGGTTTAAATTCTTTGATTTCTTCTCTGATTATTTCAAATATAGTTTTTCGTAAATCAGAAGTTCCTTTCTTTTCAATCTTATCAGCAAGTTCATCAATGCTCTCTGCAACTATTAAATTCAATACAGTGGCAGGAAAAGAGATTGACTGAGATGCCCCAACTGCTCTGAACTCAAACTTGTTTCCTGTAAATGCAAAAGGAGAAGTTCTATTACGATCAGTGTTATCTTTACTGAGAAGGGGTAAAGATGAAAGGCCAAGATCTATAATAGCTGCATCTGTTGCCTTGATGCTTTCGCCTTTTTCTATGGACTCAAGAATTGCACTGAGCTGATCTCCAAGAAAAACAGATATAATAGCAGGAGGTGCTTCATTTGCTCCAAGTCGGTGATCATTACCGCTGTGTGCTACAGATGCTCGTAGTATATCTGCATGCCTATGAACAGCCTTTAAGACTGCTGTAAGGAAAAGCAAGAACTGTATATTTTCAGTGGGAGTCTTTCCTGGATTCAGTAGATTTATTCCATCATCAGTTCCAATTGACCAGTTAAGATGTTTTCCAGATCCATTTATGCCAGAAAAGGGCTTCTCGTGTAATAATACAGCAAGGTTGTGTCTGCGTCCAACATTTTTCATTGTATCCATTAAAAGCTGATTGTGATCTGCTGCAATATTTGCCTCTTCAAAAATTGGGGCAATCTCAAACTGAGCAGGAGCAACCTCATTATGCCTTGTCTTTGCAGGAATTCCAAGCTTAAAGAGCTCTTCATCTAATTCGTGCATAAAGGACTGAATTCTTTCTTTGATGCTTCCAAAATACTGGTCCTCTAACTCCTGTCCCTTAGCAGGTGCTGCTCCAAGTAAGGTTCTCCCTGTAAGCACCAGATCCTGTCTATGCAAAAAATATTCCCTATCTATGCAAAAATATTCCTGCTCTGGACCACAGTTTGCAAAGACTTTCTTTGATGTGGTATTTCCAATGAGTTTGAGCAATCTCATGGCGCTATGATTGACAGCTCTTATAGATCTAAGGAGAGGGGTTTTCTTGTCAAGAGCCTCTCCAGTATAGGATATAAAAGCTGAGGGAATACACAAAGTAATAGCAGATCCACTTTTACGTAAAAAAGCAGGACTTGACATATCCCATGCAGTGTAACCCCTTGCCTCAAAGGTTGCTCTTATGCCTCCGCTTGGAAAACTGGATGCATCAGGCTCTCCCTGGACAAGCTGAGAACCAGAAAATCTTTCTATGACCTCTGCATGACCAACAAATTCAATAAAGGAGTCGTGCTTTTCAGCTGTTGCCCCTGTTAATGGCTGGAACCAGTGTGCAAAGTGAGTGGCGCCATTTTCTATAGCCCATTCCTTCATTGCATGAGCCACAGCATTTGCAGTATCAATATCAAGCTTGCTATTTTCCTCTATGCAGGAAAGCAATTTCAGGTAGACAGACCTTGGGAGTTTAGCCTCCATAACTTTTCTGTTGAATGTATATTCACCAAAAAAAGTAGAGACAGGTCTTCTATCTTTTTCTTCATCTTCCAGAAAAAGTCTCCTTACTTTGGTATTGACTTCTCTTTTCATATATATCACCTCTTTTATAAGTTCTTTTTACTAAGAAACCATATTGCCTAAAATATAGTCTCTGTCAAATTAAAGTTTTAGACTACTTAACTAATTAACATATATGTAATACATCTTATTTACATAATCTCTAAAAATGAAACAAAATTTATATTGAGATATTTTCAAGTATTAAAAACAAAAGTTTGTTACAGTCATGTAAAAGAGTTGTAAATACTAAAGCGAAGTGAAGTTAAATCTTTGTTAAATAATTTTAATTGACCTATGGAAAAGATCAATATCATTATTGTCCTTAGAAAAAAATAAGGGAATATTTTTTGAAAGGTAGAGTAGATACTTATAGTATTTAGTATAGCCACCTTGCAGGAGGATAAAAATGAAAAAAGAACTTCTTACAAATATTATTGATAATTTTTTTAACTGCAACAGATCTGAGATTCTTCAGATAATAAATGAACTCATAAATACACTCAAGGCAGAGGAAAATCTTTCATGCTTTGAGATAATGTCACGAAATTATGACACAGCTCAATCTAATCCAGAGATTCATTATATACCTGGAAATCTTAAGGATGCCAGAGATGCAATCTTTCCATATTTTTGGGGGACTGATGGATGGTATTCCAAGCTTCACATGGAAAATGTTAAGGGTCCTGCAAATTACGCATCTCTTATAGGAGCAATTGCCTGTTTACTTAAAAATCCAAACCTTTGTGTTGATACATACAGTCAGAGATCAAATGAACTGGAGCTTAAGGCAATAACATCACTTGCAAATTTAGTTTTTTATCACACAAAAAATCCATGGGGAATTTTTACCATGGGTGGGACTATCTCTAACCTATATGGTGGAAAAATCGGCATAGAAAAAACTCATCCCAATGCGATGAAAAGAGGCCTCAGGGATGTTAAGCTTGCTGGGATAGTCTCAGAGGCTGCACATTACTCAAACGAGACTCTGGCGGGATGGCTTGGACTTGGAACAGACAATCTTTATTCTATACCAACAGATGAATCCTGCAGCATGGATCTGCAATTGCTTAGAGAAAAAATGGAAGAGATCTACAATGGAAAAACAACAATTGCCTTTGTCATAGCAACCTTTGGCAGTACAGATGCCTTTGGAATTGACGATATTAAATCTATAAGACAGATAATAAACGAGGTAAGCGCTAAATACAATATGCCAGTACCTCAACTCCATGTGGATGCGGCAGCAGGATGGTCTCTTTGTTTCTTAAACGAATACGATTTAGAAAAAAATGAATTTGGACTTTCTTCAGAAGTGCTTTCTGTTGTTGAAAGATTGAGATATTATTCCATGGGAATTCAGGAGGCTGATTCAGTTACAATAGATTTTCATAAAATGGGTTGGGGACATTATCCAGCCAGTGCATTTATTGTGAACAATCGAGAAGACTTAAAATATCTCTTCAGGAGCAAGGAAGAGCTTCCATACTTTTCAGAGGCTGATTATAGGCACGATCCAGCTTTATTTACCCTTGAAACCTCTCGTCCTGCCATAGGACCTTTTTCTGTAATGGCAAGTTTAAATGGCATAGGACTTAAGGGCTATCAGATACTTGTTGCTCATTCCCTTGAAATGGCTGCACTGTTACGAAAAAAGCTTAATAACCTTGAATATTGTAAGGTAATAAATCAAAATTGCCTTGGCCCAAGTGTTGTGTGGTGGGTTTTGCCAAAGGGCAGGGATGCCTCATTGATATATGAGAAGCTTGTAGCAGGAGAACTCTCAGAAAAGGAATACACAAGATATTTTTCTGAGATACATAGACTTTTTGAAAAAAGAAAAAACGTGCTTAATCCAGAAATAGATGCAAGCCTAAGTTTTACAACTGCAATGGGGTATAATCCCCATGGTATTGCAATACCTGCATGGAAGGGGGTATTTTTTAATCCAAAAACAGATGAGTCTGTTGTAAGGCAGATTATCAAAAGTATAGAGGAGTTGTAGCCATAAGGCGTTTTCTGAAATTGCTTATTTTTTTTATATCCTCAGGGGTTGTTCTGCAGCAACCCCCAATGAGCCTTGCCCCTTTATTATACCATTCCTGACTTGCTATAGAAAAGTCCACACATCTTTCTTGTTTTGTCCAACAATTGCATGTTGTATCAAAAATCTCACCTGAGTTTGGATAAACAATGATAGGTATTGTAGTATCTGTATTTGCCTCTTCAATAAGAGAGGAGATAAATTCTGGATCAGAGCAGTTTATTCCCACTGCCGCAAGATTTTTATAGACTAATAAGGCTTTTACACAGTCGCTAAAAAGCTTACCATCTGGTATAGATTTTTTATCTTTTGCTGTAAAGGAAATCCAATAGTGTATGTTGTTATAGGACTTCATTATCTCTGCAACAGCAAGGGCCTCATCAAGACGGGGAAAGGTTTCAAAGGCAAGGAAATTTGCTCCTGCCTCATGAAGTAGCTCAATTCTGCTTTCATAAAAATTTCTGTAGTCAGCAAAAGTGAGAGTGTAATTTCCACTGTATTCAGAGCCATTAGCAAGATAGGCTCCATAGCATCCAATTGAAGCAGCTATAAAAGGGTATGGTCTGTAGGTTAACTGATTTTTTTCTATAAACTCATCAATGGATTTCAGTGCAAGAGTTACAGAGCTCTGAATTAATTTTTTTGCTTCCTTTACAGTGAAACCCTCAGAGACAAAGCCATCAATTGTTGCCTGATATGATGCAGTTGTTATGCAGTCTGCTCCTGCCTCAAGGTAGGAAAGATGAATATTTTTGATAGCATCGGGATTTTCAGAAAGAAGCTTAGCAGACCATAACCTGCTTTTGAGCTTAAATCCAGCACGCTCAAGCTCAGTTGCCAGAGCTCCATCAAGAATAACAAAGGGATATTCTTTTAGTATGTTTTTTATGTAGTTCATAATAGTTTTATTCCTTAACTTTTTTAGCCAGGAAATGCTTTAACTCAGCGGCTTTTTTTGCTGAGTGTTTACAGTAAAAATAATTTTTATAAATTATAAGTATAGTTTATAAATAAATCTTTGAAAAGTCTATAAAAATTGGGGATCTTTGCAAGTTAATGCCTTAACTTTCATATTGAATAACATATTTGAATATCTCAGCCCTCTTTAGCTCAGGAAATGATAATATTATTTATTATAGTGAAAAGTATTTTTAAGAATTATTATTGAAAACTTTATGATGCTCTTATTGTATTTCAGGAGCATAACTTGAAATTTTTATTGACATTTGGTAAAAAATACTCTAAATAAATCCCCACAAAACAATCCTTATAAAAGAGGTTATTTATGAAAAAAAACACAATAACCATAATTATTATAGGATTTTTAGTCTTCTTATTTTCTGGCTGTATATCTTCCACACAACTAATTACAGCACAGTATGTGAATAAACCAGTGATAGTTGGTCCCTATTGGAAGGTAGGTGGAAAACTTGAAAACTATGAAGAACTTAAAAAAAATAAGGAATTAAGAAAATTTGAATCTGAAGTTTTACGAGTTATAAAAATCGATATAACTACTCCACCATATTGGGATCCTTCAAATATTATTATTGAGGGGGATCTTGCCCGGATCCCAGCGTATCAGGATAGTATACATGCTGATAGGATAAGTAAAGACATACTCATGCAAAATCCATCGGATAATGAACTAATTTTAATAAAAGAATGCTTTTTAGCTTCTTATTTGATTATTTCATATACAGGTTCTGGAGGTCAGTCATCAGGTGGAGTAGAAGGTGTAATTGCACCAAAGCCATAATCAAATTTAAGGAGATCTTTATGAAAAATTTAGTTAAAACTATTATATTGTTTATAATAATCTCCATGTTTTTTCTGCTGACTGCCTGTGCTGGAGCAAGGGGTAGCATTGTTCTTAAAGATGTAAATCACCCTGTATCAATGTCTCCTTATATATATGATAAAAATGGGCAGGTGTTATCAATAAATAAGGGCCTTACATATAATGGTGGATTTTTGATAGAAAAAACATACTATGGAACATTTTATAGCCTTATAAAATTGTCTGGAGATGATGATGTAAATCAGCAGATCAATGATGCAATAAAAGCCTCAAATTCCGATGCTGTAGTTAATTTGCATTATGTGGTAGATCAGGGAGGAACAAATGGTTGTTGTCCACTAACATGGCTTCCAATATGGCCAGGAACAACTAAGGTCTTTATTATGGGCGACATGGTGAAAACATCAAAGGGGGGAAAATAATATGAATAACATAATATGCAAATTATTGATTTTATCTATTGGGCTATTGGCAATTGGTTGTGTAACAACTCCACCACCACCTCCAGAGATGACAGAGGCTGAGAAGGCTGTTATGCTAATTGAAGGATTTAATAGTAAGGATCTCCCAGAAATAAGAAGAATCATAAATACATGCACACCTGTTGGGGCTATTGAATATATACCAGGTCAGTATGTAGTTCGCAAAAGAGCTGTGGAGCTAAAGGCCAATACAGCCCATCTCTATTACTATGATGATTTAAGGCAATCCTATGTGGTTAGATTCTGGCAATGTAAATAATTTTAATTTCAGGTAAAATCAATGGAAAAACAAAATATGCCTTTTGTAAGAAAAAATTTTTTATTTTTCTCTCCTGTGGGACTTGCAGCTTTTTTGTTTATGCAGGCATGTGTCTCCACTCCACCACCACCGCCGCCAATGCCTGAGGAGGTGAAGCACATCAAGGTTGTTTACGGATGGCCTGTTACAAGAGAACTTGAAGAGACCTGTAAATCTGTAAGGATGGAAAAGGTATCTCGATACAATGATTGGTGGGCTATTCACCGTAGAGCTAAG
>Ga0116166_1004306_pt1 | contig 10513 bp, 7 predicted proteins | sample AD_JPNMR2_MetaG_FD_89884 | JGI IMG/M metagenome (GOLD analysis project Ga0116166, IMG submission 89884) | Active sludge microbial communities of municipal wastewater-treating anaerobic digesters from Japan - AD_JPNMR2_MetaG | ecosystem: Engineered > Bioreactor > Anaerobic > Digestate | place...
CGGGCTTCGAATCCGGTCACTACGACTTCACGCAGCAGTACACGCTCGTCACGGCCTTCATCGGCTTCACGCTCATGGGCCTGGCTTCCTACGGCATGGACCAGGACCTGGTGCAACGCCTGCTCACCTGCCGCAGCGCCCGCAAGGGGGCGTGGAGCGTGATCAACGGTGTGCTCGTCGGCATCCCCGCGGTAGCCGTGTTCCTCGTCATCGGCCTGCTCCTGTTTGTCTACTACCAGCGCCCCGAACTCGCCGGCGCGACCCACGCGCCCGGCGGAAAAGAGAAGATCTTCCTGCAGTACATCCTCGACACCATGCCCTCCGGGATCACCGGTCTGATGATGGCCGGCCTCTTCGCCGCGGGCATGGCGCCCCTCACCTCCATGTCCTCCTCGTTCGTCGGTGATGTCTATAAGCGCTTCAGACCCGGGGAATCCGACGAGCACTACCTCCGCCTCGGGCGCTGGGGCGTCGTCGGGTTTGGAGTCCTCCTGGGGCTCTTCGCCTGCGCGTGCATCGGCTGGTACGACTCGAACCGCACCACGCTCATCGACTTTGCGCTCGGCGTGATGACCTTCGCCTATGCCGGGCTCCTCGGCGTTTTCTTCACCGCCATGTTCACCCGCCGCGGCAGCCCCGCGTCCTGCGTCGCCGCACTTCTCACCGGTTTCGTCGTCATCGCGCTCACCGAGCCGGCCGTGTGGCGCAGCCTCACACTGCACTTCGGACAGAGCGACTGGGGCGACATGCCGTTGGCTTTTCCGTGGCGGCTCACCCTCGGCGCGGCGGTCTCGACCGCCGTCTGCGTCTCCGGCTCGCCTCGGCGCAGCGGTCCGCCGGGGGCGTTTGGCGGGGAGCGGAACGGGCGAGTGGCATAAGCACATGCCGGACAACGGCCCCCCAACCCCGCCCACCCAGGCGACGAGCGGCGTCTGCCACCTCTTTTTCGCCTCCGACGTGGCGCAGGCCATCGACCTCAAGAAGGCCGAGGAGATCCTGTCGCGCCAGTCGGGGATGGACCAGGGGCACGAAGAGATCCGCGTCACTCGCCGCGCCCCGGCCGCGCTGGGCTATCAATCGCGCCCGGTCAAGATCAGTTTCCCCTGCGCCAGCGTGCGCGTCGCCGGCCTCGAAACACTCGCCCGCTGCGAGGTGCTGGTCTTCGACTTCGGCGCACTGAGCGTTTCGCTCCGCATCCCGCTGGCGTGCGATCTCGACCGGCTCGTCGAGCTCGGGCACGCCCTCTACGACAACCCCGAACTGCTCGACCACGCGCGGGTCATCGTCGAGCGCACCGTCGCGCTGCTCAGCGGCGGGACCTTCCCCGCCCGGGCCTCCGCTCGGTCTTCGGCCCCCCCGCCATCCGGCCCGGGCCTGTCCGCCGGCGCGCTCTCACGCTGCTCGCTCGACCACGCTGTCGAGGATTACGTCGTGTACCAACTCACCGGGCCGATGCTCGGCCTGCGCCCGCCCGCGGCACCGGGTGACGCCGGGGTCGCCCCGCCCACCGCCCGCGAACTCATCCGACGCCACGCCCAACTCGTGGCGAAGATGCTCCGCGCCGAGCGCGGCCCGATGTCCGATGAGGAGACCGACGAAGCGCTGTCGATGCAGGCCAGCTACGCACCGACCGATGTCGTCGTCGTCGACTGGAACGCCGCCGTGATCGCCGACACCTCCGCCGCGCCCGAGGACGGTGAGGACGTGCTCGCCGTCCTCGAATACGCGAACGTCGAGCTCCTCGAGATGCGCGCGCTCGACGACCGGCTCGACCGAGCCGTCGACGAGGCCTACGCCGCCGTCGTCCGCAGCCCCGAGGGCGAGCCCGCGCTCGCGGGCCTGCTCGGCGGGTTCGCGGGGCTCGGCGGGGCGCGTCTGCGTGCCGTCGCCCGTCTCGCGATGGACAGCGCCGTGCTCTTCGAGGGCGTGAACAACGCGATCAAACTCGTGGGAGACCAGTACCTCGCGCGCGTCTACCGGCTCGCCGCCCGACGCTTCCACCTCGCCGAGCGTGACGAGGCCATCCTCCGAAAACTCCAGACCCTGGAAAACATTTACGACAAGATGTCGAGCCAGGCCGCGGCCCGTCGGCTCGAGATCCTCGAATGGATCGTGATCGCGCTCATCGCCCTGTCGCTCGTGCTGCCCTTTTTCACGTCGATGCACTGACGCGCAGTGCCGCGTCGAACAAAGGCCCGGTCACCGCTCCGCCGCGCCACGAGCGTTCCCCAAAACGAACCGGCCGCCCCGCGAGAGGACGGCCGGAGTGGTCAATCCGCATGGGCGGGCGTTTGCGGCCTTACTTCTTCGCGGGCTCGGCAGCCTCTTCCTTGCCGCCGCCCGAGGCCATCGCGCTCTTGGCTTCTTCTTCCGTCAAACGCGTCACGCTGTTGATCGTCACCGGGTCGCGCGGCACGTCCTTGTGCGGCCCCTTCGACACCGTCGGCACGCCGACGATCTTGTCGACCACGTCCATCCCGCTCACGACGCGTCCGAAGACCGCGTACGCCGCGCCGTCCCGCGGCTGGTCGAGGAAGTTATTGTCCGCGACGTTGATGAAGAACTGGCTCGTCGCCGAGTCCGCGACCGCGGTGCGCGCCATCGCGAGCGTGCCGCGCGTGTTCTTCAGGCCGTTCTGCCACTCGTTCTTGATCGGCGCATCGGTCTTCTTCTCGGACATGTTGGGCAGGAAGTTGCCGCCCTGGATCATGAAGCCGGGAATGACGCGGTGGAAGATCGTGCCGTCGTAGTGCTTCTTGTCGACGTACGACAGGAAGTTCTTGGTCGAGATCGGCGCGTGCTCGTTGTCGAGCTCGATCACGATGTCGCCTTGGCTCGTGCTCATCTTGACGTAGTACACCTTGGCCACTTCCTGCTCCTTGGATGCTTCGGTCTTCGGATCCTTCTCATTCTTCGCGTCGGGCTTGGCCGGCTCGGGCTTGGCCGGCTCGGACTTGGCCGGCTCGGACTTGCCCGGCTCGGACTTGCCCGGCTCCGTCTGTGCCGGTTTCTCCTTCGACGGCTCATCGGCGAAGGCCGCGGGCGCAACGCCCATCAGACTCCCCGCCAGCACCAGCGACAAAGCGAGTTTCCCGAGCGGCGCAAACGCGGCGCGGCTGCTGTGACGATCCATCGGCGACATCTCCTGATCTATGGGCGATCTGTCCACGAGCCCCCACTGTAGCCCGCCCCTCCGGCGGCGCCCCCCGCGCCACACCCCCAACGCGGCTTCATCACGCTGGGTCATACCGCCTGCGCCGCCGCCGGATGCCGTCTGTGCGCACGCGCGGACCCAAGAAAGGACCCCTGTTTCAACTCATCGCGAAGGGGTTCATCACTGGATGGGGCTCATCGTGGATAACGGAACTCCGCCGGCACCTTCGGCGGTCCGTCCGGGCGATAGTCCCCGTCGTCCCATCGGTCGAGCGTTGTGATCACCCGCGCATCGAGCGTCGCGGCGTGCCCGTCGAGGAACACGCCGTTGGCGCCCCGCCCGTGGCGCGTCGGATCAATCCGCTGGAGCAGTTCGGGCGTATTCACGCCGCCCACCACGTTCGACGGGCTGTGCATGTCGTACACATACGCCAGCGACCAATCGGTCGCCCCGGGCGTGTACCAGCCGTCGTAGTGAACCCGGTTCGTGTCGTCGCCGAAATCGGAGAGGTAGAGCGTGTCGAACGGTCGCAGGTAGCGGTTCATCTGCGTCGGGCGCTTGGCGAACGTGTTCGAGACGCCCCGCGCACGGAACGAAATGCCGTTGTTCACGTAGTGGATGTTGTGCCCGTCGGGCGGGCGCGCCGGGTCGTGGTAGAACTCGGCGCGCGCGTAACGATCCCCGACGCCCCCGTTGGGATCGGTGTCCGGCGCCACCACGGACACTCGCGTGTCCAGGAACGGGCGCAGCACGAACGGCCACGCCGGGTAGAGCCACTGCACTGGCGTGCCCGGCGGCTCGGACCGCCCGCTTTCACGCGGCGTGTATTCCTTGAACTGCTCGCTGTACATCGCCAGCGCCGTGCCGATCTGCCGCTGGTTCGAGAGGCACTTGATCGTCCGCGCCGCCTCTCTTGCACCTCGCATCGCCGGGAGCAGGAGCCCCACCAGCAGCGCGATCACGCCGATGACCACCAGCAGTTCGATGAGCGTGAACCCGCGACCCCGACCGCCGTGCGCCCCTGGGGCGACGCGGCACGGGGCCGCCGGGTTGTTCAATCGCTGGCGCACGTGAGCAATATATCGGACAACGCCCTCTCTTCAAGAAAAAGCCCGCCGGCGAACGCGCCGACGGGCTTGAAACCACAATTGTTCTCGGGTTGATCCCCGACGGGCCTCTCAGTGCCCGGCATGCTCGTCGCCGTCCGATTCGGCATCCGCGGTCGTCGAGTGGGGGAGCGGTTCGCTCGTCGGTTCGGCCTTGGTCGCCGCGCGAGCGCTGGGCTTGGCGTTCTCCTTCGAGGCCACGGTCGGCGTCGCGGGGTTGTCTTTGGGCAGGTTCATCGCCTCGATGAGCTGCTGCTGCCACGGGTGCTCGCCGATGAACTCGACCTTGCCCGTCGAGATGTCGTACACCGCGCCGATGAGTTTGACATGGCCGTTCTGGACCATGGTCGCAGTCATGGGGCTGGTCTTGAGCAGGTCGAACATCTGCTGGTAGACATTCTCCCGCACCGCGATGTTGAGGAACTCTTCGCCCGTCGCGTTGGGCTGCGTCTGACGCGCACGCTCCACCGCCGGCGTGATCTCCGCGATGAGCGAATCGATATTGTGCCCCGGGTGGGCGTTGGCCGCCGCCGCCTTCACCGCGCCGCACCCCGTGTGACCCATCACCAGGACGAGCGGCGTGTGCAGGTGCTCGACGCCGTACTCGATCGTGCCCGCGGCGTGATCGCCGATGACATTGCCCGCCACGCGCGACACGAACACCTCGCCCACGCCGCGGTCGAACAGACGCTCGACCGGGCATCGCGAGTCGGCGCACGTGATGACGGTCACAAACGGGTGCTGTCCCGCGGCGGTCTCGCGCCGACGCGAAGCGTCGGAGTTCGGCGAGGTCGTGTTGCCGCTCACCCAGCGGGCGTTGCCCTCCTTGAGCATCGCCAGCGCCTCGTCGGCGGTGTACGTCGCCTGCTGCTCGTTGCTGTTGCCGGCGCCGGTGTCGGTCTTGGTCGGTTTCTTTGTTTCAGCCGCGGTTGTGTTCGCGTCGGGGTTGGCGCTGTTCTCGTTGCCGCTGGGGGCGTTCCCGCCGGCCATGCTCAGTTCAGCGGGCGTGCTCTTGCCCGAGGTCTTGCTGTTCGACTTGTTCTCGCTGGAACGCGCCTCGGTCGATCCCGGGTTGTTTCCCTTCCCCGGCTTGCCGGCGGTCGTGTTCCCCGCCGGCGCGCCGGAGCGCGGCTCGGTCGACTTGTGCGTGTTGTCGCTCGCGGACAGAGCCGCGGACGTGCCGAGAACGATCAGAACGGCCGCAGCCGTACGTGCAGCCATCGCGCGCGAAAGACCCATGGTCCAAGCCTCCTGAAGGAACCCGCGCGGGAAATCGCGCGGGGTATCCCCGAGTCATCGGATGCCCGGTGGCACGGCTCAACATGGCTCACCCTGGCCGATCTGCCCGAACCGGTGGGTACGCGGCACAACCCGCAGGAAACGCACCCGACCTCCCTCCAACCACCACCTCCTCAAACCATCGCGGGCACGACCAGGTCGCACAGTTCGCACTCGACCCGCTCGCGCCCAAGCCAGGTCGAGATGCGCGGCTTGACCACCACCTCCAGCGGTGTGCCCGCCCGCAGCGGATCGCCCGCCGCCTCCAGGTGCTTCGACCAGTTCCAACCCACCACACGCACCAGCGCCGAATCGCCGGTGCCGCGCGCGCCCTCGGCCCGGAGCGTCAGCGACACGTGCTTGGCGTGAGCGCCCATCGATCGGGGCGACTCGGCCAATCGCACCCCCGCGAGCCGTACGCGCGGCTCGGGGTTCCCGCGCCCGAACGGCGCGAGCGCCGACAGTTCCTTCACCGCTCCCAGCGTCAGTTCGCCCAGCGATGCGTCGGCGTCCACCAGCAGACTCGGACGCAGCATCTCATCGCTGACCCGCTCGTTGGCGATGCTCGTGAACCGATCGACGAACGCCCCGAGCCGATCGGCCGGCAACCTCAGGCCCGCGGCCATGTCGTGACCGCCGAACGAGGTGAGCAACTCCCGGCACTCGCCGATCGCCTCGTGCAGGTTGAAACCCTCGATCGATCGCGCAGAGCCGTGGCAATCCTCGCCCGTCTGCTGCATCAGGATCACCGGGCGACAGAACTGCTCCACCAGGCGCGAGCACGCGATGCCCACCACGCCCGCATGCCAATCCGGATGGGCGAGCACGATCGCGCGCCGGTCGGGCCTGTCCATCCCGGCGGCAACGGCCATTTCCGCCGCCTGATCGCTGATGTGCTTCTCGACCGCCTGACGCTCCCGGTTCTGCCTGCTCAGCAGCGCGGCCAGTTCCGCCGCGCGTGCCGGATCGCTCGTCGTGAAGAGTTCCAGCGCGTCGCGTGCATGCCCCAGCCGTCCCGCCGCGTTCAGTCGCGGCGCCAGTTTGAATCCCACGGCCGATGAATCGACTTCCTCCCCCGCCAGGCACGAGGCCTCGACCAGCGCCCGCAGGCCGATGAACGGTGAGTGCTTCACCCGCTCAAGCCCGAACCGCGCCAGAACCCGGTTCTCATCCACCAGCGGCACCACGTCGGCGATCACGCCGAGCGCGGCGAAGGCCAGGAGATCGACCAGCAGCGTCCGCAGATCCGCCGGCAACCGCCCGCCGGCCTCCGTCACGCCCGAGTGCTTGGCGCACAGACGCCACGCGAGTTTGTACGCGACGCCCGCGCCGCACAGATCACCGAACGGGTACACGCTCGCCGGGCGGCGCGGGTGAACGACGGCGAACGCCGGGGGCAAATCCGCCGCCGACGCCGGAGGATTGTGGTGGTCCGTGATGATCAGATCGACGCCGAGTTCGCGTGCCCGTTGCGCCGGCCCGTGCGCGCTCACGCCGCAATCGACACTCACCACCACCCTGCACCCGGCCCCGGCGAGCTCTTCGATCGCGTCCACGTTGAGCCCATAACCCTCGTCGATTCGGTGGGGTATATAGGTGACAACTCGATCCGCATGACCATTGGGAAACAGCGCCATCAGCGTGCGATAAAGGATCGTTGTAGCCGTTACTCCGTCCACGTCATAGTCGCCGTAGATCGCGACGCGCTCCCCCCGACTCATCGCGCCCAGGATTCGATCCGCCGCGACGTCGATATCCGGCAGTAACGCCGGATCGTGCAGCGCACTCAGGCGTGGATTCACGTACGCGGCACAGGCTTGCGGGTCCGTCATCTCGCGCGCCAGCAGCACGCGAGAGATCAGAGAACCCGCCCCGCCCAGCCCCGACCATGCACCGAGCGGCGCGCGGCGGAGACGGCACATCCATCGACTCGTAAGTCCGTTCACAGGTGCTCCAGCATACCCACGTTTCAGGGTGAGCAAAAAACAAACGGCGGTTCCGGCGCCACTCGCCGGTACACTCCACTGCGCCACTGCGGCGCCTCTTAAGCGCCCCGATCAGGAGAGTGAATGGTTCGGATCTCTACTGTGTACACCAAGACCGGCGACGATGGAACAACGGGGCTCGGCGACGGCTCGCGTGTCCTGAAGTCGGATCCCCGTGTTGAAGCCTACGGAAGCGTGGACGAATCCAACGCCGCGATCGGTCTGTGCGTGATCTCCGCGAAGCGCCTCCTGCAGGGCGCCGCCACCCCGCTGGCGGGCGCGATCCATCGGCTGCTCGTCAGCATCCAGAATGATCTCTTCGACGTCGGCGCCGACCTGTGCTGCACGATCCTCGAGGGCGAACGGAACGGCGATCGGCTGCGCGTGATCCCCGCGCAGACCGCCCGCCTCGAAGAGGCGATCGATGAGCACAACCAGCGCCTTACCCCGCTCGACAGTTTCGTGCTCCCGGGCGGGAGCGACCTCGCCGCCCAGCTCCACGTCGCGCGCACCGTCGTCCGGCGCGCCGAGCGTGCGGTGACGACGCTTATTGATCAGGACCGAGGGGGGCCGGTCCGCACCAACCCCGAGACGCTGAGGTACCTCAACCGGCTGAGCGACCTGCTCTTCGTCCTGGCTCGGGTGGCCAATGATGATGGTCGAGGAGACGTCAAGTGGGTGCCCGGGGCAGGACGCACCCCACGATGAACAATGAGCGGGCTGAGCCTCAACACCAGCGACTACAGCAAGGCCTTTGACGCCCAGCACGCGCGCGAGCTGCGCCGCCGCTTCATCTCCTACTGCTGTGTCGTCATCGGGTTCATCGTCTTGTTGCGACTCGCCGTCGTCGCGGGCGTGCTCATCGCCAGCGAGGTCAGCCAGCGGTCCCTCGAGACCGCCGACAATGAATCGCTCATCGCCCACTGGTCCGCCGTCATCCGCGTCGGGCTCTACGCCTGGGCCCTGGTCTTCATCCTCCGCCGAAACATCACCCCCCAACGCATCCTCCGCACCGCGATGGTCCTCGTCATCGCGTCGGGCTCGATCCAGGTCCTCGCCAACGTCGTCTCCCTCTTCGACGCGGCCCACGCCGCTCACCGCTCCGTCTTCGACCTCGGCGGGTCCAAGGCCTTCGGCCTGGGCATCTACGGCGCCGTCGCCGTCTTCATCACCCACTTCTTCGCCTGCCTGTTCCTCCCCTGGAAACCCCAGGAGAGCCTCCGCGCCGTCGTCCCCCTCCTCCTGCTCAACGCGCTCGTCATGCTTGTCTTCGGGCACCGATCGCTGCTCATGACGGTGCTCACGCTCCTGATCCTCCCCGCCGCGGCCGTGCCCGGCCTGGCCGTCTCCGCGTGGCGCTTCAGCCGCTTCCGCGACCGTTTCGCCGTCGAGCAGCTCAAGGGCAGTTATCGCGAGATCCGGCGTGAACTCATCGACGCCCGCCGCTTGCACGAGGCCCTCTTCCCGCCCCCGCTGAGCGACGGGCCGCTCCGCTTCGACTACCTCTACGAGCCGATGCGCCAGATCGGCGGCGACTACCTCTTCGCGCGCTCGATCGACGGACCCGAAGGCCCGCGTGCCTTCAACGTCCTGGTCGTCGATGTCACCGGGCACGGCATCGCCGCCGCCCTCACCGTCAATCGTCTCTACGGCGAGATCGAGCGTCTCTTCGCCGAAAGCCCCGACGCCTCGCCCGGCGAGGTGCTCACCGCGCTCAACCGCTATGTCCACCTGACCCTCGCCCGCCACTCCGTCTACGTCACCGCGCTCTGCATGCGCATCGACCTCGAGCGCGACGTCCTCGAGTACGCCTCTGGCGGCCACCCCCCCGCGTTCATCGCGGCCTGCGACGGCACGATCGACGAACTCGACTCGACGTCCTTCGTCCTGGGCGCCTGCGCGGGGAGCGATTTCGACCCCTGCCAGCAGACCCGCACCTTCGCCCCCGGCGACACGCTCATCGCCTATACCGACGGCGCGATCGAGGTCCGCTCGGAAGAGGGCAAGATGCTCGGCATCGCGGGCCTGCGCCGCATCCTCTCGACGCACACCCAGACCGGCCGCGGGAGCAGTTACGCCCGCAGCGTCATCAGCGCCGTCGACCGCCACCGCGCCGGCCCCATCGAGGACGACACACTCGTCGTCGAGATCCACCGCCCTCTCGCCCCTGCGCAGGGCGGCGGAAACACCCACGGGCGTTTCACGACCGCCGCGACCCCGGACCGCTCTCCAGCAGTCGCCGCGCCCTCGCGCTGAGTTCCCCGTCCACGCGCAGATACGGCGGCCACGGGCGCACCGGCTCGCACTCCCCGCCGCTCAACCGCTCATCGCCCGGCAACTTCGGCGTCGCGTCGATCATCCATGTGCCGCCTTCACCCGTCGCGCCGTCTCCCGGTGGGACCACCCACGCGTCGCGTCCGGCGTCGCTGTGGGCAAGCCAGTGGAACAGCGCCGAGTCGAAGTTCCGGACGTCGACCTCGTCGCCCAGCAGCACGACGAACGCCGGCGCGGGCAATGAGCGTTCATTGCGCCAGAGTCGCGCGAGCGCCTCGCCCGCCGCACGCCCCGCCCCGGCACGCGGCTTCTCCACGCGGACCAGCAGCCAGCCACCCGCGTGCCACGCCACGTCCCGAACTCCCTCGACGGTGCGGCATGCCTGCAACAGTCGTTCCGCTGCGCCGGAATCGATGCCGGCGCGCTCGACCAACGCAGCGCGGCTGCCCGCCTGCTCGCCCTCGACCTTGCGCGTGCAGTCGAGCCCGAACTTGGTGCCCGCTCCCAGCCAGGGCGCGGCGTGGTCGAGGATGTCCAGAGGCCCGCGCACGCGTTCGATGTCGCGCGACGGCTCGCACCGAGCCGCCGCCGCTGCGAGCACACGCTCCGTGTCGTGAACGTCCACGTCGTCGTCCACGACGAACACGCTCTTGGTCCAGCTCATCTGCCCCGCGCCCCACACCGCGTGCATCACCCGGCGCGCCTGCAGCGGGTAC
>Ga0116166_1004313_pt1 | contig 10502 bp, 9 predicted proteins | sample AD_JPNMR2_MetaG_FD_89884 | JGI IMG/M metagenome (GOLD analysis project Ga0116166, IMG submission 89884) | Active sludge microbial communities of municipal wastewater-treating anaerobic digesters from Japan - AD_JPNMR2_MetaG | ecosystem: Engineered > Bioreactor > Anaerobic > Digestate | place...
GCCCCGGTTGGACAATATAGCGGTTCCCGTTCTCCGGGGCGCTCCCATTTTTGTGGGAATAGCCTGGTCGGACGCAGGTCTTGATCCAGTTTAACCGCCAGCCATGGATTCATCCATCCAAATTTAAAACAACTGATTTGGAAATTTGCTTTCTTGCACAAGAAATTTCGATACGCTTCAACAATATGTTCAGCCTTTCTTAAAGGGCAATTGGGCATTAGCTGAATAACCGTGTCATATTCTTCGTTTAAATGTTTTTCGATCTGCGACAACGCATAGATGGTGGCCAGGCTGCTGGGTGACGAATCATCACCATATTTATCCCGTAAAAAAGGAACCGGCACACCAAATTTTTGGGCCACACCGGCAATCTCTTCGTCATCGGTGCTGATAAATATTCTATCGAAAAGGCAGGCTTCAGTCGCGGCCTCGAGAGTCCACTGGATCAGCGGTTTGCCCCCAAAATTGATAATATTTTTATGCGGAATACGCCTGGACCCCCCCCTGGCCGGTATTACTGCTATTATTTTCTTTTTTACCATACTGTCCACCCCCCATCAACAACTAGATTGTGTCCAGTTATACCGTTGGAAAAATCAGAAGCTAGAAAATCGACCGCTCCGACTACTTCTTCTTCTTCAAGCATTCTACCCAGGGGGCAGAAACGGGCATATCTTTGCTCAAATCTTGAATCGACTCTCCCCCGCACACCGCCATAAGAGATTGCATTTACTTTAATACCGCGCGGGGCCAGACGCACAGACAGCTCTTTCGTCAGATGGATTAAGGCTGCTTTAGTCGTCCCGTAATGTACAGGGACCATGTCTGCTTGTTTTTCATAAAGATGAGGATTAGGGGGTACCACACCGTACATGGAAGACACATTGATAATACTTTTTAAATTTGAACCTTTTTCATTGGCCAGCGCCATGGATAGTTCAAAGGGGACCATTACATTAAGTAAAAATTCGCCAACCCATTGTTCCCGGGAAGGCATGCCGTCTTTATTTTTTAAAAGATGGTCGCGATTGCGGGCATTATTGATCAGGCAATCCGGTCGCAGTTCATGTTCTCTAAGATAGTTCATAATGTTTAATACAGCATCTTCTTCTTCCAAATTAACTTGAATACCGTATATTTTGCCTTTACCGGGATCGTTTCGATGCTCGTTAAGCATAGACTCAATGTTGGATTTACTTCGCGAAGTAAAAACAACATTGTAGCTTTTCTTGAAAAAAAATCTGACAAATTGCTTCCCCAGTTTACCGGTTCCTCCGGTTATGATAATAGTTTTAGTGCTCATCAGTTAAAGAGTCTTTCCCACCTTCCTCCACAATCCTGACCGCATCCATAATCAGGTCGGTTGATTGCGGTTCTTTTTTGCCTAAGACAATATTAACGAACTGTAGCAAAGCGTTTTTGAAAGCGGAAAAACTATCTTGATAAACCATCTGCATAAAGTTTTCACTGCCAAATAAACGGATGGTCGCTTTTACCGGGACATCTCCTAAAGTGGCGAAACAAGCCTGTAAACCGCTCTCCCAGGTAACATGGACTATTCTGCGGTTGTTTTTGCCCAGGCTTTCAATGGATGTTATTTCCCCTTGGTTGCCTATTAAATGAAGGACCGGGTCAATGATGTGCATGCTATACTTTTCCCAATCCTTCATCACACAGGCATCCACATGTAGTATTGTCCCGATCCGGTTTAGCTCTTCCCGGGTGGGATTAAACTCGCTGGCAAATCTCAAAGCAGAACAGGTAAAAACCTGACCTTCATATTGCTGTAGGGCTAAGATTTCTTGAGCCATGTGAACGGTTGTCGCCAGTGGTTTATCAATATAAACAGGTAGCCCGGCCAATAAGAAAGGTTTACTCAGTTGATAATGCAAGGCCGCGTCATCTCGAGCCAGCAATACAGCATCGACTTCGCCAATTAAGTCTTCAAGATTATTGGCAATGTGAGGTATGTTTGCCGCTGCAGCAATATGCCTGGATGCCGCAGTGTCCTGGGTCCATATATGGGTAACAAACCCCTCTGCAATAGCCTCTTCCGGGAACTTGCGCTTTGATAAGTATTGATAAATCACCGGGTAGGGGCAGCTGCGCATATATCGATCGTTGTAGCCATTAAAAATTGCCGCCCAGGAATAGGGGTGGCCATTACCGCTGCTGATGCCAACTATGCCCAGTTTAAGTTGTTTCACCTTCCTCACCCCTTTTAAATTACCTGAGCTTCCATAGACGTGGATCGACGACCTCTTGAGGGATAGCCGAAAATTCTTGATCTATGATTTTACCTAAATTGTCATCATAGTAACTGTTAAAAACTGTGCTCATATTTTGTTCTAATTGATTAAGCGAATCTACGCCCATCACGATGAAATCTATTTCCGATCTGCTGAGGACGTAATTTAAGGCCAGTTCACTTATGGTGAAGCCGGTACTTTTACATATTGATCTTAATTTAAGCAAATGATCACGGGCCTCTCCCAGGGCTCCGGGTAAAAGCTCAGGCTCATAAAAGAGTAATCCCTGTAAAAAAACACTCCGTGCCATTAATATTACTTTCTTGCGTCTACAGTGAGCCAAAAAATGCTGATGGAGAAACCGGCGATCAAAGATATTGAGCGGTACCTGTAATACGTTTAGGCCATAATCAATCGATCTATACGCCTCTTCCAGCGTGTAGACAGACGCCCCAACATTCTTTATGACTCCCTTTTCTTCATATTGTAGGAGAGTGCGCAAAGTATCTTCGTTGTAAACTTCTTCAGGGTCATGAATTAAATAATAATCAAGGGTGTCAACGCCTAATCTCTCTCTGGATTCGTTAATCTGATCACGGATAAACTGTTTTTGATCCAGTTTTGTTCTGTTTTTGGGAAGTTTAGTAATAATGGCAGGACGCCAATTCATCCTGTCATTATGCTTAATATATTTACCAATGATTATTTCACTATTGCCATAACCCGGGGCCGTGTCAAAAGTGTTTATCCCATATTCTCTGGCCTGATCCAGTATGGCAAATGCCGTTTTCTGATCGGGCTTACCTGATTTATTGGCAATACCGTAGCTAGACCCCAGCTGTGCTGTACCAAGAACTATTCTTGAACTATTATTCACGGTCACACCTTTATTCTGTCTGCCAGCTTCAAATACGATTTTTTTTCAGGTGGCTCCATTTAATCATTGTGTCTTCTGGAATATCTACTGCGGCTACACTGCCAACTATCGACGGCAGATGATCCGGCGAGATGCCGTTGCCGGGCCTCACTATTTTCAAATGAGCCTCAGTTATAACAGTACCTTTAGAAATATCAACTGCCGCATGAATGCTCCTTCTGCCTTTTCCCAGGGTTTCTTTTTCTTGGGGAGTAGGTTTTTTATAACCGTCCCCCAATGCTGTTTCAAGAGCTCTGATCTGTTGAACATATGCCATAAATTGTTCTCTTTCCATGGCAAAGCTGTGATCCGGCCCTTCGGCATGCCTGTTGAAGGTAATATGTTTTTCCACCACCCTGGCCCCTAGCGACAGCGCACCCAGCGCACAGATGCCGTCAAGGGTATGATCTGAAAATCCGGTTAGACAACCTGGAAAAGCGCCCTGTAAAGTTTGAATGGCCCTGAGATTCATTTCTGTATAGGAGGCAGGATAAGAAGCAACACAATGAAGTAATATCACCTTGTCTGTGGCCAGTATTTCCAGCGCCTTTTCAATCTCGCCAAGGGTTGACTTGCCAGTCGAAAGCAATACCGGCCGGCCCAAGCGCCCCAGGTGTTGCAATAGCTGCAGATAAGTAATATCACCGGAGGCTACCTTAAAAGCCGGTACGCCCAGGTCATATAGAAAATCAGCGGTATCCAGGTCAAAGGGCGTAGAAATAAAATGTAATCCTTTTTTTGCGGCATATTCAAACAGCTCCTTATGCCATTCGCGGGGCAGCTCGTTTTTTTTAAATATTTCATACGCCGGGTTATAGCGAGAAGCGATGCAGTCTGCTTTAAAGCTTTGAAATTTCACGGCATCGGCACCGGCTTCAGAGGCAATGTCAATGAGCAGCTTTGCGTTTTGAATATTACCATTATGATTTGAACCGGCTTCGGCAATTATATAGGCCGGTTTTGTTGGACCAATGATCCTGTTTCCCAGTGATATCTCTTGGCTCAAAATGTTATCACACACCCTTTGCCGTGGTATACACAATTTCTCTGACTACCCGTTCAACACCTTTCCCGTCTACAATTTTTCTTGCCGCCTTATGCATATCCTTCCTTTGTTGCGGGTTGTCGGCCAGGCTGATAATGGTTTGCCGGCAGCGGTTACAATCAAAGTCTTGCCACCATCCCATATTTAGCGATATCCCAAGGTTTTGCAAGCAGGCGGCGTTTTGTTCCTGGTTATCAGCCAGAATATAAGTGATAAAAGGGACGCCCAGGTAGCATAATTCCCAGCAGGTACTTCCGGCGGCGCAAATCACCAGGTCTGCCTGTTGCATTAAAGATGAAAGGTCATAGATGTTCTTAAATACCGACAGGTTATGATTAAATTGATGATCATTCAGCCCGGTTAACGGATTTTTTTCCATTAATCCGCCAGCATTATCTCCGGCAACCAGGTTAAATAAAAACGGTAAATCTTTTAAGCAATCATAGATCGTGAATGAATGCATGCTGTAACGAGAACCGCCAAAGGTTACAAGAATGTTTGATAACCGGTTATTGATCACTACGGGTTCGGCTTTTAATATTTCATTTCTTAACAGCAAATACTTGTTGCCTAAAAGCAGTTTTACATCGCCGGAGATATTATTATAGAGGGCTTCTTTCGTCGCCCAAATATTTTGATTGACGATGATATCTGCAGCATAGTGATGATCATTATTCGAGCCAATGAAAACCAGCTTCAATTTATCGCTTTTAAGTTGCTGTTGATACTCATATCCAAAATCGTAACCATCCAGAACCACGGCAAGAGGACTGTATTTAGAAATAGCTGCTTTTAAAAATTCTATTTCTTTTTTGATTGATGTATCTTTGGGGATACTGGTTACGGTGATCCCCTGATGTAACAGCAGTTCCGTGCAGTTTAAGCTGCTCTCTCTGACTACGAATACGGTAGGCAAATTGATTTCATGGAAGCCTTGCGCTAATGCCAGGCAGCGCATTAGGTGGCCCAGGCCGATTTCGGGAGAAGCATCAACTCGAAATAAGATCACTTTTACCTCAACCTGCTTTTAATTTTGCGCTATTATATCAGCACTATAGTAGATGGTGCATTCCTTAACCGGAGCTTCCCTGCAGTGGTCACCAAGACATAACATTTAACAATTACCCTGATCCATAAGTATTTTTGAGCATGCTGTGACGGCATTGATCACTTTATCAATTTCGGCCTCTTTCAAGCCGGGGAATAAAGGTATGCTTAAGCATTCGCGATAATATGCTTCGGCATTTGGAAAAGCTTCAGGATCAGGGCTTATCCGGGTGTAATAAGGATGCCGGTATACCGGTATATAATGAACCTGCGTCCCTACACCCTGTTCAAATAGCAGGTTTATTAACTTGTTTCTGTCCAGGCAGCTTTTTACTCTTAAAATATATAAATGCCATGCCGGCTCAACATAATCACTATGGGCCGGTATGGTAAAAGCAGGATTATTCCTGAATGCGTCATTGTAAATACTGACAATTTCTTTGCGTCTCTTGATAAACTGTTCCAGTTTTTTCAACTGGCTGATCCCCAGGGCACACTGTATATCGGTCAGGCGAAAGTTATACCCGAGAAGCTGCATTTCATAATACCAGGGCCCCGCATTCTTGTTTATAAATTTTTGAGCAGATCTGGTAATGCCATGGTTCCGGAACAGCAATAATCTTTCATACAAAGATGCATCATTAGTAACCACGGCTCCTCCTTCGCCGGTGGTTATGCTTTTTACCGGGTGAAAACTAAAAATGGTCAGATGGGCCCTTGAACCAACAGGTGTGCCTTTATAAAAAGCCCCCAGGGCATGTGCCGCATCTTCAACTACAATAATGTTATATTTTTGGGCTATCTCCATAATAGAATCGATATCCACCGGAATTCCGGCCATGTCTGTAGGTGCGATAATTCTTGTTCGCGGGGTTATGGCCGCCTCGATAGCCGCCACATCAATATTGAACGATCCCGGTGCAATATCTACAAAAACAGGCACCCCCCCCAGGTAAAGAGCGGCATTGGCGGTAGCCGCAAAAGTAATCGGGGAGACGATTACTTCCTCGCCGGGCTTTAACCCGGCTGCAAAATAGGCAGCGTGAAGCGCAGCAGTTCCCGAGCTAAAGGTTACGGCAAACCTGGCTCCAACTTTTTCCGCCAACCTCTTCTCAAACTCTATGACGCGGGGACCCGTTGTCAGGTAATCTGAGCGCAAGACCTCCACTACGGCCGCGATATCTTCCTCATCCAGGTACTGTCTTCCGTAAGGAATTATTTTTTCCACAACAAGACACTGCCTTTCTTCAGGCGTTAACTTCCAAGGTCTTCAAAGCCAGGGATTGCTTGCTGCAGCATCTTTTTAATGGCCTCCTGATCAAGCCACCAGGTATTACGATCGCTGCTGTAGATAAATCCTTCGGGAAGCGCTTTGCCATCTCTGCAATTTCCCCTCTTCCACCAGGGGAATCGCGGTGTTATGACATAATAATCATCATATTCAAACGTGCAGCGGGAATCTTCTTCGGTAATCATCACTTCATGCAGCTTTTCACCCGGCCTGATCCCGATGATCTCAATCTCACAGTTCGGAGCGATTACCGCGGCCAGGTCAGTAATCCTGGTGCTGGGAAGCTTGGGAACAAATATCTCCCCGCTGTGCATCCTGTCCAGGCAGTTGATCACAAACCGTACCCCTTGCTCCAGAGTAATCCAAAACCTTGTCATCCGGGTATCGGTAATCGATATCTTACCGGTTTTTCTTTGCTCCAGGAACAGGGGGATTACACTGCCTCTGCTTCCAACTACATTTCCATACCGGACAACGCTAAAACGTGTATCCTGAGAACCCACATACGATTTGGCGGCGATAAAAAGCTTGTCCGAGCAAAGTTTAGTTGCTCCATACAAATTAACTGGATTGGCCGCTTTATCCGTACTCAAGGCGATGACTCTTTTAACACCACAATCAATGGCCGCCTCGATAATATTTTGCGCGCCAAGTATATTGGTTTTTATTACTTCAAAAGGATTATATTCAGCAGCGGGAATCTGTTTTAATGCTGCGGCGTGAACGACGAGGTCAACACCCTGGAAAGCCCTGTATAACCTGTCTTTATCCCGCACATCTCCAATAAAGAAGCGAAGGCGATTGTCGTTGCCGAATTTTTGTCTCATTTCATATTGTTTCAGTTCATCCCTGCTGAAGATAATAACCTTATCCGGCTGATAATCACGCAACACTATTTCTGTAAACTTTTGTCCAAATGAGCCGGTTCCTCCTGTTATAAGCACAGTCCGGTTGTTTATGATCATACTCTCCCACTTCCTTTTTGTAATGCAGCCATCTCCAGCGCAAATGAGTTCTTACCGCAGCTAGCTACAATATTTTTCGCTAAATTGCCGGTTAAAACCTTCATCCATTGCCATACTCCGGCAACCGGTGGTGAATCATGGTGTTTTTTGTATAAACCGGATCCACATGAATTTTTTAGAGAAGCTTATTGCGGTGCCGCCGGTCCTGCATTCCGGCCCTGGCAGGCGGGATTATTCTCCGTCCGGGCTCCTCCAATTAGACAACGCCATAGTAATCGCGATACCATTTCACGAACTTTTCTATACCGACCTCAATGGGCGTAACCGGCTTAAAGCCGATAGCCTGGTAAAGGTCGACTATATCGGCGTAAGTTTCCACCACATCGCCGGGCTGCAGGGGCAGGAATTCCTTTATCGCTTTCTTGCCCAGCGCTTTTTCCAGTACCGCAAGAAAATGCATCAAATCTTCGGGTTTATTGTTGCCGATATTATAGATGCGGTAAGGGGCGTAACTGCTGGCCGGGTCCGGCGCATCCCCATCCCAGGCCTGGTTGGGTTCCGGGATACGGTCAATCAGCCTGTAAACGCCCTCTACGATATCGTCAATATAAGTGAAATCCCGCTTCATCTGGCCGTAATTAAATATTTTCACCGGTTTACCCTCGAGGATAGCGCGTGTAAATTTGAAAAGGGCCATATCCGGACGGCCCCAGGGTCCGTAGACAGTGAAAAAGCGTAAACCGGTGACCGGAAGCCCGTAGAGATGGCTGTATGTGTGAGCCATCAGTTCGTTAGCTTTTTTTGTCGCCGCATAAAGGCTCACCGGATGATCAACATTATGATGCACAGAAAAAGGTTTTCTGGTATTGGCTCCGTAGACCGAGCTGGAAGAAGCAAATATCAAATGCTCTACTCTTTGATTGCGGCAGCCTTCAAGTATATTTAAAAAACCGGTAAGGTTGGAATCAGCATATGCATGCGGGTTTTCCAGGCTATAGCGGACACCCGCCTGTGCGGCCAGGTGAATGACCTTGCTAAATGCATTAGCTTTAAATAAAGCGGCTATAGATTGACGGTCTTCCAGGGAGGCTTTAACAAAAGAAAAGGGTTTATATTCAAGTAAAATTTTTAACCGGTCTTTCTTCAATTTAACGTCATAATAGCTATTCAAATTATCCAGTCCAACTACCGGGCACCCCTCTTCCAGAAGCCTTCTGGACAGATGAAAGCCTATGAATCCGGCACATCCGGTAAGCAAAATGGTTTGCGGTTTAATCATTTTTCCCTCCGCTTGATCTGTTTTAATGAAGTGGCTAAGAAGCTAACCGTTAGAACTTCCAAATGAAACGGGAAGAGGATCTTCCTCCATCCTGATCAGGCTCTCCCAAATCTTTATCTTTGCAATTTCTCTTATATTTTTTTTACCGGGATCGTCTTTTCCGTCACCGCTCAAACCCGTTATGGAAAGACTTTCTACCCAGCTCAGGTAGGCATACAGTTTTTCTTTAGCCGGCCTCTCCCCGGCGGAGATGATTTGCTGAAGGGCCCTGGCCATTTGGGCAATACTACTGACAAAAAAAGTTCCAGGGCAATCTTTATACTTTGCGGCGCCCAGAATTAAAACAGGCTTTCCCCTGCACACGGCCTCAAAGCCTGCTGTCCCGGTAAGGGTTACCACGGCCAGACTTGAGTCAATCAGTTTAAAAGGATCAGCCTCGAGGGGGGCCAGGATAACCTGGGGCAGAGCAGCCATGGCTTTATAAAATCTATTATCGCGCACAGCTTTAATTGGCTTTAAAAAAGTTGAGGGGTGTTCCTTAACCACCAGTTTGCATCCGGAAGGCAGGGCGGCGTGGAGGGCGCGTACTGCCAGCCACTGTTGTGTATAACCGAGGCCGCGTGGTAAAGTGGTTGCTTCAGGCTGGTAATGCAAAAAAAATACAATATAAGGTTCATTTAACTGAACCGGTTCGGAGAGGTTGTTGTATACTTTGAACAACCCGTACTTTCGTTTCAAATTTATAATATTGATCAAGAGCTTTAGTGGATCCCAGGACAGGGCTTGGTAGAGCTCTTTTTTCCAGGACCAGATACGGCCATCATTTTTCTCCAGTTTATTTTTTTGAGCCTCCGGGATCCCTATTTCATAACTTTGCTTTTTTTTCTCCACAAATTGAATCGCTCTCTCAGAAGGCCCATTGCCGCAGGCACTGGCATAATTAGCTTTATAAATATCTACAACGTCTTGTTCATCGATGCCTTTAACAGCCCAGTAACGCCAGGGCAAGGAAGACTTAACGGCAAAATATGTAGGAATACCTAAAAATTCTACGCAGCGCCCAAATATCCAGGTAATTAGTTTATGGGGCAAATTCATGAAAATAACACGGTCAGGACGGCTTTCACTTAATATAGCCAGGCTATTCCAACAAGCCACTTCAACCTGAACCGTCTGGTTAAATATCCCGTTGTGCATTTTTATACCATGGTAGCGCTCACAGAAGTATGCAGTTCGCGGGTCTGCCAGTAATGAACGCAAGCAGTCTTCATACCCGGCGTGGTACTGTGTTGATTTAAATTTTGGGTTTAGAAGTTGTTCATAAAACCAGACCGGTACTGGAAACTTTTCATCTTTCTTTTCAAAGTCTTTTTTAAAAGCCACAATACCGCAAATATTTATTTTATCCTCAATACAAGATCTGACAATAGCAAATGTTTTATCATAAACTCCTCCGGCAATTAGAACGCGTTTTTTGTTAGCTAGCTCAGGTTTAACTTCATTACCCATAGTAAGTACCTTCCTTCTACTATTACTCAAACCCGGAGATTTTTCTACATTGTCAGCTTATCCCTGTATCTAATATACATAAATCGACTTGATCTGTTAATGGTCATAAAGTTTTAACGCCGGATAAAGGACAGATTTTTGGCTAAGTAAAAAGAGATTAATGCCCAGAGGTTCTAATACAGATTCGTTTAATACTAGCAC
>Ga0116166_1004315_pt1 | contig 10496 bp, 8 predicted proteins | sample AD_JPNMR2_MetaG_FD_89884 | JGI IMG/M metagenome (GOLD analysis project Ga0116166, IMG submission 89884) | Active sludge microbial communities of municipal wastewater-treating anaerobic digesters from Japan - AD_JPNMR2_MetaG | ecosystem: Engineered > Bioreactor > Anaerobic > Digestate | place...
GCCGACATCAAGCGTCACGCCTAAGGCCACACCTCGACCAGTAGCGAGCGCGCCCACCGCGCCCAAGGCGGGCGTTACCATGACCGACGCCCCGCGCCACTCCAGCGCGCAGGCGTTCACCATGGCCCGCGCCCACCGAGATGCCGCGCCTGCGATGGAGCTGCGCCACGTCGCTTCGACGAGCGTTGAGATGGCCACGCCGCACGGGGGCTCTAACCTTTCCGTCACCGGCCCCGCCGCCGATGCCGCTCCGAGCAGCCGCTCCATGCCGGGCACCACGGAGTTTGCCGCCTCGCAGACGCGCGCCTCCATGCCGACTCCGACTGCCCGCACGCGCCCGATGGTCGCCGCCGCTACGCCGACCCAGGGTGGCGTTACCCTGAGCAACACGGCTGCGCCGCGCCAGGATGCTCCCTCCTTCGCGAGCGCCAGCCAGCGCCCGGCGGCACCTAACAGCGCGCTTCTTCCCCTGGTGGATCCCGCGCGCACCATGCCGGAGTTGGTCGCGACGGTCGCTTCGCTGCCCTGCAGCATCCTCTTCCCTGGTGCGGAAAGCTCGCGCCTCGATGAGCCCGCGGCTGATACCGCTGCCTCTGCCCAGAGCGTGGCGCCGGTTGCCGTGGATGCAGGCGCTCCCGTGACCCAGGTCGTCGCCATCGCAACGGACGGCACCATCGCTCATCTCGGCTCTGCCGCCCTCGGCACGGTTCCCACGCGCATCACCGAGCCAAACGGCGCCGTGATGCCCGTCCTGAGCCCGGGCACGACCGCTCCCGCAGCAACGCGCATCGCGGCCCGCCCCGCTTCGACTTCCGTCGCGCCGACCGCGGTCGCGCCGCGCACCACGATGCCCGCCGGCTCCACGAGCCAGCCTGCGGTCTCCACGCCCGGAACCGACGGATCGGGCGTGATGATGGTGCTCATGGACAAGCGCACGCGCCGGGCCGTGCCTCTGGCGGTTATCCAGCCCCAGGCTTCCGAGCCCTCGGCGCAGGCTGCCCCCGCGGCACACTCCCGCAAGGCGCCTCGCAAGCAGCTCGTCGTGGCTCCGAAGTCCGGTCAGCCGGTCTCCATCGTCTACAATGGCAAGCCGGTGCGCTTCCAGGAGGTCGATCCCTTCATCAACGCCGGCATGACGCTGGCCCCCTTCCGCCACATCATGGAGATGGAGGGCGGCGTCGTCCTATGGAACAACCTGATCAAGCAGGTGCAGGCGACCACTGATGGCCGGCGCATCCAGTTCACCATCGGCAACGCTGAGGCGCTGGTGAATGACCAGCCGGTGCAGATGGACGTTGCGCCCTTCCTCAAGCAGGGGCGCGCCATCGTCCCCGTCTCCTTCCTACGCGACGCGCTCGACGTCGTCGTGGAGTATGATCCGCAGACGGGGCGGGTGACCATCGCCGCCAAGTAACCTCGCCCAGCGAGAATGCTAAGGGGTCGGTGCCACAAGGCACCGGCCCTTTTCTGTGTACGGCCCCCGCGGCGCCTCTCGTTTGCCGCCGGGCCCGGCGGGGTACGCTTCCCCCGGGAGGCGCGACGATGCGGAGAGACAGAAACGATACCGACTGGCAGCGCGATCTCGCACTGCGGAGGCCAAACCCTCGCCATGGTAGCCCCTGGATCGGCGCCGGGCTGGGGCGTGATGGCGAATCCCCCTCTGCCTACCCTGGCACGGGTTCCAGCCTGCCCCAGGATATCGGCGCTGATGGCTTCGAGGTCGAGCCACCGCCCGATGAGGAGCGGGATGACCTCTCCATGATCGCGGACTCGCGCGGCGACGAGCCTCCCGCCGATGATGAGTTCGACGTCACCGATCTCAACCAGACGCCGAGCATCGATGGCGTCGAGGCCCAGCTCCTCTCCATCGATCCTGACCGCGCCAGCCGGGTGGATCACATCGACGAGGAGGAGACGCTTCACGACCGCGACGAAGGCGGGGAGATGGGGATCAGCTCCGAGGTGAGCGAACTCCCTATCGGCTCTCCCGATATGTCTCCTGGTGAGCTAGGCCGCTATGAGTGCCCCAACTGCGGCTTCGAGTATGATGTCGTCCTGGGTACCGCCGCGCGCTGCCCTAACTGCAACTATCAGGCGGACCTGACCAACGTAGTCGGTGACGAGTCGTTCCACGAATCGTTTAGCGCCACCTACCCTGACGACTGACAAGAGAGGCGCACGCCCGACAGGCTGCAGCGTTCCGCCTTCTCCGTGGAAAGCCCTTCGCTCTGCTCCGGGCTGACACGGTCGGAGAGACGCAGGCGGGGTGACGGCACGTGCCGTTCCCGAGGCCCCACCGCGATGCCATCATCCCCCGTGCTCCACCCGTCTCCACTACTCCCCCGTCGCTTCGCTCTTCGCCTCTCGGAGAAGGTTCCAGCGGGCTCGCGGCGAACAGTGATTGGGGCGGCGGTCTTGCCGTCTACATCTCTTACCTGGGGAAGATGGCCCATGTCGCTTGACGAGCTTTGTGTCAACACCATACGCATGATCTCCGTGGATGCTATTCAGAAGGCCAACTCCGGGCACCCGGGCCTCCCGATGGGGGCGGCGCCCATGGCGTACACGCTCTGGACACGCCATCTGAAGCATAACCCGCGCGACCCGAAGTGGCCGAACCGTGACCGCTTCGTTCTCTCTGGCGGTCACGGCTCGATGCTGCTCTACTCTCTGCTCTACCTCACCGGGTATGACCTCTCGCTGGACGATCTCAAGACGTTCCGGCAATGGGGCAGCAAGACGGCCGGACACCCGGAGTATGGACTCACGCCCGGCGTCGAGGTCACTACTGGGCCGCTGGGGCAGGGCCTGGCCACCGCGGTCGGCCTGGCGATGGCCGAGGCGCATCTGGCCGCGCGCTACAATCGCCCCGGACAGGCGGTTGTGGATCACTTCACCTACGTGCTCGCGACGGATGGCGACATGATGGAGGGCGTGGCTGCCGAAGCCGCGTCGCTCGCCGGTCACCTTCGCCTGGGCAAGCTGATCTGCCTTTACGACAGCAATGACATCTCCCTTGATGGCGGCACCCCTCTCTGCTTTACCGAGGATGTGGCCAAGCGTTTCGAGGCCTACGGCTGGCACGTGGTCACCGTGGAAGACGGCAATGATGTCGACGCAATCGACGCGGCGATCCAGGAGGCGAAAGCGAACACCGAGCAGCCGTCGCTCCTCGTGATCCGAACTCAGATCGGCTATGGCTCTCCGAACAAGCAGGGCTCGTCCAAGGCACATGGCTCGCCGCTTGGCAAGGACGAGGTCGTGGCGACCCGGCGGCGATTGGGCTGGCCGGAAGATGTCGATTTCCACGTGCCGCAGGAGGCACTCGCCGCGTTCCGCAAGGCGGTTGACGAGGGGGCCCGCGCACAGGCCGAGTGGGAAGCTCGCTTCCGCGCCTGGGCCGAGGCCAACCCTGAGCTCGCGCAGGAGTGGAGCGTGGCCTTCTCCGGGAAGCTTCCGGAAGGATGGGATCAAGCGATCCCGGTCTTTGGCCCCGAAGACTCTGCTGCTACGCGCGCGACGGGCGGCAAGGTGCTCAACGCCATCGCGGCGCACTACCCGGGATTGTTCGGCGGCTCTGCCGACCTGAACGCCTCCACCAACACCGTGATGAAGGGTCTGGGCGACTTCGAGAGCCCGGCTCTTCCCGGCGAAGGCGTGGAGGGAGCTGTCGGCGGTGGCTGGGGCTACGCGGGCAGAAACGTTCATTTCGGCGTCCGCGAGCATGCCATGGCCGCTGCTGCCAACGGCATCGCCATCCACGGAGGGCTTCGGCCTTACACCGCCACCTTCTTCACCTTTTCCGATTACTTGAAGCCGTCGCTGCGCCTCTCCGCGCTCATGGAGCTGCCGGTCATCTACGTCTTCACCCACGATAGTTTCTGCGTGGGAGAGGATGGCCCCACGCATCAGCCTATCGAGCAGATCGCCATGCTCCGCGCGATGCCCAACGTGGTCACCCTCCGCCCCGCCGACGCCAGCGAGACGGCTGAGGCGTGGCGCGTGGCTATCGAGCGCCTGGATGGGCCGACGGTCCTGCTCCTGACGCGCCAAAACCTGCCCTCGCTGGACCGGAGCGTCTTCGCGCCCGCGGAGGGGCTGCGCAAGGGCGCTTACGTGCTGCGAGACGCGGAAGGCGGCGCCCCGGAGATTGTCCTCATCGCCACCGGGTCGGAGGTTGCGGTCGCGCTGGCAGCGCAGGACGCGCTCGCGGCGCGTGGCGTGCGCGCGCGCGTGGTGAGCATGCCGTCGTGGGAGTTGTTCGACGCGCAGCCGGCGTCCTATCGCGATTCGGTGCTCCCCCCTGGGGTCAAGCGCCTGGCAGTCGAGGCCGGCTCGTCCATGGGGTGGCATAAGTACGTGGGCATCGACGGCGACATCATCGCGCTCGATCACTTCGGCGCGTCGGCCCCGGCCGAGGTGCTGGCCCGCGAGTTTGGGTTCACCCCCGAGAACGTCACTTCCCGTGCGCTCCGGCTGCTTGGCCGCGGTTAAGAAGCCACTGTCTCGGGTGTAGAACGTGGGAGACGGGGTAGACTCCCCGTGGTAGGTCCGTAGCGGGCCGGATGTGCGCCAGGGTTTTCCTGCGCCACGTCCGGCCTGCTTCTTTCTCGCGGCGGACCGATCACCGGGAGGGAACCCGATGGCAGATGCCGCGGCGCTGCAGGCCGCTTCTCTAGAGGCGCTGCGCGAGAAGGCGCGCGTCCTGCGTAAGCATATCATCACGATGACCACGGCGGCGCGTTCAGGGCACCCGAGCAGCTCACTCTCCGCCGTAGAGATCCTCGTAGCGCTCTACTTTGGCGGGATCCTCCGGCATGATCCCGAACGCCCCACCTGGCCAGAGCGCGACCGCTTCATCCTCTCTAAGGGGCACGCGGCTCCGGCGCTCTACGCGGCCCTCGCCGAGGCAGGCTACTTCCCGGTCGAGGAGCTCGCCACGCTCCGGCGCATTGGCTCGCGCCTGGAGGGGCATCCGATCCTGGGCAAGCTGCCCGGGGTCGAGGCATCCACCGGCTCTCTCGGTCAGGGGCTCTCCATTGGCGTGGGGCATGCCCTGGCAGGCAAGCTCGATAGCCTGCCGTATCACGTTTTCGTGATGACCGGCGACGGCGAGGTTGACGAGGGGCAAGTCTGGGAAGCCGCCCTCTCCGCATCCAAGTACCGGCTGGACAACCTCACCTGCATCGTCGATCACAACGGCTACCAGCAGACAGGGAGCACCCGCGACGTGATGCCCCTATCGCCCCTCCCGGATAAGTGGCGTGCCTTCGGATGGCACACCCTCGAGGTGGATGGCCATGACCTGGCCGCGGTCCTCTCCACGCTCGCGGCCGCTCGCGCTTTTCCCGGCCAGCCCGTGGCAATCATCGCCTACACGCGCAAGGGGAAGGGAGTCTCCTTCGTCGAGTCCGACTATGCCTATCACGGCAAGGCACTCTCGCCCGAGGAGGCCGACCGAGCCCTGGAGGAACTGGGATGGAAGTGATTGCGCCGGCCGCTCGTCCGTTGGGGAAGTCGACCCGAGAGGCCTTTGGGGAGGCCCTCCGTGATCTTGGCTATGCCCGCCCCGACGTGGTGGTGGTAGACGCGGATCTCAACACATCCACCCGCACCCAGCTCTTCGCGGTGGCCTTCCCGGATCGCTTCTACAACGTGGGGATCGCCGAGTCGAACCTGGTCGGGGTAGCCAGTGGCCTCGCGGCATGCGGCAAGCAGGTCTGGATCGCCTCCTTCGGCGTCTTCCTGCTCGCGAACGCCTTTGACCAGCTCCGCATGAGCGTTGCTCTCCCGCGCCTGAATGTGAAGCTGGTGGGCACGCACACGGGGATCACAGTGGGCGAAGACGGCCCATCCCAGATGGCCGTGGAAGACATGGCCCTCGCCTGCGCGCTGGCCGGCGTTCGCGTCTTCGTCCCGGCGGATGAGGTCGAGACGCGCGCGATGGTGCAGGCCGCGGCCGAGATCGATGGCCCGGTTTACATCCGCTGCGGCCGGCCCCCGGTGCCGGTGGTCCACGAGTCAGGGTGCGTTTTTCGCCCCGGAAGAGCCACCGTGCTGAGGGAGGGGAGCGACCTCACGCTCGCGGCCAATGGAATCATGGTCGCGGCCTCGCTGGACGCGGCCGAGGAACTTGCCCGGCAGGGCCTCTCCGCGCGCGTTCTCAACCTTTCGAGCGTGAAGCCGATCGATGAGGATGCTCTAGAGCAGGCCGCGCGGGAGACCGGCGCGCTCGTCGTGGCAGAGGAGCACCTGGCCCACGGAGGGCTTGGGAGCATTGTGGCGCGGGTGCTATCAGCACGCTATCCGGTTCCGCTCGGTTTCGTCAACCTGGGGGATACCTACGCGGAGTCCGGAGAGCCGCGCGCCCTGGTGGAGCGATACGGGCTCACCGCCGGGGCAATCGCCCAGGCGGCTCGCGCAGTCGTGCTACGCAAGCCGACCTGAGATCAGGGGCGCCCCAGCACCTTGAGGGTCAGCTCCGCCACCCGTGGCCACGAGAAATGCTCCTCGAACAGCTCTCGCCCGCGCATGCCCATCGCGTTGCGCGTGCCGGGATTCAGCACGGCGGCGCGCATCGCCGCGGTCAGGCCATCCTCATCCCCCGCGTTGACAAAGACAATCGCGCCGCTGCGTTCCAGCACGGGATCCGTCTCCGGGCCACGCCACGCCACGACAGGCAAGGCGTGCGAGAGAGCCGCCATCAACGTCGTCTGGCGCGTGGAGATCCCGAAGCGCTCCGGCATCACCGCGACGTCGGCTGCCTGGAGGATCCGCGAGACCATCTCGGCATCGCAGAAACCGGTCCACGAGATGTAGCCTTCCAGGCCGAGTTCCTTCTCCAGACGGCACAGCGCCTGCAGCCGCCCGGGGCTGGCAATCTTACCGATGTTCACCAGGCGGCAGGCGTGGCCTTCGGCAATCAAGGTGTGCAAGCAGCGGTATACCGCCTCATAGTCGCGGTGCCGGTGCGACATGCCGAAGATGGCAAAGAGCGTCTCCCCGTCTCCAACGCCCAGATGCGCGCGGGCAGCCGCGCGGTCGCACTCCACCACGGGGATATTCGAGCTGACGGGCACGACGGAGACGTTGCCCCCCACCGGGAAGACGAGGCGTTGGAGCTGCCGCCGGCGCTTCTCCGTGGTCACGATCACACGGTGACATGCGCCGACCATGTAGCCGGTGGCAAGGCGCTGCCATCCCGCGACAAGCAATCGCCCGGGGCCGCCCTGAAATGGGATCCAGGGCTCGTGCAGCGCCACTGCCACCTTGCAAGGCAGCCGGACGCGGAGGATGTGCGGCAGGAGCGCGACGCCCACCCCCAACCCGCATCGGGCGTACGCATACGGGGTGTATTGGAGGGCGACCACATCACACCCTGTCTCCCGAATCGCGCCCACCAATCGCCCGTGTCCGCGCACCCCCCAGCGATGGATGGTGCGCCCAAGACGCACATTTCCGGAGACCGGGCAGACCTTCCCCGCGCCTTCGGGAACGGGGCCGCTGATCACGGTCACCTCGGCGCCTTGCGCAGCCATCTCGCCCGCCAGGTGGCAGGTATACTCCCCTACCCCATCCACCACTGGCGGCAGATTGGGGTAGACCAGACAGACCTTCATGATCTCAGAGGAAGAGCGAGTGGATCGACTGGCCTGTATGCGTTCGCTTGATTGCCTCCGCGAAAAGTGGCGCCACTGAGAGCGTCTTGATCTTCGGGTGTCGCTTCTCCGGCGGCAACGGCACCGTGTTCGTTACGACAACCTCCTTCACCGGCGACGCGGCAATCCGCTCGATGGCCGGGCCACACAGAACCCCGTGCGTGCACCCCACGTAGATCTCGCGCGCGCCCGCGTTCTTGAGCACATCCACCGCGCCCATCAGCGAGCCAGCGGTGCTGATCTCATCATCGAAGATGATCACGTGCTTGTCACGCACATCGCCCACGACTGCGCGGCTGGCCACATCGTCGGTGTTGCCCAGCCGGCGCTTGTCCACGAAAGCAAGAGGAATATCCAGGCGCTGGGCAAAGCTGCCGGCGCGCTTGGCACTCCCGGCATCCGGCGCCACCGCGACGCACTCCCGGATCACCGGCAACTGCGCGTAATAGCTGCAGAGCACCGGCGTGGATTGCAGGTGGTCGACCGGAATATCGAAGAACCCCTGGATCTGCGGCGAGTGGAGCGTCATGGTGAGCACGCGCCCGGCCCCCGCCGCGCGGAGCAACTGCGCCATCAGCTTTGCCGTGATCGAGATCCGTGGCTGGTCCTTCTTATCGGAGCGCACGTAGGGATAGTAAGGCAATACCGCCGTGATCCGCGACGCGGACGCGCTGCGGAGCGCATCGATCAGGATCAACAGCTCGACAATCCCCTCGCTCACGGGCGGGCAGGAGGATTGCACAACGAACACATCGCATTCGCGCACGCTCTCCTCGATCTGGATGAAGAGGTTATCGTTGGCAAAGCGCGAGCGAACGACGCGACCCAGTGGAATATCGAGACAGCGACAGATCTCCTCCGCTAGTTCCGGGTTCGAACTGCCCGAGAAGATCTTGAGATTGTCTTTCAGAATGCACCTCCGGCTTCAAAAACGAACTCGCTCGCGCCGATACGGATGCGGTCGCCACTCCGCAGCAGCTGAGCATTGATACGAACGCCATTCACGAACGTGCCGTTCGAGCTGCCCTCATCGGCGATGACGTATCCACCGTCCTCAACACGCAGCACAGCGTGCCGTCGCGACACGGTGCCATCTCCTGACAGCTGAAGATCGCGCCCCGCTTCGCGACCGATGGTGAGCACCTCACCCGATAGCGGGATCGTCTGCCCGGCGTAGGGCCCGCTGATACCCACCAGCCGAGCCTGCGCCGCCGTCGCCGGCATCTCCGAGAGCCGGGGCATCACCGCGCCCGTTCCCGGAGTTGCGCCGGCCGCCTCCATCGCCGGGGCAAACCCCGGGGCTGGCGGCGCGACCGGCGTACACGCACAGTCCCCGGTACGGGGATCCTTTTCCTGGCCACAGAAGGCGCAAATGTTGTCGGCGACCGCCGGAACCCGCGGAGACGGCGTCGCGCTCACATCGCGCGCGCGGCGCGCGGGCGCCGAACCCACCTTTTCATGGAAGAGGATCTTCGTCGCCCCGAGCTGGATCGTATCGCCCTCGCGCAGACCTTGTTTGGACACGCGCTGCCCATTCACCAGGGTGCCGCCCGGCGATGTCCCCAGATCCTCGATCACGTAGGCCCCGCCATCCAGCTTGATCGCCGCGTGCCGGGGCGCTACCGAGGGATCCCCGAACACGCCCACTTCCGCCAGCTCGTCGCGCCCGAGGATGCTGACGGCCTTATCGAGGATATACTCCCGACCTTCGTTGCGCCCGCGCAAGACGACGACCCAGGCCTGCTTCATCAGGTCTTGCACCAGGCCGAGGAAGAAGCCGATGGCCGCCCCGGTGATCGTCATGCCCACGAAGCGGCTCAACTCGCCCCCCATCTGGAAGATCTCCCCGATGAAGTCGAACATCATGCCGCCAAAGAAGCCGCCGATCCCTCCGCCGATCATGCCGTGCTTCATCTTGCGAGGCGACCAGGAGGGCACCCCCTGCGCGACCCCGATCGCCAGTCCGACAAGCGCCCACCCCACGGCCCGCGCCACAACGCCCTGCAGGAAGCCAAAGAGGCTGACCGTCAGCGCTCCGCCCGCCGGCTGGGGCTGCAAGCGCGCATAGACTACCTGGCCAAAATAGAGGCCGATGAGCCCGCCGCCCAGGCCGACGACCGCGCCAATCACGACCGACCGCCAGAACTGCCGGCGCGATCCCGTCGCCAGACCTTCCACCGCGCCAATCGCCGCGCTGATCGCGCTGCCCATGATCGCGCCGAAGATCGCGAGCGACCACCAGGCGGCGGCGTCCGCCACCAGGCGCTGCGTGTCGCTGGTCAGGAACTCGATCGGCTCCATGATCGCCCACGCGACAAAGCCGCCGGCCGCCCCGGCCATTGCCTCCAACAGTATCTTCAGCCTGGAGTTCATTGCCCTCCCATGGCACCCGCGGGCGCCATTCCGCATGCATCCCTACGCCTCGAAACGGATCCGCGTGCTCCCGACCTGGATCTCATCCCCCAGTTGGAGAAGCCGCTCCGTCACGCGCTGCCCATTCACGAATGTGCCGTTGGAGCTCCCCTCATCGCGGATCAGATAGCCGCCGTCCTGCGGGACCACGCTGGCATGACGGCGCGACACCGTGTTGTCCTGCAAAAGAGAGAGGTCGGCCTCCGCGGCACGCCCGATCACGACCGACGCGTCTCCCAGCGTGACGCTACTCCCCAGCGCCGGGCCTTGGACCACCACCAGGCGCGGGGCGCCCGTCGAGACCGGCGCTGCGGGAAAAGCCGGGCCGACCGCGTCCGGCGAGGTCGTCACGGTGCATGCGCACGCCCCCGTCGCCGGATCTTTCTGCTGGCCGCAGTAAGGGCACGCTCCCTCCGGCACCTGGAC
>Ga0116166_1004316_pt1 | contig 10490 bp, 12 predicted proteins | sample AD_JPNMR2_MetaG_FD_89884 | JGI IMG/M metagenome (GOLD analysis project Ga0116166, IMG submission 89884) | Active sludge microbial communities of municipal wastewater-treating anaerobic digesters from Japan - AD_JPNMR2_MetaG | ecosystem: Engineered > Bioreactor > Anaerobic > Digestate | place...
CAAATGGTGGACTTTGCCGAAACCGAGCGGCTGGATTACGCGAAGGCCCTGGAAATCGCTCAAGCCAAAGGCGATACCGCTCTCATCGAACGGCTGAAGGCAAATGGCATGCCACCCTATTACGGAAAGGATGTAACCTGGAAAAGCGCGGTATACCTCAATTATCTCAACGCTTATATGGCAAGCAATCCCGAAATTAACAATCCCGGCTATAACACCCTTCGGGACATCTGCTCATCCGAATACGGGCTGCTCGATAAAATCAACTTTCTCCGGGGCATCGTCAACACATATAACCATGTGTACCAGCAGCTTTACACCATCGATCTGAGAACGGATTACACGAAACTGGATGTGCCTGTTTATTTCTTCCTGGGCCGGCATGATGTCAATGCGCCTACGGTACTGGTCGAAGAATATGCGCAGGTACTGGATGCGCCCGATAAAGGAATTGCCTGGTTTGAACATTCCGGTCATAGCCCATGGATTAACGAGCGGGCAAAATTTATAAGGGAGGTACTGTCATGCTTTTCGGAAAACAAGTAAGGAGGCCTTACAATAGGCATTGGGCTGTTTTTCTGCCACTGTTGATTATCATACTGGCAATCTCGGCCGGCACTGCATCAAAGGGCAGCATTGTGATTCTAGAGAATCCAAAGGGAAACGGATTTATGGCGGATTTCAGGGAGTGGAGCTCAAGCAACAAGTGTGATTTAGCCCTTAATAAGGGGGATACGTTGCAGATTGAGATTGTCCGTGAAGATGGAGAAATTGCGCTTGTGGTCAACGGTAAAAAAGGCAGCAAACCTTATACGGGAAACAACCTGAAGTCAATTGTATTCACTGTGACAGTACCTGAAACGGATCAATATGAAATACGTATCACCGGTAAAGATGCAACCGGAAAGGTTACGGTCAAAAATGTAACAAATATTGCCCGGTAAATAAGGACATACTGGTAGGGCTGAAAAGCCCTGCCAGTATGGGTTCAAGAAGTTTTAGAATTAAATTTAATGCCGATAGTGAATAAAGGGGAGAGAAATAATGTCTTCTATTATAAATTTATTCATTAATTCAATTATCCAAGTCATCTTGTTTGCAATAGCGCCTTTCATTTGGTGGTTAGTTTTTTGGAGAAAAAATGAACCATTTTCCGCATGGCTCGGTTTCAAAAAAATAAAAATAGAAAATAAAAACCGGTTCGCGGCCATTTTCGTTGCCCGGCATAACGGGTTGGGCCATGTGGAAGCTTACCTGGATTACCTGCCAGGCCTGGTTCAAAATAGAATCCTGATGGTGCTGATTGCCGCTTTACTGGCCGCCGGCACTATTTGGGTGTTTAGTGCCAGAAGGAGGGGGTTGCTGTATGTTCCTATACTTAAGCGCGGCAAAATATAACCTGCAGTTTCATCTCTTGCCGCAGCTAGCGGCGGCGATTGGTTTGTTGATCTTTACACCGGTTTTGTTTGGCATAACAGCTCTTGACACCAGAACCGCGGCATTGCCCCTTGAGCTAAGCCTGCCGTTTCTTGGGGTCATCTTATTGACGCCGGTTTATTCGCCGGAGCAGGAATCCGGCCTCCTGGACACGGTTCGCGCCCGCAAAACGCCGCACCTTTTTATCTGCGGCCTGCGGATCATGATGGCGGCGGCAATGACGGTGCTATTCATTTGCGGATTTGTCCTGATCATGTCCGCTTTGGAATGCGAAGTCACCGCAAACCATGCGCTGGCTTCCTGTGCCAATGCGATCTTTCTTGGCGGTTTAGGCATTTTAGCTTCTTCTGCCAGCGGCCATGCGGTAATCGGGTACCTTCTTCCCGTAGCGTACTATGTTCTAGATTTATTGGGAGGCCTAAGTTGTTTCACCATGTTTTCCATGATTAGAAGCGGCACCATGGATGGCAAGTGGATTATATTTGTCATTGGCCTAGGCTGTATTGCTGCTTCGCTTTGGTGCCGGCATCTTCGCCTGGGGAGAAAGTAGCTTTGCCGCTAACATTGGTATAAAATAGAAGCCAGTAGTAACCAGATATAAAATAAAGATTCTTTAGGAGAGAATAATGAAAGATTTCTTAAATGAAATTCGAAAATCAAGCAGTATATCGTTATCAAAACAATTTATAAGTTCAATTTTAATATTTATTGCGGGGGTTATTTTAGGCTTAGCTTCCAAAGCGCTTGAAACAACCCTGAGTAATTCATTACCTTATTTTCTAGAAGTGTTAGATTTAAGAAACTTCTTTTCTCGCATGGGAGTTTGGATTTTCCTTGCGGTGTTAATATCCGTATCTAGCAAATCACCTGTCAGGTCTGCCATAAATGTATTTTTGTTTTTTGTAGGTATGGTAGGTAGCTATTATTTATTCACAGTTTTGGTAGCTGGCTTTTTCCCAGGATCATATATGATGATTTGGATTATCATGACTTGTATTTCCCCATTAATGGCTTTTTTGTGTTGGTATGCAAAAGGGAAAGGTATAATTGCTATTTCTCTTTCATCAATAATCGTTTTGTTTATTTCAAGGCAGGCTTTTTTATTTGGGTTTTGGTATTTTGATATTAGAAGCTATTTAGAATTGTTAATCTGGATCGCCACGATTTTTGTTTTATATCAGTCTCCAAAACAAATAATCAAGGTGGTGACTATAGGGCTGCTTCTCTTTTTCATTACCGCTCAAATCAACTTATTTTGGGGAATGTTGTAAGTTTTTATTTTTGTAGACTATGCATAGATGGGCAGTAATAATCAAAGGAGAAAACATAATAGGGCCCGAGAGAAACAAATTGAGCAATCAGGAAGCCTTTTAAATCGGGAAAGGATTGGTGAAGCCAAATGATTAGCATTCAAAATGAATTGCCTAAAGCTTCAGGCAAGTGTCTGGTCGGTTTTCTGGCCATGTCGGGCATCAGCAACCTAAATTTCAGCGAAGCGCTGGATCAGGCAAAATGCAAGCTGGAAGAAGAAATCAGAGAGAGGTACGGTTCGATGACCCGGCAGGAATTGAAGCATATTTATCCCATGGAAGCTTATGTTTCGTATTATAAAAAATTTGGGTACACCTATCACGTGCTTCAGCAATTGGAATCGGTGGCCCGTGGCAGAAGCATTCCGAATGTTTCCGCGGCAGTTGCAGCGATGTTCATGGCGGAATTAAAAAATATGCTTCTTACCGCCGGGCACGACCTGGAAAAAATAAAGCAGACGCTCATTTTACAAGAATCATCGGGCGAAGAATGCTACACGGGCATGAACGGCAAGCTTATCAATACAGTACCCGGAGATATTATGATCAGGGACGGGGAGTCGGTTATTTCCAGCATATTGAAAGGGCCGGACAACAGGACGCGCATCGGAACTGAAACACGGCAGGTTTTGTTCACGGTATATGCGCCGGCCGGGATAGATGAAAAAGATATTGTCCGGCATTTAAGCGATATTGAATCCAACGTGCGCCTTTTCTCGCCTGATGCCGAAACGCAGGTTAAAGATTTGTATGGAAATATCCAGTAAAAGCTATGGCTTTTAAGAGGGTACTAAACAGATCTTCCCATATCAGGGAACCTTATTTTACTGTTTAAGTAACCGATCACCTGCCAATCCTGATCAGCAAGTTCTGTGACAACTATCAGGTGTAAACACTGGACGAAAGGACTGTTATTAATGGCCGCATTTGATTTTAAAAAAGAATATAAAGACCTTTACTTGCCCACGAATAAGCCGGTTATTATTGATGTGCCGGAAATGCGTTTCATTATGGTTAACGGCCAGGGTGATCCAAATACTTCCGCCTTTTACAAGGAGGCCGTGGAAGTGCTCTATGGTTTATCCTACTCCATCAAGATGAGCAAGAAGGGCAGCGCTCAGCCTGCAGGATATTTCGATTATGTTGTTCCGCCGTTAGAGGGCTTGTGGTGGTTTGAAGGTAACTTTTTCGCTGGCGATGTAATCGGAAGGAAGGATGAATTTAGATGGGTAGTTATGATCCGCCAGCCGGAGTTCGTCACTCCTGAGGTTTTTGAAGCTGCGAAAGTGAGCCTGGCCAAGAAAAAGCCGGGGATCGACCCATCAATAGCCCGACTTGAAGATTTCACAGAGGGCTTGTGCGCCCAGGTCATGCACATTGGTTCTTATGACGATGAGGCTTCCACTGTTGCGGTGCTGGAAGAGTTCATTGCCTCACAGGGATACCGGACAGAGATGTCCGGATTACGGCAACACCATGAAATCTATCTAAGCGACCCGCGCAAGACGGCACCGGAGAAGCTAAAAACAGTAATCAGGCATCCCATTGTGAAGAGATAACCAGGTCAAAACAAATCCGGCAGGCCGTTTTCAATCCCAAAGCGGGTATATTCAGCCGCCCATTTTGCATAATCTGTACTGTTTGGCAAGCTTGACAAACAAAAGGGGCCTGTATAAAATATTATCAGCACTCAACGATAATGAGTGCTGATAAAGCGTGTGGCATTCCTTTTATTTTTGCGATAAATATTTATAACGCCAGTCGTTATCAATATTTTATCTTAAAGATAGAAGGGTTGGCAGCGCTTTTTTAATTATGGAACAAATGCCGGACCATAGTGAAACTACCACTGATGTTGCTTGCGAGGAGAGAAAAGCTGATGGCAAAGAGGTTTGAAACCAAACTTGGCGGTCCTGACCGAAGTTCCTACAGGGAGCTTTTTAAAAGATCTCCCCGCAATCCCATCCTTTCAGCAAAAGATTGGCCTTATGCGGCCAACACGGTATTCAACCCTGCCGCCACAATATTTAACGGAAAAGTACTTCTTTTGGCCAGGGTTGAAGATAGAAGGGGCTTTTCCCATCTAACAAAGGCTGTTAGCGATGACGGTATCAGCAACTGGGTTATAGATGAAAAGCCCACCCTTGAGCCTGATCCTGACCGGTATCCAGAGGAGGAATGGGGGATAGAGGATCCGAGGATTACCTGGGTGGAGGAGCTGGGAAAGTATGTTGTTGTCTACACCGCATACTCCAAAGGTGGTCCTCTGGTTTCCATGGCCTTGACAAAGGACTTTAAGCATTTTGAAAAACTTGGGCCGGTAATGCCACCGGAAGACAAGGATGCTGCCCTGTTCCCCAAGAGAATTAACGGTAAATGGCTGCTTATACATAGACCGATTTCGGCTCACCACTATCCGGGAGCACATATCTGGGTGTCAAGGTCCGATGACCTGAAATTTTGGGGGCAGCATCAAATATTAATTAATGCCAGGAAGGGTGCATGGTGGGATGCCAACAAGGTGGGACTCAATACGCCACCATTTGAAACCGATGAAGGCTGGCTCATACTATATCACGGTGTTAGACAAACTGCTGCCGGAGCTATATACAGGCTCGGACTTGCCCTCTTAGACCTGGAAAATCCCTTCAGAGTTTTGAGGAGAAGTGATGAATGGGTATTTGGACCCCGTGAGTTCTATGAAAGGGAAGGGGATGTCGATGATGTTGTCTTTCCCTGCGGGTGGGTCCATGACGAGAAAACAGGGGAAATTAAAATGTACTATGGAGCGGCGGATACCTGTATTGCCATGGCCACTACCACTTTGGGAGATTTACTGGAATACATCAAAAGGTGTCCCGAGCCTAAAAATATTACCGGTTAAAGATTGTGGGAATGCGGCATGGAGCCATGTTCATGCTAAAGCGGAGCATCGGTTTTAAAATTGTTAGTAATAGCCCAATGGTTGAATTGATAGAAACAGCGCCGCATGAAATGCTGTTTTGACAGGAAACTTCAGCGGCCCGCCGGCGGTAGAATAAGATACAACATAGCGGTATATAATCCAAAAGGCAATTCACTTCAAAAAGGCATACTTTGCTCACCTGTTAATCCCGTTCAATTAAAAATTAAAATTAAAGAGGAGGTTTTGGCATGGCTTTAAATAGAATTCGCAATATGGCGTTTCTAAGTACCTATCCGCCAAGAGAATGTGGCCTGGCAACCTTTACTCAGAATCTGGTAAGGGAACTTGATAAAGTAAAGTTATTAGGGAAACCAAAGATAATTGCCGTGAGCAATAGCGATTATAGTTACAATGACAGGGTCATTATGGAGCTGCGGCAGCATGACCGGGCCAGCTTTATCAGGACAGCGGAGGCGATCAATAATTTAGATCTGGATCTTCTCGTGATCGAGCATGAGTATGGAATTTTTGGCGGGGAAGCAGGGGAGTACATTCTGGACCTGGTGGATAACCTGCAAATACCCTTTATCACGACACTACATACTGTCCTTCTCCACCCGTCTGCGAAGCAGAAGGAAATATTGAAACAGTTGGGTGAAAAGAGCGCCAGGGTTGTCACCATGGCCAAAAATACAAAGCCTGCTCTTCAAAAAATCTATGGCCTGGAACCTTCAAAGATAGAAGTGATACACCATGGAGTGCCTTACAGGGCTCTTGAGTCGAGAGACAAGCTAAAAGAAAAGCATGGTTTTGCAGGCCGAAGTGTTGTCAGCACCTTTGGGCTGTTAAGCCCTGGAAAGGGGCTGGAATACGGCATCAGCTATTGCCAATGTGGCTAAGGATCATAAAGAGATTCTTTACTTGATCCTTGGACAGACCCACCCTTGCGTGAAAAAGGAGTCAGGCGAAGCGTACAGGGAAAAGCTTGTCAAAATGGTCGAACGGCTTGGCATCAGGGAGCATGTCCGGTTTGTTAACAAATACCTTTCCGAGGATGAAATCATTAACTATCTACAGTTGTCGGATATCTACATGACTCCATACCTTGGAAAGGAACAGGCAGTCAGTGGAACCCTGGCTTATGCCGTAGGATATGGGAGGGTCATTATTTCTACGCCCTACAGCTACGCCAGGGAAATGCTTGCCGATGGCAGGGGGCTTTTGGCAGAGTTTAGCGATGCCGATTCGCTGGCCAGGCAGATCAGGTACATCCTTGATCATCCAAAGGAAAAACAAGAAATGGAGAGGCGGACTTTGAGTGTTGGCCGGACTATGAGGTGGGAAAATGTGGCAAATCAATATACAAAGCTTTTTATTGATACACTTGATCAAATGAAGCTTACAGACAGCATGGTGATATAATGGGAAAACTCTTTTTTAAACATGATATGCTGAAGGACGACCACATCTTCCGGCTTACTGATGATACAGGGATGCTGCAACACTCGAAATACTCTCTGCCGGATCCAGGCCAGGGCTTTAATTATGGCCCTGATGCTTTATGAAAGATATAAAAAGAAAAAATATCTTAATCTTGTTTACCGGTATGCTTCCTTTTTACTGCATGCCCAGAATGAAAAGGGCCGGTTCAAAAACTTTATGCGGTATGACCGGAAATGGCTTGAAGAGGAGGGTTCGGAAGACTGCTTCGGAAGATGCCTGTGGGCCTTGGGCTTTGCTCTTTCTAACCAGCATACGCCCGGGGGAGTTAAGCACGGCCTTTTGCATTTGCTAGAAAAAGCCATGCCCCATGTGGCTAATCTTAATTCTCCCAGATCAAAAGCATATTCTCTGATCGGCCTGGCCCATCTTGAGGGTGAAAATATAAAAAGACTCATTTTTGAAGTAGCCCATTCCCTTTGCCGCCAGTATGATCAGTATAAGGACGGGGAATGGAAGTGGTTTGAAAATATTGTCGCCTATGGCAACTATGTTCTCCCATGGTCTCTGCTAGAGGCGTATAGGGTTTGCGGTGAAAAGAAATTCCTTAATGTAGCAGGGGAGAGCCTTGAGTTTCTCGGCAGAATAACCTTCAAGCATGGATACTTTAAGCCTGTTGGCTGCAAGGGGTGGTTGGTAAAGGGGGGAGATCCGGCAGAGTTCGATGAACAGGCTGTGGAGGCCTGTGAAGGGGTTTTGACCTATTTGAAGGCTTTTGAAGCAACGGGTGAAAGAAACTACTTGCAAAAGGCTGAAAAATGCCATGAATGGTACGAAGGTTTCAATTCCAAGGGCATCAGCCTTATCGATCGTGAGGCGGGAGGTTGTTTCGACGGCCTGACCGAGAATGGATTAAACCTGAATATGGGCGCGGAAAGTCTTGTTTCATATGTGATTTCTTATTTGAAAATGAGAATTTTTTAAAATCTTTTTAATGACTTTGTCCTGACACCGTATGCCAAATACTCCGGCTACTCTTGCCCGTGCTGCTCATCCCGTGGTATGATTAAAACCCGATTGACTTAAGCCAATGCAGGATATGCGGATGGTAGATAACCTATGAATTCCGAAAAAGTAGAACTCCCTGATCGGCAGCCTCAGTTCGGCAACTATGCCTTTGGGATTGCTTATAGCAGGCCCCATTGCTGAAAGCAGGGGTGTAGAGTTGTGGTTTTTAATTTCAGGAATCGTCCTGCTGCTGCTTACGCTGGCCAGCGCCCTCCTCGTTCTTTCACCCAGGGCGGATCAAGCAGGATAGAGTGGCAGTGAAAGCGCGACACCCCTTCTATAGCTTGATTTTTCCAGTGAGGATAAAGGTTAAATTAGGCCCTGTTGCCCATAGGCGGGGTCACCATCAGCAGAAGGAAAATCCTCATTCTCCGTTCTCCTGGATTCAAAATCCCTCAAAATTCCCCAAAAAAATACAAAATCTTTGCCCGGAAAAAGCATTTTTTTTTGAGATTTCGCGAATCTAAAAAGGTTTTGCCGAAGTTTATTTTGAATATATAATTGTAGATCCGTCCGGGAAATTAATTATTTATTATTAGAATTGCTGTCATGGTGGGTTGTACAGTGGCGGGGCCCTCTCGAATTAGAAACAGCGGAGGCAGAACAGGATTTGTTGCTACGCCTTCGTCTCTCGAGTAACATACATATAAGGTTTTTTCAGTTTCCCAACCATATTACTTACTAACAGGCAGCTTTTTAATGCCAAACATGAAAAGATCAGGAGGTAAAGTTATGGAGATGGAGAAGATTCTGGCACAGGTAAAAGAAGCAATTATCGCCGGCAAGAAAGAAGAAACCATGCGCCGGGTTGAGGAAGCGGTAAAAGCAGGCATTGCGCCTACCCTGATCATCAATGAAGGCCTTACGCCGGGTCTTTTCGTGGTCGGAGATAAGTTTGATGAAGGGGAATATTTTTTACCCGATATGATGCTGGCGGCTGAAGCGATGAATGAGGCGATTCAGTTCCTGGAGCCGCTTTTGCAAAAAAACGAAGAAGATGTCGGAACCAGTCCTGTTCGTATGGTTATCGGTACTGTTAAGGGAGACTTACATTCTATCGGCAAGGATATTGTCGTCATGATGATGAAATCGGCGGGCTTTGAAGTAATCGATCTGGGAGTCGATGTTTCTGCGGATGCCTTCGTGGAGGCAGTCAGGGAAAAAGAGGCTGCTGTTCTGGGTATTTCCGCGCTGATGACAACCACTATTCAGGAGCAAAAGAAAGTAATTGACCTGCTGCAGGAAAAGGGTCTCCGCGAACGGGTGAAGGTGATTGTAGGCGGCGCCCCTATTTCTGAGGAATGGGCCGTTAAGATTGGCGCCGACGGATATGCGCCCGACGCCATTGCCGGGGTGAAAAAAGTAAAAGCCATGCTGGGACTCAACTAGGAAACGGCGAACGCCGTCCACGGGGGAGGTAGCTCATCAGATGATTTTTGAACCACTGTCGAAAAAAGACCTGGAAATGATCCACGCAGCCACGTTACAAATTTTGGAGCAGGTCGGCGTTGTTTTTGAAGGGGATAGGGCCCGGGAGATTCTGCTTAGCGCAGGGTGCACTGAAAAGGGCGGGCGCATTTATTTCCCTCCCGGCGTTGTCGCAGAAGCTCTGAAAGAACCCGTTTCGCTGACTTTTTACGGGATCGATGAATCGATCGTTCTGCCCCTGACTACAGCGGAGCGCTCTTACTCGCACAACTTCGGCTCGGTATCGATACTTCTGGACCATGAAACCAACCAGATCAGGGAGGCGAAGGTAAAAGACCTGGAGGATTTTGCCCGGCTCAGCGACAGCCTCCCCTACCTTGACCTGGTTGTACCCACCTTGCGGGCCACCGATTTGCCTGAAGAGATCGCCAATATTGCCATGGCGGTCTACACGATGAAAAATACGCGGAAACCGGTTGATATCGGGACCGCTTCAGATCCCTGGGAAGTCCGCTATTTAGTCGAGGTGGCCGCCACCGTCCGGGGCGGCCTGGAAAAGCTGAAAAGCAAACCGATGGGCACAATCTCCATTTCTCCCCTTAGCCCGCTAAATTTCCCCGCGGATATTTCCGGGGCAATCATCGATTGCGCCGCCCTGGGGCTGCCGCTGACCATGCTGCCCTGTCCCACCAGGGGCTTGACCGCCCCGCTGACCCTGATCGGCGGCCTGGTTCAGCAGAACGCCGAGCAGCTAGCTTTTTTGACTCTGGCCAGGCTGGTCAATCGCAGTTGCCCGCTGGTCTATACCTGCCGCCTGGCCTCGGCCAATATGCGGACCGGTTTTGTTGGCGGAAAAGATCCCGACCTGGGCCTGTCGGGAGCCTGCGCAGCGCAGATCGCCC
>Ga0116166_1004327_pt1 | contig 10469 bp, 6 predicted proteins | sample AD_JPNMR2_MetaG_FD_89884 | JGI IMG/M metagenome (GOLD analysis project Ga0116166, IMG submission 89884) | Active sludge microbial communities of municipal wastewater-treating anaerobic digesters from Japan - AD_JPNMR2_MetaG | ecosystem: Engineered > Bioreactor > Anaerobic > Digestate | place...
GAGTAGATTTTTAATGTCTCAACGAATTAGTATTTCGAGTAGATTTTTATTTGACACAACAGTGAGGTATATATATTATTTTTATTTTGCATATAAAAATATTTTAATGTATATAAATTATTTTTGTAAAAAGTTTTGATAATATTTTAGCTGTTAAAATAATAAAAAGGGGAAAAAGAAGGAATGAAAACATACTAATAGAAATAATTAAATATCTTAAATTATAGTTTTACATTTGAAGGGTTTAAGTTTATTTTTCTTCTTTTAGTTTTTTTATTTTATCCCTGTAATATATTGCCTGCTCAAAATCCAATTTTTTTGCTGCTCCCATCATCTTTTTTTCAAGTCGTTTTATTGTCTGAAAAACATCCTTTCCGTAATATTTTTCTTCTTTTTCTGCTATTTCTCTTTCTTCTCTTATATTTTTCCCTCCAAGAATCTCACTTACACTTTTATAGATTGGTTTTTCAATTGAACGAGGTGTTATGTTATATTTTTTATTGTATTCAATCTGTATTTTCCTTCTCCTTTCTGTTTCTTCAATTGCTCCTCTCATTGCATCTGTTATTCTATCAGCATACATTACAACCTCTCCATCAATACTTCTTGCGGCCCTTCCTGCAATTTGAATTAAAGATGTCTCACTTCTTAAAAACCCTTCTTTATCAGCATCAAGTATTGCTACAAGAGAAACTTCAGGTAGGTCAAGTCCCTCTCTTAATAAATTTATTCCAACAAGAACATCAAAATTCCCCTCTCTTAAGTCCTTTAAAATTTCAACTCTTTCAAGTGTATCTATCTCATAATGTAAATACATAACTTTTATATCAAATTCTTTTAAGTAATCAGCAATTTCCTCTGCTAAATGTTTACTTATAGTTATTACAAGAACTCTTTGTTTTTTCTTTATTCTTTCTTTTATTCTTGGAATTAGGTCGTCTATCTGTGTTTTTGTCTCTTTTACAATTATTGGCGGGTCAATAAGTCCTGTTGGTCTTATAATTTGTTCAACAATTAGAGGTGATTTTTCTCCAAGTCGTTTTACTCCACATTTTTCAAGTTCATATTTTCCAGGTGTTGCCGAGACATAAATTACACTATTGGCAAGTTTTGTAAATTCATCAAATTTTAAGGGTCTGTTATCAAGTGCAGAAGGAAGACGAAACCCATACTCTACAAGTGTTTCCTTCCTTGCTTTATCTCCAAAATACATTCCTTTTATTTGGGGAACAGTAACATGAGATTCGTCAATAAAAATTAAATAGTCATCCGGAAAATAGTCAAGAAGAACTTCAGGTCTTTCTCCTGGTAATCTTCCTGCTAAATGACGGCTATAATTTTCTATTCCATGACAATAACCTAATTCTTCAAGCATTTCAAGGTCATATTTTGTTCTCATTTCAAGTCGTTCTGCTTCAAGAAGTTTTCCTCTTTTTTTAAAGTCATCAACACATATTTCTAATTCCTCTTTTATACTTTCTATTGCTTTTGTGAGTTTATCTCTTGGTGTAACAAAATGTTTTGCTGGATAAATATAAATTTCTTCTTCATCAGATAGTTTTTTGTTTGTTAATGGGTCAAATTTTTCAATTTTAACAATTTTGTTTCCTACCATGCCAATTCTTACTCCAATTTCTTCATAAGATGGTATTATTTCAATTGTATTTCCTCGTACTCTAAACTTACCTCTTGTGAAGTCAAACTCATTTCTTTCATACTGAATTTCAATAAGTCGTTTCAAAATATATTTTCTTTCTGTGTTTTGCCCTTTTTCTAAATGAAGCATCATTGCTTTATGGTCTTCTGGACTGCCAATTGGGTAAATACAGGAAACACTTGCAACAACTATGACATCTCTACCTGATAAAATTGCACTTGTAGCAGCAAGCCGTAATCTATCTATATCCTCATTTATTGAAGCATCTTTTTCAATATAAGTATCTGTTTCAGGAATATATGCTTCTGGTTGATAATAGTCATAATAACTAACAAAATACCTGACTTTATTTTCGGGGAAAAACTCTCTAAATTCACTATAAAGTTGGGCAGCAAGTGTTTTGTTATGAGAAATTACAAGAACAGGGCGATTAACTTTTTCTATTACATTTGCCATTGTAAATGTTTTTCCACTACCTGTAATCCCAAGTAATATTTGCTGTTTTTCGCCTTTTTCTAAATTTTTAACAAGTTGTTTTATTGCTTCTGGTTGACTTCCCGCAGGTTTAAATTTTGATATAAGTTTGAAATTATCCATAAAAATATTATACCTGAAAAATTCCTGTGATTAGTAAATTATTTATTTACCATTATCTATTGACAGAAAAAAATTTTCAGGTAAAATAATAACTTATTATAAAACTGACTGGTCAGTCATAATGAATAAAAAAAAATTAATATTATCAGTAGCAGAAAAAATAATAAGTGAGAAAGGATATTCAAATACAACAATTGAGGAAATTACAAAAAGAGCAAAAGTCGGAAAAGGAACATTTTATAATTATTTTAAAAACAAAGAAGAACTTTTTTATTTAATAATTAAAGAAGGTCTTGATAATTTAGTAATTGAGATTAAGGACTCAATTGAAGACATTGATGATTTTTTTGAAAGGATAAAAATGGGAATAGAAATGTATTTAAAATATCATCAGAAACACTTTTATTTCTTTAAAATTTTAATTCAAGAAAAACCATTTTTGAAAAATAAAAAATTTATAAATTTCTGGGAGGACTTTTTTGATAGATGGGATTTTATAAAAAAGGGCTTAAAAAAACAGATAGAAAGAAATAAAATAGTAGATATTGAACCAGATGATATTCTTTATTCTCTGCTTGGAATCCTGCATGGGAATATTCATAAATGGCATATAAATGGAAGAAAATATTCCCTTGTTGAAAAAAAAGATGCTATATTTAATGTATTTATAAATGGAGTAAGGAGGAAATAAAATGAGATACTTTTTAATTATGCTTTTGTGTTTTCCATGTTTTGTTTTTTCTGAGAACTTTTTTACTCTTCCAGATGCAATAAAAGTTGCAATTAAAAATAATCTTGAAATAAAAATTTCAGAAGATAAAATAGAGCAGGCATATTATAAAAAAGAAGAAGTAAAAACATATTTTTTCCCAAAATTTACTTCATCGTTTGCCTATACATATTCAGGAGATAGTGAAAAATTTAGGACAGATGATAATTTATATAATCTTTCATTATCATTATCTCAACCAATTTATACTGGAAAAAAAATTAAAGAGACATATGAGATATCAAAAGAAAACCTTGATAATGCAAAATTGGAGTATAATGTTCAACTTCAGAATTTAATTTTTAATGTTAAAAAAGGGTATTTTTCTATATTACAGGCAAATAAATTTTTAAAAACAAGTGAGAGATATAAACAAATGTTAGAAAAACATATGGATGATGCAAAAAAATTATTTGAACAGGGACTTGTAACAAATCTTGATATTTTGAGAACAGAGGTCTCTGTAAAAAATGCAGAAACACAAATAATCCAGGCAGAAAATTTAATCAAAATTTCAAAATCAAATTTTAATTATATCTTGAATAATCCAATAGATAATGAATTTGAAGTTGAAGATGTACTTGAAATAAAGGGAGATAAAAGGGATTATGAATACTGGAAAACACTGGCATTGGAAAACAGACCTGAAATTAAGAGTATGGAGAAACTTTTATCAATTTATAATAGAGCAATAAATGTAGAAAGGAGTAATTTATATCCGCAGGTCTATCTTTTTTACAATTATAATACTGATAGAGGAATACAGGTATCTCCAAATAGTTGGAATCCAAACTGGAATACTGGAATTGCTCTTACTCTTGATATATGGAACTGGGGAGAAACAAAAGATAAAGTAAAGCAAGCAGAAAGTGAAAAAAAACAAGTAGAAAAACAACTTGAAATTACAAAAAAATCAATTGAACTTGAAGTTAAAAACTGTTATTTGAACTTACTTGCTAATGAAAAAAGTATTGAAGAGCGAATTAAACAAATGGAAACAGCAGAAGAAAATTTAAGAGTTGCAAATCTCCTGTATCAAGAAGGGATGGCAACAACAACAGAAGTGATTGAAGCAGCAACTGCTTTGACAGAAGCGACAAATAATTATTCTCAGGCATTATATGATTATCACATTTCTTTTGCTGAACTTGAAAAAGCAAGTGGGAAAGGGGTGGAATAATGAAAAAGAAAATTATACTTTTTTGTATTTTAATTCTTTTTGTTATTGGATTGGGTAATGCCATTGTAAAAAATATAAAGAAAAGAAGAGGTAATGAAGCAAAAGAAGAAGTAGTTAAAATTCCTGTTAAAATAATGCAGGTAAAAAGAGGAGATGTCAGAGAAGTTGTTTCTGCTTCTGGAGATATTCAGCCATGGTCTCAGGTTACAGTTTTTTCAAAAGTTACAGGAGAAGTAGAAAAATTATTTGTTGATAAAGGGTATTATGTTAAGAAAGGCGGACTAATTGCCCAGATTGACTATAGGAATAGTGCATTAGCAGTAAAACAAATAGAAAATCAATTATCATCGGCAAGAATAAATTATGAGAATTTAAAGAAGGATTATGAAAGAATGAAGGATTTATTTAATCAAAAGGTTATATCTGAAAAGAAATTAGATGATGCGAGAACTGCTTACCAGGCCGCCTATCATGAAGTTGAGAGTTTAGAAGCACAACTTGAACTTGCAAAAATAAAATTAGGAGATACAAGAATTACTTCCCCTATAAATGGTTTAGTAGCAGAAAAGTTTATTGATGAAGGAGAAATTATAACTGAAGCATCTATGTCAAAAAGTGCCCCTCTTGTAACAATTGTTGATATAGATACAGTGAAGGTTGTTGTTAATGTTGGAGAAAAACAAATAAGTAAGGTAAAAAAAGGACAGTCAGTTGAAGTAAAAGTAGATGCTTATCCTGACAAATTGTTTATGGGTAAGGTCTATAATATCTCACCAGTTACAGACCCACAAACAAGAACAACAGAAGTTGAAATTTCTGTTAAAAATCAAAATTATCTTTTAAAACCAGGGATGTTTGCAAGAACAAATATTATTGTTACTTCTCATAAAAATGTTATAGTAATTCCTTTTGATTCAATCGTTGAAAGAGAAGGTAAAAAATGTGTTTTTGTTGTAGAGGGTAATTATGCAAAAATGAAAGAAATAACTACTGGATTACAGGAAGGAGATAAAATAGAAATTACATCTGGATTGGCAGAAAATGAAAATTTAGTTATTGAAGGGCAAAATACAGTTAAAGATGGAATTGAAGTTATGTTAGTTGAATAACCAAAAGTGTAAAATGTAAAGAGTAAAGTGTAAAAAGTAAAGTGTAAAATGAAAGAAAAAAGTGTAAAGAGTAAAGAGAAAAATGTAAAGAGAAGGCAAAAATGCAAAACAATAGAGAGAATTCTAAAAAAGATTTGAAAGAACGTACCTATAAATATGTTTTAAAAATTATAGAAATTATTAATAAATTACCTAATGATATAACAAGTCAGATTATAGCGAAACAACTAATTAGATCAGCAACTTCTATTGGAGCTAATATTATTGAAGCTCAGTCTTCAAGTTCCAAGAGAGAATTTACTAAATTTTTCTCTTATTCCTTAAAATCAGCAAATGAAAGTAAATATTGGCTTGAATTGCTCAAAGATTCCAAAAAAGTTAATGGAGAATTGATTGAGCCATTGCTTCAAGAAACAGTGGAAATAGGAAATATTCTTGGTTCAAGTATTCTTACTTTAAAAGGTAAAAAAACTTTTTAAATTTTTAGTTATAATTTTACGCTTTACACTTTTAATTTTAAATTAAAGGAGAATGAAAAAATGAGTATACCAGAAATAGGAGTTAAAAGACCAGTTACTACTGCTATGATTTTTATAGCAGTTCTTATACTTGGTGGTGTTTCTTTAACCCGTTTAGGTCTGGATTTATTACCTGATATTGAAATTCCTTCAATTATGGTTCTTACGACTTATGAAGGAGCAGGGCCTGAAGAAGTTGAAGAGAGAATTACCCGTGTAGCAGAAGAACAACTTGCAACTGTTGATAATCTTGATAAAATAGAGGCATTTTCACAAGAAGGTATGTCAGGAATAACATTAAGATTTAATTGGGGAACAAATTTGGACAATGCAGTCAATGATGTTAGGGATAAACTTGACCGTGTTAAACCACTAATTCCTGATGAAGCAGATGACCCTGTAATTTATAAATTAGATGTTAATATGATGCCAATTCTGGTCTATGGAGTAAGTGCAGAAGAAACATATCCACGACTTAAAAAACTTCTTGAAGATAATGTTTGTATTCCATTAGAAAGTGTTTCAGGAGTTGCAAGTGCAGTTGTCCGAGGTGGACTTGAAAGGGCTATATTGGTTGAATTAGATGCTGAAAGATTGAAGGCATATAACATTTCTATAGCACAGGTTGAAAATGCTATAGTAGCGGCAAATTTATCTACACCAGGTGGACATATAAAAGAAGGCAAATTTGATTATATTGTTAGAGTACCAGAAGAAATTAAAGTAAAACAAATAGAAGATGTTGCAATAGGTGTTTATAATGGAATTCCAATAAAAATTAAAGATATAGCAGAAGTTAAAGATAGTTTTAAAGAAATAACACAGGAAACACATGTTAATAGGCGGCCTGGAATGAATTTAATGATTCAAAAAGAGTCAGATGCAAATACTGTAAATACATGCAGGGCTGTATTTAAAAAACTTGAAACATTAAAAAAGACATTACCTTCTGATGTTAAATTTTCTCTTGTAAGTGATTCATCAGACCAGATAGTAAAGTCAATAAATAACTTAAAAAATTCTCTTATAAGTGGTGGAATACTTGTTGTTCTTGTTATTTTTTTATTTTTGGGCAATATCCGTTCTTCTATTATTATTGCAAGTGCTATTCCAATTTCTCTAATTATTACATTTGTTTTTTTATACATGGCTGGCTATACAATAAATATTATTTCTTTATCTGCTTTAGCAATCGCAATAGGAATGGTAGTAGATGCATCAATTGTTGTTCATGAAAATATTCACCGTCATTTAGAAGATGGTGAAGAAGTCATAAATTCATGTATTGTTGGTGGTAATGAAGTAGCAGGTTCTATATCTGCTTCTGTTTTATGTATAGTAGCAATATTTTTACCTATAATGTTCACAGGCGGTCTTACTGCTATTTTCTTTGGTCAACTTGCATTTGTCTGTTCAGCAACACTTATTGCTTCTCTATTTACTGCGCTTATGCTTATTCCAATGCTTTCGTCTAAATTACTTTCTACACCAAAAAAAGAAGAAATGAATGAAAAGAAAAAAGGAATTTTAGATAAGCTAACCTCTTTTACTGAGGTATGGTTTAAAAAATTGGATAATGCTTATGGTGACCTGTTAAGATGGTGTTTAAGGAATAGAAAAAAAGTTGTCTTTGGCAGTGCAACTTTACTTTTTTTAAGTTTACTTCTTGTCAAATTTATTGGGACTGAATTTATTCCCGAAATGGATGAAGGAAGGGTAGCGTTTAAAATTACACTCCCAATAGGAACAAGATATGAAAAGACAGGAGAAATAACAAAAGGGGTAGATGATATTATATATAAAAATGTCCCTGAAATTCAAACAGGCTTTTCTCGTTGGGGTGAAGGTGGCGGAGGGCTTTCTTCTCTATTGGGTGGAGAAGAGGGTTCTAATATAGGGAGTGTAAGTATAAAACTTATTGATAAAGAAAAAAGAACAAGAACACCTCGCCAAATTGCTTATGATATAAAAGATAAACTTAATTGTTTTCCTGATGCAGAAGTTAGATATAACCCATCCTCTATGAGTGCAATGCTGTTTGGAGGTACAAAACCATTATCAATAGGTGTCAGGGGATATGATTTTGACCAGGCAAGGATTTTATCTCATAAAGTTGAAGAGATATTAAAAAATACAAAAGGCGTAGATGATGTAGAAATATCAAGAAAAGAAGGTAAACCAGAATTACAGGTTTTAATAGATAGAGAAAAAGCATCTACACTTGGGCTGAATGTTGCAACAATTTCTCATATGGTAGAGACATCTTTTAAAGGGAAGGTACCAACTTATTATAGAGAAAGTGGAGATGAATATGATATTGAAGTTCGGTTGAGAGAAGAAGATAGAACAAAAAGAGAGAATTTGGAAAATTTGCTTATTACTCTTCCTTCTGGTAAAAAAATACATTTAACTGAAATAGCAGAAATAAAAGAAGGAACAGGGCCATTAAAAATAGAAAGAAGAGATAGAGAAAGAGTTGTAAGGGTAGAAGGTGAAATTTATGGAAGGGATTTAGGAAGTGTAGTAAATGAAATTAATGAAAAATTAGAAAAATTACAACTTCCACAGGGATTTTCTTTTTATTTTGGTGGTGAATATGAAGAACAACAAAAGAGTTTTAGACAACTAACATTTGCTTTGATTTTAGGGATAATTCTTGTATTTATGATTATGGCAGCACAATTTGAGTCCATTATTGACCCGTTTGTTATAATGTTTGCTATTCCATTTGCTCTTATAGGAGTTGTTTGGGCATTATTTTTATCAGGTAATACCCTTTCTATTTTCTCTTTTATTGGTGTAATTATGATAGTAGGGATTGGATTGGAAACAGGTATTGTTCTTATAAGTTTTATAAAGGATTTAAGAAAAGCAGGTGTTGAATTACATGAGGCAGTTGTACAGGCAGGGAAATTGCGACTAAGAGCAGTTCTTATGACAACTCTTACTACAATTTTTGGTCTTCTTCCTTTAGCATTATCAAAAGGTGAAGGTGCAGAAATGTGGGTTCCATTGGGTTGGTCTCTTATTGGCGGGCTTCTTGTATCCTTCCTTTTAACTCTATTCTTTGTCCCAATTCTTTATACTATTTATGAAGAAAAGATATTGCAAAGAGGTAAGAAAACCGGTTAAAAGAATCAAAACCATGGGGAAATATTATATAAATGTAAAATTGAAAACGTAAAATGTAAAATTACAACTTAAAATTTAAAACTTTTTTTCTTGTATTTCTTTTTCAATCCACCACACCACATAGTCGGACGCTAAAATACGCGTTTTGCATTTTAACTTTACGCTTTGCATTTTACATTTTTCACTTTCAAACCACTATGTTTTCTAACAAAGGCCACTGAATATTCACTATTTATTCAAACAAATTCGCTTCAAAATTAACTTTTTGTTAATAATTGTTGACAGATGTGTATTAAAAAGGAAAATAAAAGTATGAGCAAAAAAGAAATAATTGAAAAAGCAATTGAAAAAGTTGCTATGACAAATAATACTCAAATTATAAAAGAGCATGCATGGTCTTTTAATCCCTTTGTTGAAAGATATAGATATTTTGATAAATTTAATAGAGAATATAAAGGCAAAATTACCAAAAATGGGATTATTGTAAAAGTTGTTCCTGTAAGAATAGAAAAGAAACTTAACCTTACTGAAACATTAGAGTTTATTGTAAAGGGAGATATTATATATAGAATTACTGATAAAAAAATTATCCTTGAATATGTCAGAGAATTTTTTTATGAGAGGGGATATTGTATATCCTTTCTTAATGAGAAAAAAGGGAAAATGCTGGTTAAAGGAAGAAATGTAATAGGATTTTTTGAAAATCAACAATTTGGTGAAATTGAAATAACAAAAAGAATAAATTTCTGGGAAGTAAAAATAAGAGATGAAAATAAAGAAAAACCATATTTTTGTGCACCTAATTTTCAATTTATTCTAAAATTAAAAAATGAAATAAAAGAAGGTGAGTCCCTTCTAATTAAATATGATGAAGAAGAAATAACATCAACTTCACTTTCACCTTTTGCAATTATAAAAAGGGCTATATATGGATTTAAAAGTCCAAATTTAAGGGCATTTTACTCAGAAGATGGTCTTTTCCCGGAAGTACAACATTTAATAAGATTAAGTGTTCTTGCAAATTTTTCAGCGGCAATTGTAAATGCAAGTATTTTTGTTAGAATTGCAGAGCGTCTTAAAGGTAATACCTGGTATACTCTTGCTTCTGGGCTTCTTGCTTTTGTCAGGGCGCCTGCTGAAATATATTATATGAAAAAGTCCCTTAAATTGAGTGAAAATCTCCCTTCAACAAAAGTTCAGCAAGTACTTGATTCAGAAAAATTTAAAAGAATTATTGAAAGTAAAGAAATAAGAACATGGAGAAATTTTGAAAGAGAACTTTTTGAGATTTTAAGAAAAAAAGGCATTTCAAATTTTTCAAATGAATATGGAAAAATAAAAAGAGATATAATGGGGTATGTTGAAAGAAATGAAAAGGAGAAAATACTTTCTGTTTTTGAAAAATTCCACTTAACTGATGGTGAGAAAGAAAAAATTTCATCTTTTATTAAATTCCTTGTTCCAATATCTCTAAATGATTTTAAAAAGAAAGTAATGGAAGAAGTAA
>Ga0116166_1004328_pt1 | contig 10468 bp, 7 predicted proteins | sample AD_JPNMR2_MetaG_FD_89884 | JGI IMG/M metagenome (GOLD analysis project Ga0116166, IMG submission 89884) | Active sludge microbial communities of municipal wastewater-treating anaerobic digesters from Japan - AD_JPNMR2_MetaG | ecosystem: Engineered > Bioreactor > Anaerobic > Digestate | place...
ACCCCCGCGACGGTGCGCACCTCGTCCAGGTCATCATCCAGGCGGATCCGTTTGCGTAACTCTTGCTGAAGCGCGATCGCTTCGCGCACATCGACCATCCAATGCTCTCTCCCCCGATCCATGACTTCCTCCTCTCCTGGTGATGCGCAGTTTCCCCGCCAGTATGACAGACCCAGGCTGTTCACGTCAAGCGCCGCGCGGCGGACTGTGATTTCGGAGATAAGGAATTGGTGTATGCCCTGTTTCCGGTTGCCATCGCCCGCGGTTTGGGAGTGGTCGCCTGGGAGGGGGAGCCCCGACGGGGCTTTGCCAGGAAGTAGCGCGGAGCTTCGAGCTCCGCGCCAGGGTGTCGCGCAACCCGACGCGCGGCGATCAATCACCGCGCTGCTTGCGAGCGAAGCCCTGCCGGGCTGGGTCGGACCACATTCCCGGCCAAGCGGAAGTGGCAAGATCTGGGAGGGGGGAGCCCCGACGGGGCTTTGCCGGGAAGCAGCGCGGAGTTTCGAGCTCCTGGCGCGAGGGCAGCCCTTGCCATCCGTGTCCGTTCCCTTCATCCGTGGTATCGGGGCCGGGCGCGGGCGGGAGAACGCGGGCAACCGTCCGGACCTTACCCATTCCGGAATCCCAATCGCTGGAATACACGCGCAACATCTGATGGAGCCTCCAGGCGCGGTGCGGCCTCCAAAAAGGAGCAGGAAGCGCCGGGAGGACGCGCGCGGCCCCCTGTCGAATCGAATGCACAGGGAACTGGTCGAACGAGGAGCAGAGTGGGTTTCGGCCGGGACCGGGAGGCGGTCCCTCAATGGAACAGGGAAAACGGGTAAAGGATTTCCGAAAGCTGTACCAGGCGGGTCAGGCACTGGTACGCCGGCACAAGTACGACCAGGCGATCGCCAAGTTCAAGCGGATCACCGGGAGTGACCTGCACACGCTGCCCCTTCCCGATGCGGGGGGAGAGACCACGGTGGTCGAAGGCGCGGAGAGCGACGCCGCGGCGCTGCGTCCGGTGTATGTGCAGGCGCATGTGAGCCTTGCTGTCTGCTACACCGAGAAGGGAATGTTCCAGGAGGCGATCAGCATTCTCAACCGCGCCGCGCAGATTGACCCCCAGAACGCGGATGCGCTCTGCGCGTTGGGCTACGTCTATCGGCGCAACGGCATGGTCGACCAGGCGATTGAGGCGTTTGAAAAGGCGCTGGCGTGCAACCCGCGCTGCGCCCGCGCTCAGAAGAGCCTGGCGTTCCTGGCGATGGAGCAGGGGCGGTATGACGACGCCATCCTCCTCTGCCAGGAGGCGATTCGCGCCGACCCGACGTACGAACAGGCCTATGTCGAGCTGGCCGGGGCGCTCCAGCTGGCCGGCCGGCATGCCGAGGCGCTGGAAGCCCTCCAGAAGGCGGTCTCGCTCAACCCGAAGAACCTGGAGTATCTCCTGCGCGCCATCTCGCTGCTGCGTGAAGCGGGCTTGCAGGAGGAGGCGTTGCCTGGCCTGGAGTGGGCGGCGAGCGTCTGCGACGAGCCGGCGATTCGATTGGCTCTGGGCGAGTGCTATCTCGATCTGGATCGCAACCGCGAGGCGATGGAAGCCTGCTGCGCCGTGCTTCGCAAGCGCCCGCGCGACCTGCGCGCGCTCGATCTCTTGCAGACGGCGTATCTCAAGGAAGGAGAGACCGCCCAGGCGCTGCGGATTGCCTACCGGCTGGCCGCGATCTGCCCGCAAGACCCGATGAACTTCTTCCGCAAGGCTGTGCTCTATCAGCAGCTTGGCGATGTTCGCCAGGCGATTGATAACTACACGCGCGTGATCGAGATGGCCTCGGAGAATGACCCGGATCTGGCGGCGCGCGCGAGAGAGGCGGTGGAGTTGCTGGATAGCCTTCAACTGCGGCAAATGATCACCCTGGCTGCCGACGATCCTGTCTTCCGCGCCCGGCTGCAGCGCGATCCCGTCGAGGCCGCCGCGGCGCGCGGCTTCCATCTCAGCGAGTCCGGCCTGGCTGCGCTGCAGCAGATAGAGCTGGAACAGCTCCCCTCTCTCCAGCTTCAGTGGCTGCGCCGGAATTACCACTGACGGCCTTGCCTACCGACCGGTTCGCCTCAACAGGGACATCCCGCCGTGACCGTGGCCGGCGCCTGCTTGGCATAGCGCTCATCAGCCTGCTTCTCTGCCTCATCGCGGGAGGATCCTCAGTGGCGCGCGCCGACGCGGAGGCCGGCACCGTGCCCATGGGACTTTGGCGCGCCTCTGGCGGCACCTGGCTCGCGCTCGTCCATTCTCCTGCCGGCGTCTGGCTCTGGTCCTCCGAGGGAGCCACCTCTTCCGGCCGGCTTTCCCGGCGCATCCCGCTGGTGGGAGCGGAGGGGGTCGCACCCCTCGCGACGCCCGGCCCCGTCGTGGCCGCCGCCTGCTCTCTCGATGCCTCGGACCGCGTGCATCTAGCCTGGCAGGCGGGTGAAACGCTCTACTACGCGCGCTGCGCCCTGGAGGATCTCCCCAAAGGCACGGGCTGGCGCGGCCCGATGGGAGAGCCGGCGCCCGTGGTTGTGGCGCGCGGAGTGACGCCGCGCGCGTGTGCCCTCGCTGCCGGTGCGCGCCCGGCCATCGCGGGAGAGCGTGGCGGGGGCGTTGTTGCCTACCGGTTTGATGGGGAATGGCGCGAGACGTTCGCCAGTATCGAGGGGCGTGCCCCGGTGATGCTGCGCGGCAACCGGCGCGAACTGCACCTCGCCTTCGCGAGCCCAGAGGGGATCCGCTATCACTCCAGCCCTGATGGCGAGCGGTGGCTGCCGCGCGAGACGCCCCTCCGCGGGAGCGTCGGATCCAGACCATCGCTGGCGCTCCTGCAGGGCCGGCCCGTCGTCGCCGGCGTGGTCAATGGCAGGGCCGCGATTGCCACCCGGGGCGAGGAGTGGTCATCTCATTCCCTTTGGGATGTGGAGGAAGGCGGCCATCCCCATCTGGGAACAGACCGCCAGGGTGGAGTGTGGTGTGCCTGGACGGATGGCGGTCGGATCCATGCTGCCCGCTGGCTGGGCGAGGCCCTGAGCCCAGAGTTCGCGCTCGGCGCAGGCACCGCCGTGCTCCTCGTGGAGCAGGCGCCGCCGGATCTGGCTGCGGATCTCGGTCTCCTGGTGGCCGGGGCAGGGCAACCGATCATCCTGCGCCTTCCCACGCCGGGACTCGCCCTCCTGGAGAACACGCCCACGCGCTTCCTTGACCTGCTCGATCTCGTGGAGATGCGGGGCGTTGTTCGCGATGTGCCGGCGCTCGCGAGTGCCGGGTCGATCCCCGCACCGGCCCCCGGCGCGCTTATTCCGGGGGGGCTGGTAGCCTCTGGCAAGGGGGATCGCAACCTGCGCGCCTGGTTCACTCTCCAGGCAGAGGGGGGCCGGATCGGGTATGTGGCCGAGTGGTCTCGGGGCCGGTGGGGAACCCCGCTGGAACTGACGCTCGCGGCACCGCGCCCGTGGCTGAAACCCCCGGCGGGCCACCTCTCCGTGGTTCGGGATGACGAGGAACCGAATGCGGCGCGCCGCTATAAGATGGCCGCTGAGAGCGCCGGATCGGCCCCCGCGCTCCTCACCTCGCCGGATGGAATCGCCTGGGCCTACTATTCTGAGCTTCCCCTGGCGCGCCCGCTTAGCTTGGTGCGCGACACCTTCGCGCGCGCGGAAGAGCGGTGGCGGCTCTTCGGTTTGCACGGGGAGCAGGGATCACTCCTCCACTACAGCAGCCCCGACCGCGAGCATTGGTATCGGCAGCCTGACGTCGGTCTGGCGACCGCGGATGCCACCTTCTGGACGGAGGAGGGGATGCTGCTCGGCCTGGTGAACGGCGGACGCTTGCTTCTGGCCAAGAGGCGCGGGTGCCCGATCATCCAAGTGGCAGAGTTCCCAATGCCTCCTGGCACAGGCAGGGTTTTCGCGCCGCCATTCTACTGGAATGGGAAGCGAAGCCTCTTCCTCGCGGAACCGGACGTTTGGAGTCGGTTCCTCGCGCCGGAGGGGCGCTGGGTTGGGCTGGCCGCGGCGGCTCCTGACCGGCCTGGGGTGTGCGTGACCGTGCCGATCGCCCACGTGCGCCGTGACCGACACCTGCGCGTCGATGTGAAGACCAGAGACTCGCGCGCCGGGGTGCGGGTCGAAGTGCTCGATGCCAGCGGAGAGCCGGTGCCTGGATACACGGCGCGCATCCGCCGCGCTGATGGCTGGCGGGTCGTCTCCTGGGGCCGAGGGCGCGCTCTCTGGCGGCTTGAGGGTTCCTCCTTCCGACTGCGCTTCACGGTCGAGCCGGGCGCGTGCCTCTATGGGTTCCGCTTTGTCGAGTGATCTCCTGAGCCAGCCCATCCCTGGAGGGTGCTGCTCGGGTCCGTCACCCAGATAGGCGTGGTCCAGCACTCGGTGCCGTCCGCGCACAGCATGCGCAGCGCGTAGGCATGGGTGGCGTTGGTATCTCCCGGGTGAGTATACGCTACCTCGGCGCTGTCGGCATGGTCGACATCCGTGACCTGAACGCGCTCGCCGTTGCGCAGCAGCTCAACGCGTAGGATGGGCACGCCGGCCGCGATACTTGCGGCGAGTTCAACGGGCTTGCCACCAGAGGGGACCACGCTGCCGATCGGCTTGCCCGCTGCCGTAAAGCGGATGGTGACGCCTGTGGGGCCCACATAGGTATGCCGCAGACGCAGCGCGTGCAGCACTCTCTCTCGTGTGAGGTAGCCTGCCCAGAGATGGGTGAGCGTGCCGCCTGCCTGGTGTCCCGAGCTGGCGATGAGCCCGGCGCGCCCGGCGGCTGCCAGCCACCAGGCATCTTTCCAACTCTCCGGCATTGGGGCTCCCGTGCCCGCGCCTCTCGTACTCTCTGCGAAGGGTGCCACCAGATCCACTGGCCGCGCGCCCGAGGCAGGCGCTCGTTCCCACCCATGGAGGATGAGAAGCGAACCCTCGGGGTGCTCGTCCGCGCGCAGAGTCTGCCCGGGCGCGCCTGCGTTCCGCTCCACCTCAGAGAGAGGCGCCTGCAGGCAGAGAAGCGACCTATGGCTACCTTCGAGGGGGCTGTAGTTGTAGCTGCAGAGGATCGCCAGGGAGCCCTCGACCGAGTAGAGATCGGCCACTTTGTGTTGGAGACGGCGCCGGTATGCCTCTCCCGCGCTGGCACCGGATTGCACTCCGTCGAGCGCGAGGAAGTCGAGCCGCGCGTGATCCAGGGCGAAGCGGAGCACGTCGCGGATCGATCCATGCCGGAAGGGATGGCACGGCGAGAGCTCCGTGTAGCGCTGCAGGTCGCCCTGGTAAAGCGAGTATCCCTCCTCGCCAAAGGTAGCGACGGCGCGCTTGCGGGGCTCCCACCGGAGGGAGACCTCCGCGGCGGGCTCGGCAACCGGCTCCAGATCGAGACGCTCCTTTGCCGGGAAGCCCCGCGGCAGCGATGCGGCGTAGACGGCATGGTGGAGCAGCGGGGTGTCTCGCCCATCCGAGGCCCAGGCTAGCCAGGAGTGCCCATTCTCGCCTGTGGCGAAGACGGCCTGCATATCACTGCGCCCGGCGCTATCGGGCAGGAGGATCGGACGCGACCACCTGCGGCCATCGAAGCGCTGGGCTGCCACGTCCCAGGTTCCCTCGCGGAGTGCGCGACGGTAGGCGATCCAGATCGACCCTTGGGAATCAACATGCACGCTCGGTGTCTCGGCGAACGTGGCGATGCCCTCCAGGGCTTCGGTCGGAGGCAGCGGCGGTTGAAGGAGACGCTCTCCTCCAGACAGCGCAAGCCGATGCGGCGCTCTCGGTGCAGCTCGGCGGCATGGCGCTCGCTGCCCCAATCGGCTTCTCCCAGGTCATAGGCGATCCAGAGCCGGCCATCGGGCCCGCACGCGAGTGAGGCGTTTGCCTCATACTCCGGGCCGTGGGTGATCCGCCGGATCGGGGTGAGCTGTCCGCCCTCAAAGGAGCGCAGATAGAGATCGTAGCTCCCGCTCGCGTAGGAATCCCACGCCACGTGTACCGTGCCTTGCGGGGAGACTGCCAGTGCCGGCGCCCAGTGGTTCGCTGGCACATCGGTGAGCAGCATGTGGGGCGACCAGCGCCCCTCCTCCCAGTATGCCAGCCGGATATGGGAGAAGGAGCCCTCGAACGATTGCCAGGCCAGCCACACGCGGCCCTGGGTATCGGAGGCAAGCCGGGGGTTGGTATCGGGGCCGGGGTTGCGTGTCACCCGGGAAGGCCTGCTCCAACGCCCGCCAGAGAGGACCGATGCGTAGAGGTCCCAGTTCCGCTGCCGCTCCTGGCCCCACACGGCGATCAGGTTGCCCTGGGGCGTTGCTGCGAGCGCCAGCTGGTCGATCTTCCCCCTGGCGCGTGGCAGGGCGCCTCGAGACTCCCACCGGGCATCCACCAGCTGCGCCAGGAAGATCTGATCCTCGCGGCCATCGAACGCGATCCACCCGCACCAGATTCCCGCGCGTTCGCTCGATGCCAGGGCAGGGATGTCGCTCTCTCGCTCTCCGGAGAGGGGCCGGGGCGTTGGCAGCAGCTCGACCGCAACCGGCCCATCCAGTGGGGTGATCCGGTCATCCTTCGCCAAATCCGCGAGAGGGAAAGTGTGCGTCTGCGGTCCTAGCGTCACCTGTACGGCGGCGGTGCGTGGCGCGGACAGGGTGACCAGCAGGGAGCGAGGGCCCGCGGCGCCCGAATCGCATTGCCAGGACCAATCGGCTCCCACGGCATCGCCCGCGCGCAGACCCCAGCCCAGCAGCCGCAGGATCTTGCCCTCGGAGACCGAGACGCGCCCCTGCGTGCCGATCCCGCTCTCGGCTCGCCACGCAATACGGAGCGTGTGGATCTCTGGCGATTCCAGAGATGCTGCCCAGCCCGCGGCCATCAACAGCGCGAGCGTTGCCCCAATGAGGAATCTCGCCATCTCCACTCCCTCCCACGCATTCTGTTTCCGAACTGCAAGGGCGGTGCCAAGCGTGCTGTGTGTGGGCGCGGGTGCGCGGGCTTGGCTCCTTTCCGGTTGGCGGCCGAGCACCGGGCTATCGACGGGGAATCCGCTGATGGGGGTACCAAGAAAGTACCGATAGACTCTCCTTCCCCGGAATGCTATAATGAGGTAGAAATAGGGATTCTGCGCATCATCCATGTGAGAGGGGAATGAATCCTTGTGAATCGCATCGTTGCCAAAGACTGGCTGGCGCCCACCGTGGCGCGTTTTGAAGTGGAAGCCCCCCTGACAGCACGCAAGCGCCGCGCCGGCCAGTTTGTGATCCTGCGCGTGACGGAGTCGGGCGAGCGGATCCCGATCACGATCGCCGGCTCGAACCCGGAAGCAGGAACCATCACCCTGGTCGTGCAGAAGGTGGGGAAGACGACCTCGGATCTTTGTGCCCTGGAACCAGGGGAGTATTTGAGCGATCTCGTGGGCCCGCTGGGCCAGCCAACGCATATCGAGCGCTGGGGGCGCGTGGTGTGCGTGGCTGGCGGCGTGGGCGCCGCGGTTATACTGCCAATTGCTCTGGCGGCGCAGGCCGCCGGGAATCAAGTGGACACCATTCTTGGCGCGCGTTCGAAGGACCTTCTGATCCTCGAGAAAGAGTTGGCGGCTGCCAGCGAGCGCCTCCATATTACCACCGACGACGGATCTCGCGGCGAGAAGGCCCTCGTCGTAGCGCCGCTCGAGCGCATCCTGCAGGCCGGGCCGGTGCATCAGGTTCTGGCGGCGGGCCCGCTGCCGATGATGCGAGCCGTGTGTGACGTGACTCGTCCGTATGGCGTGAAGACGGTCGTCAGCCTCAACCCGGTGATGGTGGATGGCACGGGGATGTGCGGCGGCTGCCGGGTTACGGTTGGCGGCGAGGTCAAATACGCCTGTGTGGATGGCCCGGAGTTCGACGGCCACCTGGTCGATTTCGATGAGTTGCGCGCCCGCCTGGCGGTCTACCGTCCTCAGGAGGAGACATCACGCGGCCGGTGCCGGAGCAACCCCGAGCCGCTGCGCTAGCCCGCGATAGTTGCAAAAACAGTGCAAAGGAACCTGCGCTTCGCCGACCGTCGGACGGAGCGGCACTCGCGATGGCCGTGAAGGCGCCTGGCGGAATGCCCGGATGAGTGGCACCCTCTCGCCCTGCGAAGCGTGGCGAGGGTCTCAGGTTGTTTTTGGTTGAGGATGGTAAGCGGATAATGGCGAACGATAACAAGAGACGACTCGCGATTCCAAGGCAGCACATTCCCACCCGGCCGGTGGAAGAGCGCATCCGGGATTACGAGGAGGTCGCCATCGGGTTCTCGGAAGAAGAGGCCCGTCGGGAGGCAGAGCGCTGCCTGCAATGCAAGCACGCCAAGTGTATGGAGGGGTGTCCGGTCAGCGTCCACATCCCCGCGTTCATCAAGGCGATTGCCGAAGGGCGCGATGACGATGCAGTCAGCATCGTGCGCGAGCAGAACCTCTTTCCGGCGATCTGTGGCCGCGTCTGCCCGCAGGAGACGCAGTGCGAGCAGGTCTGCACCCTGGCCAAGAAGTACGGCGCGGTCGCCATTGGTGCCCTCGAGCGGTATGTGGCCGACCACGCCCGCAAGCGCGGCGCCAACGGGAGCAAGGTGGAGAAAGCCGCGCCGACCGGCCGGCGCGTCGCTGTGATTGGTTCGGGTCCGGCGGGGCTGGCCGCCGCGGGCGACCTGGCGCGTCAGGGCCATGACGTGACGATCTTCGAGGCGCTGCATCGCCCGGGCGGCGTGCTGGTCTATGGAATCCCAGAGTTCCGCCTGCCGAAGGCGATCGTCGCCGAGGAGATCGCCGCGCTCCAGGCCCTGGGCGTGAAGATCGAGACGAACGTCGTGATCGGGAGAACGATCACGATCGATGAGCTGTTCGCCGAGGGGTATGATGCGGTCTTCGTCGGCTCGGGCGCCGGCCTCCCGATGTTCCTGGGCATTCCGGGCGAGAACCTGTGTGGCGTCTACTCGGCCAATGAGTTCCTCACGCGCATGAACTTGATGCGCGCCTTCGACTTCCCCAACTACGATACCCCGATCCAGATCGGCAAGCACGTGGCGGTGATCGGAGGCGGCAACGTGGCGATGGACGCGGCGCGCGTGGCCCTGCGCATGGGCCCTGAGAAAGTGACGATCCTATACCGGCGCTCGCGTGCCGAGATGCCCGCGCGCCTGGAGGAGATCGAGCGCGCGGAGGAGGAGGGAGTCCATTTCGAGCTGCTGGTGGCGCCTACGCGCATGCTGGGTGATGACCGCCGCTGGGTGACCGGAGTGGAGTGCCAGCGCATGGAGCTGGGCGAGCCGGATGCCTCAGGTCGGCGGCGACCGGTGCCGGTGCCGGGGTCCGAGTTCGTGGTGCCCGCGGATACCGTGGTGGTCGCCATCGGCAACCACCCGCACCCGCTGGTGCCTCAGACCACGCCTGGCATGGCCGTGACCAAGAAGGGCACCATCGTGGCCGATCCGGAGACGGGCGCCACCCCGCGGCCGGGCCTCTTCGCCGGCGGTGATATTGTGACCGGGGCCGCGACGGTCATCCTTGCGATGGGCGCCGGCCGCCGCGCCGCGCGCGCCATCAGCGAGTATCTCAACACGTTGCCCCCGAAGAGTGATACCTAGCCGGCACGGTTTTCCTGTGATGTGGGCGGGCTGCCTGTAGGTAGCTCGCCCCTTTTCCTCATACGCCTGATAAGCAGGGCATTCCAGAGGATGCGTCGAACTACCGAAGAGGGCGAGACAGCCGGGAATGCGCCTTCACCCGTTGGCGTGCCTCTCCTGTGCGCGAGTCTACGGGCAACCCCCACTGGCCTGGCAAGCGCTCACGCTGTATCCGACGCATTGGTGTTGGAACACGTTGCTTTGCGAAGTTCCCAGCTGGGCCAGGAAGACGGGAGATGAAGTTGAGCAATGCCTCCACGCGGCTGATCGATGGGATGCCGCGCCTGATCCAGGCGGGAATGGGAATCCATATCTCCAGCGCCCGACTGGCCAATATCACCTCGCGCTTGGGTGCCCTCGGTGTGGTATCGGGCGCGGGCCTGCGCCACGTAGTGGTCGAGCAGGTGCGTGCCGGTGCCACCGAAGCGATTGCTGCGGCGCGTACCTTCCCCTTCGCGCGCTATGTCGAAGAGCTCCTTGCTTTTGCGCCAGGCGGATCGAAACACCGCTCGGCCGTGCCGGTGGATCACCCCGAGCCACGCTTGGGCGCCCTGGCAAAGCGGTTGACCACGATCTGCGCCTATGTCGAGGTGGCGATGGCCAAGAAGGGCCATCGGGGCAAGGTGGGCATCAATGTGATGTGGAAGTGCGCCCTGAGCGTGCTCCCGACGATTTACGGCTCGATGCTGGCCGGCGTCGATGCCCTGGTGTGCGGCGCCGGCGTGCCGATGGAGCTTCCTGGAATCGTGGCGAGCATCCGCGCCGGGAAGGACCTCTCGTACACGCCGCTCACCGGCACAGACACACACGCATCTGAGCATCG
>Ga0116166_1004331_pt1 | contig 10466 bp, 8 predicted proteins | sample AD_JPNMR2_MetaG_FD_89884 | JGI IMG/M metagenome (GOLD analysis project Ga0116166, IMG submission 89884) | Active sludge microbial communities of municipal wastewater-treating anaerobic digesters from Japan - AD_JPNMR2_MetaG | ecosystem: Engineered > Bioreactor > Anaerobic > Digestate | place...
GGTCCTGTGTGATATGCCATGTCCTCCCATATAATCAGAATATCAACATGGACAATTTCAAGAACCTGTTTCATTGTGGTAATAGTGTGTTTCAGAAAACATTCCATCATTTCTTCAACAAACACAGGTTCGTCATAAAATAGTGTACAGAGTTTTTCAACGCCCACAAGATTTCTTAATGGTCCAAAAAATCCCACCCATCTATCAGCAGTAACAAAAAACGGGCATTCACTTTTTTCAGCCGTGAGTAATTGTTGTTTCCAGTCAGGCCCCAATCTCAGAGAAACATCAGATTTCATCCTTTGTTTCCAGAACTCTCTGAATTCGCTGGGTGTCTCAACAGGAAATTTTATAAACTGTGGCATTGAACTTTTTTCGTATTTTTTGAATTCCTTCATCACGACCCCATCTTCATTGATAATAATTCTGTGGTCAGCATCTTCTGACAGAACCTTTTTTTCAAAGGCAGGATACGGGTCAAAAATATGGCGAACCTGAATGAGTTTATCTGCACCAAAATCATCTATACCGTCATACCCTTCTTTTTTCCATCTTTCCAGTGTCTCCTGCCACGGTCCAAAAAGGTCCCAGTATGGATGACGATTTCTTTCTTTGTAATTCATTGAAGCATAGAAACATTCCCTGTCTGTCATACATTCCTCCAAAATTATTTTTTCCCGACAGGCATTAAATACACAACATCCTGAGGGATTTCCAAAATTTCTCTTACCATTGTATCATTAAAAGCACCAATCGCAACAGTTCCCAGTCCAAGAGATTCTGCCTGCAGATAAATGTTTTCTGCTACATGTCCAACTTCAATAAATACATATTGTTGTGCTCGTTGGCCATATCGTCGTTCAGTTCTGGAAAAGTCAGCGGCAATGACAATTGTTGCAGGTGCCTGTTTTATTGATTGTTGTCCGAGTGCCGCAGATGCAAGTTTTTCTCGAACATCCCGGGATGAAGAAACCTTTTTCAAACCATGTGCAAGCACATCGTAATGGTATATTGCTGGTTCAAGTAACGCAACATTTCCCACAACAACATAAATTTCTAATGGATATGTTGCACCTGCAGATGGAGCTGTTCTTCCGCCCCAGTTCGAAGTTATGCCCTGACCCGCCCACAAAATCTGACCAAGTTCTGTAATGCTTAACGGGTTATTTTTATACTGTCTGACACTGCGTCTTTTCGCAAGCGCTTCTTCAACCGATAATTTCCCTTTTATTTCAGGAGCAGGTAATGTTACAATGACAGTTGTTTTTTCTAAAACATCCTGCTTTTTTTCCTGCGCAGAGGTGAAAACACAGGCAATGGTAAAAATGAAAAATGCAGGAAGAATTTTTTTGAACGACATCTGCTACCTCCTTTTTTACGATATTTGAAGTGTTTTTGCTTTCTTTCTTGCAAGTGCATGCGCAATTCTCAACGGTTGTGGTAATCTATAATTACCAGTGCATGCAAGAATAATTTTCATAGAAGTTTCAAGGTCAATTTTATTTCCAGGAGAAACAAAAACGACTTTTGTATCAGGTTTAGTTCTTACTGCTGCTCCAATAATTTCTCCTTCATCTGTGATATAGGTATAATTACCCTTTTCATTTCCTGGCATTTTATATTTTCCAATTAGCAGGGATTTTGCACATCCTATCACGGGTTTTTTGATACAAACTCCGACATAACTGGCAAGCCCCATTCTTTCTGGATGCGCAATGCCATGACCATCAACAATGAAGACATCAGCATTATGCCTGAGTTTTTTTATTGTATCAATAATTAATTGCCCTTCTCTGAAGGCAAGAAATCCTGGAATGTATGGAAGGGAAATTTTTTCACTGTGAAAACATGTTTCAATAATAATAAATTCAGGAATTTTCATGACAACGACACAGGAAATACCAAAATCATTTACATAAGCCACATCACATCCAGCAACATAATCAAATTTTTTTTCATAACAGTTCAGGTCTAATTTTTTCCTCAGGGATTTTTGAATTTCTACCATTTTTGGTATAAACATATTCTGTTTTAATGTATCTTTTTTCAGTTTTTCACCATTTTTCTTTACATGGCACTATTTTTTTGTAAAAAGCATCAGAATCAAACTGAGAATGAAACTGATAAGGATGCATGTTGTAAGGGGAAAATAGAAGTGGAAATTATCTCGATGATAGGAAATATCTCCTGGCAGTTTCCCGAAAGGAAACTTTAACTGAACCATCAACCCCAGCAAAATCAAAAGAAATCCAGCAACAATAAGAAATTTTGCCATCAGTAAATATTCTACCATAGTCTTGCGTATCCGTTGAGTTGCGATGGTCCCAGGTGGCGTCTTGTTGCCTGCATCTCTGGAATGTGATAAAGTTATATTCATCTTAAACACTGGAATAAATATGGAAATCTATCCAGAATTCTCAGAATTTGAAAAACTAGCAGGAAACTACAATCTTGTTCCTGTATGGACAGAGTTTCTTGCTGACCTTGAAACACCTGTTGGTGTGTTTATGAAATTAACGTCTAATTCAGAGACGAATTTTCTTCTTGAAAGCGTTGAGCAGGGTGGAAAACTTGGCAGGTACTCATTTATTGGCATTCAACCAAGGGAATTATTCAAAAGTACTGGAAATACTGTTGAATTTGTAAATGAAGAAGGTAATGTCAAAAAAATCACCACAATTGACCCGCTCTCAGAACTCGAGAAAATCGTCAGTTATTACAGGCAACCTGAAGATGTTCGGCTTCCTGCATTTGCAGGCGGAGCAGTTGGATACATATCTTACGATTATGTGCGTTTTATAGAGAAATTACCAGAAATTCTACCATCAGATTTTTTGTTTCCTGAACTTTATTTTCAGATGTGTTTTGACCTGGTTGTTTTTGACCACCTCAAAAGAAAAATTCAAATCATTAGCAATGCGAAAATAAAAAAAGGTCAATCCCTTAAAAATTCATATAAAAAGTCATGTGAAAAAATTGAATCCATTATTTCAATGATCAGGAAGCCAATTCCCTATTTCAGAAACAACAGTGCTGTTGATGCCGGAAAATTTATTTCGAATTATAAGCAGGATGAATTTGAGTCAGCAGTGACGAAGGCAAAAAAATATATCAGAGCAGGTGATATTATTCAGGTTGTTCTTTCTCAAAAATGGGAAAGAAACATAGATGTCAGCCCTTTGTCAGTATACAGAAGTTTACGTTCGGTTAATCCGTCTCCATACATGTTTTACCTGAATTTTCCTGGTATTTACCTTGTTGGTTCTTCCCCAGAAATCCTTGTCAGATGCAATGGTTCTGATGCATTACTGCGGCCCATCGCAGGCACCAGACCCAGGGGAAAGGATGATGCAGAAGATGAAAAACTTGCCGAAGAATTAAAAAAGGATATCAAGGAAATTGCAGAACACATTATGCTTGTTGACCTTGGAAGAAATGACCTTGGTCGGGTGTGCAGGTTTGGCTCTGTTAAAGTGACAGATTTAATGTTTGTTGAGAAATATTCTCACGTCATGCATCTCGTGACAAATGTGGTGGGAAAACTTGCAAAGGGGAAAAATTATTTTGACCTGGTCAGGGCATGTTTTCCTGCAGGGACTGTCAGTGGGGCTCCAAAAATCAGGGCAATGGAAATTATTGAGGAACTTGAAAAAAGTCGTCGCAGTGTTTATGCTGGAGCAGTAGGATATTTTGGATTTCATTCTGATATGGACTTCTGTATCACAATTCGTACAATGTTTGGCTCTGCTGATAAAATTTATATCCAGGCAGGTGCAGGGATTGTGGCTGATTCAGTGCCAGAAAAGGAATACATTGAGACAATAAACAAGGCAAAGGCACTGATGCTTGCCTATGAAAATGCAAAGAAGATGGATGCAATTTAAATAGGAAAAAAGATGAAGGTTATTTTACGTGCTGGCTTAATGATACTGATGGCAGTATTCGTTGTAAATTGTCAGGGAAAAAACAATGTTCGCATCATTGTTGAAGCAGAAGACATGACGGGTGTTAATCAGAAAAATTTTGGTCCAGGGCAAACATGGAATATTGGAAGATGGGGAATTGACCTGTATCAAAACATGACTTTTGGTGGTGTATGGGCAAGTAGACTTAAAACAGCGATAACTGATGAAAAAAATGGTGATGCAGAAATTTCAAAGATTATTGAGATTCCGCAGTCAGATACATACAAGGTCTGGGTGAAATACGAATGTCCGCCATTTTTTAATTATGCGTTCAGGGTAAGAATTATTGATAGGGCTGGAAATACTGTGTTTGATAAGATTTATGGGCTGTTAACTTCTGAAAAACACTATTGTTTTACAGATAAGGTTGTCAGGGGTTCATTGTACTGGCAGTGGGGAATTGACCATGACGCAGCAGAAGGCTATGATGTAAAACTGGATAAAGGTACCTATAAACTTAGCATTTCAAAAACTCATAATCCTGAGCCAGCAGGTTGTCGCAGTATTGACGTCGTCATGATTACCAATGACCTTTCCGAGCTTTCTGCTCCTAAATATCCGAGATACCCTTTACTTGATGAATTGAGAAGAGAAAATCATGTGTATTTCAGATTCAGGAACCTTTCAGAAAAGCCCATAACAGTGAAATGGAATCACTGGAATCACAGGTATCCTGATTTCTACAGCCCGATGTACAGGGATCTTGTAAGATTTTATGATGAAAACGGAAAGCAGGTGGCAAAAGAGGGAATGAAGTTTACAGGTGATTGGCCTGAGCCGATACAACCGGGAAAGGTCAGTGTCTGGTACGACCTTGGTCCGACAATGAATGTGGAAAGCACATCTCCTTATACATTCAAAGCAACCAGTGTTGATGGTTCAATAAAGAATCCTCGTTTTGCAGTTGAAATTGCTCTTGAACCGAATGAAAAAAAGATTGTGAAATCGTTTGAGATATCTCAGGATGAGGAAGAATTGACCATACTTGTTCAGCCAGATCTGTACACAAAAGAAGGCGTTGCATTTACGAAAAAGATTGCAGATATTTTCAGAGACATTACGATGCAATTGAATAAGGAAAAAAGAATAGGGCCGATTCCCAAAAAAATAAGGTTGTTTGCATATACAGGCAGGGTTACTGATCAACCAAATTCAAAATGGGGATTTGAAATTGAACAATCGTTCAGACATGCCCTTGGTATCAATACAATTGGTTATGTGAATGATGGTAACGAAGCAAAGAAAGTGATTGAGTGGTGGAAAGACAAAGGTGGTGTTGTTGAACAATCGTATTCATACCATCATTCTCAGGATATTCCAAAAGTGGTGAAAATGATAAAGGACAAACAACTTGAGCCATACTTTTATTATCTTTCCTATGGCGATGAAATTGGGCTGCCTGTGTCAAAAGCAGATGACCCGAAATTGTTAGAACAATTCAGGGATTTTGTAAAAAAGCATGGAGAGATACCTGAAAGTTTGGGCTGCGAGTACTGGGAAAATGTCAAACCAGTGAATTCTCCATCAAGTGAGATAGCACTTCAAATAGGAGTAATTTCTGATAAAAAGGATGCAGTATCAGTATCGCAAACAATGAAAAAATTGTACTGGTATAGCGTGTTGTTTCAGGAAGAACTTGGAATAAGGGATTTCGCTGAAAAAACAAAACAATTAAAGAAGGAACTTGGAGAACATGTCCATACGTCTGCAAACCTCGGTGGAATGCATCCTTTTTACTGGGTTCATCAGCAATCTTTTATTGAAGCATTCAAACATGGTGCAATGAGCCTTGCCTGGAGTGAGGATTACACATATTGTATGCCAGAGGCATCAGCACTTGTTATTGATTTTCTTGCATCTTATTTGAGAAAAGGAGCAAGTTATCATGACACTCCTATGCAATTTTATTGCATGCCACATTATCCAGGTTGTCCACCTGATTTACTCTTGAAAAATGCAGTACTGTTGTGGGCAAATAATGTAAAAGACCTTGACTTTTTCAGCGCAGGTTTTGACGGATATATGACAGAAAACTATATTGCCTATCGCGTGGGATTACCCACATTCAAAGCGATAAGGACGATTTCTGGCATGGCGGGTCTTATTGAAGATTATCTGGTACCTGCGCGTGTTGAAAAAACACCTGTTGCAATGCTGTTGAGCAAATCAAGTGATGTATGGGAAATTGAGGGGAAATCTCAATGGGACATCAAACCGGGTTCTCACGCAACAAATGTGTTTCAGGAAGAAAGAAAAAATATATGGTATGCATTGAGAAAAGCCGGCTACAGGGTTGATTTTATTACAGAAAACGACATAAAAGAAGGAATTCTTGATAGATACAGAGTACTCTACATTGCATGCCAGAATATTGAAAAACAACCAGCAGAAAAAATTAATCAATGGGTAAGAAATGGTGGGATTGTGTTCGCAACTGCTGCATCCTGCCGCAGGGACGAGTTTGACCAGCCATTAAGTACTCTTGATGAAACCTTTGGCAGGGGAAAACAGATTTCTTACCAACAATATAAAGGTCCATTGAGAGCAAAACTTGAACTGTTATTCCAATTACCCCTTGACTATATAATTTTTGACAATCAAAGTTCGAAAGTCCTTTGCAATAAAGAAGTATTTGAAGTTGCACCTGACGCAGAAGTTATCGCAAGATACTGTTCTGATGGTATGCCAGCATGGATTAAGAAGAAAACTGGTTCAGGACTCGTTTATTATGGAGGAACACTTCCTGGTCAGAGTTATATCCAATATGGGTTAAAGGTATTGCCATGTGGAAAAGGTGGAGTAAACCAGAGTTTTTGCCATTTTGGAGCAGGGAATTTAGAACCAGTACAAAATGACCCTGTTTCAGAAGATTTAATTCTTCTTCCCCTCAGGGAAAACGGGATATTGCCAGATGTTATTACAGACAGAAAAGGAATTGTGTCAGGAAGATTGGCATCAGAAAATGCCACAGTGATACCATTGGTAAATCTTGGTGAAAGTACTTCCATGAAGAACATTTCAATCAATGTGAATTCTTTGAATTACAATCCAAAAAAAGTATGGTCGTGTTTTTATCCAAAAGGGCTGAAATTTTCAGTGAATAACTCTCAGGTATCAATCAAAATACCCTCAATGGGTGCTGCAGATGTGATTGTTATAGAGCGGTGATATGTCTCTATTATATAAACCTGATTGGCACGAGACAAAGGAAAATTACAGGAAATGGTGGGCACACGAGTATTTTGGAAGATGTGCGATTGCTGTGTATGCTCCCAAAAAAAATGCACCGGATATCCCTGCGCCACCAGAACCAGAAAGTATTCATCAGAAGTGGTATGACCTTGATTACATCAGTCAGGTCAATTACTACAATCTCTCCCGAACTTTTTTTGGAGCAGAAGCATTGCCTATCTGGAATGGAGGTTATCCTGGTCATACCGCAATTCCCACTTTTCTTGGTTGTGAGGTACATCTTGATATGCGAACTGGCTGGTGGGAACCGATTTTGAAACAGGAAGATCTAACATTTGAACATCTTGAAATAGACGAAAATCATCCTGATTATAGATTTTCAATTGAACTTCTGAAAAGGGCAATTGTTGAAGCACAAGGGAAATGCCTTGTTTCAATAGGAGCCTTTGGTGGTTGTGGAGATACACTTGCTGCATTGAGGGGAACTGAAAGACTTTTGTTTGACTGTATTGAAAGACCTGAGAGAGTACGAGAGGCAGAATTGTACTTAACGGAGATGTGGTGCAGGCACTATGAAAAACTTTACAACATAATAAAAAAGGTGGATGAAGGTTCTACTTGCTGGTTTCCGTTATGGGCACCTGGAAAATTTTATGCTTCTCAAAACGATTTTGCTTATAACATTTCTCCATCAATGTTCAGAGAAGTTTTTTTGCCTGCAATAAAAAAACAGGTGGAATTTCTTGATTACACAATTTACCATGTTGATGGAATAGGTAATTTTAACCACATTGATGCTTTGCTTGAACTTCCAGAGTTACAGGCAATCCAGATTTTGCCTGGAGCAGGAAAACCATCTCCCCTTCATTTTATAGGGATACTCAAAAAGGTACAGAAGGAAGGGAAAAATCTTCATATCGCGATTCCTGCAGGCGAAGTGAAAACTGCCCTTGAACATCTCAGTGCCCGCGGACTCTTTATTTCAACGAGTTGTGAAACAGAAGATGAGGCATTGAGATTGATTGAAAATACATACAGGTGGTCAGAAGACCGTTCTTAATCTGGATTTGTCATAACAGTTGTTCTCATGCATAATAAATATAGAGGGGGAAAAATGCAGACAATTTTAATGATTGATAACTACGATTCCTTTACCTATAATCTTGTGCAATATCTGGGTGAGCTGGGATGCAGAATAAAAGTTTTCAGAAATGACCGGATTTCAATTGAAAAAATAAAAAAAATGAAATTTGACAAAATTGTAATATCTCCAGGTCCTGGCAGACCAGAGAACGCAGGAATATCAGTCGAATTGATTAAGGTATTTGAAGATAAAAAACCGATTCTTGGAGTTTGTCTTGGCCATCAATGTATTGGATATCTGTATGGCGGAAAAATTGTGGGAGCAAGATATTTGATGCATGGCAAAACATCTCTTATTTATCACAAAGACGAAAACATTTTTAAAAATATTTCCAACCCTTTTTCTGCCACCAGGTATCATTCTCTTGTTATTGAAAAGAATAGTTCGCCGGATGTTCTTAAAATCACAGCCTGGAGCGATGATGGTGAAATTATGGGTATCTGCCATAGAAAATACGATATTTTTGGTGTTCAGTTTCATCCTGAGTCAGTCCTGACAGACAATGGTAAAAAAATTCTAAAAAATTTTCTTGAACTATGAACATAGATGAAATATTGACAAAAGCAGTTTCGGGACAGCCCATTACCAGAATTGAATCTGCTGAAATTTTCCGTCAGATTATGAATGGAAATGTTTCGCCTGTGAAGATGGCAAGTTTTCTTACTGCTCTGAGAGTGTCAGGGGAAACAGGTGAGGTTGTTGCAGGTGCTGTGGAAGTGATGAGGGAGAAATGTTTGAAGGTCAAAAGTACAGGAATTGTTGCAGATACCTGCGGTACTGGCGGAGATCACACCGGCACATTTAATATTTCAACTGCTTCTGCAATTGTTGGTTCTGCCTGTGGCGTAAAGGTGGCAAAACATGGCAATAGAGCCGTATCAAGTAAGAGTGGAAGTGCTGATGTTCTTGAAAAACTTGGTATGAATATTGAGATATCTCCAGAAAAGGCAGAGATGATGCTGGAGAAGGTGAACTTTACTTTTCTTTTTGCGCCTCTGTATCATCCTGCCATGAAAAATGTTGCTGCTGTGAGAAAAGAACTTGGATTTCGAACCATTTTCAATATCCTTGGACCATTGTGTAATCCAGCAGGAGCCAGTGTTCAAATACTCGGGGTTGGCAATAAAAATCTTCTTGACATAGTACCTGACGTTCTTTCTGGTTTCAATGTAAAAAGGGCATGGATTTTTTATGGCGAAGACGGAACAGATGAGATTTCAATAACCGGAAAAACAACAGTTATTGAAATTGGCGAAACAAGAAAAAAGTTTTCTATTGAACCTGAAGAGTTTGAGTTAAAGAAGGCAACATTAAAAGAACTTGAAGGCGGTAGTCCTGAGGAAAATGCGGAAATATTAAGGTTGATTATCAGCGGGAAGATGAAAGGTGCAAAAAGAGATGCTGTAATCTTGAATGCTGGTGCTTTACTATATCTTGCTGGAGTAGCAGGCAGTGTTATTGACGGAATGAAAACAGCGCAGGAGGTTATTGACAGTGGATATTGTACCGGACACCTTGAAAAAATTATTTCTATGTCAAAAGAAAACTAAACTTTTCTTTTTTTTTCTCATTTTGCCACTGGGCGTTTGTGCTCAACCTGAACAGGTAGCAATTCAACTTCTTGATATCACAAATCAGCGTGAACCTGTGATTAACATAATAAATTTGAAAATAGACCAGTTATGGCACTCTGGCAGGTATGAAAAGATATTTCCATTGTTCCATCTTGTTGTGCGACTTGACCCTCTGGATGAAGAAGCATGGGCAACAGGAGGATGGTTTTTGATTTACTGTGTTGCTCCAATGACAGGATTCCCTGAGAGCGAAAAAATCAAACAAAAAGGGATTGAATTTCTTAAAGAAGGTTTAACTCATAATTTTGATTCTTACAGACTTTACTGGGAACTTGCGTGGATTTACTATGCCAGAGGAGAATTTGGAAATGCAATTGCCTATCTTGATAAGGCAATTCAGTATGAACATCCTGCATATGTTGAAAACACAAGAGCGCATGCCCTTGAAAAACTTGGAAGAATTGATGAAGCAATAAAACAGTGGCAGGAAATAAGAAAGAAGTTTCCTGAAATGAGGTTTGTTGCAGAAAGATTCATCCTCAATCTTCAGAAAGAAAAGACAGATGTTAAACAAAATCCTTGAACATAAAA
>Ga0116166_1004342_pt1 | contig 10449 bp, 10 predicted proteins | sample AD_JPNMR2_MetaG_FD_89884 | JGI IMG/M metagenome (GOLD analysis project Ga0116166, IMG submission 89884) | Active sludge microbial communities of municipal wastewater-treating anaerobic digesters from Japan - AD_JPNMR2_MetaG | ecosystem: Engineered > Bioreactor > Anaerobic > Digestate | place...
CAAGTGATAGTGGAGAAAATTTTAAAGAAATAACATATTATGGTTGTATGGTTGAGTCTATGCCATATGATTATGAGATAACTGGAGATTGGCTTATTATACAAGATGTTTCTATTTGGGCGTCTGGCGTTAAGTATTCTTAATAGGAGGTAATAATGGAAAAGGAACTTGAATTATTTAAGGATATAGTTAATGATTTGGATAAATTGGACGTTAAAATAGGAGAACATGTTTTTACTATAGAATCATTAAGTTATGGAGATTATATAAAACTTGGGGATTTGAGTAAGGATCCTATAGAATTACTTGTACATTCTATTAAAAAAATAGATGGAAAAGTATATGACGCTAATTTTTTAAGAACTCTAATATCTAAACTTAGTATTAATAATGTTTCTGTTTTGCTAAAAGCGATTGATGATATTTATAAAAGAGAAGATGGGATAGCCGAATCTGTAAAAAAAAATTAACAAATATAGATGAGCTTAAAAACTTGCCAGAAGATGTAGTTTTTGAGGTTGCTTTTAGCTTTAAGTTAAGCCCCGACGAAATAATTAAATGGAAATATTATAAAATATTGTGGTATTATATGTATATTAAAAAGAAAGAGATCTTAGAATCAGAAAAAAATTATGAATATATAAAGATAATGGGGGCTTTCATAAATCCTAGTATTGCTTCAGAACTCAAAAAAGGCGAAACAATATCTGAATCCTTTGACCCATTTTTGGAAAAAACACTAGAAGATGTGAAAAACAATTTAGTTTATGGATAATAATATTAAAAAAGCTAAACAAGAATTAGAAAAATTCGCTGATATACTTTCTGTTAGTGAGCGTTTTTCTGGGAATATCAGGGAATTAGGGAAAGAAGGTAAGAGGTTATTTGGAAAGGCAATAAATAATACTGAGAAATTAATTGTTTCTTTAAGTGAGTTAGATGAAGCTTTCGCTATAGAAAATTATACCAATAAAATAGCTCGATTAAAAGAATTACAACATAAATCTACTGGATATGAAAAAGAACAAATATTAAGAATGGAAAATGAGATAAGATCTCTATTGTCAACAAGTAGGGGTGCTAAATTATTTGATGCAGAAACTATAGCTAAAAATGCTAAAGCTAAGCATGAAAAAATAGTTAAAAAATCCTTTGAAGATTTGTATGATAATTTTGCTGGATTAGCTAGAGATTTAAGTAAAACTCTTGGGAAGAGTAGTATTGGTGCTAAATTAGAATCTTATCTTTTTACTAAACAAGAAAAAGAGGGTATAGGTGGTGTTCTTGGGAAAGGACTTGGAGTTGCTGCTACCAAGTTAGGGTTAGAAGGTCTTGATAAGATATCGTCAACCTTAAATATGTTATCTGGCACATTTACGAGAATTTCTCTTAGTGCAGGGGTATTTATAACAGCTTTTAAAACAATAGGAGAAATAATTGTAGGTGTTACAGATTTGGCTAGAAAGTTTAAGTCTTTGTCTGGAAGTTTGCAGTTTATTGGTGGGTTAAGAAGTGTTGGAGATATTGGTGCTGAGATACAAGAGGGGGTATCTAAAAGATTATCTTTGACGGAATTAAGTGGGACTGGTAAATATAAAGAAATAGTAGAATTGATTCCGACGGTTCTAAAAGACAGCAATATGTTTTCTAGAAATATTAATGAAAACCTTTCTGATATAGCTTCACAAATGACAGAAATAGTAAAGCAAAGCGCTGTTTTTAATTATACAATAGAGCAAGCTGCAGAACAGTCAATGAGAATATATTCAGCTTTTGGGGCTAATGGATTGGAGTCAAATTTTAAAAGGCTTAATATATTATCCAGAACTCAAATGATGGGATTTGAAGAATTTTTTGGTAATATGGGTGGATTTGAGAGCGTATTCAATTCTTTTGGCGAAAAAATGTGGGAAGTATCGTTAAAAATTTCCTCTAGTATGGAAAACTTTACTAAGAAATTAGATAAGTCCTTAATACAAAGATCTTTAATAGGATTATATTCTATGCCGATATCTCAACAATTAGGATTAAGTCTTGCCATGGGTGGGATGAGGGCTTATACAGAAATGATTAGCGGGAAACCTGAGTCTTATTTTGGGACTATTTCTAAGTTATTTGATATGGTAAAAAAGAATGTATCTAAAAGTCCTTTAGGAATTGCCGGTATTTCTAACTTTATATCTCAATATTTTGGAGCTGATGTAGCTAAAAGGTATGCATATAATATTGATGGATTTAGGCAAAAATTTGAGGAAGCTTTAAGAATGAGGAAAGAGGATGAAATGAATAGGTTGATAGAAGAAGCTGCTAAAGAAAATTTAACTCAACGTTCTTTAAATTCTATAAAGGAAAGTGTTTCTGTTTTAGCAAAAATAGCTGCTTATGTTGAAGATATTAAGAATTATATAATTCTTTTGCTTAGTAAGTGGTCGCTTTTAAAAGTTGTTGGGGCTGGGGTTAAATCGAGTTTAGATTATAATATTTTAAGTTCATCTAAAGGGGGTGGTAAGTAATGTCTTTATTTTATCCTTTAGGTTTTAAATTTGATTATGAAAATGAAAACAATAAATTATTAGGATCTTCTAAATTAGGGATTTTTAAAAAGCCTATTTTTAATTATTTTTTTGTTAATCCTAATTCATTGCAGTTCTCAAGGAATGCTAGACAATCTGTTTCTAGGACTTTCAGTGGTCCTATAGTTTCTCATTGGCCTAATGAGTGGGATGAATTATCTTTCTCTGGGCATTTTTATGGATTAAGAGGTATCTCTGAAGCGATGTTGGTTGAAAAAATAATAAATAGAGAATATGTTAGGCAAAAAAAGGAAATACATTTAGTGTATAAATTTAAAACATTCAAGGGATATATTACTAAGATATCTGCTTCTGCAGATGCAAGTGATCCTCTTCTTATAACATATAATTTTAGTTTTATTTCTATGGAAGCATTTGATTTATATAGGATGCTTATTGGGAATATCCCATATCCATCTTTAGAATTAGATACTTTGAGTAGGAAAATTGAAAATATAAAAGATTATATAAATTATCAAATAGATAACTTGTCATCGCTTGGATTATTTATAGTATCTTTAAGTGGTCAAAGCAAAGAAAATATTGAGGAATATGGGTTGGGGAGATTTGGGCAATTAGCTATTAGTGGTATTTCTAGTTTAATAAAGAGATATTTTCTTAGGCCTAGAGGATAAATGGTAGAAGTCTTTTTGTTAAAATTATCTAATGACAGATATTTATTTAATGAGTTCCCTAAATCTGCTGATTATTTAAACGAAATAGAAGACAAAGATTTGATTAAAAAAATAATAGATGAGACTAAAGGTATAATTAACAATACCCAAAAGGTATTAGATGAGACTAAAGGTATAATTAACAATACCCAAAAGGTATTAGAATTTAACAAAAAGGCTAATTATTCTCCTCAAACTATAGAGGAAATTTCTAGTACGGATTTTTCTAAAGTTCCTAAAAGTATATTTAAAGTTATAGATATAACAAATCATTTGCGTTCTGTTAATATAAATAATTCCGACCAAGAAATGTTAAGTGCTGACTTCTCTGTTGTGTTGCCAATAGAGGATAATTTTAATAATGAATTTATAACATTAAATGGGTATAATGTATATATCAATGATTTCTTTATTATTAAATTAAATAATAAAGAAGTATTTTATGGATTTGTTGATAGTATATCTATTAGTGCGACAGTTGATTCTAATGTTATTTGCAATATTAGATTGTATAGTTATACGAAATTATTGAAGACTTCTAGTTTTGTTGTATCAGAAGCATTGTTGAATAAAATATATACTGATTTTAATAATAATGAAAATCAGATAAAAACTTCAAAAGAATTTTTTGCTAATATACAAAATTTAACTGTCTGGAGTGATATTTTCCAAGACAAAACAGTAATGGAAATAATTAGATATATATTAAAATATAAGCTTTTTTGCACAGATACACTTAACTTTAATTTTGAGAATTTTCTTAATACTTCATCTAAATATCTAGAGCAAAATATGGTAATTCCCTCTTTTTATGTTTTGTTCTGTATGCATTATGTTAAAAATGGATTTAATATAATACAAACAGATATGGATATTCATATCAAACCATATTTAAATTTATTATCTAATGGAATCCCGATGACTGATTCTATTTATAAAACTCCATACGATGTAATAGGTGATGTTTGTAATAATTTGCTGTTGGAGTTTTTTGAGGATTTTGGAAATACTTTAATTATAAGGGAAAAGTATTATTTTAATAAAAACCAACCAATATATCCTAAAATTGGTATTTTGAATTATCTTTCTGGTGTTGAAATTAGTAATTATAACAATTATAATTCTAACATATTTGTAACCACATTTGTTGAAGATCTTATTGGCCAGTTATCGGAATATATAAATGGTGTATTTTATGATCATTTATCTATATATAAAAATAATTTTATATATAATAATGAAACATATGTCTCTCCATATAATAGATCTTATGGTAGCTTATCTGCTATTTCTAAATATAAATACAAAATAGGATTAGCTGAAAATAGTTCGTCTTTTAATTTGTCTTTTCTGTTTCCAATAGACTATGAGTTTGAACTATGTAGCCCAAATAAAATATATCATTTGTTTGGAGATACTATATATTTGTCTAAATATAATATCTTCATATATCCTAAAAATGTTAGTATTTCTATTAATGTAGACGAGAATATCGGATATTCTTTATCTGGGTCTGTTTTTTGTTTTGATCCTGCGTTGTTTGAAATGCTAAATAAAATAATGAACTTTTTCTATTCTAAAAATTTTATCTATAATTCTGAACAAATATCTACAAATAACCCAGCTTCTAAAGAATTTATTTCTATGGTTAAGGGGTTTATAAATAAAAATGGACTAAGTATCTTTATTAATTCAGATAAAATATTTATGAAAGTTTTAGAAGAATACAAAGGGTTTAAGATAAGTGTAAATAAAAATGTTGCTCCCTTTTTTACTGCTTTAACTAGGATTGACCTTAAAGAAAATAATATAAAAAAATTGAAGGAATTATATAAAGATTTTTTAAATAAAAAAATAATATTATCAGTTGGGGATGAGGTTGTTTTAGATAAGACAATTAGTAATCCAGAAAAAGCCAATGATTCAAAAGATGTCACTTTTTATCACAATAAAATCGTTTTGAATAAAACTTATGAAACAACAATAGAAGAATATTTAAAAGGTGTATTTTTTGTAGAAAGGAATAATGTTACAATGAAGGATGAATATGTTTCTTTGTTTTATAAGATTGATACTGATTTTAGGCAAATTCTAGTTACGAATGAAATATCATATGATTCTTTTAAAGAAGATTTGTTTTATAAAATAAAAAATGGGAATATTTTTAAAAATGAAAGAATAGAGTTAATAGATCTTATAAATCAGTTAATAAATGTAACTAATGAGAAAAAAGATTCTGGGAATAAAATTAAAAAAGACATAACTAAGAGGTAAGAAAATGTTTAAAATAGGAGACGGAGTTTTTCAATCTATAATTTCTGATAATAATTCTCTTTTTTCTGATATTAAGGTTTTAAGAAACTATAATTTAAACTTATCCCCAAATCAATATTTTTTTCATTGCCCATCACCCGGGGATTTTATATCTTATTTTACGTATGATGAAATGTCTCGAAATTTCTATTTTAACACTTTGTTTAATTATATAGATTTTATAGATAAGGAAATATTAAATGAATATGGAATAAATGAAAACCAACATCCTAACTCTGTACATACTCCTTCATATGGAGATACTTATATAGGCAAATTTGGTAGGATATATTTAAATGATAGTGTAATTATTAGTAGTGATAATTATAGATCTAAAGCTTATTTTTGGGATGATGGTTTATATGAAAATAGGTCTTATAATTTTAAAATAAGAACAGAGGATTCTAGTGTGTCTATATATACTACTAGTAGCGACCCAGTTAATAAATTTGGAGATTCTTTAAATATAGAGATAAATAAATATGACTATAGTTCTTTTTCTATTTCCAATGTATCTAATGAAAGAATAAATTTTGATGGGACTTATTCTAAGAAAATGATGTTTATGCAAAATGACAATGTCTATGGGTTTGATATGCAATTTAATAGCGACATGTCTTTTAGGTTTGAATTAGGATATGATCAAAATAAGCAAAGGTTTGCTAGTTTAAATATTAATAAAGATGGGGTTTATTTTAAAACAATTAAGCATTCTATACAATTAGATAACGTTAGTGATAATATAAAAATGATTTCTAATTCTATGTCAGTATTATTGTCTGATTTGAGTATGTCTGCTAAAAATATAAGTATTAACACAAAAGAAGAGATTTCCCCTATAGTTTTAGGTGCTCCTGGGCTTCCTTCTGTGCCAGCTCTTACAATAGCTGGTTTTTTGGTGATAAAGCTTAATGGGAAGGAAATTAAGATTCCTTATAGTATTTAAAAAAAATATAGTTTTATTATGATAGATGTTAATAGGATTAAATCAGAATTTAAAAAAACAATAGATGGATTTAATGATTCTCAAAAAAAAGATTTAATTAATAAATGGAATAATTGCATTGAACAATTGATTTCTAAATTCAAAAATGCTAAAAATGATGAATTTGAAATCTTAGACAACAAATCATATAGCATAAGACATAAAGAATATAATGGAATTAATGATTCAGATAAGATAGATATAAGTTCTCTTGGTAATGGATTGACTCAGGTTGATATCGGGGTAATAATAGAAATGTTACAAAAGGTTACCTTTGAAAAGAATTACTATTTCAATAATGAATTAATCCGCAATAATTATAAATATATATATAACAAAAAATTAATAAAATATGCTGATGAAATAATTAGGGATTTGGAGAGTTTAAAATGGCTTTAGACTTATTTATACTTTCTGATATCCCCAATAACGAAGTTTTGAATAATATAAGCGATAAAACCAAGATAACTATGTTAAATTCTGATATACAATTTGATCAATATGGGAAGATATTATTAACAAGTGGGAAACAGAAAACTATACAAAATGTATCTAAAATATTATTAAGTGATTGCCAACATCCAGAAGACCAGGCTCTTTCTTCTCCGTTATATAAATATATAGGGACCAAAATGGATGTTATGATTCAAAATGATTTGGTTTTTGATGTGATAGAGTCTCTTAATAAATATAATGAATATAATAATGATAACCCCGATTCTAATGAATATCTAGGATATATAGATGATATATCCTATGTTAATGTTGGAGACCCTAGGGCGTATATGCTTAAATTGACAATAGAATTGGAGAGCGGAGAAAAGATTGGAAGTTTTATCGGGATTAATGTATGACATTTAATGAAATAATAAATAATATAATTGACAAGATAAAAGAGTATTCTCAGAAAAATGCTATACCAATAGATACCAGAGTTGGAACTGTTTTACGAGATTTTATAATCGCTCCAATATGTTATGTTATAGAAGATATTTATAAAAATATAGATACTAAATTATCTTCAAATTCTATCTTAACAGCGACTGGCTCAGATTTGGATAATATTGCTTCTTCGTATGGGTTCTATAGGCTACAGGGGAAAAAAGCTAGAGGAATATGCAGGTTTTATAAGAAAATAGATAATCTAAGTATATCTAGTGTTGATATATTGTATGGTACATCTGTTTATGGATACAATAAGGAATTTGTTACATTATCTAATGCTACTATTTCTTTAACTTCTTTAATTGAAACTAATATTAATAGCCCATTTTATGGCTATAGATATGTTGATGTGCAGGTTGAGGCTGTAGATGTTGGGAGTAGCTATAATTTATCCGCATTTGGTATTAATACTGTTTTATCTCAAGGTATTGATGGGGTAGCGAACTTATCTGATATAACAGGTGGAGCAGATATAGAGACGGACGATTCTTTAAGAACAAGAGTGTTAACGTGGCTTGGCGGTAATTATGGGACAATAAGTGGATATAAAAATGATATTATTTCCAATTTTAATGTTGATGATATATCAATAATAACCAAGAATGATTCAGAATTTTTTAAGTCAAGACTTAGCGCTATAGGGGCATTTGATATAGTTATTAAAACTAATCAAACTTCTGTTATGTCGGAGAATTTAAATGTTACATTAGATAATAATGGGAACAATATAGTATTTCTTGGATATAAGCCAGTTAAAAGAATAATATCTATAATGGATGCTAATAATAACCAGATAGTAAACTATACATTAAAAAATATTTTAGAATACGGTGATTTTTATTATAATAGCAGTAATAATGGATTCGTTGCGGATATAGGTAATTATAGTACTTCTAAAGTATATGTTACATATGAGTATTATAATCAAATAAGCGAAATAAATGATTATATAAATAGTATAGACAAAAAAATAATAAATACTAATCCTCTGGTAAGGAAATCAGAAGAAGTAAATATTTTTATAACAATGAAAGTTAAAAAACTTCCTGGATATTATTTTTTAAATATTGAATCTAACATAAAAAATGCGTTAATAAACATGATTAATAGTAAGAAAATAGGGTCAACATTACAAAGAAGCGATATTATATCTGTTTCTTATGTTGATGGGGTTGATTATATTAATTTAAGTGATGGGTTTTTGGTTACCTATATAAGAAAATCTGTTAGCGATGATCAAATAGCTTTAATTGAAACTTTAAACTTAAATAAGTATGAGTCTTTTAATATATCAGAAAGTAATATATTAATAATAGAGGAGACATAATGGCTATAGGTGATTTTTATCCATTTAGACCAGGACAGGTCGTTACTGCGGACCAGTGGAATGAGTTATTTGAAGCTATAAGAAATGGCACTTTTTTCTTAAATAATAATGATCCTTTAATAGAGCAAATATCTAATTTATCTTCAAAGATACAGGTATTAGAGCAAGAAATAAATTATCTTAAAAATTATGTGAACGAGTTATATTATATGAGAGAAAATTTTACTCTTTCAGACTTACAAAATAAAGTTACTTTGCAATATCCCCCAGTATTGAATTCTGAAATTGTTATATTAAATGCTACTGTTAGAACTAAAAGGATGTCTATAAATGATGAAATTTGGGATTATTATGTTGATGGAACGGATATCATATTTAATCCAACCTTAGTAACTATCATAGAAGATGGGGATATTGTCTCTGTTATATATAGAAGGAGTCGAACATGGGATTAAATTTTAATGAAATTTATAAATACAAAGGATTTGATTTAATAACTATTAAAAATAGGTTTATAGCTCCTACTAGAGATAATAACTATGTATCTGTTACTGATCAATTCGTAGTAAAAAAAACCCAAGATAATAAGATTTATTATTTAAAATTAACTGAAAGACCTTTTGTAAATGAAGTTAATCTTATTAATGTTTCCGATGGGCAAAATTTATATACATATGCAGAAAACATTTCTAGCTTAGGGGCTTCTAATTTTACATATGATGATATTGATTTAATAAAAGGATATATAGCAATACAGAGTCTAACTGGCAATGGCGAAGAATACATAGTAACCGTTTCTTATAAGGGATTAGGTAGTGTGGTTTCTGCCGAGGATATTAATGAACTAAAAACAGGAGCGTTAACTCATACTGAATTTTCTTTCAATGGAAATGTTAAGATACCTAATGGGACTTTAGATTTAAATAATAATAAAATAATAAATTTAAGCGATCCGTCTGGCGCATTAGATGCTGTAAACAAGAGATATGTAGATAATGTCGCGCATGGGTTAACTTGGCAAAAACCGGTAAAAGCAATTGTTACTTCATCTTTGCCATCTAATCCTAATGATGGGGATAGATATCTTATTAATATTTCTGGTAATAATAATTTAAATAAAATAGCAGAATGGCAATATAATCATTGGGAATATATAGCCCCAGAGTCAAATTGGACTTTATTTGTTGAAGATAGTGATACAGCTTATACTTATAATTCTGAATCTACTACTGATTTTAAATGGGTAGCTATAGCTAGACCGATGCTTTTGCCTAATGGAATTACAGGGCAGACATTAAAATATAATACAGATGGATGGGGATCCACCTCTGAAATTTTTATTTCTAATGGCAATATTGGTATAAATAATACAAATCCATTATATAATTTAGATGTTAATGGAAGTATTAATGCTAGCGCTTTTTATTTAAATGGACAACCTTTTTCGGGTGGTAGTGGCAACATAATTCAATCTGGAGATAGCTCCGTTTTGGTATCAGATTCTGGGAATGGCGAGATAAAATTTAGAGTTGACAATAATGATATTTCAAAAATTGATTCAACTGGATTTTTTGTTAATGATATAAGAAATATAAATTTTGGACAAGACATAAATTTTTATAATAATATTGA
>Ga0116166_1004343_pt1 | contig 10448 bp, 9 predicted proteins | sample AD_JPNMR2_MetaG_FD_89884 | JGI IMG/M metagenome (GOLD analysis project Ga0116166, IMG submission 89884) | Active sludge microbial communities of municipal wastewater-treating anaerobic digesters from Japan - AD_JPNMR2_MetaG | ecosystem: Engineered > Bioreactor > Anaerobic > Digestate | place...
GACTCGACGGGGCCTGCGTCCGGTGGATCGCGCAAGCGCAGCCGGGTCGAGTCGCTCGAGCGTGAGGGCGAAGTGGCCGCGGACTTCCTCGAGCGGTTGCTCGACATCGCGGACCTCGACGGGGACATCGACGTGGACATCGACGGGGACCGGGCCGCCGTGGCCGTCGTCGACTCCGAGGAGGGTCGCGTCCCGCGCCGCCTCGTCGGCCCGGAGGGTCGGGTGCTCGAGGCGCTCCAGGAGCTCACCCGTCTTGCGGTGCAGACCGCCACGGGCGAGCGCAGCCGGCTCATGCTCGACGTCGCGGGCTTCCGGGCCGAACGTCGGACGACGCTCGTGCGCCTTGCCCAGGCCGCGATCACCGAGGTGCGCGAGAGCGGGGTCGCCAAGACGCTCGCGGACATGCCGGCCTTCGAACGCAAGGTCGTCCATGACGAGGTCACCGCTGCCGGTCTCACCTCCGAGTCCGAGGGCGTCGAACCGCACCGTCACATCGTCATCTCCCCGGCCTGAGCGATCCCGACCGCGCAGGTTGTTTCACGTGAAACACCAGCCGCCACCCGCGGGGGACCCCGGCCACCACGAGGCGTTTCAGCCGGAGCGCAGCCCGGCGGGGACGCCTCGTGCGGAGCCCCGGGATGTGCAGCCCTCGCGGGGGGTCGGTGACACACCGGTCGTGGCGAGAGGGATGTTCGGTGCCCGCCTCGACCTCGCCGAGCGCTATGTGGCTCTGCTGGCCGACACCGGAATCAGCCACGGCCTGATCGGGCCACGTGAGGCGCCCCGGCTCTGGGACCGGCACGTCATCAACTGCGCGGTGACCGCCGGGTTCTTCGACCCAGCGGCCAGCGTCATCGATCTCGGCTCGGGTGCGGGGTTGCCTGGTCTCGTCCTTGCGATCGCCCGACCGGATCTGCGGCTGCACCTGGTCGAGCCGCTACTGCGTCGGACCACCTGGCTGGAGTCCGCCGTGCGGGAACTCGGCCTCACGAACGTGCGCGTCCATCGCGCGCGGGGGGAGAGCTTCGTGCCTGAGTCCCCCGCTGACCACGTCACCGCGCGCGCCGTCACCGGGCTGGACCGCCTTGTCGAACTGTCCTTCCCGCTCCTTCGAGCGGGCGGCTCGCTCGTCGCACTCAAGGGCGCCAACGTCGCTGCGGAGATCGAGGCGGCCGCACCCACCCTGCGCCGGTATGCCGTCGCCTCGACCGAGGTGCGTGAAGCTGGCGTCGGGGTGGTCGATCCACCGACGACCCTCGTGATCGTCACCGCCGGTGCAGGGCATCGGTCGGGCACCCCAACCCGATCACCGCGCCGATCCGGGGACGTGCGACGCTCGGCGGACGCACGCGGACGCTCCGGTGGTCGGGCGAGCCGGGGCCGCCAAGACCGGTGAGGCCACTGAGACCACTGAGACCACTTAAGCCTCACTTAAGCCGCAGGGTCGAACGTCCTCGGGTCGCCGAAACGACTGGGTCGGGTGCTGCCGTCAGCTGTCCGAAGGCATCGAGGGAGGAACTGCCCGGGACAGCGTGCCCCGACCCGGTCAACACCTGCGCAGGTGGGCAGTAGCCTCGAGCGGACCATCGATCCGCCTTTCGGCGTGGCCGAGAGAGGACAGGGCTCGGCGCGCTGCTGTGGTTGGATGACGGTCATGCATGACGTGGTGACCGTGGCCGGCTTGGGGTGGCCGACCGGTCGACCCACGATCGCAGCCGGTCTGGGTTGGCCGCCGCGTGAGTCGGCGAGCGAGCGGGTGCGGACGACAACGGCGCCACCGTCGACGGTTTCACGTGAAACATCGGGTGAAGGCGACCCCGCGTCGCTCGACGACTCCCTCCTCGGAACGCCCGCAGCCACCCAGGACGAAGGGGCGGCGGCCCCGGCGTCGGCCGGCGACGTTTCACGTGAAACATCGGTGGATCCGTTGGATCCGCCGGACCGCCCGGTCGATGCGGTCGAGGCTTCCCGCTCGATCGCGACCGTTTCGGTCGATGCCGTCGCTGCGATCGACGCGGTCGTTGCCGCGCTGCCGGACGACGACGATGGCGACACCCCGCTGGCGGCGGCCATCGCGGTCGACACCCGACGTCGGCTCGTCCTCACCGGCCGACCACTGCCGCCTCCGACACACACCCGGGTGCTCACCGTGGCAAACCAGAAGGGCGGCGTCGGCAAGACGACCACCGCGGTCAACATCGCGGCGGCCCTCGCCCAGTCAGGCCTCAAGGTCCTCGTGGTCGACCTCGACCCGCAAGGCAACGCGAGCACGGCGCTCGGTGTCGACCACCGTTCCGGGGTGCCGTCGGTCTACGAGGTCCTCGTCGACGGGGCGGAGATGACCGGTGTCGTCGTGGAGTCGCCGACCGTGGCCGGGCTGTTCTGCGTTCCGGCCACGATCGACCTCGCCGGCGCGGAGATCGAGCTCGTGTCCCTCGTCGCCCGCGAGGGCCGGCTCGCCCGGGCGCTCGCCGCGCACCTGGCCGACACGGCATACGACTATGTCTTCATCGACTGTCCCCCGAGTCTCGGGCTGTTGACCGTCAACGCCTTCGTTGCCGCGCGCGAAGTGTTCATCCCCATCCAATGCGAGTACTACGCGCTGGAGGGCTTGTCCCAGTTGCTGCGCAACGTCGAGTTGATCAGGACGCATCTCAACCCCACGCTCGCCGTCTCGACCATCCTGTTGACGATGTTTGACGGTCGGACCCGGCTGTCGGCCCAGGTGGCCGAAGAGGTGCGAGAGCACTTCCCCGAGCAGACCCTGCGCACGACCATCCCCCGGTCGGTCCGGGTGTCGGAAGCTCCCAGCTTCGGCGAGACCGTCATGACCTATGACCCGTTGAGCAGTGGGGCGCTGGCGTATCTCGAAGCCGCCAGTCAGATCGCCCAGCGAGGTGCCGAATCGATGAACGAGGGAGCACATCCGTGAAGGAACGAGAGAAGCGACGCGCGTTGGGCCGGGGCCTGGGGGCGCTCATCCCCACGGCCCCCGCGGGGGAGCGGCCCGTCGACGTCTTCTTCGGGCCTGCGCCGTCAGCAATCACCGTCGACATTGGCACGAAGCACGCCGCGGCCGACGGCGACCCGAGCGACCTGACTGATTCCGCCGAGACCACCGACCCGACCGACGCGGCTGCCGCGTCGTCGTCGAGCAGTCCCACGGACGCCCCCTCGGCAGGCACCGGACCGGCAGACCCGGACAACGACGCCCTGCGACCGGTCCCTGGGGCCACGTTCGCCGAACTCCCCGTCGAGTCGATCCGGCCCAACCCACGCCAGCCACGCACCGTCTTCGACGAAGACGACATGGCGGAGTTGGTCCACTCGGTGAGTGAGATCGGCATCCTTCAACCGATCGTCGTGCGCCGAGTCGACGATGGTGGGCCCCTCGGCTCGGGACACGACGCTGCTATCGCGACCTATGAGCTGGTCATGGGGGAGCGGCGGTGGCGAGCCGCGCAGGCAGCCGGCCTCGAACATGTGCCGGCGATCATCCGCTCCACCCACGACGACGACCTGCTGCGCGATGCGCTCCTGGAGAACCTTCACCGCAGCCAACTCAACCCGTTGGAAGAGGCGGCGGCCTATCGGCAACTCCTGGATGACTTCGGCTGCACCCAAGAGGAGTTGGCCACCCGGATCGGGCGTAGCCGCCCGCAGGTGAGCAACACCCTGCGGCTGCTCAAACTGCCACCGCTGGTCCAGCGCCGCCTCGCGGCCGGGGTGTTGAGCGCCGGACATGCCCGCGCCCTCCTTGGCCTCACCGACGCCGCGGCCATGGAGCGCTTGGCCCAACGGATCGTCGCCGAGGGCCTCTCAGTCCGCTCCGTCGAGGAGATCGTCGCCGTCGGGGCGGTGGGAACGGCTCCGGTCAAACCCAAGTCCCCCCGAGCCGGTGGGCGGCGGCCGCAACTCGACGACATGGCCGCGTCTCTGTCCGACCACTTGGACACCCGGGTGACGATCGCCTTAGGACAACGCAAGGGCAAGGTCGTCGTGGAGTTCGCCTCGGTGGAGGACCTCAACCGGATCCTGGACGTGATCGGCGTCGACCGACCCAAGCGCTGACCGGACATGGCCGCGACACCCAAGCGCCGCAAGGGCGGTCCGGAGATTGTGCCGGTGACGGCCGATGACGTGCCCGCCCTCGTCGAGCCGTGTCGTGACTGCGCCTTCTGGGAGCGTGGACCCGGCCTCGTCGCGGGGACGGCGAGCACAGTGAGCAGGGACAAGGCTGCGTGGGTGCGCAGAGTCGAGGCCGAGTGGGGCACCCCGGGGTGGCTGGTTCGGGTGGACGGTCAGCCGGCTGGTCACCTTCTCATCGCCCCGGCTCATCTCGCGCCCCGCTCCCTCGCCTTCCCGACCTCCCCGGTCGCCGACGATGCGATTCTCCTGCTCGCGGTGCGGGTCGATCCCCGGTATGCCGGTCAGGGCCTGGGGCGCCGACTGGTCCAGACCGCCGCGCGGGAAGTCCTCTCCCACGACGGTCGGGCGATCGAGGCCTTCGGAACCACCCGGGACGATCAGTGCCTGACCCCGGTCGACTTCCTCACCGCCGTGGGCTTCTACGTCGTGCGGGAGCACGCGGCATACCCTCGGTTGCGGCTGGATCTGCGCACCGCACTGGCCTGGCGCGAGGACGTCGAGCATGCGCTCGATCGGATCCTCGCTCCGGTTCGGCGCCTGGGGGCCGGCAACCCCGTCGGCACCGCAAACAACGAAGCGCCCGGCGCTGGTCGGCCTTGAGGCCGCAGACACCGGGCGCTGCGATGAGGCTCAGCCGAGGAACTGCTCCAACTCACGCAGCAACAGCCGCTTGGGCTTGGCGCCGACGATGGTCTTGACGACCTCGCCGCCGACGTAGAGGTTCATCGTCGGGATGCCGGTGACGCCATAGCGCGCAGTCGTCGCCGGGTTGTTGTCGGTGTCGAGCTTGACGATCTCGATCTTGTCGCCGTACTCGGCGTAGATCTCTTCGAGGATCGGGGCGATCTGCTTGCACGGCCCGCACCAGGCGGCCCAGAAGTCAACGAGGACAGGCTTCGTGTTCGCGGGCACGTCGGTGGCGAAGGTGGAGTCGGTGGTCGCGGCAATGGCGCCCATGTGAGGTCCTTTCACGGTGTGCGGCCCACGGACTGGTATGCCGTGCGCCCGGTCTGGGTCTGGGTCATGGTCTGGTCGAAAACTAGCGCGGGGGTCTGACAGTCGGTGCTGGCTCAGTGCGCCGCAGCGACTGACTCGGCGACATCGGACATAGCCTCGAGGTAGTGCTGGGTGTCGAGGGCGGCCGCACAGCCACTCCCGGCAGCAGTGATGGCCTGGCGGTAGGTGTGGTCGACGAGGTCGCCGCAGGCGAAGACGCCCGGCAGGTTGGTGCGAGTCGATCGGCCCTCACAGACGACGTAGCCTGCGTCGTCCAGATCGATGACCCCGCGGATCAACTCGTTGCGGGGGTCGTGACCGATGGCGACGAACAGGCCGGTGACTTGCAGGTCGCTGGTGGCACCGGTGACGGTGTCGGAGAGGGTCACGTGGGTGAGTTTCGGGTCGCCGTGCAGGGCGGTGACGGCAGCGTTCCACGTGAAACGGATCTTGGGATTGGCCAGCGCGCGGTCGGCCATGATCTTCGACGCCCGCAACTGGTCGCGCCGGTGAATGATCGTCACGCTCCGGGCGAACTTGGTGAGGAAGGTCGCTTCCTCGATCGCGGAGTCACCACCGCCGACGACGGCGATGTCCTGGTCGCGGAAGAAGAACCCGTCGCAGGTGGCGCACCACGACACACCGTGGCCGGACAAGCGCTTCTCCTCGGGCAGGCCCAACTCGCGGTAGGCCGATCCCATCGCCAGAATGACGCTCTTGGCGCGCCACACCCGGCCTTCACCGTCGGTCACCGTCTTGATGTCGCCAGCAAGGTCCATGGCAACGATGTCGTCGGTGACCATCTCAGTGCCGAACTTCTCGGCCTGCGCGCGCATGGCGAACATCAGGTCGGGGCCCTGGATGCCGTCCTCGAAGCCGGGGAAGTTCTCGACCTCGGTGGTGTTCATCAAGGCGCCGCCGGCGGTGACCGAGCCCTCGAAGAGCACAGGGTGAAGGTTGGCGCGGGCGGCATACACCGCGGCCGTGTAGCCCGCGGGACCGGACCCGACGATCACGACCTCGCGCACACCCGTGTCGGTCGCAGTCTCGACAGCGTCACTCACCGGAACTCCTCGATCGTTTGCGGCGCTTCACCGCTGTGGGCTCGCGACACGGCACATGTGGTGTCGTCGCGGGGCAGGAGACCCAAGATACCCGCCCAATCCCCCCAACCATCGCGGCGCACCGCAGATTCCCCGACGGTTCACCTCAGGGGTATGCCGTCCGCTCACCGACCGCCGTCGCGGAACCATTGGACGTCACGATCGCCCCTCATCGTGTGCCAGCAGGTCAGGGCATGTCGACGGGACCGAAGAGCAGCCCCGGGTCGCCCTTGCTGCAACTGCGACTAACGGCATACGCGTGCTTGAGCTCAGCGTCGACGACGACGATGACCACCGCGGGGGCGCCCTCGAACGTGGCCAGATCGGCGAACACCGCGTCGGCATCGCTTTCGCCCAGGGTGGTCACGCAGTCGGTCAGACCGATCAGGGTGCCAATGGGCCCCACCGAGGGCGCCTCGACGGCGGGTTGCCCCAACTGCCGGCCCGGCGCGTCGAGCATGTCCTGCGCGAGGCGGGCGAGGGTGGCCTTCGTGTAGGTGCGGGTGCTCAACTCGATGTGCATCGGCTGACCGGTGGAGCTGGCCGCCATCGGCACGTTCGCGCTGGCCGCTGAGTCGACGGTCGCACTAAGACCGCTGGAGTCCTTTGCGGCCCCTACGACCGACTCGGCACGCGCGCTCGACGCAGTAGGCGATGTGGCGCCCTGGTTGTTGAGGAGGGCGCCGACCAGGCCCAAGGCAGCAACGGAGGCGGCAACACCCCCGAGGACGGTCAACCGCCGACGATGATCGACGACCCGCCCGCGCATACCTGCGCCCGAGCGCGACCCCGAGGGTGACCCCGTGCGCACGTCGGTCCGAGCACCCGACGTCTCAGATGATGTTCCCGCTGGCTGCGTCCCACGCCCGACGAGGTGCAAAGGCACCGCCGGCCCGGACTCGTCAACTCCCGAAACCCCTTGGCCCGCAACAAGATTCGCAAAGTCGTCAAACGCGTCGGCACCCAGGCCGAGTTCGTCGCTCAACTCTTGCGAGCCAGTGTCGGCATCGAGGTCGGCGCGTCGACCGGCCTCGGCGAAGGCAGCAAGAATCCGGTCGGACACGTCCGCCGGCATCGGCCCCGGATCGGGCTGGGAGGCAAGCAGGATCCGCACCCCGGTCGGATCAGGGTCCTCGTCGAACCTGGTCGGCTCGCTCATCAACACTCCCTCGGGATGTGGCTCGTCTGGCCCGCCCCCCGACGGACCGGCCCGCAGCTGGGCATGGGTTTCAGGACTGAGACGCACGCCGGGACGCGCTGGTTCCCGCGGCATACCGTGGCGGTCATCGGCGAATCCCCAGCAAGTGCGCCATCGCGGCCCGCCCGCGGGCGCACCGTGACTTGATGGTCCCCTCGGCCACGCCGAGGATCTCGGCGGTCTCGGCGACGGACAGGCCGTGCATGTCGACCAGCACGAGCGCGGCTCGCTGTCCCTCCGGCAGTTGGTCGAGGGCGGCGCGCACGTCCAGGCGCAACTCGACGGCAGAGTGGGCGTCGCTGCGATCGGCCAGGTCGTAGTCGGGCAGCGGGCTCGTGGGCCGGGTCCGGCGCAGCCGGTCGAGGCAGGCGTTGACAACGATCCGATGCAGCCACGTGGTCACTGCGGACTCCCCGCGGAAGGACCCCGCTCTCCGGTATGCCGCGATGAAGGCGTCCTGGACGCAGTCCGAAGCGAGCTCGGGGTCACCGCAGGTGCGCACGGCGACCGCCCACATCCGGTCCTTGTGGCGTCTGAAGATCTCGGCGAAGGCCTCGCGGTCGCCCGCGCAGTGTGCGGCCAGCAACTCGGCGTCGGAGCGCCCGGCCAACTCCACTCGACCCGAGGTCACCGGCTGACCGCCACTTCGGACACCTGGGCCCGGAAGTTGCCCGCGCCGTCGGGTCCAAGCTTGGTGACGAAGACGATGACGAGTTGGCCGCTGGACACGGGCCCGGCCGGGGCATCGAAGACGAGTTGGCCGCTCTGGCCGGTGCTGGAGCCGATCGCCGTGGCCCCGTCGAGCGAGGCCCGGTTGGCGACGTAGACCGTGATGTCTTGCGGGGCAGGCAGCGTGACGGTCACCCGGCGGACCTCCGTCTGCTGGCCGAGGTCGACGATGTAGCCGATCCCGGGCACCTTGAGGCCGCCGAACTTCTCGTTGGAATACCACTTCGAGCGCCACATCGTCGCGGCGTTCCCGTCGTAACCCCTCGGTGCGCTGCTCGATGCCACCTGCCCGGCGCTCGCATCGAAAGTGGCGGCCCCGATGATGGCCACGGGGGTCAGCGAAGCAACAACCGCAGGGCCGTCGCCGGCCGTGGCCCCGGCTCCGGTCGCGCCCGCGCTCGACGTGACGGTCGCCGTCCTCGTGACCCTCGCGGTCGTGACCGACCCGCCGGTCGTCCCACCCGACGTCAGCTTGGGCAGCCCCCAGATCCCCAGCACCGCCAGGAGCACGACCAGACCGGCGACGATCGCCAGCGCGAGGCGGGACTCGTCGCGCCCCAACTCGCCGGTGATCGGAACGAGCGGGACCGCATCCTCGAGGGGACTGTCCACCGGAGCGAGGACCGAAGCCAGCGTCGCGTCCTCGCGGATCAGGTCAGGGGCCCGCAGCGTCCGCGGCGCGACCACCCTCGGCGCTCCAGGCGCCACGCGGGGCGCCGAGGGCCCAGGTGCCGTCGGCGTGCCGCTGCCGGGCGAGCCGGGAGGCTGCGCGGACGAGGCTTCGGGCGCTCCCGCTCCTGGTGCGGCGGGGGCGGACGCGATCCCCTCATCGGTGGCCGGTTCGGGTCGGGTTGAGAGCCGTTCGACGGTATGCCGTGCCCGCCCACCCAGGCGTGACGCGGCCTGAGACGCTGCGGTGCCAGCGGCACCGAGGGCCGACCCCACGCCCCGGGCTCCCTTGGCCATAGCGGCACTGACCGCGGCAGCAGTCGCCGCGGCACTCGTGGCACCTGCGCCTCCGGCGGCTCCGCCAGCCCCGGTGGCCAACGAGACGCCCTCGGCCGTGGCGCCACCGCCAGCACTGGACGACGGTTGCTGCTGCGACGAAAAGGGCTGCGCTGCAGGGCTATCGGGCTGAACGAGGCTGGGCGCTGCTGGACCCGCGCCTGCAGCTGTGCCTCCACCCGCAACTGCACCCTGCCCGGCACGGGGGCCTGCACCCTGGCCTTCGGTGGCGCTGGGAACCGCCGGTGGGCGCCGGTCACCCCAGAGATCGACCGTCGGCCCCTTGGGCCAAGGTCGCAGACCAGCCAAGACATCAGCGGACGTGCTGGGCCCGGCGTGCTCGACGAAGGTCGCTCGGGCCAACCGCTGAAGGTCGCTGCACGCGTCGGCTCCAAGCTCGTCGGCAGCCACGACCGTGCCGCCGACAACGGGCGCCCGCGGGAGCCCGGAGTCGGCACCGCCGAGCGGCCAGCGCCCGGTGAGGGCGGCATACCCGATGCTCACCAAGGCGGTCGCGTCCAGGCGCGCTCCGACGTCGGCGGGAGTGTCTTCCAGGCCGAGCAGCGCCGCCTCGACAGCGACTCCGCGGACCCGGACCGAGCCGTCGGGCAGCAGGAGCACGTTGCGCGGAGTGAGGACGATGTGGCGCAGGCCGCGGGCGGCGGCGGCATCCAACGCCATGGCGGCCTCGCCGGTGATGCGTCGGGCCTCGTCGGCGGGCAGGCCGCCCTGTTCAAGGATCCGGGTGAGGCTGCGGGAGCGCTCGACCGGCTCCTCGATGATCGCGCAGACAATGGCGGCGCTCGCCGGGCCTCCCGCGGAGCCTCCTGCCGCCTCACTCGGGCTACCGCTCGGGCTACTCGGAACCTGAGCGTCGGTGGTCGGCGGGGTGACGATGTCGAGCACCCGCACGAGCCGAGGCTCGGTCACCGCGGCGGCCCGCCTGGCCGCATCGACAGCGGCTGCGGCGGCTGGGGTGCCCCCCGCGAAGGTGAGGATGACGACATCGCGACCGAGCGTGGTGTCGTGTGCGGCCCAGCGCTCCCACCGGGGGTGCTGCTGGAGGCGGTGCGACACGGCATACCGATCGCCGATCAGGGTGCCGGGACCGACGTGCTGCATGGTCGCTCCCTCCTTGACGGGGGTTTGGCCCCCACCTCACTGCCCGCTCGGCTCATCCTATGGTGCGGTATGCCGTTGGACCGGCGCGACAACGGGCGCTTCGGGGGTGGGGTCAACGGGATCCAGACCACGGGTATCGACGACCA
>Ga0116166_1004374_pt1:0-7500 | contig 10400 bp, 7 predicted proteins | sample AD_JPNMR2_MetaG_FD_89884 | JGI IMG/M metagenome (GOLD analysis project Ga0116166, IMG submission 89884) | Active sludge microbial communities of municipal wastewater-treating anaerobic digesters from Japan - AD_JPNMR2_MetaG | ecosystem: Engineered > Bioreactor > Anaerobic > Digestate...
CAGTCACAGCAGACAGGATAAGCCGACATAAAGCACCGGATAATTTCATAAAAATAGAATTTGAAAATGGTAGAAGCATTACCGTAACACCTGAACATCCCATTGTAATATGGGATAAGAACATTAAAACCGTCCGCGCAGATAAAATCAAAAAGGGCACATTAGTTCTAGGTGTGAATAATTATAAGATATCTGGAGATAGCAAAGTCGATGCGAACACCGCAAAGTTACTAGGATTTATACTTGCCAGAGAAAACAAAACAGAGATCATAGATAAAGATCTATCAAATTTTAGAATCAACTCCAAAATTTACCAGGATCTCCTCAATAAATTCCCAGAAATTCTAGAATCCCAGAAAAGGGTTCCAATTAAAATCATGAGAGCCCCTCCCAACATTCAAAAGACGTTTTTAAACGCCTACTTCAAATATAATGGTTTCATAGATGATAAACAGACAGGCTATTGCACAGATTCAATTAAAATGGCTGAAGACTTGCAAGATCTCCTTTTAATGTCTGGAATCTATTCACACATTTCTAAAGACAATGGAATCTACAAGGTTACAATTGCTGGAAACATGGAAAGATTTGCTAGGATAATCAATAATCCTAAAATCGGAAAACTTCTAAAATCAACAAGTAAGGAAATTTTACCAGATGAAATAATCCAAAGATTGAATAAAATCCTAAAAAAACTAGGAATAAAAGATGAAATTAAAAATATAAAAGATAGGCTCACATTAGCTAGATACATTCAAAAAATCGAGAAAACACTGGAAGAAATAACCATCAGCAGAGAAATCAACACTAAACATGCTAAAAGACTCCTCACAATTGAAGAATTATCAGGAGAATTTAATCCTCCACAACCCACAAATAACATGCTAGATAAATTCTTGAAGGTAAAAGAGGAGCTAGAATCAATCAAAAAGTACATCCATGGGAACATACGCTTTATTAAAGTTAAAAGGGTTGAAATAATTGAAAACACAGACTCAGAGTGGGTTTATGATATCACTGTCGAACCACATCATCTATTCGTTTCACATGGCCTGGTACTACACAACACAATAAGCATAGCAAAGGCAGGTATCATGGCAACCTTGAACTCCCGTTGCTCAGTACTAGCCGCCGCAAACCCAAAATTCGGCCGATTCGACACCTACAAGTCCATAGCAGAGCAGATAGACCTCCCATCAACCATACTTTCACGATTCGATCTAATATTCGTGATAGAGGACAGGCCACACGAAGAAAGGGACAGAGAACTTGCAAGGCACATCCTAAAAACTCACAAAGAGGATGAACTATCCATAGAAATCGAACCAGAACTACTAAGAAAATATATAGCATATGCAAGAAAGAATGTTAACCCCAAACTAACAGACGAAGCAATGAACGTACTAGAAGAATTCTATGTTTCAATGAGAAGCAGCGCAACAGACGAAGATTCACCAGTCCCAATAACAGTAAGACAACTAGAGGCCATAATAAGATTAGCAGAAGCAAGCGCCAGAGTAAAACTCAAAAACAAGGTCGAAGCAGAAGACGCTAAAAGGGCCATAAGATTGGCGAAATCCTGCCTCAAACAAGTAGGCTATGACCCAGAAACAGGCAAAATCGACATAGACAAAGTAGAAGGCCGAACACCAAAATCAGAAAGAGACAAATTCAACATACTAATAGAACTAATAAAAGAACTCGAAGAAGAATACGGGGGCAAAGCACCAACCAACATCCTTAAATCAGAAATGCTAGATAGATACAATATAAGTGAAGAAAAAGTGGAAGAACTCTTAAGATTTCTACAAGAAAAAGGAGTAATATTCGAACCCAACAGAGGCTACGTAAAAATAGTCTAAAAAAAATTGGAGGCATGATAAATTTGCATGATTACGAGAAATTACTAGATAGAGCCATAAAACAATTACCACCAGAAGTCCTCGAAACCAAACGTTTCAGCATCCCCAAGGCATACTCTGTCATCCAGGGTAACAGGACAATTATCCAGAACTTCAAGGAGATAGCTGATAAACTAAACAGGGACCCTCAACACCTTCTAAGATACCTTCTAAGGGAACTTGGTACAGCAGGAAACGTGGAAGGTAAAAGGGCCATCCTACAAGGAAAATTCACCCATTTCCATATAAATGAGAGGATAGAAGATTACGTGAAAAAATTCGTATTATGTCCAGAATGTAACCGTCCAGACACACGCATAATAAAAGAAGGCCGCATATCCCTCCTAAAATGCGAGGCTTGCGGAGCCAAAGCCCCCTTAAAGCCAATCTAGGCTAGGAGTTTTTATATGGGGAGAAATTTTTGCATAAAATGTGGAAAACCCAACACACAACTGTTCAAAGGATTATGCAGGGAATGTTTCCTCAAAGAATACAAGCTTTTAAAGGTCCCTGAAAATATAGAAGTTGAAGTCTGCGCACATTGCAATGCACAACTAATCAACGGTAAATGGATTGGAAGAGGCATCCCAGAAGATGAAATAATCTATCGCGCCCTCGAGAACAATATTGAAAAAAAAGTAGAGGATAGTATAATAGACCTTGAAATACTCCAAAAAAGGGGTACAATAAGCTCCTGTCTAATAAGGGCCAATGCCAAAGTCCTGGGAGAAGAAATAACACAAGATTTCTATACAGAGGTAAGATTAAAAAAGAGTGCATGCCCATATTGCAGCAAATACAAATCAGGCTACTATGAGTCAGTCATACAATTAAGAGCCGATGAAAGAAGCCTAGAAGCAGATGAAATAAAAAAGGCTGAACAGCTTATAAATAAAACCTTGGAGAGATTATGGGAAAATGACAAGCTAGCCTACCTAGCCAAGAAATCCCCGAAGAAAGAGGGTGTGGATTATTATATAGGATCCTACAAGGCGGCTAAGAAGATTTTAGCATCATTAAGGGAAGAGTTCGGGGGGCTTGTGAAAGAATCCCCAAGGCTCATGGGAAGAGACAAATCCACGGGCAAAAACATCTACCGGGTGTGGATTTCATTCAAACTACCCAAGTTCAAGGAAGGAGACTTCATATCATATAAAGGCCATCTTGGGATTATAAAAGCCATGGACTCCCATGGCATACTCTTCCATGACCTTGACAAACAGGGAATGTCAACTGTACTCTGGCGCGAATACCAGAAAATAGAAAGGAAAGCAACCCCAGAGGATATAAAAAAGACAACAGTCACAGCCATATCCCCTGGGAGGATACAAATACTAGACCCTACAAGCTATGAACCCATAGACCTCAAATTTAAACCAGGCATGGAAAAATTAAAGATTGGTGATGAAGTATCAGTAATCCAAGTAGGCAATAAAACCTATATACTATGGTGATAAGATTGATAAATATCGAAGAGAAGGTAAAGATCGCCAAAAGAGGCACCATAGAAGTTATAACAGAAGAAGAACTCAAGGAGAAACTCCAAGAGAAAGAACCAGTCGCATACATAGGCTATGAACCATCAGGCAAAATCCATGTGGGCCATGCCATCACAGTAATGAAACTCCTAGACCTTCAAAGGATAGGATTCAAGGTGAAGGTTCTACTAGCAGATTATCATGCTCATCTTAATGGGAAAGGATCCATGGAAAAAATAGAAGAGATGGCAGAATACAACAAAAGATGTTTCAAGGCCCTTGGCTTATCCTCTGAGGCCGAATTCATATTAGGCTCAAGTTTCCAGACCATGGAAGAGTACACACACAAACTCTATGAATTGTCACTTATAACGACACTGGCAAGGGCTAAAAGGAGCATGGCGCAGATAACAAGGGAGGCTGAAAATCCTAAAGTCGCGGAGGTCATATACCCTTTAATGCAGGTTATTGACATGATATTCCTTGGGGTGGATCTTGCATTAGGTGGTATGGAACAGAGGAAAATCCATATGTTGGCGAGGGAAAACCTTCCAAGGCTTGGTTACAATGCGCCTGTCTGTATGCACACCCCTTTACTTCATGGAACAGATGGTGGGGAGAAAATGTCCTCTAGTAAAGGTAATTTTATAGCGGTTGATGATCCTCCAGAGATTATCAGGGATAAGGTTAAGAGGAGTTATTGTCCAATGAAGGAAACTGATGGTAACCCTATAATAGAAATGGCTGAATATCTTATACTACCAAGGTATGGGAGGATTCATATAAAGAGACCTGCGAAGTTTGGCGGAGACCTTGAATTGGATGGTGAAGAACTCATAGAAGTTTATTCTAGGGGTGAATTGCACCCCCTTGATCTTAAAAATGCTGTTAGTGAATATCTGATAGAGATTTTTGAGCCTGTGAGATCATACCTTGAGTAATGGTGTTGCGCATGTTATATGAGATGAGATTGCCACATGGGATAACAGGTAGTATGGTTATAAAGATTATAGAAGGTTATGATGTTGAACTGGTCCAGACAGATCAAGGACCAGTATTACAAGGGGAATTGGAAGAACTTGAAAAGGTAAGGGATGAGATTGTCAAGTATCTTAGGGAGCGTGTTAAAGAGCTAGAGAATAGGGAATAGGATTTTATCGGCAAATGCCGAGTTTTGCTGCTATAATCTTCCTTATATCTTCTTGTATGATGTTAATGCCCCTGTTAGCATCTATGATGAAGAAATCGTTTTCTTCTGCTATTTTAAGATATTTTTTCCTTACTTTTTTGAGGAATGATTCCTCTTCGAATCTTTCAAGACCTTTGAACCTTCTCCGGGCCTTTTTTGGGTTGACGTCTAGTAGTATGACGATTTCTGGTTTTATGGCGAATTTGTTTACTTCCATGATCCAATCTTCTGGTTCCTGGTATGCTAGGCTCGAATAGAAGCATCTGTCACTTATTATAATGGTTTTTCCAGTCTTTGCCTTTTGAATTTTCTCTTTTAGGAGTAGTCTGTCAGCTGCGAATAATAGGCCTAGTATTTTTTGCTGATTGTCACTGGTTGCTGTGGTTTCGCGTAATATTCTCCTTATGAGTTTTCCAATGGGTGAGTTGGTGGGTTCTCTGATCAAGTTTGTTTTATATCCATTTTCTTCAAGCCAGTTTTTCAAGAGTTTGGATTGTGTTGATTTGCCGGCTCCGTCTATTCCTTCGATACAAATATACATTAAATCCATATATAATAGTTTTATAATATATATGGGTAAAATCCCAGAGGGTTGGATTATGCCAAGTGCAAGGGTAATGATAGTAGAAGATGAGAACATAGTTGCCATGGATATCAAGCAACGTTTAGAGATGTTGGGATACGAGGTTGTTGCTACCGTAACTACTGGTGAGGAGGCTGTTAAATTAACAGAGAAAACAAGACCCGATATAATACTCATGGATATAGTCCTCAAAGGCGAGATGGATGGGATAGAGGCTGCAGAGGAGATAAAACGACGATTTAAGATTCCGATCATTTATATAACAGCTTATTCTGATGAGGAGACCCTTGAGAGGGCTAAGATAACAGAGCCATTCGGTTACATTATAAAACCCTTCGAAGACAGGGAATTGCATAGTGTAATCGAGATATCACTCTACAAGAATAAAATGGAAAGAAAACTGAGGGAGAGTGAGGAACGTTACCGTGCCATTATAAGATCCTTGAATGATGTTCTATTCACTTTAGATTCTAATGGAAGATTCACCATGGTATCAGGTCAAATACAAGATTATGGCTTGGTTGAGGATGAGATTATAGGGAAAACTCCCAGGGAGGTTTTTGGGGCTAGTGGCCAAATCCACCATGAAAAGAACCAGGAGGTGCTAAAGGGTGAATCAATTGTATACCAGTGGAAGTGGGAAAAGGATGGTGAAAACTTATATTTCATAGTTTCGCTTTCACCATTAAGGGGTTCTGAGGGCGAGATCATCGGGATAACTGGGATACTTAAGGATATCACATCACTTAAGGAATATGAGATGGCCCTTGAAAAAGAGAACGAGATAAGCAGGGCATTGGCGAATCTCGCTAAGAAACTCCTTAAACCAATATCAATCGAGAAAATATCGGATAATGTTATAGAATATGCTAGGAAACTTACAGATAGCCAATTTTGTATTATAGGAGTCTTTGATGAAGGAGAACTAGAAGATTGCGTGATCCCAGAGGAAACCTTGAAAGAGTGCAACATCAAGGAAAAACCTAGAATGGAGAGACTATGTGGTTGGATATTGGAAAATAGGGAGCCTATCATCTCCAATGATCCGCAGGGGGATCGGAGAGCATTTAGGATACCTGAGGGTCATGTGAAGATCGAAAACTTTCTCGTGTTCCCAGCCCTACTACAAGGAGAACTTGTAGGTATAATAGCCCTTGCAAACAAGGATGGAGTCTATGATGAAAAGGATCTTGAAGTAGTTGAAAGACTAGCAGACCTATACTCAATCGCTATAAAAAGAAAATTAGACGAAGAAAAGAACAGGATCATCATCCAAAAATTCCTGAAGATAGTATCAGAAGTTCTAGAAGAGCTTAAATAATCTGATTTTATATGCCTTTTTATCCCCTAGTGAAGATACTGATGTCAACTAGTAATATGAACAGAGAAGATCTTAAAAAAATAAAAGGTATAGGGGATAAACTAGCCGACAGGATCCTCAAAGAACTTAAAGGAGAAAAAGAACTTATAAAAGTGGTTGAAAACAGGGAAGTGGATCGTCTAGTCCAAATAGAGGGTATAAGCCAAAGGAAGGCCATAGAAATAATAAATAATCTCCTGGGAAATCCGCTGCCACAATTCTTGAAAGGTGAAGGAGCCTATAAAATATACCAGGATATAATCGATAAAATAATCCCATACGCTAACACCCCACACTCCCGTAACCGCATACTACTTCTACACCCTAGAAAGGATCCTAAATGGATAGAAAAACATTTAGATATGGTTATGGACTCCAAGAAGATGGTTCATAAACTCCCAATACAAAAAATCAGAAAACTACTCAAGAACATTAAAATGCCAGAAAATGTGAAACCCAAATTCAACCCTACAAGGGCCATCCTAACAGAAAACGAGGAAGATTATGAAAGACTCATAAAAAAAGGCCTTAACCAGTACCATCCAATACTCCTAAACCCTGAAAACTTTGAATTGAAAGAATACGAGATCATAACCTATGTATACTCAGAAGGACTATTCGAAATTGAAACAGCACCCAACATAATAATGGTGCACAGTAGAGCTGAAAAACACCAAATCGTGCCAGAAACCATCCTAGATTACTTCAGAGAAAACAAAAAACTATTTAAAAAAACCCTAAAACTTAGAAGATTACTTGGCATGGAAACCATCCTAGGAGAAATAATAGACACCCTAGAAGATCTAGAAGAATCTGAAACCAAACAAGACCTGGAAGAAATTGTAAATTCAATAAAATCAGAAGCCGATGAAAAACTGGAAAAACACATCAAAAAAATAAAACTCGAAGGCGAGGAAATCCTAAAAATCCTCGATAAAGGCACAACAAGCAAAATAGACAACATATTCGAAAAAATAATCAGAGAAGCT
>Ga0116166_1004382_pt1 | contig 10382 bp, 6 predicted proteins | sample AD_JPNMR2_MetaG_FD_89884 | JGI IMG/M metagenome (GOLD analysis project Ga0116166, IMG submission 89884) | Active sludge microbial communities of municipal wastewater-treating anaerobic digesters from Japan - AD_JPNMR2_MetaG | ecosystem: Engineered > Bioreactor > Anaerobic > Digestate | place...
ATCCCTTTGGCGATCTCACAGATTTTCCAATCTGTTTTACCGGTTGGTGAAATATTCCGAGAAAAAAGCAGGATAAAAAATCATGCCCTTTCAGGGCTATCCCCATGCCGGTCATTTCCCCGGGGGGGGAGTTGTGTCGAGGATTAATTTTCCTGGGCAGAGGGAGACGGCCTTTTGAATGGGAGGCTCAGAATTGGGGAGAGAATTCGAGAGGTAAAAGACTGATGCTAGGCTTTCCCATTTCCCGTAGGCCATTTAGGAGAAGGGTCTTGCTAGCTGTTTTATTTTATTTTAATATGGCAAAGGCTGTGGAGATCGTGTAAAAGATCCCCGGGGTGGATTGAATCGCGTCCCGAGGGTTGCTGCGTTGTAAGCAAGGCCAACAGAATCAGTTCTGTTCGCTTGAAACTAATTCACTTGAAGAGAAGGGGGACACCATGAGCGAGAATAAGGTATCTCGTCGGTTTTTCATCATGAGCAGCGCGGCCGCCGCGATGGCGGGTTGCGCCAATCTGCAGAGGACCGGAACAGTCAGCAGCGTTCGCCGCACCCCGAGTTTGAAGCGCCTGGGGTACAAATCGCCCAATGAAAAGCTCAACGTGGCGGCGATTGGCGCGGGAGGCAAGGGCGGCAGTGACATCGAGCATTGCGATGGCGAGAACGTGATCGCGCTTTGCGACGCCGATTGGGACAAGGCGGCAGGCTCGTTCCGAAAATTCCCCAATGCCCGGAAATATAAGGATTTCCGCGTGATGCTGGATAAGGAACCCAGCATTGACGCGTGTACGATTTCCACGCCGGACCACACTCATGCCGTGGCCGCCATGGCCTGCATCAAGCGCGGGATTCACGTTTATGTCCAAAAACCCCTGACCCGGACTGTCTATGAAGCCCGGATGCTCACCGAGGCGGCGCGGGAATACAATGTCGCCACGCAGATGGGGAATCAGGGCCATTCGGGGGATGGCGTGCGGGAAATGTGCGAAATGATCTGGAGCGGGGCGATCGGCGATGTCACTGAGGTCCACGCGTGGACGAACCGCCCCATCTGGCCGCAGGGAATTCTGGAAGCCTGGAAAGACGGCGTGCCCAAGCCTTTGCCGGAAGAGCCCATACCCGACACCATGGATTGGGATGCCTGGCTTGGACCCGCCCCCTACCGTCCTTACAATTCAGCCTACGCGCCGTTCAATTGGCGAGGGTGGTGGGATTGGGGCTGCGGCGCGCTGGGCGACATGGCCTGCCACATCCTGGATCCGGCCAACTGGGCCTTGCGGCTGACCGCGCCCATCAGCATCGAGTGTATCAAACAGGAGCAGAACAACGATCAGACGTTCCCCACCAAGTCGATTATCAAGTATGAGTTCCCGCGCCGGGGCGCCATGGGGCCGGTCACGGTGTATTGGTATGACGGGGGGCTGATGCCCGAGCGGCCCGAGGGTGTCGATCCGAACGTGCGGTTGGGGGACGGCGATAATGGCTCGATATTCATTGGTACCAAGGGGATTCTCACCACCGGGACATATGGCGGCGGCTCGCGCATGATCGCGGGCGAACACATGAAAGATTACAAGAAGCCGGAACCGATTATTCCGCGGCTGCCCGGTGGAGATGACGACCGGCGGCAGAAAATCGATTGGATCAACGCCTGCAAGGGCGGCCCGAAATCGGGAGCGAATTTCGACTATTCCGGCCCCTTCACCGAGTGGGTGGTGCTCGGCAATCTGGCTCTCAAATTCCCCGGCAAGTTGGAGTGGGACGCGAAAAAGATGAAGGTGACCAACGTCCGGGAAGCCAATGATTGGGTGAAACCGAAGTTCCGGAAAGGATGGACGTTGTAAAGTTGTTCTCGGATTGAGTGAACCTTCTCTCCAGGTGAAATGAACCGCGTGAGGGAACGCGAAGGAGCGTTCCCTCATTTTTTATTTTGTCTTTATTTCTTGCGTGAGGCGGTGATGTTCTGCTGCCGCGGCGAGGAGGCGGGATCCACACGGATTTGGCCGGCCGAGGCCGGATCGTGAGGATGCCTCAGCAAGCCGGGAGCCGGGAAGGGTTCGGTGAGCGCCGGATTGGGAAGATTCAAGGGGAAAAGAGACTGGTTATCCTGCCGTGACCGGCCAAATTGCGGTGGTTTAGAGGAAGCGGCCGGTTGGGAGGAAGCGGCCGGTTGGGGTTGGTCCGCCATGGCTAAATCGTTTTTCAGCGACATGTATTGACGGATGGCCGACAGGTAAACACGGAACAGGGACACGGCCTTGGGATCGAGCCAGTCTTCTTGTTTTTGCAATTGCTGACTGAGTTTCCCGATAAGATGGGCGAGATCCTGGGCAATTTGGTTTTCGAAAACGAGGGCGGATGGAGCCATGGGGGAAACCTCTTGAACCGTAGGGAGCATGCCGGAGGCCGTGTGTTTTTATGCGCATGATGCTTCTATCTATAGAGAATGAGGCGCAAAAAACGGAGAGTAATTTTATCGTTTCGTCCGAGGTTCCAAGGGGCGGAGATATTGACGCCGCGGAATGTGCTGCAGAGAAGCAGGTCTAAAAAAGTGGGAATTGTGCAGGGAGAAGATAAATTCGGGCAACCCGTTCCGAATTCTCAATAGCGGTCCCAATATGGCACACCGGAGGTAGTCTCGGCCCGGATATCCTGGACGTGCTGTCCATCCAGGATCGCTTCCAGTTGGATCAGCACGGCCGCCAATTCGGCGGGAATCACCGCTTCTTGATGGATTTCCACGGTATGCCCGTTGTGCGTCAGATGATATACATAACCGTCAGCCACGGGCAATTCTGTTTTGTAAGCCGGCTCGAGACGTTCGAAATCCACGGCGGCCAATAAAGCCGCTAAGTCTTGCCGGGTGGTTTCTTCCAGGAATCCCGTGGCATTCGGATCGCCGGTTTCCGGCGTTTGGCGGTACTCCACGGTGCCGGACTCGGTGATGGATACCGCTTTCCACCAACCCGCGAAACCGCCTTCGCGTTCAAATGAAATCCAATAGGTTTTTACGTGTTGACCTTCGATGATTTCTTCCAACAAGGTCTTCAAGGCTGCCAGATCGTTGGGGAGTGCTGCTTCCTGGCCGATCACGATTTCAAATCCCGCGTATGCCAATCTGTACATGTATCCATCCGCGATGGTGTGATCGGGCATATAAAGCGGATCCAAATGTGTAAAATCCATCGACGCCAGGAGATCGCGCAACCGGCTCAAGGTTTTCTCTTCCAATTGGGCGACAGGCGTGCGGTCACCTATGTCCAGCGTGGTTTGGTATGTGATCCGGCCGCCACGTTCCACCTGGATGGTCTGCGTCCGGTAAAAGAATCCGCCGCTGCGTTCGAACAAGAGCCAGGGTAGCGCTTTCGGCGTATATTCTTCACCATGATCCCCGATCACCAGAACCGTCTCCTGGAACAGGATCTCGTTAATATATCCCCGGACGGGATGTTTGCCTTCTCCCAAGGCCACGGATCCCACCTTTTCCCGGAACGGAACCATGACGGTTAAAGCCGGGCTGGCGGGCGCTTCGACGGTCAGATGGACCGAAAGTTGTTCGGGATACGATTCCAGGATGTGCAGCTGTTTATCGATGATGTGCCAATCACTGGAGGGAAACATACCGGTTACGTACACAGCCACGTCCTCATAGGCCTTGGGACGGGCCGGTTCGAATTCGATCCGCGCATAGAAGGACGGCTGAGAATCGGGAGGGATGGGAGGATCGCCGGCATCCGCCTCGACGACAAATTTGGTCCCCGCCCATGGGTCACCGTTGATGGCCAGAACCACTTCATACGGTCCTTCCGAAAACGGACCCAAGACGATGCCGTGCGTGACGTCCACCAGGACTTCCAATCCCACGTCCGCGGTCCGTTCGACCTGGGCCATGATGTGGATTCGAGTTATTTGGCCGTCGAAGCTCACGGCCACCGCGCCGTTCTCCGGAAACTCAATGCCATAGGCGGTGCCGGGCAGAAAACCTTGGATCACTACCCGGATCTCTTGCCCTGGCCGGGGTTGTTCGGGAAACACGCTGACTTTCGCGTCATAAAAGGGAAACGGGTAATTATTGACCACCGGTTCAGCCGCCAGGGCCGGCCGGACGAATGAACCCAAACCGATGAGTACCGCCATCCCCGCCACTATCCATTTGTACTTTGAAACCATGAAAACAACCTCCTTGGTCTTCATCCAATCCATGCCAGAAAGGATTCAGGATTCAACATCTGTTCCCGGTATATCCGGAACGGGTCGAGCCTATTTCAAAAAATCTGAAAAATCTGAATCCTCGTGGATATGGTGAGCTGGATTTCAAGGGCTTAGAAGGGAGATCCGGAAGAAAATAGAGCAGGCCATCTCAATGGATGGCCTGCTCTACCAAATCCTTTTTGTTCGAGAAATTCGCCGGTTCTCAAACTGATCCTCTTTGGATCTAATGGTAGTATACAAGAATTTCAACCCAATTCCAATACTTTTTTCAAAAAAAATCACTGAAACGGTTTATTCGATGGCAGAGAAAATAGTTTAGCGTTTCCATGCATACACATACCGCGGATCAAGTACTGGGAAAGTTCTGCAGTTAAATTAATAATTCCGTTATCTGGAAGCACTCTTTAATGCATTCCAGGGAAGCAGTAGAGTGGAACGGTGCCATAATCAAACTCGATTGTTTTTTTGCTCCTCAATCATTGCACGATCAACATCCTGCCCTCTTTGATTCAAGGGAGAATTCCAATGAACCATGTTTTGCGATTTCAGTCCGTAGTGCTGTTACTTTTCGCTATGATCTACGGGGAGGTTTCCGCTCAAGCCACCGTGTATTACCACGAGGATTTCAATGGATATGCGGATACAGCGGCGTTATATGCGGCTTGGCCATCCGGGGATCTTTCTCAACTTCCGGCGGGAGATCCCAACGCCCATCCCGGCGAACCCCATTTGGACGCGGCTTATTGGATGCTGTGGGCCCAGGACGGCGAAGTCCATGGAGATCCAGGAGCCGCTCCCATCGGGGATGAGAATCCCGGCAACTGGGCGGACAACCCATCCCAACGATTCCGCCGGGGAGCCCCTGACCGCAACGGTCTGACGCATTATCTCCGCAAGCTGGCAGGAGTTCCCGGCGCAGGCGACGACCGGTATATCAACAGCGATTCGGATTGGGTTACGGGTCATGATCCTACCCGTTCCCCTGACAAGCAAAGAGGATCGGGCCGATACGAAGAGGGATACTATATCAGTTCTCCCGACGGGGCCATCGATTTGTCCCGGGTGGCACCCGGCAGTCCGCTCTGGCTTCATTTTCAAGGTCAGATCGTGCTCAACGACGATAACGGGACTCCGATTTTCGAACTCTGGGTGAATCCTGACAACACCAATCCCGCCACGTGGGTGTTGGCCATGCAACGGATTTGCACCGCCCGGCTGGCTTCGCGCAACCGCTTGGAACCGTACGCCACGCCGGCCAACTGCACAGGGCTTTTCGGCGTGGTGGATTTGGATATTTCGCGATTCGGCTTGCAGGGAAAGAGCAATGTGGGCCTGCGGTTCATGCACCGCGGTTGTATCTTCGATTATAACGTCATCATCGACGAAATTGTGATCGATGACGTGGAGTATGGAAAAGGAGACGTGGAACTGTTTCCCAGGGAAACGTTCGATACCGCGGCTGGGGATACTTTGCCGGCTGGCTGGTCCGCTATCGATAACAATGGAGTTCATCCCTGGGCCGCCGATCCGTTTTTTCACCGGACCTATTCCCGGGGAACGGATGAGGTCGATCCGCTGTGTGTAAACCGCCTGGATGAGCATTTCGTGGTGAATGGTACGTTACCCGATGAGAACATTAAATATTACGATGAACAAGAAGATTACCTTATCACCCCCGTGATCGACTGCACCCGCGCGAAACAAATGGTGTATTTGCATTTCGATTCGGAAGCGCGGATCGACAGCATCGCCCGCCGGCCGCTGGATAAAAAAGTCGTGGAAATGACCTCCGATGGAGGCCAAACCTGGTCGGAAGTCTGGACATATCAAGGGATTGGCCGCCGAAGTGACAATATGCCTTGTTATACGCAACATATCGTTCCCGTCCCCGCCGCCGCAGGCCAACCGGAAGTGCAGTTTCGTTTTGTCATCCGGATTAACGATACTCTTTCCTTCTGGGCGATTGATAACGTGAAGGTTACGGGAGATAGTGGACCTGTCCCGGTGCAAGAATGGTTTGATTATTAAAACCTTTCCCCGGGGGAGAATTTCTTCCCCACGGCCTTTTGTTTCTCCCCACCGGTCCTTTTTCCGCGCGCCGGGGGGATGAGTGTTTGCCGTGTTATTAAGTCTTGCATAGCCTGTTTACCCCCATTCCCCTCAGCACTCCGATCCAGAGTCCAACGCATCTGGCCAAGATTCCAATCTTCGTTTCTTCATCGTATAAACTTGTGGAATGGTGAGAATCATTCTAAATTTATGGGTAATTCCCATCGATCCGATCGTGAAAATGGGATGTTCCAGCATTCTAACATCGCCGGTTGATTGATGATCCGTTGCCACGGGCGCGCAGCCAATACGGGATCCTAAGAGGATATCGATGCTGAAGCGAATGATACATTGGATAGGGATCGTGTTTTTCAGTTGCTCCACGCTGACCGGGATCGCGGGGGATTGGCCGATGTGGCGTTATGACGCAAGCCGCACCGCCGCGTCGCCGGAGGATCTTCCCGAAACGTTGCATCTCCTATGGACGCGGGAGTATCCCCGTTTGGAACCGGTATGGGATGATCCGCTCAACCAGGACCTGATGCCATTCGATACCGTGTACGAGCCGGTGGTGTCGGGCAAGATCCTGTTCCTCGGCTCGAACGCGTATGACCGGATGACCGCCCTCGACACCGAGACGGGGGGGGAAAAATGGATATTCCACGCAGACGGGCCGGTGCGGTTACCGCCCGTGGCGGCAGGGGGGAAGGTCTATTTCACCAGCGACGACGGCAGGCTTTATTGTCTGGACGCGGAGACGGGAACCCTGGTCTGGCAATACAGCGGAGTGCCCTCGAACGAGAAGATCCTGGGCAATGAACGGCTGATCTCGACTTGGCCGGCGCGCGGCGGCCCGGTGGTAAAGGACGGTGTAGTTTACTTCGCCTCCGGGATCTGGCCGTTCATGGGTGTGTTCATCTGCGCCCTCGACGCCCATACCGGGGAAGAGATCTGGGTGAATGACAGCAGCGGATCTGTCTTCATCAAACAGCCGCACAATTCACCGGCCTTCGCGGGCATCGCGCCCCAGGGCAGTCTGGTGATCGCAGGGGACAAGTTGCTGGTCCCTGGCGGCCGCTCGGCTCCCGCATGTTTTGATTTGAAAACCGGCGAGTTTCTCTATTACCGGCTGGCGGAAAATCAAAAGACCGGCGGATCGTTCGTGGCCGCTGTCGGTCCGCATTTTGTCAACTATCACCGGGATCAGGTTGTGAATCTGTTCGACCTGGCCACCGGGGACCGCCTGATTGACCGCTTCGGCCAAATGCCTGTACTGACTCCCGAGGTGATCTATGGCCGTGGGGAAACAGTCCAAGCCTTCGATATCGCCCATCTGCGGAAGGTGGAGTACGAGAAGATCGAAAAAGATTCGAAAACCGGCAAGGTCAAGGTCAGCACTGCCGTCAAGTGGGAAATGGATACCCTTTGGGATCTGAAAGTGGACGCCACGGGCGATTTGATCAAGGCAGGCCGCCGCCTGTACGCCGGGGGCAAGAACCGCGTCACCGCCATCGATCTCACGGCCTCTTCGGGGGCTGAAATCGCCTGGCAACTCCCGATCGAGGGAACCGTGTCCCGGCTCCTTGCGGCGGATGGCAAACTATTTGTGGTAACGCTCGAAGGCCAAATTCATGCTTTTGGGAAGGAACCGGAGGCTCCTGTGGTTCATCGCCTTGAAGTTACGGACGATCCCTTGCCCGAAGCGGCCGTGCGCAAGGCGAAAGCGATTTTGGAAGCCACTCAAATCCGCGATGGGTATGCCCTGGTCTTCGGCGTGACCAACGGAGATCTGGTGGAAGCGCTGGCGCGTCATTCGGACCTGCGGATCATCGCCGCCGATTCCGATCCCGCCCGGGTGGACGGCCTGCGCCGCCGGTTCGGGGCGGCTGGATTGTATGGCAAGCGGCTCAGTGTGCTGCCGGGGGATCCTCTCTCATTACAATTGCCGCCTTACCTGGCCAGTGTGATGGTGTTAGAGAACCGGGAAGGGCAGGGAAGCCTGGGGAAAGATTGGATCGCGGCCATGTACCACAGCCTGCGGCCGTATGGCGGGACGCTGTGTTTGGAAAATGGGGGGGAGGCCAATATTCCCCTAATCAAAATCATTCAAGAAATGGATCTTCCCGGGGCCGAATTGGTTGAATCCGGGGGATTTTTGCTGCTGCGCCGGGAAGGGCCGTTGCCGGGCGCGGCGGAATGGACGCACCAGTATGGGGATATAGCCAACACGGTGAAATCGGATGACCACCTGGTCAAGTTGCCTCTTGGCCTGTTGTGGTTCGGCGGCAGTTCGAATCTGGATGTCCTGCCCCGTCACGGCCATGGTCCGCCGGAACAGGTGGTGGGCGGCCGGTTGTTCATCGAGGGGATGGACAACCTCAGCGCGCGCGATGTGTACACCGGCCGGGTGTTGTGGAAAAAGCCCCTGCCCAATCTGGGGAATTATGGCGTTTATTTCGACGATACCTACCGCGACGCGCCGTTGGATCCCGCTTATAACCAAATCCATATTCCTGGAGCGAACATCCGGGGAACCAACTTTGTGGCTACTCAGGACAAAATCTACATCATCCATGGAAAGGAATGCCTGGTGCTCGATCCAGCCACCGGGGATACTCTTTCGGAGATCCCGTTGCCCTGGGCGGCCGGAGCCAGTGAGCCGCCGGATTGGGGCTACATCGGCGTGTACGAGGACTATCTCATTGCCGGGGCGGATTTTGTCCGGTACAGCGATTTTGTTAAAATCAACGACAGCATCGAAGCAAAAAAACGGCCGTTTTACAATTTTGATATCTCTTCCAGCCGCCGCCTGGTGGTCATGAACCGGCACACGGGCGAAGTGCGGTGGACTTTCCATTCGGATCTCGGATTCTGGCATAACGGCATCGTGGCCGGGAACGGCCGGCTCTACTGCCTGGACCGCATGCCCGAGGAAGTGGCCGGGATGCTTAAGCGCCGCGGGATGCGGTATCACGGCACGCCCCGGCTGCTGGTTTTTGACATTTCAACCGGCCGTCTTTTGTGGAGCACCTCGGAAGACGTCTTCGGGACCTGGCTGGGGTATTCCGGGGAATACGACATCCTGTTGCATGCCGGGCGTCCTTCGCGCGATATGATCGCGGGAGAAATCAATGAGGGGATGGTTGCATTCCGGGGAAGCACGGGGGACGTGTTGTGGAAAAACAGCGCGGAATACAATGGCCCGTGCATCCTGCATGGGGAGATGATCATCGCCGATCCTCATGCCTACAGCCTGCTGACCGGCGAACAAGTGACGCGCCGCCATCCCCTTACCGGGGAGGAGACGCCCTGGGAATACAGCCGCAATTACGGATGCAATTATTCGATCGCCAGCGAATATCTGTTGTCGTTCCGTTCGGCCGCGGCGGGATTTTTCGATTTGAGCCACGACGGCGGCACGGGCAATTTCGGGGGCTTCAAAAGCGGTTGCACGTCGAACCTGGTGGCCGCCGACGGGGTATTGAACGCCCCCGACTACACCCGCACCTGTTCATGCAGTTATCAGAATCAAACCTCGCTGGCGTTGATCCACAATCCGAATGTGGAAATGTGGACGTTCAATTCACTGCCTTTGGGCGATGGCCCTATCCAGCGCATGGGGATCAATCTGGGCGCGCCGGGCGACCGCCGGGCGGAGAACGGCACCCTGTGGCTGGAGTATCCCATCACCGGCGGACCTTCGCCGGAGATTCCTCTCGGGATCGTGCCCGCGTCGTACAAAACGTTTCAATTTCATTCCTCCCGGGTCCATGGTATGGAACCGCGTTGGGTGATGGCCTCGGGAGTTGTGGGGGTGCGGGAGATCAATCTCACGCTGGCGAAAATTCCCCGGACCAGCCGGTTGTTCACCGTGCGGTTGATGTTTTTAGAGCCGGAGAAGAAGCATCCGGGCGAGCGCGTGTTCGATGTTGCGATTCAAGGCAAGAAGATGCTGGTGAACTTCGATATTGCGAAAGAAACCGGGGGCACCCGCCGCGGGATCATCAAGGAATTCCACAATGTTCCGGTATTGCACGAGTTGAAGATCACGTTCGACGCCGACGGCCCCGGGCATGCCGGGGAACCGGTCCTGTGCGGTATCGAGGCCGTGGCGGAACAGGCAG
>Ga0116166_1004389_pt1 | contig 10371 bp, 10 predicted proteins | sample AD_JPNMR2_MetaG_FD_89884 | JGI IMG/M metagenome (GOLD analysis project Ga0116166, IMG submission 89884) | Active sludge microbial communities of municipal wastewater-treating anaerobic digesters from Japan - AD_JPNMR2_MetaG | ecosystem: Engineered > Bioreactor > Anaerobic > Digestate | place...
CAGAGGGAAGAGAATTTTTCCTAAGACACCTGGTCAGAAGAAGTATGTTGACACAATGAGGAATTATGACCTCGTATTTGCCATTGGTCCAGCCGGAACCGGTAAGACATATCTTGCCATGGCAATGGCTCTTGTAGCTCTTAAGAATAAATCCGTGGCAAGGATTATTCTTACGCGTCCTGCAATAGAAGCAGGTGAAAGATTAGGTTTCTTACCTGGAGATTTACAGGAGAAAGTAGACCCATATCTGAGACCCCTCTATGATGCCCTCTACGATATGCTGGAGACAGAGAAGATTCAGAAATATATGGAGAGAGGTATCATAGAGGTTGCTCCGTTAGCGTATATGAGAGGCAGGACATTAAATGATGCCTTTGTTATACTTGATGAGGCTCAGAACACAACGCCTGAACAGATGAAAATGTTCCTTACCAGGATGGGGTTTGGTTCTAAATATGTGGTTACTGGTGACATAACTCAGATAGATCTGCCCTTAGATAAAGAATCTGGTCTTATACAGGCTCAGAGAATATTCAAGGAGGTCGAAGGCTTAGCTTTTGTCTACCTGACTGAACAGGACGTGGTGAGACATGACCTGGTTCAGCGAATTATAAGGGCTTATAATCTCTATGAATCCAATAATAAAACGGGTAGGAGATAATTTATTCTCCTATATAAAGACCATCTGGTCTTTCATTATCCAGTTTTTCCCTAGGGTTATAAGAAGCAGAGAACTGGTCTGGATTACAGTTTTCCTCTTCTATTTCGGAATCCTCGTATTTGATTTTTTACCCTCTTCGATAGAGGTAGCTGTAGGACAGGTGGCTCCAGAGGATATCATCTCTCCAAGGACGATGGAGTTTATAGATGCAGAGAGGACAGAACAACTCCGGGACCAGGCGGTCAAAGAGGTAAAACCTGTCTATGAGTTTGATACCACCGTTGAACTCAAAGCTATAAGTGATATAGCGCGTTTTTTTGATGTGTTAGAAAAAAACCGAGCCAGGAATTTTGCAGAGTTAAAGCTATCCTTACCTGTAAGGTTAAAAGATGATACTGCTAAAAAGCTTTTCTCTCTGGGACCAGATGAGATATATAAACTTAGAAGTGCCCTCATACAGACGGTAAGAAGTATTCTGAATAAGGGTATATCTTCTCAAAGTCTGAATATAGTAGATCAGCTCATACAGAATGAGGTCTCTGGGATGGATATACCCCAGAAATTGAAAGACCTTACAGTCACTCTGGCACGATACTTTATAAGACCCAATCTCTCTTTAAATATGGAAGAAACGATAAGACGCCAGAATGAAGCTAGGAATTCTGTACCTCCAGTGAAGTATACGGTTCTTAAGGGACAGGTTATTGTTCGTAAGGGAGATATAGTGACAAGAGAACATGTGAAATATCTGGATGCTCTGGGGCTTACTAAAAGAGAACCAAATATTTTGGGGATGGTAGGGTTAGGATTAATCGTACTTCTAAGTGAGGTAGTAATTATAGGATTTATAGAGAGTTATCTTCCAGATATATATACCAATGTCTCGCTAAATTGGTTAGTGGCTATACTTATGATGATAGGGCTTGTCCTGGTCAAGGGTTTCTCACTTATATCTGTTTATCTTATCCCTCTTGCTACCATATCTATCCTGGCTACAGTCCTGCTTGATTATCGGATCTCAATAATTATCTCTATCTTTTCTGGGCTACTACCAAATATCTCTAATCCCGACGTCATAAGATTTTATCTCCCTGCCTTTATAGGTTCTATAGTTGGGATTTTGTCTGCAAAGAGTGTTACCCAGAGGGGAGATCTAACAAGAGCAGGTCTATTTATAGGTCTAAGTCAGATCTTTAGCGTGGGCGCTGTATCTTTTATGGGCTATAGTGATATCAGGAGTATACTTTTAAATGTCGGATATGGAGCAGGTGCTGGTATACTATCAGCAATATTTGCTATTGGTCTTATGCCATATCTAGAGCATCTATTCCAGATAGTTACATCTATTAGACTTACCGAGTTGACTAACTTTACCCAACCATTGTTAAAGAGACTTATGTTGGAAGCCCCTGGGACTTATCATCACTCTATACTGATAGGAAACTTGGCTGAGGCTGCTGGAGAGGCTTTGAATGCTAATCTTCCATTACTCAGGGCAGGAGCCTATTACCATGATGTGGGTAAGATAAGAAGACCTTACTTCTTTATAGAGAATCAGATAGGGGGAGAGAATCTCCATGATAAACTCTCTCCGAATCTCAGCAGACTTATAATACTACAGCATGTTGATGATGGGGTTATGCTTGCGAGGCAGTATAAGATTCCGGAACAGATCATCGATTTTATCAGAGAACATCATGGTACGTCCCTCGTTTCCTATTTCTATTACCAGGCGATGAAAGAAAATCCAGATAATGTGAAGGAAGAGGATTACAGATATAAAGGTCCAAAGCCAAGGAGTAAAGAGACTGCAATTGTTATGCTGGCAGATGCGGTTGAGGCGGCGGTGAGGTCTCTCTCCAAATCTTCTCCTCAAAAGATAGAAGAGACGGTTAGAGGGATAGTTATGGACCGTCTGAATGACAGGCAGTTAGACGATAGCCCCCTTACCCTGAGAGATCTAGACGTTATTATTGAATCTTTTATTAAAGTTTTAAATGGGATATTCCATCCCAGGATAGAGTATCCAGAAACTCAGAGAGAGGTAAAACCTGTTGGCGCTAGAAGTAGTTAATATACATCCTGATATAAAGATTAATAAGAGCAGACTGAAAAAGTTTCTTAGAGAAAAGATCAAAGAGATGGGTATTGTTATTAAAGAGATAAATGTGGTACTGACAGATGATGAATATATTAGAAGGCTCAATAAAGACTATAGAGGGATAGATTCTCCAACCGATGTACTCAGCTTTTCTATGGATGAAGATAAGGTATGGGGAGATATATACATATCTCTGGATACTGCAAGGAAGCAGGCAGAGGAACTGGGGTGGGATCTGGATAGAGAGATTAGATTTCTGGCTATACATGGAATGCTTCACCTGATAGGCTATAATGATGAGGATGAGGAGGGGTATAAAAAGATGATGGAACTTACAGATGAGTTATTAGGATAGATATGTCTAAGACGAGACCTCTGCATGAGAGTATAGATCTGGCTGTAGATGGAATAATATCTGCTCTAAGGGAAGAGAGAAACTTTAGGATAGAGATTATCTCTGCTGGAGCAGTTGTAGCTTGTGGTATAATTCTGAATCTTACAAGGATAGAGCTGGCTATCCTCTCTCTTGTCATCGCTGTGGTGCTTTCTGCAGAGTTGTTCAATACCGCTATAGAAAAGTTGCTCGATATGGTAAATAACAATTATGATCCAAAGATAAAGTTCATAAAGGATGTGTCAGCAGGAGCAGTCCTCCTCACTGCAGTGTTTTCTGTTGTTGTTGGCTATCTTATTTTTTATCCACATCTGGAAACTCCATTTAAAAGTTCGATAAGACTGCTGAGGACAATTCCATATCACCTCCTTGTTGGTGGATTTATCTTGATTATACTTATGGTTGCGCTGTTGAAGGGGTTATACGGTGATAGATTCTCCAAAGGGGGTGTTGTTAGTGGGCATTCAGCGGTGGCATTCGGTCTGGCTATAGCTATACTTTATCTTTCTGGTTCTTTGCTTATATCTTTATTGGGATTTGTTCTTGCATTTATGGTGGCTCAGAGCAGGGTGGAGGGGAACATTCATTCATGGAGAGAGGTAATCCTTGGTTCTTTCCTTGGTGTAATAGTGATGTTAACAATATTTGAATTTCTTCTTAGATAGGAGGGAAACTTTGATTGGAAGACGGTGGTAGTTTTTGGTTCAACTATGTTCTGATGTTTTTCTTTCTTTTCTTATCAGCGTACTTTATGAGTTCAGAAACAGCTATAACGGCAGTAAGCAAGGTTAAGCTTAAGCAATTAGAGAATGAGGGGGATGTAAGGGCTAAGAGGTTAAATAATCTTCTGGAAGATTCTACTAGACTCCTTTCCACCATACTTTTTGGTAACAATATCGCTCAAAATGCTCTGGCTGCGCTGGTAACTACGGCATCATTTAGATGGCTTAATAGAGCTGGATTAAGCGCAGGTTGGGCTATCCCGCTATCTACCATTGTTACCACCTTTCTTATTCTTGTATTTGCCGAAGTAACTCCAAAATCGTACGCCTTTCAGAGGGCGGAAAAAATTGCCCTATTTACCGCTGTCCCTATGTCGGTAATTCACAGATTGTTTTCTCCTTTTGCTATAGGTATAACCGCTATCGCTAATTCTATCTTGAGGCTTTTTGGACTCAGTCTGGTGAATCCAGAGCCATTCGTTATCGAAGATGAGATAAAGACCCTGGTGGATTTAGGTGAAGAAGAGGGAGTAATAGAGGAAGAGGAGAAAGAGATTATAGAGGGGGTATTTGAGTTTTCTGAGACATTGGCTAGAGAGGTGATGGTTCCTAGGGTAGATATAGTAGCCCTAGATGTCAATTCGTCCTTTGATGAAGCTATAGATACTATAAATATGAGTGGACATTCCAGAATCCCGGTTTATGATGAGACTATCGATAATATAGTGGGGATTATATACGCCAAAGATCTTCTAAAATTCTTTGGATCAAAAAATCCCCCGCCGTTAAGGTCTATTATGAGAGCACCCTACTATGTCCCTGAGACGAAACCCATAGATGAACTTTTTAGAGAGATGAGGGCACAGAAAGTTCATATGGCTATTATAATCGATGAGTATGGAGGGACAGCTGGATTGGTGACTATAGAGGATATTCTGGAAGAATTGGTTGGAGAGATAATGGATGAGTATGATATAAATGAGGAAGCGATGATAGAGAGGGTAGCACTAGACGAGATTATCGTTGATGGACGAATGAATCTTGAGGAATTAAATGAGATCCTCGGAGTAGAGCTTCCTGCTGAAGAGACAGATACTCTCGCTGGCTTTGTCTATGACCATATAAGTCATATCCCGAAACCAGGAGAAGAGTTTGAGTATAACGGCGTTATAATCAGGGTTGAAGAGGTGAGGGGTAGAAGAATTACTAAATTGAGAATAAAAAAAGCTATTAAAGGAGAAGAGGATGAAGAAGTTGATTGATATGGCTAAAGATATGCTGGATAGAGCTTACGCCCCTTATTCACACTACAGGGTTGGTTCTGTAATAGAGACCTCTTCAGGCAGGGTATACTCGGGGTGTAATATAGAAAATACGTCCTTCGGACTTACTGTCTGTGCAGAGAGAGCTGCGATTTTTAAAGCCATCTCTGAGGGAGAGAGAGCTTTCAGGAGGATTGTTGTCGTGTCAGATAATGACTCTCTCCCTGTTCCCTGTGGTGCCTGTCTTCAGGTTATGTCTGAATTTTGTAATGACGACCTTGAGGTTATCCTGTGCTCTGGTAACAATAATCTGGAGGTATACAGATTGAAAGACCTTTTTCCAAAACCATTCAGATTAACCAGGACAGAATAGATGATGGAGCCTACATTCCCATTATATTATATCCTGCATCTACGTATATAACCTCTCCCGTTATACCTGAAGCAAGATCACTCAGAAGGAACGCTGATGTATCTCCAACCTCTCGACGTTCTATATTTCTCCTGAGTGGGGCTCTTTCCCTGTGAAGTTGTAACATATCAACAAATCCTGATATACCTCTGGCTGCCAGTGTACTTAGAGGACCAGGAGATACAGCGTTTACCCTTATATTCTTTTCTCCCAGTTCGTATGCCAGGTATCTTACACTGGCTTCTAATGCTGCCTTGGCTATACCCATAACATTATAGTTTGGTATCACCTTTTCCGATCCATAATATGTGAGAGTGATTATACTTCCACCTGGATTTATCATCTGGCTGAATATCCTCGACATAGCTACAAATGAGTATACGCTAACCTCTAAAGCAACTCTGAAGTCATCTCTCGAAGTTTCCATATATGGAGACTTTAGTGCATCACCGGGAGCATAGGCTATAGAATGAACCAGACCATCAATCTTTCCTGCCTCTCTTTCTATCCTAGCCCTTGTCTCCTCTATCTTTTCGTCACTGCTTACATCACACTCTACAATTAAGGGTTTTGGGGATAAATCACTTATAAGTTCCTCTACATTTTCTTTAAATCTTTCATTCTGATACCCTATAATGATCTCTCCACCACAATTTACTACAGATTGAGCTATCGCCCAGGCGATGCTTCTCTTATTAGCCACATTGAATATCGCTATTCTTTTATCCTTCAGTATCATACGTCTCTCCCTTCTATGGCTCTTGGATGAGCCATCTCAAACTCTTCTTTAAGTCTTTTGGTAGATACATGAGTATATATTTGAGTTGTTGATATACTTGAATGTCCAAGGAGTTCTTGAACAACTCTAAGGTCGGCACCATTGTCTAAAAGGTGGGTAGCAAAAGAGTGTCTCAGGGTATGAGGGCTTATATCAAGCCCAACGTTGCTGGCAAATTGTTTCACTATGAGCCACACACTCTGTCTGGATAGCCCTTTTTTCCTGTTATTTAAAAATAATTTTTTCTCCCTTATCTCTCTTCTCTGATTCAGATATTCTCTGATGGCAGATATAGCCTTTGACCCTAGTGGGACTATCCTCTCCTTGCCCCCTTTCCCCTTTACTCTTACGAATCCTTCATCCAGGTTTATATCATTCAGGGTGAGTCCTACTATCTCACTTACCCTGAGTCCACAGGAGTAAAGTAACTCAAGGATAGACCTCTCCCTTGCGTATCTTTCCTCCTGGAGAAGTGGCTGCTCCAGCAACGTCTTTATCTGCTCCTCGAATAAAACCCTAGGAATTTTTTTCTCTTTCTTGGGTGTATCAAGGAAAGATACCAGGTCTTCATTTATTATACCCTCGTTCAACAGATATTTATAAAATGTTCTTATAGACGCCAGTTTTCTTATAATTGTATTGTTGGAAAATCCTCTCTCTGAGAGGTCATTTATAAATTCGCTGATGAATTCTTTGCTGGCTGTAAGCAATGAAGCATCTTTTTCTAATAAGAACTCAGAGAGCTCTATAAGATCAATCCTGTAGGATGATAAAGTGTTCCTGGAATATCCCCTTTCATAGAATAAAAATGAGAGAAATTTATCTATGTAGTATCTATTGGAAGAGAGATAACTGTCTCTGTCTTTTTTCTTCAACGACCTTTCCATATATCCCTCCCCCTCCAGGAGCCAGCTTTATCGTACCCTCTCGTGCCTTTATGATCAGCCGGGCTAAATCTCTTCCTACAGCCCTGGAGAGACTTTCTTCATCTGCATTGTGTAAGACTCCCATCTCACTACCAAATGTTTCTATAAGTATCTTGTACATCTTTTCTCCGATACCAGGGACGAATTCCAGCGGAACTTGATAGTGATAAGGTGGTCTGTGTCCTGGATGCCTTGGCTCTGGGTAGTCCTGTATCATGGTGATTCTGTCCAGCACTCCTATTACCATATTCTCATTTCCACAATTCCTGCATACAGTAACCGGAGGATTTTCTGTCGCTATTCTATCGCATAGAGGACAGAAGCTGCGATGATATTTGCCCAGTTTTGGGTCTAATCCATAATTGTCTGTTACCCTTCTCCCATCATCTCTTTGTAGAGCCATTAAAACTTCTCTATATGATAGACTTTCAATCTCCATTATGTTATATTCTCTTCCAATCTTTGTAAGTGAGTGTGCATCCGAATTACTTAAAAATGTAAATTTGGATAGTTCTGCTATTCTATCTGCCAGATCAGTATCTGCACTTAGTCCTAGTTCTATTGCAGGTATTTTGTCCAGAGCGGAATCTTTAAAGATCTGGGATAATCTTGGGTAACAGTTTCCATATACGCTCTTATGTGGGGTAAAAGCATGAGCTGGAATGAGAATTCCATCAAGGCTATTTACCACTTCCCATACCCTTTGGGCAGGAAGTCTGCACCTTTGAGTACTGAAGTTTATATTCGTTACATGTCTGGAGAGAAACTTACTGAACTTTTTAGCCCCTTCTACACCTGGGAAAAATGCTAGATGATGTGCATTCCCACCATTAGCCTCCGTTGTCTCCACCTCAGAACCTGGGAGTATCAGGATTTCATCCCTGTAGAAGAGCCCTCCGTCTTGAAGTTCAACCATCTCCTCTGATTCTATAAGCTCATCTATATCTTTTAGAACGACCGGGGATGCACAGTCCACTATACCAACGACCTGTACCCCCTTTCTCTCTTTACACTCCCTGGCAATATTGCCAAAGGTAAGGTTCTTCGCCCCTGTTACCTTAACCGCCTCTCCCCTTGATGTACTTCCTATGTGTATATGAAGGTCGCAGAATATCTTCATCTCTTTAACAGGTAGAGACAGAAAGAGGCTAACGTTTTACCATCTCTTATCTTTCCCTCTTCTATCATATCTCTGAAGGTATCTATATCGAATTCTCCCACCTCTATATTTTCATCCTCATCCTTTGGAAGTGGGTCTGACTTAAACTTGTCTGCATAGAAGAGGTATATCTTTTCCGTACTGCATCCAGGAGATACAAATACTTCCCCCAACCTTACCAGATTTAATGGAAATAGTCCCGTTTCTTCTCTCAACTCTCTTATGGCACATTCCTCAGGGGTTTCACCTTCTCCGAATATTCCAGCAGGTATCTCCCACAGGACTTCTCCAGCTGGATGTCTATACTGTCTTACCAGGAATACCTTATTGTCCATGATGGGGAGGATTCCTACCGCTCCTCTGTGAACGACAACCTCTCTGGTTACTATGCTTCCATCAGGAATTCTTACCTCATCTACCTTTACTTTTATAATCCGTCCTTCAAATTTGAGTGTTGACCTTACAAGCTCTTCTATCTGCATAGCTTAATTATACAGCAAAAGAAAAGATTATACAAATATTCTGGAAAGTGATAAAATAACTAAAAATATCTTGCAGGAGGATGAATGATGAAAAAAGTGATATCGACCGATAAGGCACCAAAGGCTATCGGACCGTATTCTCAGGCTATTGATGCTGGAAATTTTATATTTATATCAGGACAGATCCCAGTTGATCCGGTTACAGGTGAAATCAAGTCAGATATAAAAGGAGCTACAGTTCAGATAATGGAGAATATAAAAGCCATACTGGAAAATGCCGGGTTAAATCTAAGTTCAGTAATAAAGACCACTGTTTTTCTTACTGATATGGAAGATTTCAAAGAATTTAATTCTGTTTATGGAAGCTTTTTTGAAAAAGATCCACCTGCCAGAAGTACGGTAGCGGTAGAGGAACTTCCCAGAGGAGTCAGGATAGAGATAGAGGCGGTGGCTTATAAGGGGTAAATAAGAGCGGGTAGACCCCGCTCTCTAAACCCTTTCCTTTCTTATCTTTTCCAGATATCCACTATCTCTTAATGAGGATATCGGATCAAGGGGTACTCCTAGTTCTTCTCTGGCTTTGTATATTATTGGCATAACATCTGTCTCGAATGCATCTGTGAGAATCTTTTCCGCACTGACTATATCTCCTTCAAGTTGATACTTCTTCAGGAATTTTCTATCCACTATCAGAGCCTTAGCATAGGCTTTTTGAATATTCTCTACACTCTGCAGCATCTCTTCTATCTTCTGCTTTATATTATGACTCTGATCTATCATATAAGCTACATCCAGTTTCATCCCGTCATACTCTGCGGCAACCAGCTCATTATAGATAAGGAACAGTTCATAGGGGTTTATTGAACCAACTGTAAGGTCATCATCCGCATATTTTTTGTTGTTAAAATGGAATCCACCCAATCTTTTCTCATCTATTAGATAGGCAACTATCTGTTCTATGTTTGTCCCCAGAGGATGATGTCCAAGGTCTACCAACACCATCGCCTTTGGTCCCAATTTTGTTGAGAGTAGATAAGCCATTCCCCAGTCTCCAACGTCGGTCAGGTAAAAGGCAGGTTCAAAGAATTTATACTCTATGAGAAGTCTCATATTATTACCCAGGTTCTTGTAAACCTCCATCAAGGATTCTTCCAGTCGATGTTTCCTCTCCTTTATATCATCCTGACCTGGATGGTTTGTCCCATCAGATATCCATAGACTTATGTCTCTGGAGCCTAATTTACTGGCGATGTCAATGCATTCCAGAATATGGGCTATAGCCTTTTCCCTTATCCTTTTATCAGGGTTACAGAGACTTCCCAATTTATAGTCATCGTCCTGAAATAGATTTGGATTTATTGCTCCGGGTTTTACCCCAAGTGATTTCGTATACTCAAGCAGTTCTTCCCAGTTCTCTGTATAGTCCCAGGGTATATGTAAGGCGACAGTGGGACAGACTCCAGTGAGTTTATGA
>Ga0116166_1004391_pt1 | contig 10364 bp, 9 predicted proteins | sample AD_JPNMR2_MetaG_FD_89884 | JGI IMG/M metagenome (GOLD analysis project Ga0116166, IMG submission 89884) | Active sludge microbial communities of municipal wastewater-treating anaerobic digesters from Japan - AD_JPNMR2_MetaG | ecosystem: Engineered > Bioreactor > Anaerobic > Digestate | place...
ACCTGGAACTCACTCCTGGCGAAGTTTGAGAAGAACGTTCCAAGCGCCAGAGCCCCAGCGCCCAGAAGGATGACGATCGAGAGAAGAAGCAGCGGGCTGCCCTTAAGAGGGACGCCGAAGACGAAGATCACCACAAGCAGTGTGGTTGTGGACTGCAGGAGCGTGAAGAGCGAGAATCCCAGGATGTAGCCGGAGACGATCTCCGTGCTGCTCAGTGGCGATACCATGAACTTCTCCAGGGTTCCCTGAGATCTCTCCCTGACAAATGCCACTGCTGCGTTGATGAATGTGAAGAAGAACACCACCAGGCCGAGTATGGCCGGCCCGATCGTGTCAGTCATCTCCATATCATATCCGTACACGTATCTCTCGACGATTGGTGCGCCACTCCCCAAAACCTCACTCCTGGCCCCGGCAAGAGCCGCGCCCCTTATCGCGCTGGCTATCTGTGGGCTGGTGGCGTCCAGCAGCAGTTGTATCTCATCGGGTGATATCACCACTGCGCCGTTGAGCCTTCCATCAGAGACGAGCCTCTCAGCATCAGACTCTGATCCCAGGTGAAGAACTGTGAAATCCTTTACGCCCTCCAGATGCGATCTGAGCGCCGGATGCCCTCCCAGGTCCACGATCCCGAGCTGGATCCCGCTCATCTCTCCTGAGAGGGCGTAGCCGAAGAGCATCATCAGAACTATGGGCGCAAATGTGATCAGTCCGATCGTCCGCCTGTCCCTCTTGAGCTGGCGCACCACTCGGAGCGCGACCACGCAAACACGCCTGATATCGATCATGCTGCTCCTGAGAGCGTGAGAAACGCCTCCTCCAGGCTCGGCTCCCTGAGTCTGATATCAAGGGGCGTGATGATCTCCATGATCTCTTTTATCTGCGCATGTCTGTCGATCCTGATCCTCACCACCCCTCCTGAAACCTCCACATCATAACCTTCAGATCTCAGGAGGGATGCGTCGCGCTCCGGATCTTCGAGCAGGAGCTCAAGATGCGGCTTCAGACCAGCAAGCCTCAGGATCTCCTCAGGGCTGCCCTCCGCGGCCATTCTCCCGGCACGCATGTATCCCACAATCCTGCACCTCCCGGCCTCGTCCATCAGATGGGTGGTTATGATCACGGTCTTCCCCTCAGATGCAAGCTGATCGAAGTACATCCAGAAGCCCTGACGGAGCGCTGGATCCACCCCCACAGTCGGCTCATCGAGCAGCAGCAGCTCCGGCTCGTGTATGAGTGTGCATGCGAGGGAGAGACGCTGGTACATCCCGCCGCTCAGAGCCCCTGCCAGTCGATCCCTGTGATCGGAGAGCTCCACCATCTCAAGAAGCTCTGCGATCCGTCTCTTTCTCCTCTGGCCATCAATGCCGTAGAGGCCGGCGAAGAACTCCATGTTCTCCTGCACAGTCAGATCCGGATACAGGGCGCGGTGCTGCGTCATGTATCCGATTCTGTGATAAAGAGACCCGATGCTGGAGACATGCTCCCCAAGGACATACAGATCGCCGCCATCCAGGCGGAGAAGTCCCACGATGGCGCGTATGAACGTGGTCTTGCCGGAGCCGTTCGGGCCGAGCAGGCAGTACGTCACACCCTCCGGTATTCTGACCGTCAGGCCATCAAGGGCTCTCAGACCGCGAAATGTCTTGACAAGATCACGGGCATCTACAGCCTCCATGCACCACCCCTCCTCTTTCTTATGATGAAAATTATGGATGCGATGGCAGCGATCAGGAGCGCAGCAGCCCAGAGAGAGATGCGTCTCCAGTGATCGATCATGATGTACACATTCCCAGAGTCGCTCAGGTTGTCCCTGTACGTGTCGGAGAACTCGAAGAGAATTCTGAGAAGGTACAGCTTTCCCGGAACAGCATCCTTTGAGACATCCAGCTTGTAGACAAACTCTGCGCTCTCACCTGGCTCCAGGCGGGGCACTGGCGACTCATCCACGCTCACATAGATCCCGCTCTCAGGCCTGAGCCTGGCGACCAGATCCCTGGCTGTATCTGTGCCCACGTTCTTTATGGATATCCTCACGACATTATCACTGGAGCCGGCAGGAAGCCTCTCTGGATCCACTCCCAGAACATCGAACTCAACACCGCTCTTTCGCTCAACCCTGAGCTCAAGAGGTACCACCTGGCTTATTCTGTCGTACCAGTAATACACATCCGGGCTCTCAGGACGGTCCTCGTCGCTCTTAACAGCAACATCTCTTTGATATGTGCAGTTGATCAGCGCGTACATCCTGTACATCCCGGGGTATGTGTTTTTGTAGACCTCGATCGGAAACTCAAGCGGCGCTGAGGTCTGGCCTTCGCGAATGTTTCCAGGGAATGCAACAGCGCGTTTGACATCTATTGCGCTCCTGTTCTCTGCGAACAGCTCCACAGAGACATCCTGTGCTGTGGTCCTCTGTCTCTCCAGCTCAAGCTCCCGCTGCGCTGCCAGGATCTCATCCTTCCTGTCCGGCGCAGGCTCGCTGTTCACCTTTATGGCGGTGATCCTCCCGCGATTGGTCAGGGTCAGAAAAATCGATGTCTTCTCCCCCTGATATACGGACGATCTCTCCAGTGAGACTGTGAGATCCGGCACTCCATATACCTTGTAGTGGTCATCCCCGAACATCTCCGGAGGCACCGGAGCGCCCGTCTCAATGGCGGTGGATGTGTAAGAGCATGCGAGCAGAACACAGATGATGCAGACCGGAAACAGCAATCCGGGACGGTCCGATGGGGTTGCTGCATGGCGCCTGAAGATCCAGCGAGAGATGAGTGGCAGACCGAGGGATGGCATCTGAAAACTGATACCCAGGGCGCAGCACCTGATTCGCGATCGCTCAGATCTTCTCAGATCTTGCAGAAAACTCCCTCCATTCCCTCAGCTTATCTCTTATCAGAAGCCTGCACCTCTCAGGGTCTGCCAGGACCATCTCACTCTGAACCCACTCTGGCAGATACATCCTGACACCCCCCAGACCTCTGGATGCGAACCTGCTGTCACAGAGGAGTATGACACCCCTCTCGCTCTCCGCCCTTATGACCCTCCCGGCAGCCTGGAGCCCGCGGTTGATCGCTGGAAGGGTGTATGCTATCAGCGTGCCCCGCTTCTTCCCGTACTTTTGAGTGTAGTAGGTGATGACCTCCTTCTGGATCTCATCGAAGACAGAGAGGGGAAGACCGACAACAGCCACCCCGTTGAGCGCCTCGCCCTTGTAGTCTATGCCCTCTGCGAGCTTTCCTCCAGAGACCCCAAGCAGCACAGCGCCATTGCTCCTGCCCGCCCTGAAGAACTCCTCCAGGATCTGAGGAACATCCTCCGCAGATCTGGGCTCTGTGAACACCCGCTTGCCTGCGCCTCGTGCGAATCTCGTGCATGCATCCCTGTACGAGGCCATCATCGGGTATGAGGTGAAGAAGACCGCGACGTTTCCAGGCACCTCCTCTATCAGGGCGCTGATATATCCGGATATCAGACTCCTGTTCTCCGGGTTCTCCCTCGCGCTGAGCTGTGTCGTCGCCCTCTCAGCTGCTATGATCAGGCGGTTGCTCTGCGGGAATGGATTTGGCAGGGAGATCTTTATGGCCCTGCCTGGCTCGCCCAGACAGTACAGCTCATACGCATCGATCGGAGAGAGGGTGCCGCTGAGCATCAGGGTTGCGTTGACGTTATCGACGACTCTTCTTATCACGGGCGCTGGATCGATCTTCGTCACCTCCAGGCGGGTCCATCTCCTCTCCCCTGAAGATGTGGTAACGATCTTTCTCTGGTACGACGGGTCGTGCTCAGCCTCCTCGACCTCTCTGAGGAAGAGAACCATTGTGGCGAGGCTGGGCTGTACATCCCCATAAAGTGTTTCGTGATCGCTCTCCGCAAGCTTCATCTCCGCGATCGCAACCGCCACATCGCTAAGATACGACAGAGCGAGATCTATATCGTCGATGCCGTCGTACACGTACTGCCTGAAGAGCTCGCCATCGAGAAGCATCTCCCCATCCTTCGACCTGGCTTCCCTCGCGGCCATGAACCTCCTGATTCTTGGTATTAGCAGCCTGGCCGTCTTCAGACCCTCCCTGCGCCAGTCGTGATGCTCCTCTCCCAGTTTCGCCTGGCCCAGTGCCTTCTCGAACCTGTTTATCTCCCGTTCAGCCAGATCCAGGATCCTGGGCGTGAGCACCCTGGTGTTCATCTCCCTCACAGAGTCGCCAAGGTTGTGGGCCTCGTCCACCATCACCGTCATGCGGTCTGCCTCAAGACCGAGCCACTGGATTATGGCGTCCTGAAAATCCGGGCTGAAGAGGTGATGGTAGTTCAGGATGATGACATCACTGCTCTTCGCGTGCAGCGACATAACCTCATAGGGACACACCCCTCTGCAGGTCTTCTCGAGGGCATCGACAGGCACAATCCTCCTGCTCATCCTCTCTGCAGCATCCACAGCGGCAGATGAGGACCTGAAGTACACCTTCCCGTTGATCTCGAAGGCCTCTTTGCTCCTCAGGTAATGGGGGCAGACGGTCCTCTCCCCAGGAGGCTCATCAGGTATCTCATCCCTGGATGGATCGTACACATCGTTGTAACCCTTCTCGATCCGCGAGGCCATGTAGTTCTTCGAGCCCTCTCTGAGCCTCATGCACGCGTAGTAGATGCTCTCCCCCCAGATCTCAGATGCGAGCGGGCATGCCTTCTGTTTCCCTATAAGGTATGAGACTGTGGGTCTGTGTCTTGTGTTCGACCAGATCCTGTTTATCTCGTCAAGATAAACCCCTATCTGGCTAACGGTCCTGACCGCAACCACGATCTTTCCGGGCGCGGCTGCAAGTGCCGCTGATATGCAGCTCGTCTTTCCTGAGCCTGTGGGCGCATCTATCATCAGAACGCCGTGGTCGCCCTTGGAGACCACCTCGTAGACAGCATCGAGCATCTTGTCCTGGTGCGGGCGCAGCGATGGATAGGGGATGTAGTCGAGATACACAGCCTCAACTCTGGATCTTCTCGGAGATAAAAGCTTGGCTGCATTGGTTCTGCTGCGCGCGCTCGAGATCGGGGATGGCAGCACAGCGGAACCGCGCACGCCCGGGTGCACAGTACTGGAAAGCTTAATAAATGTTGGTCAGGATAATGATAATTGGTGGAAAAATGACCCATCACGAGAAGAAGGAAGAGGAGAAGGAGGAAGAGGCTGCCAAGGTTGAGCCTGTAAAGCCCGGCGAGAAGCGTGGCGGCAAGAAGAAGGGGCTCCTCGACACGTGCGTATGAGCAGAACCCTACCCCTCCGAGGGTAGGGGCTGATTGTTTCTGTGAGTTTTTATGTCCCTGGAGAGGATTTGTCTCTCAGCCTGTTCGAGGCTTACATGGATCCGGGTTTTTCTGCGATTTTGTGACTGCTTCGAACCAGCAGCGAGAGACAATCCCGCTGCTGTCCGGTTCTTATCCTGCATATTATATGCACAGGAGTCATATCATCATTAATATCAAATTATGCAATATCTATTATGGCCCCATGAGGCAGATACGAAGCGGGTCTTGATGGGAAGGGTAATAACTGATCAGCTCGATCTGAAGAAGGAATGTATGCCAGAGGTGGGTGCATCTCCGGGAGGAGTGCGGGAAGAGAAGCGTATGGGCGATTCTGTACAGGAGATTTTCATGATCATGATTGTATTCCGGTTTTGAGATCCACAGCAGACAACCATCGTCGCTTCGCATCACATAATCAGGGGAAGATCTGCAGAGCATGAGCGAATACAGGCTTCTCGCGCAGCGGATAGGTCTGATAGGCCTCGCGAATGTGCTGGTGAACCTCAGCGGCATATTTCTCCTTCCGATTCTGACAAAGAGCCTGCCGGTCGAGGATTACGGCATCTGGGCGCAGGTTAATGTCACAATCAGCCTCGCGTCAGTCGTAATCTGCCTGGGGCTCTCTGCCTCCATGGTCAGATTCATGGCCGCGTCGAGCAGCAGGGAGGAGATACAGGAGTGCTTCTACTCGATACTCGCTGTGGTGATGTTGACCGGCATATCCGCAATGCTTCTCATCTTCTGCCTCGCTGAGCCCATTGCCGGAGCCCTCTTCAACGGGAATGTGGCGGTTACAAGGGCGCTGTCGGTGATCGTTTTTGTGGAAGCGATAAATGGGCTTCTGTTCAGCTATTACAGGGCTACACAGAGAATGAAGCTATATGCGATATTCAGCGTAGCTGTGGTTTATATCACGATCGTGCTGGCGTACTCTTTCGTCAAACTGGGTTACGGCGTCTATGGTGCTGTTCTCGGATTGGGTGTCGCGAAACTGATTGGTTTTGTGTTTATGCTCACCGTGTTATTACAACACATTGGTTTTCGTCTACCAAACTTTTTACATCTCCGAGAATATGTGTCATTTGGAATACCTCTTTTTTCCTCGTATGTATTTGATTGGATTGTCAATTCCAGCGATCGGTATATAATAGGCATGCTTTTAGGCACTGTATGGGTGGGTTATTATAACCCGGGTTATCTGCTGGGTAGCCTAATTACAGTATTTATAAATCCAATTGGTACCGTGTTACCTATGGCGCTCTACAGATATTATGACTATGGAGATATTAAATCCGTTGAAAAATTACTGAGCTTCACAATTAAATACTTCCTTGCCCTAGCCATACCATCTGTATTTGGTTTGACTCTTTTATCAAAACCGATGCTGTTTATGTTATCAACCCACGATATTGCAGAGCACAGCTATCTAATTACGCCTTTTATTGCACTCAGCATGGTTCTCGTAGGTATTGCCACTATATTATCCAACGCAATATATATTGCTAAGAAAACTGCAATATCTATGAAGATCTCGTTAATAGCAGCGGTAATAAACTTGACACTTACATTCCTTCTTGTTCGTATGGGTGGTGTGATCGGTGCCGCCGCAGCAACTTTTCTCACATTTCTCTTTATATTTATAGTTACTAATTACTTCGCGAATAGATTTATTCGAATCAAATTTGATTATGAATTTGTATTGAAAAGTTTTGTTGCTTCGTTTGTGATGTCTATTCCACTAATTCTCTGGCCGCCATCAGGATTCATCGAGATTTTAAGAGTTATTGCAGTATCGATCGTTATATATTTGCAAGCGATGTGGTTGCTTAGAGGGATCAATAAAGAAGAAATTAGGTTTATTAAATCCTTACTTAACGTGTCAATGGAGGTTACGAATTGAGACCAATAGATTACATCATACCTACGTGGAACTCAGGAACTACTTTAGGTATTACGCTAGAATCTATAAAAAAATATGGTAATCCAAATAATATAATAGTTGTTGATAGAAACTCTGAAGATGATACACTTGAGATTGCTCGTCGATACGGTTGCAAAATAATAACATCTACATCGAATTTAGGAACCGCAAGGGTTGAGGGCGCTAAAGCTGCAGAGACAGAATTAATTGGATTTGTTGACTCGGATGTCGAACTAACTGAGGGCTGGAGAGAGCTTTTGAAGCATGCCTGGAGTGGTCAAGAGAGATACAAAGATGTAGGGGTTTTTGGTGCATATTGTGAGGGACCTATTATTAAAGATTCGCCTTTGGTTTTATACGGAAGAAACGGTGTGTTTGGCTCCATTATCACATACAGGTCGCTTATATTAGACTGCCCCGAAATGACGAAATATTCCAGCGACGAAGATTTCGCGTACGGACAGTGTATTTTTAAAAAAGGACTTAAATGGTACATATTTCCAATTGTAATGCGGCATCACCATGATCTTACTGGCATATCGGAGTACATCCGAATGCGGTGGTATGGTGCAGGCCTACGTATCCGTGATGGATTCAAATTGGTAAATGTTCGCCGGATAATTGGTGGAGCAGTTGTTGGCATTCCCATGCATAATCCAAATGCTAGCTACATAGAAAATTGGAGGATTAGGCTGAATTACTTTTTGGGATATATTATGTATAAAAAATATTACGAGCTCAATCGTAGTAGAGATAAATAATATTTTATTTATTAAGTTAATTTAATATAATTTTGATATACTATCTACCGCAACGCTCCACGAAAACATATCTCTTGCAGTTTTTTTAGCAATTAGACCAATCTCTTCCGCAATCTCTTTATTTTCGAGCAAGTAAATCACCTTTTCTGCAATCTTAACTTCATCTGGTTCCACAAGAAGGCCATTTTTCCCATCCTCTATAGCTTCTGGTATCCCTCCTGCTGGAGTAGCTATTATCGGCTTTCCCATGGACATTGCCTCCAGCAGAGCTACTGGCAATCCTTCGCCCAATGAAATATGTGTATAAACATCGCACAACGACAATGGAACATATGGATTATCCACATCACCTGTGAATATAACTGCATCCTCAAGACCCTCTCTTTTCGCGAAATCCCTCAGCTCGGAGGTGTATTTTCCTTCGCGCGTGGCTATGAGAATCGCATTCGGATATGTGCGCTTTATTTTTTTTAGAGCTTTTATGAGCAGCTTCAGCCCATCAGCTTTATATTTTAATGCAGTCAGACCAATTGCCAGAAGAATCGGATACTGATCTTTAATTTTAAATTTTCTCTTAAATGCAGAAATCTCTTCCTCAGATATATCTCTTACAGAGACACCCGCATAAGTTATTACAGCATTTTCAAACTTTAGACCCCATACTTCCCTGACGGTTGCTTCAAGCCTCTTTGAAACAAATGTAACATAGTCACATTTTTCTAAAAGTTTCTGGAGAGCAATTCTTTTTAAAAATGGAAATTTATTATCTTTTTCAGGTTCTGTATGAAATGTATAAATCAGTTTACATCTAAAAAATTTCTTATAAAAATATCCCGCCAGAAGATAATAGTATAATCCGCCATGCGAGTGGATTACATTCGGCTTAAATTTCAATAATAAGTAAAATGCTGATAACAACTTAGTGAGAATAAACTTTCGATTTTTGATTTTATAATTTTCTGGATCATATCCCTCTTTAAATGCAACTTTTACATCGACATCCCTTTTCTTAAGTTCCTCCACTAAACCTTCCACGTAGCTTCGTATTCCACCTGCGCATCCTTTCCAATATGTAGTAGTTATAAGAACTCTCATAGTGCCCATCTCAAAATTGTTATGCAAATCGATGTATCATCAATATTTGTTTATGATATCCGTATATTTTTATTGATTTTATTGCGAACTCCAGAGTTGCTCCGGAGTTCCATGTTGGTATTATATAATCGATTCTATCCATATGACCACTTCTCCTTCTCTAGTAATTCCTTTAAAAGAGTAACTAGTCTGCGTTCCCTTCGCTCAATCCCGAAAAGCCTCTCAATCCGATCTCTGGGGAATTTCTCAGAGACCAGTGCCATCCGTATCGCTTCAGCCGTTGCCTTTTCATCGCCATATGGAACATAGAAACCTGTATCCCCCACAACCTCAGGAAGCGCCCCTCGATCTGTGACCACAGGAACACATCCGCATGCCATCGCCTCTGCAAGAGCCATACCAAACGACTCGACATAGGAGAGCTGACAGTACACCTTTGCTCTTTGATAGCATTCCACGAGCTCATCCCGTGAAACACGTCCTAAGATCTTCACATTCTCAGGGCTTTTTGATCTCAGAATATTTAATACATCTCCACGAACTCCAATTATCAAAAATTTAACATTCGGAAGCAAATATGCAGCCTCAACAAAGGTATCCAATCCCTTCAGCTTGATTACATTTGTTGAACCTGAAGCGACTGTAAGTACCAGATCCTCTTTTTCCCCCTTCGGATGGAACTTCTCTGTATCTATGCCGTTGTAGACGACCTCTAAGCGTCTTGGTTTCGTCCTTTTGAGGACTTCATCTCTGGTGAATTGCGAAACCGCCAGAACCATATCAGCATTCTCCAATGCTAGATCTGTGTATTTTCGTTTCAGCCATCCCTGCGTATACTGACCATATCCAATCTCAGGAAGGGAAGTAACATCATAGCCGCCTGCCACCACCAAAGACCTCTTCCAAAATAGCCTGGAAAGCATCACACTCAGAAAAGAATGGCCAGAGGCAAACCAGCTGAATACGATATCAGAGCGCGAAATAGATGATGCCATCTTAAAGACATCACCCGGCTTCCTGTACTGCACCCTCTCCACATCGAAATGCCTGGAGAGAATCTCATAATCCTGCTCGACAAATGATGAATAATCGTAATATACGAATGCTACTCTCATAAACGACGCCTTTTAGATCGCGAAGAGCACATCAGCCACTTGCCTTCATCCCCACACCCTCTCGTACACCTCTTTCACCCTCTCCGTATTCTCCTCCCAGAACCTGTAGTCGCTCTCTTTCAGTTTCTCCGGCTCCCTCTCCATGCTCTCCTCCACCGCTCTTATCAGCTC
>Ga0116166_1004410_pt1 | contig 10343 bp, 10 predicted proteins | sample AD_JPNMR2_MetaG_FD_89884 | JGI IMG/M metagenome (GOLD analysis project Ga0116166, IMG submission 89884) | Active sludge microbial communities of municipal wastewater-treating anaerobic digesters from Japan - AD_JPNMR2_MetaG | ecosystem: Engineered > Bioreactor > Anaerobic > Digestate | place...
TTGTTCACTATGGTCAGACCTTTTCATTGACACATCTTTATAACCGTGTTATTCTTAAATTAGGTTATGATATTACGTTTAACATTGTAAACAGGAGAAGAGCAATGTCCAAACGAATCCAACCGACCAAAGCAAGCAAAGCTCTTCATGAGGAAATTGCGGAAAAAATACAGGAGCAGATCCTCCGCTCCAATCTGGCCCCCGGCGACAAGCTGGACACCGAGCTGGAGCTGGCTGCCCGTTACGGCGTGAGCCGCTCCACCATCCGGCAGGCCCTGATCCAGCTGGAGAGCGCCGGCTTAATTGATCGACTCCACGGCCGGGGCACCTTTGTGGCTGACCGAAGGGCCAGCCGGCTGAATAGGGACTACAACGTCCACATTATCGTACCCTATCTGACCACCAGCTTTACCGGGCGCATCGTCATGGGTGCCCAGGAAGTGCTCTTCAAGCATGGTTATACCGTGTCCGTATCCTCCACCAACAACAGTACCGAAACGGAAGGCGAGTACCTCAAGAAGATTATCGAGCGGGGTAGTCCTGGAGTGATCATCCATGCCACCGAATCCCGCTATTACAACCCCATGGTGTTCCAGCTCCAGCAGGAAGGCATCCCCCTGGTGATGACCAGGCACTACCGGCACATGGATGTCAGCTACATCGAAGCCGACAACTACCAAGGCGGTTATGATGCCACTGAGTACCTGATCAAGCTGGGCCACCGCCATATCGGCCTGGTGACAAAGCCCCCAGGGTTTTTGGCCTCCCTGCAGGACCGCATCCAGGGTTTTCGCGATGCCATGAGCGACTACGGCCTGGTGGTAAAAAGGGAGATGATGCTCACCGACCTGCGGGACTACCGCTATGTCTATGTGGAAGACAGGACCAAAGAGCACGAGCAGCAGGTCCTCTCCGATCTGCAGGAGTTCCTCCGCAGATCTCCCCAGATGACAGCGGTGATCTGCCTTAACGACTACGCGGCCGCCGATCTGTCCCGGGCCGCCCGGGCCGTGGGGCGCCGGGTTGGCGAGGATCTGTCCATAATGGGGTTTGACAATATCGGCCTTTCGGCCAATTTGGATCCACCCATCACCACAGTCAACTGTCCCACTTACGAGATTGGCAAGGAGGCAGCCGAATCGCTTTTATACCTTATGGAACATGGAGCCCATCACAAAATCCACAAGACGCTCCCCATGGAATTGGTGCTGCGGGAGTCCTGTGCAGCGCCGCGGCATTAGGGCTTTAAGAAGTGGGACTGATCATATAAAATAGTAAAGGAGTGATAAATGGGTAAGGGGAAATAGGTAATCCGTGTCGTTGGTGCAATCAGTCGAGACTGCCATAAAAAGACAGGAGGTACTACCCGAACCATGAAAAGATTTCTAGGTGTACTGCTTGCTCTGCTGATGACGCTGTCCGTTGTCGGCCTGGCGGCTGCAGATAACCCCTATGACGTTACAGAACCCATCACCATTACCTGGTGGCATGCCCACGAAGATCAGTGGCACCCCTATCTGGAGTACATGGTCAACCGCTTCAACGAGGAGCATCCCTTGATCACCGTGGAGCCTGTCTACATCGGTAGCTACACCGAAATCAACACCCAGCTCATCGCAGCCATCGCCGCAGGCGATGTACCGGCCCTCTGTACAGCGAACACATCCTATCCGCCCAGCTACGGTGCGGCAGGTATCTGCGAGATCCTGGATCCGTATATCGAAGCTTACAACTTCCCCATTGAGGACTTCGGCGAAGGTCTGATTCTGGCCACCAGCTACGAAGGCAAGCAGATCGTACTGCCCTACCTTATTTCCACCCAGGTCATGTTCTACAACAAGACCGCCGCTGAAGCAGAAGGCATTGAAATGCCCAGGACCTTCGACGAGATGGATGCCTTCCTGGAAAAGGCCACCCTCTTCAACGAAGATGGCACAACTAAGCGCTATGGTACAGTGTTCGGCGGCTGGGACTACTGGTACTATGAGATGCTGTTCAAGAACAACGGCGTGAAGGTTATCCTCGAGGATGGCATGAGCACCGACATCAACGGCCCAGAGTCCGTCTACATCACCACCAAGATGAAAGAGTGGATCGACAAGGGTTACGCCTACTACGCCTACGGAACCGGCGCCTCCACCAACATGAGGCAGCTGTTCTGGGATGGCGGAGCGTTCAGCGTCTTCCACACCAGCTCCTTGTATGACACCTATGTACAGAACGCAGGCGACAAGTTTGAAGTGGGTATGGCCTGGCTGCCCGGCGGTGAGGATGGCGAGAGCTTCTACAGTGAGATCGGCGGCGCCACCATCCTGATCCCGGCCATCGCTCCCCAGAAGCAGAAGAACGCAGCTTGGCAGTTCATGATGTTCATGGCCAGCCCGGAGATCAACCTCTACTGGGCAGACCAAACCGGCTACTTCCCGACCCGCCGTTCGGTCATGGAGACGCCTGAGTATCAAGAGTATCTGGAACGCAAGCCGGAGATGAACAACGTCGTGTCCATGAGCAACTGGATCATGCCCCGCAACTCGCACCCGGCCTACGACACCATTGCCAACGAGTGGCGCCATGCTCTGTACCGCATCTTCAACGAGGATGCACCTATCCAGGCCACCTTGGATGAACTGGCCATGACCATCGAAGAGATCCTAGAAGACTACTAAACCTAGATTTTCTGTGAGCCCGAGGGGGAATCACCTCCCCCTCGTTCACATCTGAGGTGAATGATATGCGCAACCAGAACCATTCCACAAGACCCTATCCCACCAAAGCGGCCAGGGTGGCCTCGGTCATCCTGTTCATTTTGAGTGCCGTTTTAATCGTGGTGGGTACCTACGGCTGGCTCATGGGCGACTGGAACTTAGAGTCGCTGCGCCACATTGCCGCGGAAGTCTATGAGGCGCGCCGCGTAGCCCGTTCATTTGAACAGCCCATTACCGGAACAGTGGACTTGTTCGGCGAAGGGCGGGGCACAGTACCCCTGCGGCTGCTCAGCGGGATTATGAATAACGCCATCTTGCTCATTATTCTGGGCATCACGTTTTTGGTTAATGCAATTATGTTCCGCATCCAGCCCTGGGAACGGATGAAGGATTTCCTGTGCGTTCAGCCAGCCCTGATCTTCTTTCTCCTGTTCGTCTATTACCCAGTGGTAGACCTTGTGCGCATCAGCTTCACCGACATGCGAATGCTGGTTCCAGACCCCCAGGAGTTCATCGGGCTGAAGAACTATGAATGGCTCTTTTTCAAAACAGGTTGGACCAGGTTCAGTGAGTCCCTGTTGATTACGGTTCGCTACACTTTCTGGGAGCTGTTCATCACCCTGGTGGGCGGGCTGCTCCTGGCCCTGCTGTTTAACCGCATGACCAGGACCTTTGCCGCCATGCGGGCCATTGTGTTTATGCCCAGGTACATTGCGGTAGCCACCAGCGCCGTGGTCTTTATCTGGATTCTCCACGGCAATTACGGCATACTCAACTACGTGCTCTCCCTCTTCGGTATCAAGGGTCCCAACTGGCTGGTGCAGGCCAACACCGCCCTGGCGGGCATCTTGATCCTCACGGGCTGGCGGGTGATCGGGTATGCCATGATGATCTACCTCTCGGCCATGCAGAGCATCCCCCAGGATTACTATGAAGCCGCGGCCATCGACGGTGCCGATGCCATCCAGCGCTTCCGCCACATCACCCTGCCGATGCTCTCGCCCACCATTTTGTTCCTGTTCGTCACCACGTTCATCGCCAGCATGAAGGTGTTCCAATCTGTTGACGTGATGACCGGCGGCGGTCCGGGGACGGCCACCAATGTGGTTGTACAGTGGATTTACAACCTGTCCTTCCGTGACTTTAGAGCCGCACGTTCGGCAGCTGTTTCCGTCATCTTCTTCCTCATCCTGCTGGTGGCCACCGCGGCAACTATGCGCTGGTCCAACCGGGCAGTGAGCTACGATTCATAGAGGGGAGGCACTGCTGTGCAAGACACACTATTACTGAGAATGCGCCAAACCGGCATGTTCGATCTGCTCACGCTGCTTCTGGCCATCGCCCTGGCCTTCACGGCTCTGGGCGTCATCGGCGTGATCCAGTACAACGTGCAGATGAACAACATGCCCGAAGGCTTAACGGATTATGAAATCAGGGAGAGCCTGGGTTATTTCGCCAGATCACGCGGCAGCTTCCTCACCTACGGTCTGAGCCTGCTCATCGCCGCGGCAGCGGGCTTTGTTATCTTAGCCATCACCAGCTACCTGCGGGACAAAGTCTCTTATGGGACCAAGAACAAGATCCGCAAAATCGGCGTGGTCTTCCAGTATCTAGCTGCGGCCGTGATCACCTTAATCATCCTGTTTCCCATTTACTGGATGGTCATCTCCGCGCTGAAAACCAGCCAAGAACTGCTGCTGCCTGTGCCCACCTTGTGGCCCCGGGAATTCCAGTGGCAGAACTTCCCGGAAGTGCTCAAACGCGCACCCTTTGGCCGCTTTTTCATCAACACCATCATCAGCACGTTCTTCATCATGCTGGGCCAGTTCGTCTTCGGCATCCTGGCCGCCTACGGTTTTGCTAAGGGAAGGTTCAAGGGGCGCGATCTCATGTTCGTTTTGGTCCTGGGCGCCTTGATGGTTCCCATCCAGGTGACCTTTGTGCCCATCTACGTAATGATGTCCCGTCTGGGTTGGATCAACAGCTATCAAGGCCTCGTTGTGCCCAATCTGGTCAGCGCCTACTTTATCTTCATGATGCGCCAGTCGTTTAAGTCGGTGGATGACAGCTACCTGGATGCAGGGCGCATCGACGGCTTGGGCAGGATCGGTTTGATTATCCATGTGCTCATCCCCATGACCGCGCCTACCCTGGTGACCGTCTCCATTATCAACTTCATCAGCGGTTGGAACAGCTACTTCTGGCCCCGGATGGTCTCCACCCGTGATGAGTGGCGCACCATCGCAGTGGGTGTGGTCCGCCTGCGCCAGACCTTTGCCGGCATGGAAGTGGCCAACTACAACGAAATCATGGCCGGTGCCGTCATGGCCATTATTCCCATCGTGCTGCTGTTCTTGGTGCTGCAGAAGTACATCCTCACGGGCATGAGCCGAGCAGCCATGAAGTAGTTCCAGAGTAAGTCGGCAGCGCCCACAAGCCCCAGGGAGGTCTAAACCATGAAAAAACACATAGCCTTTCTTGTTTTAGCCTTAGTGCTGACCCTGTCCTGTACCGTGCTGGCCGAGGCGCGGGCGGATAGGTACGATCTGATCTTCGATGCATCGCAGGATGCGGGCAGGCTCACGGCACGCTTTCTGCAGCTGATTACCCGCAGCGATGACAAAAGCGGCGACTGCACCATCCTCACCTCGCCAGATGGCCAGGTGATGGTGATCGATGCCGGTAACCCCAGCACCTTCCCGGACGTGGATAGGGCCCTGAAGGCTTTGGGGATCACCCGCATCGACTACCTGGTGGCTTCCCATCCCCATGTGGACCACATCGGCAGTTTCGCTCAGCTGCTCTCCAACTACGAAATCGGGGCGGTGTACACCTCTGAACTGGAGTACCCCACTTCCCACTACAAAAACTACATGGAAGCCATTGAGCGGACCAACACGCCCCATATCATCTTAGCGGAGGGCGACAGCTTCCAGTTCGGGGAGCATGTGCTGGTGGAAGTACTGCATCCACCGAAGGGCATAGAGTATTACGAAGGCTACCCCGACGGCAGCACCCAGTTCATCAACAACCGCTCGCTGGTGCTGAAGCTCACCTACCAAGACTCCACCTTCCTGTTCCCCGGGGACATCTACACCGCTGCGGAGCGGGAGATCGTGGGCCGCTACGGCGACTACCTGCAGGCTGATGTGCTGAAAGCCCCCCACCACGGCGATTCCACTTCCTCGAGCAAGCCTTTCCGGGAGGCGGTGAACCCCCAAGTGGTGGTGATGATGCACGATGCCATCGCTGACCTGCGCATCTACCGCAACTACCGGCGCCTAGGCGCGCAGACCTTCATCACCAGTGTAGATGGCGCAGTGCTGGTGTCCACCGCAGGGGATGGTGAATACAAAGTGATCACGCAGTTCGACCGCCTCACTGACTTCCTGGATTAAGCAGATTTGGGCAAATCGTTCGCGCAAAAGACCGCCTAGAGCGGTCTTTTTCTGTGTTGGGCAGGAATTGGCGGAAAACCGTCCAATAACGGGTGTGAAACGAGGTGCTGCTGTGAAAAAAGTCGTGTTTACCATCCTCATCGTAAGCCTCGCCATCGGACTGCCTTTCATGGTGTTGGATTTTCTGTACAAGGGTGCCAAGGAGTTCAGGGTCCCTGAGGAGCTGGAGAAGCTGGTTGTGGATCTGGGCACTGGGGAGCGGGACGGCGAACTGCTTTTGGAGCGCTACTTGCCGGTTCCTTCCACGGTGGAGCTTTTCTTCCAGTCCAACACCGAGGGCCCAAAACACCTGAGACTCAAGAGTGAAGGGGAAATGCTGGGCCGGACAACCCCTGAGGTCGGGTTTGTGGTGGGGCGCTACACCGGGACCCAATCCGCCTCTGCCAGCCTGGTGCTGGCCCCGGGCCGGTATGCCCTGTACCTCACCAGCGGCAAGGAAGAGGGACAGCTCATCGTAGGTTACAGGGAAATCCCCATTGACCAAGCAGAGTTTGCCCGGCTCTCTAAGATCCATGGGGGCGATCTGAACAACCCGCCTTCTGGCTACAAGGAAGTCTATTCTGCCCATCTAGCTGGGCTGGATGCGCACGATGAGGCGATCTACACCATCTCCACGGAAAAGGCTCTAGATCTGGGACTCTCCATCTACACCTCGGCGCAGCAGGGAACTGTGAGCGTCGACTTCGTGGGAAGCACCTTTCGCTTCCGGGGTCTGGTCAGCACGGAACACAGGATGTGCGATCAGCTGGAGCTGACCCTACCCCGAGGCGAGTACCAGGTCAAACTGTCCTGCCAGGAAGCGGACGGACAGCTGTACGTGTTCCTCAAGGAGGGGCCCTAAATGAAAAAAAGCCAGGCGCCAAACACAGCGCAGGCCAACAAGCTTTTCTTCCTCACGGTTCTGCTCACCATCGCAGGTACTGCCATATTCGGAACCAGGCTGGGCATGGGCACAAACCTTTGGTTCAACGAGTTCCTCTACATCCTGCTCCCTCCCCTCCTCCTGGCCAGGCTGAGGGGATGGTCCCTGGAAGAGGTGTTCAAGTTCAGGGGCACCTCAGCGAAGAACTACTTCCTCAGTGTGCTGGCGGGAGTGAGCCTGTGGGCCTTCGCTTCTTACTTCGCCAACATGACCCGGCTCTTCCTGGACAGCACCTTCGGCCCGGTGAACCTAACTGAGGGCATCAACTCCTTGGAATCTTCCCTGTACCAGATCGTCCTCTTTCTAGTGGGTACGGTTGTGCTTGCCCCCATCTGCGAGGAGATCTTCTTCCGGGGGTTCGTCCAGGCTGCTTACGGAAGGTACAGTCCGAAATATGGTTATGTGATCACCGCTGTTCTCTTCGGTGCCTACCACATCCTCAACGGCTTAAGCGATGTTCTGCCGGCCATGATCCTGGGGGCAGCCATGGGATACTTGGTCTATGTAACCGGCTCCCTCGCGGCCAGCATGCTCTTTCACGCCACAGCGAACCTGTCTGCAGTGCTCTCCGGGCTGTTCAAGGGCAGCATAAGCCCTTACCCTGCAGGCTGGGTGCACCTGGGAGCAGCAGCCGCCTTGTTTCTGGCAGTGCTTACCCTCTCTCAAGTGGAAGGGGAGCCAGAACCGGAGCAGAAGGAGCCACTGGGAGGGGTGCTGTTCCTGGTGCTAACTGCCCTGCTCTTTACGGCCGCGGGCGTGGTCGAAATCCTGGCTAGGATGGGACGTCTATCCTTCTAACGCCCCATCCTGGGGGATACTGCATGTGTGACGCGGGGAAAACTACCGCAGCCTGCGCCGTTCTACCCAGCCTTTGGGGTGAAGCGGTAGATCACGAACTTCCCGTAGGGATCCTGAGCACCGGGGACGCGGATCTTGTTGATCTTCCGGAAGGAATGCTTCCTAACGGCCTGTTTGTACTCGGGTAGAGGGTAGTACAAGATCAAATCGATCTCCCGGGGGTGTTTCTCCAGGGAGGCTGCAATATTGCGCAGCACCTTTTCAAACACACGGCTGGAGAAGGGGTTGAAGAAATAAAAGCAGGAGTCCTGCGGCTTGACCACATAGTGCTCGGCTAAGCCGTATTTGAGGCGGATGGGGGCCTTGATGTGGCGTGCTTTTTCCCTGTACCTCCGCTTATTCTCCAATGCCTCCATGTAGGTTTTATCGTTGGCCTCAATGCCCACAACGGGCACCTGAAACCGCCGGTGGATGTAGAAGACCACCCGCCCCCTGCCGCAGCCAAAATCCACGACCCGGCCGGTTCTTCCCAGGCGGTAGGACTGAAACAGTGCCTCCATTCCCCGATAGGGAGTGGCTTCGTAGCGGTTGTACAGGCTGGTGTTGTCCCATTCCCTAAGGCCTGTGGTCTTAATCCCTAGGTCACGGTCATACTTTTTTGCACTCAATCCAATACCCTTTCTACAGATTTCATTCCTCCCTTTCCATATTCGCCATAAGACCCCCGATGCCCTTTTCCCAGGTAGAGGGGCTACTGCTCAACTTAAGCCTCTGTTGGTCAGCAGCTGCACAGCGACCTCAGCAGGGGCAATCATCTTATCGTGATCTCGACATTGCACCCCCAGTTCCGTCCGGGACCGCCACCTGTGATCTCCAACACTCTGCAAGTAACCTTTCTGCCCGCTTTCATGTACTTCACTATGTCTCTGGCAAGCTCACTGCGAAGATGGCCGAGCTGTTGGTTCCTTCTGCCATACACGGCCACCGCATCAGGGTAGTCCCTGATCGGCTGATGCCTCAGGATCAAAACGTCGCCGGGCTTGTGGCGAGATACTATCTTCTGTCTGTCCGTTCCGTCTTCATTCTTGAACGTGACCCCCACCACTTTGGTTCGGATAGTCTTGGGCTTTTTGGGCTTCCTCTCCTTCTTGGCTGTTGCGTTTTTCCTAGAATCCACGCCACCGGCCTCACCCTTGCGTTTTCGCCGGAATATCCCCGGAAAGAGCAATTGCACCGCCCCTCTCGCTGAGAAGCTCACCTCTTGGGCTTAGCCCCTCTTTTCCATACTTTTCTCCATTTTTTGCTAAATGCCTGCCGCGCCGTATTGCGGAGTTCGGCTAGCAGGTCTCACCCGCGAGACGTTTGGACTAGAAAGGCAATCCCTAGGCATGCCGGGGTCTGATCATGGGCTATCATTCGGTCATGCCATCGACTGTCGACTTCAGCTCCTCCGGGCCCGTGATGCGAGTCACCTTAAATCCCCGCAGCACAAGGGAGCGATCTCCTGAGTTTGGTGTCAGGCGCTGATCCGCCTTTGTCCGAGAAAGAGCGTGAAACTTCGGTCTCATCGCCCTGATAGAGGTTCCTATCGGATAGCGCCGTGGCTGGTATTGGCCTACTCCGCCAACTCTGGTATCCCGCTAGTATCGAGAACAATGGTCTTTAAGCCGCTAGACATGAAAACCAGCGTTCCCTGTTCTATCCCCGTACCAACCAACACTTGGAAAGCAATGCTCCCTGTTTGTACCTGTTGAGCTTTATACGAAACGGGGAGCGGATCCGGTAGAAAGAGCGTGGGAATAAGGTCCATTATATACCTACAGTCATCACCGGACAGAAACTCGAACCAGTCACCCCTGTTACCGCTGACAAACGGATCCGTTAACATGAGCTGTTGAGGCTCTTTGGTTAGGTTGGTTACAGTCAAATTGATGACTAGGAACTCATACCCCGGATCGGGTTCATATATTGTGTAGTAACGTTCTATGCTGTGTGTGGTGTAGTATCCATTAACCTTCATGGCCCACGTCCCAGGTAGGGGCTTTGGTCCTACCCCTCCGCCTCCTCCCGAGCACCCAGCCAAAAGCACAACGACGGCGATCAACGAAACTAGCCTTCGCATTTCATGTCCCCCCTCATCTCCAACTATTTCCATACCGTTCGTTCGTTTCCTGCGACCGTCGCATTTAGCCGTCTGCGGGACTATCCTGCGCACCAGGGTTGCAGGCGAGCAGGTTAGCGTATGAGCACCGACACGCACACGCCGGGGTTTTCAGACTCACTTCTTGGTGTCAGCTACCGCTTGTTTCTTGAGAGGTTTTCAGCAGTCATCCCGAAATCGGGTAGGAGGCTGCCCATTAATTGAGCAGCCGACCTCCCACACCACCGGACATACCGTTCGGTATCCGGCGGTTCCAAAGTTGACACTCTAAGCCTTAACCCGCGAGTAGTAGTCAGAAA
>Ga0116166_1004420_pt1 | contig 10333 bp, 10 predicted proteins | sample AD_JPNMR2_MetaG_FD_89884 | JGI IMG/M metagenome (GOLD analysis project Ga0116166, IMG submission 89884) | Active sludge microbial communities of municipal wastewater-treating anaerobic digesters from Japan - AD_JPNMR2_MetaG | ecosystem: Engineered > Bioreactor > Anaerobic > Digestate | place...
AATGATGGGATTCTTCACTGCGTTCAGAATTCTCACGTGTTATCCACACCACGATAAACGAATACTAATTGCAATTTCATAGGTTTTCGCCTACAATAGTTTTATGGCATGAGTTCGATTGTCATTGTCACATAGAGGTCGATTCAGAATTTGAGAGTACTCCTATTGCAGAACCACGATTTGTCTTTGAAGGACGCATAGCAATGTAGCTAATTAATAGGAGTAGCGCCATAAAATCTAATAAGCATAAAGGAGAAAATCATGCAAACAGTTTATGAGCGTTGTTGTGGTATAGATGTTCATAAAAAACTTATCGTAGCTTGCTTTAGAAACGGGAAAAAAGCCGAGCTTCGTAAGTTTGATACATTAACTTGTAATATCAAAGAACTTGCCAATTGGCTCCTTGATAATGATTGTGAGATGGTTGCCATGGAAAGCACAGGTGCTTACTGGAAACCCATCTACAACATTTTAGAACTTTTTGGTTTAGATGTTATGGTAGTAAACGCACATCACATGAGGAATGTTCCGGGTCGAAAGACCGATGCTAAAGATGCCGAATGGATTGCTGATTTGCTGCAACATGGTTTGTTAAAAGCAAGCTACATTCCATCCAAGGAACAAAGAGAAATCCGTGATGTTGTGCGTTACCGTAAAAGCCTTATCGAAGAACGTTCCAGAGAGATTAACCGTTTGGAAAAAATGCTGGAAGGCGCTAACATTAAATTAAGTTCGTATGTTTCCGACTTAACCGGTATTAGCAGCCGTAAATTGCTTAATCAAGCCATAGAGGATGAGGTAACTCCTGATAATATCGGAGATTTGGTTCATCACTCTATGCAAGGTAAGATACCTGTTCTTCTTAAAGCAATGGACGGAGTATTAACACCTATCCAAAAGAAGCTGGTTAAAGCGATTTTAGACCATATTGATGATATGACCAGACGCATCAATGATCTTGATGACATCATCAACAATGAGATGAAGCATTATGAAGATGCCATCAATAAAATTGAAGAAATGCCCGGTATCGGAAAGCGCAGCGCTGAAGTTATCATAGCTGAAATAGGTGTCGATATGAGCAGATTCCCTACTGCAGCTCATCTTGCATCATGGTCCGGCTTGTGTCCCGGCAACAATGAAAGTGCCGGCAAACGCAAAAGCGGTAAAACCAACAAAGGCAGTAAACACTTAAAAAGTATTTTAATTCAGTGCGCCAAAGCTGCCAAAGCCAAAAAAGAAAGTTTTTTCTACGCTCAATACCAGCGTTTGGTAACCAAACGCGGAGCTAACAGAGCTACCGTTGCAGTTGCGCATTCCATGTTAATCGCTATTTACCACATGTTAAAGGACAATGTTCCTTTTAAAGATTTAGGCAGTAATTACTATACTAAATTTAATACTGATAAGAAAGCTAATTACTACCTTAAAAAGCTACAAGAATTAGGAGTGTCAGTTCCCGTTTCATTGGCTACTGCCTAAGTTATACTGATAATTTACAACATTGTCAGGGTGTTTAAAACAACCCTTAGTTTAATGTACCCTTCGTTAGGGTAGTATTCATAACAATGACACTATGTGAGCTCATGGGATCCTTCGGGCTGAAGCCCTCAGGATGACTCTATGGTGTATTCATAGCAATGACATACAAAGACCCTAGTTTTTGTTTATATTAATTCTATCATAAATATTATGATTTATCAAATTTTGTTATTAGCCTGCTTTCTTCTTTCAAGTTCGGTCAGGTATTTTTTTCTGAGCCTTATGGCATCCGGTGTTACCTCAACCAGTTCATCATCATTTATGAATTCCAGGGCAGCCTCCAAAGTCATGACTTTGGGCGGGGACAGCTGGATGGCATCATCGGAGGCAGAAGACCTTATATTTGATTGCTTTTTGGTTTTGCAGGGATTTACGGTAATATCATCTCCCCGGGAATTCATTCCTATTATCATTCCTTCGTATACCTTGTCTCCGGGAGAAACAAAGAGTATGCCCCTACTTTCCAAATTGCTCAAAGCATATGCCACTGCCTCCCCTTCCTCGCTGGATATCAAAACCCCGTTGGTCCTTTGGGGTATTTCCCCCTTGTATTTTTCATAATGGTCAAATATTCTCACCAAGGTTCCTTCACCGTGGGAATCATTCATCAATTCCGAGCGGTAACCCAAAAGGCCCCTGGTCGGAACCATGTACTCGATTCTTACAAAATTGCCCACCGGCACCATGGAAACCATTATGCCCTTTCTTAAATTAAGCTTTGATATTACTGAGCCTGAATAAATTTCAGGAACATTTACAACAACCCTTTCAACAGGCTCCATTATAACTCCGTCTATTTTCTTAAGGATAACCTCCGGTCTTGATACGGAAACCTCATACCCTTCCCTTCTCATATTCTCAAGGAGTATTGACAAGTGAAGCTCACCTCTGCCTGATACCTTGTATCCGTCAATTGCCCCTTCCAGGGGCTCAACCCTCAGCCCTACGTTAACTTCCAGCTCTCTTTCAAGCCTTGACTTTAAATGCCTGGTTGTAACATATTTTCCTGACATACCGGCAAAAGGCGAAGTATTTATCAAAAAGTTCATGGACATGGTAGGTTCTTCGATTTTTATTCTTTCCATGGGTTTGACATCGTCTTCGTTACAAATGGTATCCCCTATGGATATGTTTGAAATACCTGACACTACAACTATATCCCCGCTGCAGGCTTCCTTTACCTGGGTCCTTTTTAAGCCTTCATAAACAAAAATGTTGGATATTCTTTGTTTTTCAACACTGCCGTCATGCTTGGCAACGGAAACCGTCTGACCTTCCCTGATTGTTCCTGCAGTCACCCTTCCTATTCCCAACCTGCCTATATAATCATCATAGGCAAGAGTTGACACCTGCATCTGCAGGCTTTCATGGTCCCTGTCGGGATAGGGCTCTACATGATTGATGATTGTTTCAAAAAGTGGGGCTATGCTGTCGCTTTCTTCATCCAGTTCATACTGGACTATGCCTTTTTTTGCTATGCCGTACAGGATGGGAAAGTCCAGCTGGTCATCATTGGCATTCAATTCCACAAACAAGTCAAAGACCATTTCGACAACTTCTTCTGCCCTGTGGTTCTTCTTATCTATTTTATTTATGAGCAGGATGGGCCTTAATCCTATCTCCAGGGATTTTTGCAGGACGAACCGGGTTTGGGGCATGGGACCTTCAATGGAATCCACCAAAAGAATAACCGTATCCACCGTCTTCATGATTCTTTCAACTTCCGATGAAAAGTCGGCATGGCCCGGTGTGTCTACTATATTAATTTTTATATCCTTATACATGACAGAGCAGTTTTTGGAATATATGGTTATTCCTCTTTCCCTCTCCAGGTCATTGGAGTCCATAACCTGGTCAACTACTTCCTGATTTTCTCTGAAAACGCCGCTCTGCTTTAAAAATGCATCCACTAAGGTGGATTTTCCTGCATCAACGTGGGCAATTACCGCTATGTTTATTATTTTTTTCTTCATGATTTTTTGCACCTCTTTTTTCCACAGCATAGTGTATGCTTTTTATCGTCATAATGCAAGATTTTTTTCAACCATCGCCAAAAATTATCATAAAAAAAGGGAACTCCTCGTCCCCTTCACTTATCCCTTATATACAACTTTACCGTCAATGATGGTCATAACCGTTTTAGCATCTATATCCAGGAGAGGATTTCCTTTAAAGATTGCTATATCCGCATCTTTTCCCACCTTCAGGCTTCCTACCCTGTCATTGATTCCTGTTATTTCTGCCGGATATATAGTTATAGCCTTCCAGGCCTCTTCTTCTGAAAGTCCTGCCTTAACCGCCATGCCGGCACACATTGTTAAGTGCTGGATGGGTATCACGTTTGAATCCGTTATGATGGCAATCTTGATTCCGGCGTCTGAGAGTATTTTTGGTGTTTCAAAGCTTTTATTCCTCATTTCCACCTTAACCCTTGCGCCGAAAGTAGGGCCAATGAGGCATGGTTTGCCGGCTTCTTTCAGCTCTTCTACTATCAGGTGTCCTTCCGTACAGTGGTCCAGGGTTATATCCAAATCAAACTCCCTGGCAATTCTAAGAGCCGTGAAAACATCATCCGCCCTGTGGACATGGGCCTTTATGGGTATTTCCTTCCTCAGCACCGGCAGGAGGGCATGGAGTTTCATATCAAAATCAGGTTTTCGGTCAGGGTCTTCCTTGGAAGCATCCAAATCTTCCATGTAATTTTTTGCCTCAAAAAGGGTTTCTCTCAACAAGGCGGCTACAGCCATCCTGGTAATGGGAGATTTGTGCTGGTCTTCATATACCCTCTTGGGATTTTCGCCAAATGCAACCTTCATGGCAACAGGGTCCTTGATGATCATATCGTCAATTCTCCTGCCGTAAGTTTTAATTGCCGCAAAGGTCCCGCCGATAACGTTGGCACTTCCGGGTCCCGTGACAGCCGTGGTCACTCCTCCTTCAAGAGCATCCTGAAACCCCTGGTCCATGGGATTAATTCCGTCAATTGCCCTTAAGTGGGGAGTAATTGGGTCCACCGATTCATTTCCGTCATCCCCTTCAAAACCGATTCCTTCTTCAAACATGCCTATATGGCAGTGGGCTTCCACTAAGCCCGGTGTTACCAGGAGACCCTCGGCATCAATTACATCCGCATCCTGAGGGATATCCAGGTCCCTGCCTATAGCTATAATTTTTTTGTTATCTATGATAATTTGACCTTTTTCAATATCTTCCCCGTCCATGGTTTTAATGTAACCATTTTTTATTACAAGCATTCTTCCTCCAAATTACAAATATTTATTTTTGTATAAATCCAACTTTCTTCTGTACCTTTCTCAAGGTTTTTATTGCTGTTTTCTCGGCCTTTTGAGCTCCCATCCTGAACACACTTTCAAGATAATCCTTGTTACTCAGCAAATAATCTATTTTTTCCTGTATGGGCTTAAGCTCTTCAATAACCACCTCGGCAACATCCTCTTTTAGCCGGGCATAGCCCTTGCCTTCATAATTTGAAACTATGGTATCGGGCTTCATGTTTGTGATTTTTGAGTAAATATTTATAAGATTTTTTATGCCGGGCTGGTCGTCGGAATAATTTACGACTCCAACAGAATCGGTAACTGACCGTTTAAACTTTTTCATTATGACATCCGGTTTATCGGTCAATAGGATATATGAATTTTCGTTTGAATCCGATTTGGACATTTTGCTTTCAGGATCCTGCAGGCTCATGATTTTCGCCACATCAGTTGAAATATATGGTTCAGGTATATTAAAGGTCTCACCGAAGCGATTATTAAACCTTTGTGCAATATCCCTTGTTATTTCCAGGTGCTGTCTTTGGTCTTCCCCTACAGGTACCAAATCAGCCTGATATAAGAGTATGTCTGCCGCCATTAAAACCGGGTAGGTAAAAAGTCCCGCAGTTATGGTATTGGAATCCTGCTTCTTAGACTTGTCCTTGAACTGGGTCATCCTTCCAAGCTCCCCATAGTAAGTAAAACAGTTCAATATCCATGAAAGTTCCGCATGGGCTGATACATGAGACTGTATAAAAAGTGTTACCCGGTCCGGGTCTAGGCCTGCGGCTATGTAATTGGCAAGAACTTCATAGGTGTTCTTTCTTAAATCCTTGGGCTCTTTTGGAACAGTTATGGCATGCATATCGACAACGCAATAAAAGCAGTCGTAGTCATCCTGAAGAGCTACCCAATTTTTCAGGGCTCCCAGGTAATTTCCCAAAGTCAATGAACCGGATGGCTGCATACCGCTGAATATTATCTTTTTACCTTCCATTTTTTCCTCCATCTATTATAAAAAACGAGTCTCTCCAATTGAAACCCGTTAAGCTCAATTTTTTTGATTATACTACCATAAAAATATTTTGTCAATCAGGGACTGACCTGCCTGAAATGACAGGATTACAGCCTTATTATATAAGTAAATATCAAAAATAACACCTGGGATATTTCTATTATGAACCCTTCAATTGATGTAGGAACCTTTTTCACCCTTTTATCCAAAAGGCTTACGCCGTGTGCAAGGGTCATAAAGGTGAGGGATAAGGAAATTATGAGCCTGTAGTTTACCAGGGCCGCAAATAAAAACGGTATCGCAAAGGCGGCAACTATATGATATTTTCCGCAATATTTAAGTATCAAAGTATTTTCTTTATCCCTTGTTATAACCTTGCTGAGTATTATTAAACTTGAAAAACCTGCAGCCGGCATAATCATCAAGGAGGTCGCCGGCACAAGGCGAAAGAGAGAAAAATACATCAATAAGACCATTACCGTTCCAAGGATTCCGGATAAATTTTCCGTTTGGTTGGAAGGTTTTATATAAAAATTTAAAGTCCTGTATACATCCTTTATATTGGCTGTTTTTGTTACTATACAGTAATATAAAAGAAGGACAGAACTTATAAAAAAACCGTCATACATATAACGGAAGGAACCAATAATAAAGGCAACAAAACCAAGAACAATCCCTATTAAAGGAAGAAGCAGTATGCCGTTTTTGTAATCCTCCTCACTTGCTTCTTCATAGACAATGAGATTTATGCAGGTATATTTTTTTAACAGCTCCACAAGGCCCAGGACAATACTTCTCAAGTCAAACATAATAAACACCTCTAACGGTTACCATATATATAATGGTACAGGCTTTTATACAACCTGTACAAAATCACATAGGCTTCCTGGTAGGTACAGTAATCGTATGGTTTAAAGTTTCTGCCGTCTCCTTTAAGCAAGCCCTTGCTTGCAGCTATGTATATATATGGTTTATCATTTTCTGAAACATCGACTATATCGTCATAAGCCAAAATCTTGTAATCTGATATATCCATCCCTAATTCATTGCCTATATATACCAGGGTTTTGGCAATTTCAAGCCTGGTCATATAATCCTGGGACTCATTAATGGAATCGGTATTTAAAATTCCAATTTGCATGGCTTGATACAAGGTATCCGAGCTCTTGGTCAAATAATCATAATAATTGGTATAGGTTATTCCGTCACTTACGTATATTTCACCCTTAAGGGGGTCCAAAGCCACGTATTCTTCGCAAGCTCCCAAATCATAGTATTTACCTATCATATTTAAAATTAATTCATAAAAATCTTCCCTCTTGATATAAGCTTCATATAAGCCGTCAAATTCGTCCGGTATAAGGAGGTTGGCTTTCATTTGAGCTATAATATCCCTTGCCCAGGCCTGGGGAGCCTGGGGGATTGCATCCAGCCATAATTTTGTGTTCTCGGTGATTGAATCAAAAATCACATCAAATTCCTTGGCAAGCAGCTTAATTTTTTCATGAATAGCCGCACCGGTGTCCTTATCCAGGGAACGGACAAAGGAAGGATTCACTTCTGCGTACCATATTAAATCTGCAATTTCCTCCTGGAAATTAGTTGCGGAATGCTTGTTTATATATACCTTTTCGTAATCATCATCCCAGGATCCGTATTCATAACCTGCATTTAACCTGTTAAATTCTCCTCTTAATTTTGATGAGTCATGATTATCAAGAATATAATTGCAAACGAACTGACTCAATACATGCATTACGGCTTGTTCTGACGCATAGCAGGGTCCGGAATACAGGCTGCTTTCCAAAGTCTTTATGTATATATTAACCGAGTTTTCATCTTCCGGGGATTGTGAGAACAAGTCTCTTATGATTTCAGTCTTATCAAAAATTACATTTACGGCAATTCCCTTTTGCAGATAAAAATCGGTAATTTCTTTAATCATACCGGCAGGAAACCTCTTGATGCATTTTTCCAAGGTTGTAAGACATTCGCTGAAATCCCCGCAATCTGATTCTTCAGGCAAGATGATGCTTATTCCGTAGTCTTTTTCCAGGTCACTCTTAACATCTCTTGTATTACTTTCATTGCTTATGGCAAAAACTTGAGTCCCCATCATTGCAATACAAATTATTAAACCCAGGATCCTTGTCAATTTACCCATCATATCTACCTCACCGATTAAACACAAAATTAAATCCTACTAAAAAAGTATTAAAATTATAACACAGGGAAAAAAAAAAGCAATATAAAACTGCAAACGTTTACGCATAAAAAGCTTGTAAGCCGGTAAATTGTTGATATAATGAGAAATATATGATATATGCGAGGGGACCCAGATGAAGATAACAATAATATCCGTGGGTAAAATAAAAGAAAAGTTTTATGCGGAAGCAGTGAAAGAGTATGCTAAGCGGCTCTCCAGGTATTGCAAACTCACAGAAGAAGTTGTACCGGATGAAAGAGCCGATGAGTGCTTTTCTCCTGCGGAAATAGACCGGGTAAAAATTAAGGAAGGGCAAAAAATACTTAACAAGATTCCCAAGAATTCTTATGTAATTGTTTTGGACATAAAGGGTCTTGAGCTCAGCTCCGAAGCCTTTGCCGATAAAATAAAGGTCCTGGCTGATCAGGGCATTTCCGATATAAGCTTCATCATAGGCGGGAGCAACGGACTTTCTATGGAAGTAATAAACAGGGCCGACTTTAAGCTTTCATTTTCCAAAATGACCTTCCCCCATCAATTATTCAAAGTCATCCTCCTGGAACAAATCTACAGGGCCTTTAAAATAAATTCGGGGGAAACTTACCATAAATAATACTTTTTTAACAAAACCTCATTCCAATTTTCCTATGCGGTTAAGGGGGAAAAACCTGAAGGCTGCTTTTCCGATAATCTTTTCCTCCGGTATATAGGGATTGGTCCAGTATCTTGCATCCACGGATATAGGCCTGTTATCCCCAAGGAAAAAGTATGTGCCTTCAGGAACCGTAAATGTTCTTGCCTCTCCTCTTGCTTGTCTGGCATAGGGTTCATAAAGTTTTTCACCGTTAATAAACACCTGGCCTTCTTCATTTATTTCAACGGTTTCACCCGGAAGTCCGATAAGCCTTTTCACCAGCTTCTCATTTAGTTCATCCGACTGAAATACAAGGATGTCGCCTCTTTTTGCATCCTTTATGTCAAAGAGCTTGTTGACATATAACCTGTCTCCAGGCATGATTGTCGTTTCCATGGACCCTGTCGGAACAGTCACCAAAATAAAAACAAACTTGTTTAAAAACAACACAATAACAACAGCAATTATAGCAGGTATTACCCACTCATTTATAAATGTTTTCATGTTCACGTCCTTTATCTCATTAATACTGATTCTTTCAAATCACCTAACATCCATTATAACAATGTTTGATTCATGAATCAACGAAAATTAACATCTTAATAAGATTGTAAGAAAGTAAAAATGGGTATATAATAGTCCAAGGAGGTGCTTATGAACAATAATATTCTATTAGCATTAGGATTAACCCTGTTAGCAGGGCTAAGCACGGGCATCGGCAGTGCAATCGCCTTTTTTGCAAAAAAACAAATACTAAATTTTTAGCCTTCAGCCTGGGCTTTTCGGCAGGCGTAATGATTTATGTCTCCATGATCGAGATTTTCGCCCAGGCTCAGAAATCTTTGATAGCAGAACTTGGCTTAAAAGCAGGTTCATGGGTAACAGTTGCATCATTTTTCGGCGGAATGTTTCTTATAGCTCTTATTGACAAGGTTATACCCAATGAAGAAAATCCCCACCACCTGCACAAGGTCGAAGATTTAAAGGAAGAAAAGGTTCAAATAGAGGACAACCTCATGAGAACCGGAATATTCACGGCATTGGCAGTAGGTATACATAATTTCCCCGAAGGTCTTGCAACATTCATTTCCGCCCTTCAACAACCTACTATAGCCATACCCATAACCGTTGCTATAGCCATTCACAACATCCCCGAGGGAATATCCATATCTGCCCCAGTTTATTATGCCACGGGAGACAGGAAAAAAGCATTCTACTACTCTTTTCTTTCAGGACTTGCAGAACCGATCGGAGCTCTTATTGGTTATCTGCTCTTAATGCCTTTCCTGAACGAGACCGTATTTGGCATAGTCTTTGGAATAGTTGCCGGCATAATGGTTTATATATCTTTGGATGAACTGCTTCCTTCGGCCCATAAGTACGGTGACCACCACCTTTCAATAGCCGGCCTGATGTCCGGTATGGGTATTATGGCTGTAAGCTTGTTATTGTTCATATAGGTATGTCATCATGAATGACAGATAAATGCCCTTCGGAATAGCGAAGGGCTGTTTTTATAGGGGGCTGATAACCTGGGTGACCGTGCCAAACTCGTAACCTTGGTCTCTCAATTGGTCTATCATTGACTGAAGGCCTTGAAGCGTATCAGGTGCCGATTGATGCATCAGGATAATTGCTCCCGGCTCTGCATTATCTAC
>Ga0116166_1004425_pt1 | contig 10320 bp, 5 predicted proteins | sample AD_JPNMR2_MetaG_FD_89884 | JGI IMG/M metagenome (GOLD analysis project Ga0116166, IMG submission 89884) | Active sludge microbial communities of municipal wastewater-treating anaerobic digesters from Japan - AD_JPNMR2_MetaG | ecosystem: Engineered > Bioreactor > Anaerobic > Digestate | place...
CGAATACTTTGCTTTTATCCATGATGTTAACGGTAAATGTTGTAGGTCCATTTCTAATAATAGTTAGGCCTGGGAACTCGAGCATTTCTAACTTGTCCATACTACCAATAGATGGGTTAGGGAATTTTATAAAGCTGCAATCCCGATAGCGCTTTAATTCTCGCCATAGTTTAATCTCAAGAGCGTTTAGATGCAGCTCTGGATATACCCTGGCCTGCTGAAAAATTGACCAACTGGTACGTTGCGGTTCTGCTGGTCCATATCCACCTGTGGCTATTTTAGGGGTCTTTCTCTGCCAGCTTTCCACATAGAAAACAACCGCTAGCTCTTCTCCCCGTCGCGGTGAACCTGCTTCTTTGATCTGCGATCTTTTCATAATTTCAAAGTCACGGATTTTCCCGTAGTAAAGAATCCCTTGTTCCGCCTCATCTTTGAATTTCTCTTTTGACTGGTAGATGGCAACGTATTCGAGGGCCCCTAAGAAGGATTTTACTTTGTCCAGGTAAGTATAATACATGTTCTTTTGTAAGCATAGGGGCAGTTGCTCTTTTCTCCCCAAGGGCCCAATTAAGACGTTTCTGATATTCTTCTCTTCATCCAAATAATTCGCAAAGCCTTCCTGAGTGATAGTTCTTTCAAATGGTATTTGCGGTGACTCAAGAATCAGGTCACTTATGAGTTCTTCAACCAAAGTAACCTGGCTTGGCAGAAAAGGAAGCGCACCAATGCCGACCTCTTCTATGCTTTTGTATAATTTGCTGGCAGGCTTACCCTTCTCTCGGCCGGCAAAAGCTGCTTCATTGTTATGCGGAAAAAGAATATAGGCACCAAAGATATTACGAGAAAGCTGGTTATTGGACTGCATCACAATGGCGTCTCGGTAGCGGTGCATGGCGTTAATTGTATCTTCGGGGGGGCCGGCTTGGCCATACTTTTGAATATAGGCATCATCGACACGTAGGCGGTATTTAGCGTCAAAAATATAATTGTAATTGACATGAGTACCCGTTTTTCTTAACTCTAAAATATTATCCGGTTGCTGGGCTACAGTTGGCAGGTTTGTATAAAAACGATTGTAGTAAATGTTAAACTGCTCGCCGTTTCTTTTGTCGATATAGGTTAATTTCGATTCTTTGCCCTTAGCCAAATTTACAGTAATGCCGTTTCGCTCGGTTTTCACTAAATTGTTACTCTGCAGATGATACTTTTGTCTTAAGAGCTTATTCAGCTTTAAAAAACACCAATACTCATATAGTTCGGCTAAATTCTTCAGTGATAAGTGAAATAGATCTGATTGGATGTGCAGGCCTTTGAGTAACATCAAATAGTATTTAAAAACATCTTTGTATCCCGGGGCCATCTGCATAACCAGTGACGAGTGATCCAAACGGGCTAAGTAGCCGACTTCTTTTAAAAAAGTACTGTTGGTCATTCGAGAAAGATGCTTGCGCATTTGATAAATTTTGTCAGTTACTTTATTGTCCAGATTATGCCTGTTTACTTCTGAGTATCTTTGGGCGAAATGTTTCAGTTTTAGGTCTAACTGAGACAACATCCACTTTAAAAACCGATTCTCAAAAGTATCGTAAGTAAGCTCTTTCTTGCTGTCTAACACCCTTCGGGGGATATAGGTTTTGTTCCCTATGGTTATCCCTGTGCCATGTTCGATCATCAAGTGGGAACGATTCACCAGCCAGCGAATACTTTTAGCGTCGGCTTTTTTCACCTTTTCTGGAGAGACAACCCGATTGATGGGGATGATTTTGTGGTGAGGCTGTTTAAGTATGATGTTGAGCGATTTGATTAATTCCTTAAATATCGCATTCAAAATATAGAAAAATTCCGCGCCGGTAGGTTTATCGTCACTAATAAGAGAAGCGGAAAAGCTTGTCTTCATCAAAAAATCAAAGGCCAGGTTATAGACCTCTTCATTGACTTCCTGTAGCAGCTGCCAAAAGTCTTTGACATAATCCAGCTTGCTTGGGAACACCTCAATTTCAAAAGAGAGCAAACAATGCTGGCCGGACAATACTTTAAATTGAGAAGGTCCGACTTCATTATAGAAATTAATTATTCCAGATAGAATACGCCCTTGCTTTCCGGTAGGGGTAATGGCATCACGGATCTCCTTATTAGCGTGATCAATAATAATTTCTTTTGCACAAGTGTCTCTTTTTTCTAAGATTAGTTCGTAGTTTGTCTGTTCGAAGAAGCAGGGGTATATTCCTCCTCCTTCGTATTCAACAAGCCCCTCTAGTGATAATGGGTTGTATATTTTGACCGAACAATCAGAGGGAGTTATTTGAAATTTTGATCGTATAGGATTTCCGTGCTCATTTCGATGTAAATGGAACGCTTCGACAATTTTATTTTGAGGAACCCCTTTGATTGTTATGTCAAAATCCTCTGTGGAGATTAGGAGCAGCTCTTGGTGTTTATGCCCAGAAAGAGGTAAAGCCGTCATTCTCAAACCTCCTGAGCATAAATTCAATTTTTTCTTTGCTCCTAGGATACTGATCACCGCAGAACTCTTTTAGCTTGTTTAATAGCTTTTCAATATTCAATGAACTACCCTGAATACGCGGTAACATCTTCTGCATAATCTGGAAGTCTTCAGCAACTTTTTCAGGAAGCAAGCGGAGCTCTTTATTGTAAAGAAGATAAAAGCAAAACTCGTCTCTGACCCGGTAACCTACATGAAAGCCTTCTTCTTTTAAAATGTTATTAATCTTTTCGAGCAGCGCCACCTTGCTATGTATATAGGGTTCGTTTCCAAAATAGCAATCCTGAAGTTTTATATATTCGCATTTCAAAAAATCGTTTTTCACCAGAATTGCTTCGATATGATTATGTTTGGCTTGTGGATATTGGTTTAAAGCGATCTCTGAAAATTCAATGGTATTAGCCCGGTCCAGGACTTTTCGGCTGAAAGAATGAGTTGTTTCATCCATATTTACTGTGCCGATTAGGTAAAAGTTTTCAGGGAAGTATAGCGGTTCTTCATACCCGTTTATAACAATGGGAAAGCTTTTCAACTCACCCCCTTCTAACTTACGCGACTCAATAACACTTAGAAAGTCACTGAAGTAATATTCCACACGAGCCAGATTCATCTCATCGAGACAGACGAAGTAAGGATTTTCAGGGTCTGACAGTGCTTTGCGGATCACTTTGGTGAGGTGACCTTCCACAAACTCCCCCTGTAAATTGCGGTATCCGAGTAAGTCCGTGCTATCGTTCCAATCCGGCCGGACAGCAATCAAATGAAATCGCCCATTTTCTGCATTGGCCCCAAGCGCTTCGGCAAACAACTCCCCCACTTTACTTTTCCCTGTACCCGAAATGCCAGAGAGAATGATAAAGGGTTTGGTCTTTAAGCTTAGGAATATGTTTTTTACAAATTCAGGGCTATAGACAAAGCCTTTATGGGCGATATAGTCTATAATGTGATTTACAATATCAACAGGTGCTGGTGTGTCTACGGGATCGCTTTCTTTAAGGGTAATAATTTCAAAACCTCGTTTTTCTAAATATGAATTGGACTGTTCACCCCCACTAAACAGGTCTTTTGAGAGCCCTGTGGCCATGCTGATAATCTGTTTGGGCGGGTAATAATTTTCCTCATACTTAATCGCATATTTTTGGCTAGCTCTTTTTTGCCAACCCTGCCATTCAGTCGTATTTCTTAATATCTCATCGAATTCTCGAATTGCTTCTAAAATCTTTTCACGTGGCACATCGGGGATAGACACGCGCCCCCCTCCTTTGCTGGGCTTTCGCTTTAACTCAAAATAGACACTACCGTCATCTTCTTCAATATGACGTTGATATGAGAACTCACCGGCATAATAAAATAGCGAATCTCTTTGTTCTCGAACAAACACATGGATGGGATATCCTTCTGCTTTTGAGTCAATGATGGATTTATTTGATCGCATCTCTAAATTAAAAGTTCTTTCTCCATTGCTTTTGCGCCCTTCTGCATAACACTTCAGTAAATCTTTCTCTTCATTAAGCCACGCATTTTGATAGAACTTACCACCGATAGTACAAAGAATAATGGCTGCTTTATATCCATCTTTATCAATGGGATGAATACCTTTTACCTGGTTTTGATGGGATAGGGAAGCAATATCTTTCGCGGACACAGCAAATTCCAGCGGTAGGCCATCCATTAAATCAAGTAGGGTAATCTGCGTAAAATTTAATTCACGATAGTACTCATAAAGATGCTTATAAGCTACCCTACGAAGTTGTTTTTCTGTTTCTTCATCACTTAACGCAGAAAAAGTCTCTTCATTAAACTTTAAGACTCCGCTTTCTTTTTCATAGACAATGAATTCACTTAGGTATTTAATCGGATTTTGGATCATTGAAGATTTAATCTGTGCATCTGTTAACGATCTAATATTTGCCATTTCTCGATCAGCTTTTTCCGGCAACTTGTCATGGTTCACCCGAGTAGTATAAAAATGTTTGAACTTCTGCACGACTTGATCAATATGGGGCGGGTCGTCACTAGAGTAACTATCTAACAAAGATAGCACGGTCACCATTTTATATGTGGATTGCCGGTTTTTAAAGGAGTTGTCAAATCGGTCAATAATGGACATCTTACCACCTGCCTTCAGTTATTTACATCAAGTTTAATGATATATACAATTTTAAAATGATTATATTATCCCGATTGACTAAGCTGCTAAATAGCTTGAATCGTATCCGGCAGGCAAATAATGTAAAGATAGCTTTACGCCCGGCTTAGGCCGATGTAAAGGGTTTCCCGCGATGCCTGAGATATGCCGTAGAGGTTGTTTTCCTGATCACTTTCCGGGCAGACTAACGTTTCTAACTCTATGAGGATGATAACGGGCCTCTCCATGCCCCGGAAGCGGCGAATGCTTGAGAAAAAAATTTGGGACGGATCGTTCTGGCAGCGATCTACCAGTGGATAGCGGCCGAACTTCTCCAGGCCGGCCAGGACACTTTTGTTTTTGCTGGTGCCGGTAAGGATGGCAATGTCCGACGGAGAAACCTGTTCCCTTGAAACCAGGCCATGCAAGAGGTTGTTCAGCTTCTTTTCCAGGGCGCGGTTTTCGTATGAGTCGATGGTAATATATTCCACTCCTCCTCCGGCAGGGCCGCGGCTGACGTATTGGCCACGGTTGTAAAAGCTAATTAAGAGGTTGTGGATTAAGCGGTTATTGCGCAAGTTTTCCACCAAGGTAAAGGGCTCCATCTTAAAGGGCAGGTTCTCTTCTTTTTCCCAGATGCTTTGGTTCTGATCGTAGAAGATATAAAAGATGCCTGCTGCGGGATCCTGCATGCACAGCTGGAGTATATCCCAGTATTCGGGCTTCATATCCTGCCCCTCATCGACGATGACGGCGTCGAATCGGGTGGGAATAACCTTTAGGGCATCAAGGAGGGCGTTGGGCAGGGTCTGGAAGAAATAGTCCCGGGGGAGTTGCGCCTGCCGCGGGCCGTCGGGGTCAACCAACTCTTTGAAGCCTGCCTGCAATCCCCAGCGATAGCAAAGCTGGTGGAAGTGGCAGACAGTGAGGTTGTCCAGCCCGCCGGCCTGGAAGGAGAGGGCGTCGGCCAGCAGTTTGTTGGGGCAGGTAAAAAGGGTCTCGTAGCCCTGCAGGGCCAGCTGGCGGGCCTTCTGGAAGGCGAGCATGGTTTTACCGGTACCGGCGCCGCCGGTGATCAAAGCTTTGGTGGTTTTAGAGAGGAATTGGAGCAGCCTGAACTGGTCTTCGGTGAGCTTTAAAATGTCTTGCTTGTAGCGGCGGATGTTCAAACCCATGGGAACCTTGCGCAGCTCCATGCTGGGCGCCAGGGCCCGGGTGATGTGCTCGATATCGGTCATATGTAGACAATCCGGTGTTTCCTTGCAGGACCGTCCGCTCCAGTTTTTGATCCACCGCTGCCGCCACTGGTCGCGCAACCGCTGAACCAACCGCTCCGGGTCGGTGAGGTCTTCGGCGAAGCCAAAAAGCTGCAGGGGCGCAGCGGGACCGAAGTCTCGCTGCGGGGAAGCGACTTGCGGCAGAACGGCACCGTAGCCGCTGTAGATATGGCGGTTACGGAAGCGCGGCATCTCCTTAAGCTTGTGGATTAGCGCGTACATGTTCCTGCGGGCTTGCCGGATGGGATCATCGATGCGGTGCCAGGCACCGCTTACGCTGATGCTGAACCAAGTACCATTTTCGAGCTTGATCCGGCCCCCTTTTACCTCGAGAACCAGCCAACCGAAGCCGGGATCCAGGACCACGAAGTCGATCTCGCCCAGAGGATAGTCCGAGGGCAAAGGCTCGTCAATGAAATCCGGATAAGCGCAATCATAAGCGGCACCGCGATTGCGGCAGAGCCACTCTACGTTGTAGAAAACAGTGTAGTCATCAGGAAGTTTGGCCAGGGCATCGTAGACTAGAAGCTCGCCGGTTTTGCCCGGCTCAGCCTTGCAGCTTTCAGGGATGTATTCTGGAAAGATCTTTGCCATGTAAGCCGCAGCCTTTCCGGAACTGCATATAATATTCTTATATTTCTTGACAGTGCAGCAAAATTCCTTTTTCAATACCTGGAGGGGCTGTTAATCATAGAGATATTCAATGCGAATCAGATTTTCCGCGGCGCGGGCAATTTTCAGTCTTTTATATTAATTACGTTAAAAAGTGACATGATCCTGTATCATTAGCAACGACGTAGAGCAAATGAGAAACGCTCACGAGCCTGCAAGAAGAACCAAGAAAAGAGATTCTTCGCTGCGCTCAGAATGACACAGAAGGGGATTAGAATTATACATGGTTCCACTACACCAATGAAAGGCAGAGATCCTTCGGGCTTCGCCCTCAGGATGACAAGGAGAGGGGCGAGTATAAAGGCCGTCAAAAAAATTGGGCGTACTTTTCATGTAGAGCAAATAGTACGCCATGGTGTTTCGTCCGGAAGTGGATCCGGCTTTTACCTTCGCCTTTGAGAGAACCATCCAAGCCGGGTAAAGATATACTGCTAATGCCGGACACATAGGAGAAAATCACGCTATACGGGAAGTTGCCCGTAATATTATATTCTTAGCTGATGCTCAGGCTTTTAATCACCCCCCTCTCCCTAGCCCTCTCCCACGGGGGGAGAGGGAATTAGCCCGGGCAGGGAAACAAAGCTGCTTGACCCGGCAGGGCAAGGTATCCGCACCCCTTACCCCATGGGTGGGGGACGATAGAGGGAATTAGCCCGGGCAGGGAAGCAAAGCTTGCTTGACCCGGCAGGGCAAGGTATCCGCACCCCTTACCCCCTGGGTGGGGGAGGGTCGAAGATGGGAGGATAGCGATGAGGCTAAGCAGTAACAATTCTTAAATGAAGATGGCTACTGCTTGATTTCCCAGTAGCATCGCTTGGGCGAAACTATTTTTTCTTCTTTTTTCAGCTTCGCCATGACTTTGTCTACTTCTTTCCTGTCGATTCCTGTTGCCTCAGCAACTTGTCCCGCGCTAACCGGCTGATCTACCTTGCGAAAATAGTCAAGCACTGCTTCGTAAGGGTCCATTTTTTCTACCTCTCTTTCCCCGCTATGTATGCGAAAAGTTATAGCCAAAATGCACGTGCTACTAACGTCTAGCTTAATTTGATATCATAGAGTTCCTTTGCTAATTCTTTTGCTTTGGGAAAATGTCCTTCAAGATGTTTTTTTAATTCATTTAGTTTAGCGCTTAACCTTTCACCATCAAAACCTTCCTGATGAAGATAAACCATCGTGCTTAACACTTCTAGCACGCTGGCAGGTTGGTCAGCCAAAAACTTAACAAGCTCTTTTTCTGTTCCTGAGCCACACTTAGCTTCGCCGCTACCATTTTCTTCTTTCAACTGTATCTTAAAGGCCGGCCCGCTGGTTTCTTCAATTAATATACCCAGATCTTCAGCAATATGTAAATCTACACTAAGTGTAGGTGAATAAACTCCGTAGAAATGGAAAATAAAGTCCTGGCCGAAGTCAATTCCTTTGGCTTGAAGTAAATAAATTAGCTTATGCAGTTTTTTTCTTCCGACGATCTCACCACCAATTATATCAATACATTTCTCGATTCGTTCAATTCTTTCGATCTTATTCATCAAATTTCGTCCCTTCGGGTTCAATTATTTAATCTTTTTAAAACTTCCTCAGGCATGTGCCAATAGACAGTATTAAAATTTAAAGCATTTTTTCCCGCACTTAATAAACCTTCATAACCGGAAAGCTGTTCAGGCTTACCTTCACGGTTGAGAAACCATATTTCCTGGGGGCTTTTTTCTTTTTTTATTTGATAAAAGTAATCTTTATATGCAATATCTTTAGGCTCGTCTTCCACAAAAAAATAAGTAATGTCATCTTTAAGTATTTCCTTTAACTTATCTCTTTTGTCTGCATACTCTTTACCTCCCACGTCAAGTATATCACACTTAAAAAGTCTTCGACTAATAAAGTCCTGAGACAAACGTTTTAGGATATCATCTTCTGCACTATAGGCCCATTCGTGGACCCACGATAAAATTAAAAAATCATTTAGAGTTAGGAAATCGTCGACCGGTATTGACTCATTTTTTACTAATTTTTGAAATGCCGCATTACCTATTATGTCATGTCCATCAATAATAAGATGAGCAGCTCTTTTTAGGATCATACGTAGCATTGCCTCCGCAGCTCTGATGGTCTTATGAAAGTACACATGTTTATACATATAATGTCTTCCAAGTATGTGCTGCTCCAAAGTGCTTAGACCTCTTTTCCCGTCTATCACAACAGTTTCAATTTCTCCTAGTTGGTTGCCTTCTTCATCTTCCACTTCAACAATGTTTTTGACTTTACTTATGGTAAGTGTTCGCAATATCCATTCTTGGTCAAAGTTACCGTACCTTGCACCTGTCATATGAGTATCTCTCAAAAGGTAGTCAAATCGATCTACATCCAGCTGACTACTAATGATATCGCATAGATAATAAGGAGTAATAGTCTTAGAATAAACACCTACTATCTTTTGGGGAAAGTCATCTATTTCAACTGATTTCAATATGCTATTAACCCCTTTGTCCTCAAGCACTATTCGTTTGGTCCAACTCTCATGCTTATAACTTACCCCAAGATCTTGGTTGCATAAATTTTCAAACATATGGCTAAAAGGACCGTGTCCTATATCGTGTAACAACGCTGCTGTTAATAAGATCTTTATTTGTTCGTCATCTAACTTGCCGGGGATAGTAGATCTTAAGTGGTGAGTGACTCTTTTAGCAAGATGGTAACAGCCAAGGGAATGGCAGAAGCGGCTGTGCTCTGCCCCTGGATACACAATCCAGGCCAGTCCTAGTTGCCTAATATGTCGTAATCTCTGCATTGCTAATGAATCAATTAATTTAAGTATATGTGGTTCTTCAACTCTGATGATATCATGAATCGGATCTCTAAAGAATTTAACCATTAAACCACTCTCTTTGTTTCTATTATTCTATACCAGTGCCTTAACAAAAAGAGATAAGCAAATATTTCAACATGGATTGTAAAAATCCTTCATTAATTTCCAGCAGATGCCTGCAAAGTATTAAGATTCCGTTTTAGTTCGCTATTTCGTGACTCTCCTCAACGCAAATATTGCCTCGCACCTGTTTTCGGTTCCTGCTTCCGACCCAAATATCCATGTTAGAAAATTCAGATCCTCTATCGCCATTTCATACGTGTAATTTAAGATTTCGATGATAAAAAAATGTTGCAACCATTCATGGCCTCTAATAGAACTATAGTAAAACCAAAGCTTGGCCTCAGGATCTGAGCATTGTTTAAGTAATGATAGGATTATCTAAAATATCTTCAACTGCCTGGCGTCGCCCGGTTTGCTTCCCGGGATATGGGCGTAGGCCTGTTCGAGGGCCTGGGGGGTCGGTTTCTGTTGAGTTTTCAGCAGCATTCTTTCTTTGCCGCTCATGGTGGGGGTGGGCACTAAACTGTAGATTACCGGGAATTCGCGTATGATCTCGGTATTGCGCAGGGCGGTGCAGCAGAAGAGCTGGACATTCTGGTAGTAGCTAATAGTATTAATTATTTCAAGGATGTGGCTGCTGGAGGCCTTACCGAAGGGATTATCGGCTAAAAAACCGAGGGCGATTCGGACCCTTCAGATAGACTATCCTTTGAATCTTACCTACCACCGGGAAAGCGCGGGTATATATACCTTTTTTAGATTTCCCGGGAGAGCCTAAAGCGACAAGCTTATAAGGACGAAGCCAGTTAAAGCGCTATTTGTTCCTTCCAGAATCTAATTATCTGTTTTAAAATCGATCCCGGTCGTCTTTCAA
>Ga0116166_1004427_pt1 | contig 10318 bp, 11 predicted proteins | sample AD_JPNMR2_MetaG_FD_89884 | JGI IMG/M metagenome (GOLD analysis project Ga0116166, IMG submission 89884) | Active sludge microbial communities of municipal wastewater-treating anaerobic digesters from Japan - AD_JPNMR2_MetaG | ecosystem: Engineered > Bioreactor > Anaerobic > Digestate | place...
AATGAAGTATTATTTTATTCAGAATAAGGAGTTCCAATGAAAGCAATCATTCTTGCCGGCGGATCCGGCTGAGGTTATAAATGTGCCTGAGAAATGGCGGGGCATAAGGATTGCTGAAATAGAAAATATTGTTTATCATAAAGAATGGATAACAAAAAATATATTGATTATATAAAAAATATAATATTATCTTGTAAATGCTATAGTTAGAGAGTAAACAATGCCATTTGAATTTAATAAAACTCCATTAGAAGATGTAGTCCTCATAAAACCCAAAGTTTTTGGGGATGATAGAGGTTTTTTTACTGAAACTTATAAATTCAGCGATTTTGAAAAAGCCGGGATACAGGCAACCTTTATTCAGGATAACCATTCATACTCTAAAAAAGGGGTATTACGTGGCCTGCATTTCCAGTATAAGCCCCATGAGCAGGGTAAATTGGTTCGTTGTGTTAAGGGAGCGATAGTTGATGTAGCCGTTGATTTGCGGAAAAATAATCCTAATTTTGGCAAATGGGTGATGTATGAACTAACAGAAGAAAATAAATTGATGCTGTGGATACCACCTGGATTTGCTCATGCATTCTTGACAATATCAGATGAGGCTGATGTGGTATATAAGGTTTCTGGATCTGAATATGCGCCCCAGTATGATGGAGGTATCCGCTGGGATGATCCAGATATTGCTATCAACTGGCCTTTTGCAAAATATGGTATTGAAAAACCAATTTTATCCCCAAAGGATGAAAAATTGCCGTATCTGAAAGAAGTGTTACATGTATTGTGATTTTTTAGTTTGGGTGCAAGTGTAGGTGTAGGTGTGGGTGTGGGTGGAAGTGGAAGTTACACACACTCACACTCACACACACTCACACAAATATTAAATAACACATAATAATATGATGTTAAAAAACTATAAAACAGCAAATATTTTAATTACAGGTGCCAATGGCCAGCTTGGGTATGAATTCCAAAGGCTTTTTAGCCAGTTGGATATTTCTTTTATTGCTACTGATTACGCAGAATTAGATGTTACCAATCAGGATGCCCTGAATAATTTTTTTAAGGGCAAAAAGTTTGATTATATCATAAACTGTGCTGCCTACAATGATGTTGATAAAGCAGAAGAGGATGCAGAAGCTTGTTATGCACTTAATGCAAAAGCACCGCAATATTTAGCTCACATTGCAAAAAGCATGGATGCTATATTTGTAACATATTCTACCGATTTTGTTTTTGCTGGGGATAAAAAAACTCCCTATAATGAAGAAGATGTTCCAAATCCACTTTCGGTGTATGCAAAGAGCAAATTAGAAGGCGAAAAGTGTGTTTTGGAATGGTATGACAAACTATTTGTAATTCGCACATCATGGGTCTTTGGAATAGCAGGTAAAAATTTTAATACTCAGGTTTTGGGATGGGCAAAAAATAAAAGTGAGCTATTAATAGTTGATGATCAAATTTCTGCTCCTACGTATGCAAAGGATCTTGCATATTTTTCATGGAAGCTTATGCAAACTAATAATTTTGGGCTATATCATTTTTCCAATGATGGGCAGGCAAGTAAATATGATCAGGCTGAGTATCTTTTGAAAAAGATTGGCTGGGTTGGAACATTAAAAAGAGCAAAAACATCTGATTTTAATGTAAAAGCTAATCGGCCAGCTTATAGCAAATTGGATAGTTCAAAAATAAAAAAAGTCGTTGGTGAAAATATCCCTTCCTGGCAAAGTGGGATTGATAGATGGCTGGAAGAATTAGAGGGTGTGTGAAGGTGTATGTGGGGGTGTGGGTGGAGGTGTGTGTGTGGGTGCAAGTGTGAGTGAGATGATAACATAGAACGTTGAACATAGAACATAGAACATAGAACATTTTTCTAAGGTGTAAGGCATTATGAACTTAAATACTAATTTCAAAACTATTCTAGTAACTGGCGGGGCTGGGTTTATTGGTTCTAACTTTATCAGGTATCTTTTTGAAAAGGTGCAATACGATGGGAAAATTGTGAATGTGGATAAGCTTACCTATGCGGGTAATCTTGAAAATTTGGCCGATATTGATAAAAAATTTAGGGGCAAACAGTATTTTTTTGAAAAGGCTGATATTTGCGATTATGAGGCAATAGATACAATATTCAGTAACTATCGCCCAGATTGTGTAATACATTTTGCCGCTGAAAGTCATGTTGACCGCTCCATCCATGGACCAAAAGATTTTATATACACTAACATCATTGGGACATTTAACCTGCTTGAGGCATGTAGAAAGTGGTGGGATAATTCTTCTTATCGCTTTCATCATATTAGCACCGATGAAGTGTATGGCTCACTGGGTGAAACAGGCTATTTTTATGAAACAACAGCCTACGATCCCCGAAGCCCTTATTCTGCATCAAAAGCATCTTCGGATCATTTGGTGAGTGCCTACAGCCATACCTATGGTCTTAATGTGACCATTTCTAATTGCTCAAATAACTATGGTCCGTATCAGTTTCCTGAAAAACTCATCCCGCTTATGATTTTAAACATGCTTGAAGAAAAACCTTTGCCCGTGTATGGTGATGGAAAAAATGTGCGCGACTGGTTGTATGTGGAGGATCATTGTTCTGGAGTTTGGATGGTGGTAAACAATGGTAAAAATGGTGAAACCTATAACATAGGTGGGGAAAATGAATGGTTTAATATTGATTTGGTCAATAAATTATGTGAGATAGTAGCTGTAAAAAAAGGCAAACAAATTGATTATTATAAAAAGCTTTTAACATTTGTAAAAGATAGGCCAGGCCACGATAGACGATATGCAATAAACTGTGATAAGATTAAACATGAACTTGGCTGGAAGCAGAGTGTGACCTTTGATGAAGGCCTTGATAAAACAGTTGATTGGTATTTGAATAATCAAAAGTGGATTGAAAATGTAAAGTCAGGGCAGTATACAAGATGGCTTGAGATGCAGTATAAGGTGTGAGTGTGAGTGTGAGTGTGGGTATAACTGTAAAGGTGAGGGAGAAATGGTTAAATCTGCTGAAGAGTTAGATGTTTATAAATTGGCACATGAAGTGACATTAACTTTGTATAAAATTACACAAGATTTTCCAAATGATGAGAAATTTGGTTTAATTTCTCAAATTAGAAAAGCAGCTTCTTCTATAAATGCTAATCTTTTGGAAGGAAGTTATAGGATAAATACTAAAGAGTTTAGACAATTTTGTGGTATAGCAAGGGGATCTGCTGGAGAATTAAAGTATTATTTACTCCTGGCAAAAGACTTGGGTTATATTGCATCTGAAGACTATAACACAATAAAAAACCATATTGAGACTATCACAAAAATGTTGTATGGCCTTATAAAAACACTAACGGAGCAATCAAAATGATACCAACACCTACACACACCCACACCTACACCCACACAATATAGGAGGAACAATGAAAGGCATAATCTTAGCAGGCGGTAGCGGAACAAGGCTTTATCCAGTAACACTTCCAGTGTGCAAGCAGCTTTTACCTGTGTATGATAAACCTATGATTTATTATCCACTTTCAACACTTATGCTTGCAGGCATTAAGGATATTTTAATTATATCAACACCTGAAGATACACCACGCTTTGAAAAACTTTTTGGTGATGGCAGACAATATGGATTGAATTTGCAATATAAAGTGCAACCAAAACCTGAAGGACTGGCACAGGCTTTTATTCTTGGCGAGGAGTTTATTGGCAAAGATAATGTCTGTCTTATTCTTGGGGATAATATATTTTATGGTCACGGGCTTTCGGAGCTTTTACAAAATAGCGTAAAGAAAGTTGAATCCCAGGGCGGTGGGGTTGTATTTGGCTACTGGGTTAATGATCCAGAGCGTTATGGTGTGGTCGAGTTTGATGATAAAGGCAAAGCAATAAGTATAGAAGAAAAGCCAAAGCAGCCAAAATCTAATTATGCGGTGGTTGGGCTCTATTTTTATGATAATGAAGTGGTGAAGACTGCAAAAAGCATTAAACCCTCTGCGCGGGGTGAGCTTGAAATAACTACGGTAAACGAGGAATATTTAAAACGAGGAAGGCTTTCGGTTGAGATTTTAAGCCGGGGCTACGCCTGGCTTGATACAGGAACTTTTGATAGCTTAATTGAAGCAGCTGAGTTTGTTAAGATTATAGAAGACAGAACCGGGCTTAAAATTGGTTGTATAGAAGAAATAGCCTTGAGGCAGGGATGGATTACCAGGGATGAGTTTAAGAAATTAGCAAAAAGTTTATATAATAGCAAGTACGGGAAATATTTAGCACGGTTAAATATTTAAAGATAAGCTGATGTTATCTCAAATTCCAGAGGAGAGGTTAATTAGACGGATACAGAAAGCCAATTATCTTAGTTGCAATATTGTAGGCAAAAGAATACTTATCATCATCGGCGATGGCCGCACCCCGAAGGGCTCGCAATAACAGTGTTATTACCGTCACTGCGAGCATTAACGAAGCAGTCTCTTGCATGTATTAGGAGAGATCCTTCGCTGCGCTTGAGGATGAGCATGTCCATTGTAAGTGCAACTTCAAGCAATCCCTTTTTTGTTTTTTGACAAAATATATATGTTTATATATCGCCTTGCAAGTCTCCAAAGTATTTTTTTAAGATTTCTCTCAATTTTTTGATAATTTCATCTTCGATTTTTTTGATATAGTAGCTTGAGATATTTTTTTCTTTTGATATTTCATTGCGATGCCTGCCAAGGAATCTTTGGTAAAAGATTTTCCTGTTGTAAAGAGGGAAAGAATTTATGATATCACTAGTTGTAGCTAAGATTTCACCTTCAATTAGGATGGAAGATTCATCAATTTCACAGAAAGACCATTCAGGTATAGCATCCTGTAATTTTTTATTTTCCCGTTTTTCAGCTCTGTAATAATCGATAGCCATATTTTTTGCAGATTTAAACATGTATGCCTTGATGTATTTATCAGAGCCAGATGGAATTTTTTTGCTTTGGTAAATTTTTAGGAAAACATCGTGAGATATGTCCTCTGCAAGTGTAAGGTTTTTAGTGAGCTTTGCAGTGTATCGGAGAACAGAAAGGAAGTGTTTTTTGTAGAAGATTGCAAATTGAATTTCAAAATTATCTTTATTTGACATAGAACCTCCAGTTTTTTAGGAACTCCGTGTTGATACTAAGGAGTTTTTATTGATATTTTATATTGTTATTGGAGTATAGATATAATAATTTTTTAAACATAATTTTTGACTAAATTAAATTTTTAGAGCTTTTTTAAAAAATAAACGTAAATTTTAGAGACAGATAAAAAATTTTTTTATTTTTTTCTTTGCAAGTTTTTCACAAGCAATCTCTTGTCAGATCACCACAAAAATTTGTGGACAAATGCTATCCACTACCTGATATTTATTGCAGAGAAATTATAGCCTCTAAAGCATTGGCAAAGCAGGTAAAGTAATATGAAACTACTACCCATAGGCATACAAAGCTTTGAGAAAATAAGGACAGATGATTATTATTATGTAGATAAAACTCATATAGTAAAAAAATTTGAAAATGGAGGGTATTTTGTCTTAAGCCGTCCAAGGCGATTTGGGAAGTCTTTGTTTTTGGACACACTGCGTCAGGCCTTTTTGGGAAACAAGGAGTTATTTAAAGGCTTGTATCTGTATGATAACTGGGACTGGGATAAACAATACCCGGTAATACATATAAGCTTTGGTAAAGGTATACACAGGACACCAGAAGAGTTAAAACTTTCCATAGAGGAACTATTTTTAGACATTCAAAGGGATTACAAAATAACCTTTTCTTATCCTACTTTAAAGGGAAAATTCCAAGAGGCAATAAGAACTCTTTATGAGAAATACAAAGAGAAGGTAGTGGTATTGGTAGATGAATATGACAAGCCAATACTGGACAGAATAGATGAGCCAGAAATAGCCCGTGAAAACAGGGAGATATTAAAGGACTTTTACTCAGTGTTAAAGGATACAGACATTTACTTAAAGCTTGTATTTTTAACAGGAGTGTCAAGATTTTCTAAGGTGTCAATATTCAGTGGATTAAATCAATTGCAGGATATAACTCTTAATCCAGAATATGCAACCATTTGCGGATACACTCAGAGAGATTTAGAAACAGTATTTGAAGAGAGGATAAAGGATTTTGATAAAGAAGAGGTTAAGCTTTGGTATAATGGATATAACTGGTTAGGTGAAAGTGTATACAATCCCTTTGATATATTGCTGTTACTCTCAGAGAAACGCTTTAGGAGTTTTTGGTTTGAGACAGGAACACCAACATTTTTAATAAAGTTATTTCAGAAAAACAGCTATTACTTGCCAGAATTAGAAAACTTAGAGGTTGGAGAAGAGATAGTATCAAACCTTGATATAGATAATATCTATCCAGAAAACCTATTATTTCAAGCAGGTTATTTGACAATAAAAGGTCAAATAAGAAAAGGGACAAAACTAAAATACCTGCTTACCTATCCAAACATAGAAGTAAAGATAAGCTTTAATGATGCTTTTTTAGATTATTTAACGCCAAGCCCTGTAACAAAAGAAAGAACAGAAAGCCGCATATATGATCTGATAGAAGGAAACGACATAGAAAAATTAAAAGAAGTATTATACAGCTTTTTTGCAAGCATACCAGTAGATTGGTATAGGAAAAACGATTTAGAAAGCTATGAAGGATTTTATGCATCAGTAGTGTATGCTTTATTCAATGGCAGTGGATTAGAAGTAAAAGCAGAAGATATAACCAACAAAGGAAGGATAGATTTAACAGTTTTCATAGAAGAAAGAGCTTATATAATAGAATTCAAGGTAGTAGATGAAAAGGTGGAAGGCAAAGCATTGCAGCAGATAAAAGAGAAGAGATACTTTGAAAAGTATGTTAATCAATACAAAGAGATATATCTTGCAGGAATAGAGTTTAGCAAGGCCGAAAGAAATGTTGTAAGTTTTGAGGTAGAGGTAATAAGGGGTAAGGGATTTTAAAGTTTCACAGGGAAAGCTAAAAAATATTTGAAATAATCATATTATCTCTAATTTGAGAGCGGGTTAATTAGAAAGAGGCTATTTATGCTGAAAATGGAATATAGCTAATATTAAAAAATTGTGTGTTGACAATAGAGAAGTTATTTCAGATATCTGAATCCATGCTAAATAAATCAAAATTACTAATAAATACAAAAGAAAAAAAGCGGTTGCTTGAAAATTTTGTATCTCTTTCGTTGTTGCAAGGCTTAAACTATATTTTGCCTCTGGTTACTTTCCCTTACCTTGTACGTGTGCTGGGTGTGGAAAAGTTTGGATTGCTTGCTTTTGCAACTGCTACTGTTGCATATTTTCAAATTTTAACTGATTATGGGTTTAATCTTTCTGCTACCCGGGAAGTTGCCATAAACCGTGATAACAAAGAAAAGCTTAATGAAATATTCAGCTCGGTCATGATTATAAAATTTTGCCTGCTCATAATCAGTTTTTTATTACTTTCTGTCTTAGTATTTAGTTTTGAAAAATTTAGGCAAGATTGGCTGATTTATTATTTAAGCTTTGGGATGGTGGTAGGACAGGTTTTATTTCCTGTTTGGTTTTTTCAGGGAATGGAACAGATGCGGTATATAACTTTATTAAATATACTTGCAAAAGGGCTTTTTACTGTTGCTATCTTTGTGTTTGTTCATAATAAAAGCGATTATTATTTAGTCCCATTTTTTACATCTTTTGGATATTTTGTTACTGGTATTGTTTCAATACTAATAATTAATAAAAGAATGCATGTGGGAATTACGTTTGTAAACAAAATTACTATTAAATATTATTTAATTGAAGGGTGGGATTTATTTATTTCATCTATATTTAGTTTCTTTTATAGAAATATAAATATAATTATTTTAGGCCTTTTAACAAATGATTATATTGTTGGTTATTATTCAGTTAGTGAGAAATTATTAAAAATATTTCAATCTTTACAAGATGTTTTTGGTACAGCTCTTTTCCCTTTTTTAAGTAAAAAAAACAATGAAAAGAAGGAATATTTTTTTTCTCTAAATGAAAAATATTTCAAATTTATATTTTTTATTTATATATTATTTGCTATTATCGTATTTTTATTTTCACCAATTATAATATTATTTGTTATTGGGCAAGCAAATAATATAGCAGTATTAAATCTAAGATTATTAAGTTTTGTAATTTTAATTGGTGGTTTGAATTATTATTATGGTATAATAGGCTTAGTAAGTATGAACTATAAGAAGAATTTTTCACATTATATAATAATTACTGGTTTATTTAATTTGTTTTTTTGTATTATATTAGTGAAACTTATTCCAAATATAGGTGCAGCTATAAGTATGATTATAAGTGAGTTATTATTACTTTTTTCTATTTTAAGGAAAATAAATAAAATTAGAAAAGATGTTAGCTATTCTACAAAATTGTAATCTCCGCGCTCTGACATAATAGTTGTCACCTAGATATGAATGAATCAGGAGGTGACCTATGGCTCGGTACAGTGCCCAAATACGGAATACAATACTCAAAAAGCTGCTTCCACCGGAGAATCGAACAGCAGCATCATTGGCCAAGGAATACAACGCAGAGAAGCTGATGTTGCTCCTTGAATTCCCCTAAATATCTCATAGTTTATGCCCTCCTATTGGCGTAAACTATCTTGACTCTGATTGACCCGTTCTGATTCAGTACGACAGAGCGGCAGTTGCTCAAAGAGATGCGAGAGATAACTATTGGGTTCGTGGCCATTGGCTTTGGCAGTTTCAATATGACTGTAGAGCCCTGCGCTTACATGGGCACCGTGAGGACTGCCTGAAAAGAGCCAGTTCTTCCTGCCTACCACAAAGGGCCTGATGGCGTTACCCACACGTTTTTTATACAAGAGAAGAAACAGAGAATAGAATTCGGAGGTAAAGAAAAGAATGGAAAATAAAGTTTATGCTATTACAGCAACCTATGGGAATAGATTTACTCTATTAAAGCAAGTTGTAGATGCTGCTTTAAATAAAGGAGTGTATAAGATAATCGTAATTGATAATAATTCTCAACCAGACAGTAAAAGCAAGTTAATGGAATATGAAAAATTATTGAATGGTAAAATTAAAGTTTTATATTTTGACGATAACCATGGTTTCTGCAGGAGGATTTAAGAAAGGTTTAGAGCTAGCTTATAGTGATCCAGAATGTGAATTTATTTGGCTTTTGTATGATGATAACAAGCCTATGGATGGTTCATTAAAAACCTTATTAGATTTTTGGTATTCTTTAGAAATAAAAAATAAAGAAGAAAAAGTTGCGTTATTATCTTACCGATTTAAGTAATGATCAATTTGCAAGAGAAGCAATAATACACAATAACCCTGAACTGGTTTTTGGGATTAAAAATAGCTTTTTAGGATTTCATATAAAGGAAACTCATAAAAAAATTTGGGTAATGTACACTTAATTGTGTAAATTTTATAATTGAACCGATGGCGCGAAACCTACAGATATTAACATATCAGAAAATATTTGACAAAAGGAGGAAGCGCCATGTTTCAACCGGAAAACAATGTAGTAGAAGTTGGGGAAGTATTCAAGGAATTATGGAAAACGCTGAAAAATGTTTGAGATGTTTCAATTTGACATGCATATGCTTTGTGAAAAGGCGTTAGCAGGTCTTTTAAAGCTTGAACTGAGCCACATGGCGTGAAATTTTTAAAGATATGAAAGCTCGGGGGGCTGAGAAAAGAAACAATACAGTTGGGAATTATGGATGGGCTTACAGGACTGGAGAAGGTGTTTAAGGAAGAGTTTCCGAATTCAAAAGTACAACGATGCCAGGAGCATGTCAGCCACAATGTGTTGAGCAAAGTCACGCACAGCAAAAAACTTGAGGTAATGGGCAAACTTCGAGATATTTTCTGTGCATCATCGAAAAGTAAGACAAAGGAACACTTTGAGAAGTCTGTTGAAGCGTATGAAGGGGGTCTTTCCATCGGCAGTGAAATCGTTAAAGGATAGTATTGAATCGTGCCTTACGTTTTATGCGTTTCCGAAAGAAGAATGGATAAGTGTGCGGACGACGAATGTGATTGAGCGTGTACACAAGGAATTTAAACGCCGAACTAAGCCTATAGAAATACTTGGAGGTGAAGAATCGACATATAGAATATTGTGTTTTACAGCACTAAAATTGTTAAACTGGAGGAAGGCTCCATTGGGCAAAAATAATTTGCCGATTCTTGATAAATTTACACAAAATAGTTGACAGTACCGGAATATGCTGTTAAATGATTATAAAATCCATTGTTTTCATGG
>Ga0116166_1004429_pt1 | contig 10316 bp, 5 predicted proteins | sample AD_JPNMR2_MetaG_FD_89884 | JGI IMG/M metagenome (GOLD analysis project Ga0116166, IMG submission 89884) | Active sludge microbial communities of municipal wastewater-treating anaerobic digesters from Japan - AD_JPNMR2_MetaG | ecosystem: Engineered > Bioreactor > Anaerobic > Digestate | place...
AGCAGAAACCACCCCACATCAAAATGTACGCAATGCTGGCGATGCCATTATGAAAGCACAAAAATTTAATTTCCTAAAATGCTCATGCGGAGTAATACTAAAAATCCCTCCCAATTACCAAGGTAAAATAATTTGTCCCCGTTGTAGAACAACCCACAATATCATAAAAAACCCTTTACATAAATAAAATCCCATTAACAAATCATTAAAAAGGTTTCTATAGATCCATTTTTGCAAGATTTATTAAATATGCTAAATACAATAATGGCCCTATAAAAATTGATTCTAAAAATTTTGGCATATATAATTATAGTATGTGTTAAATAAATAAATCTAAGGAGGTTAAAAATGAAAAAGATATTGTGTTATAAGGGTCGTGTTCTATCATTGTTATTCCTTTTGATTATGATGTTAACAGGCATAACTGTAGCCTCAGAATTGCAGAATAAATTTGTATATTCTTTGCCTGAGGAAAAAAATTTAAGTAAATCATTAACATTAGTTACTGTTCCATATTTAATCGGTACTGACATCTATTCAGCTTATGAAGAATTACAATTATTAGGATTCTATAATATATATTTATTTTATGATTATTCTGATTCTGTCCCTTATGGTATTGTAATGGACCAAACACCTATAGCAGGCAGTTTAGTATGGGAGGAAGATGACATATATTTATTAGTATCATTAGGTCCATATTCTTATGAAGGTGAGGGTTATATAGAAGGTATCCCTGAAGGAGTTGTTGAAGGCTTTGTTGAAGGCATGCTGGAAGGGATACCAGAGGGGATTATTGAAGGCTTATTTGAGGGCGAAGGAGTGGCCGAAGGTGTAACAGAAGGTGTTACGGAAGGTATTCAAGAAGGTGAAGGAGTTATTGAAGGCTTATTTGAGGGCGAAGGAGTGGTCGAAGGTGTTACAGAAGGAGAAGGTGTAATAGAAGGTGTTACGGAAGGTATTCAAGAAGGTGAAGGAGTTATTGAAGGCTTATTTGAGGGCGAAGGAGTAGTCGAAGGTGTAACAGAAGGAGAAGGTGTAACAGAAGGTGTCACGGAAGGTATTCAAGAAGGTGAAGGAGTTATTGAAGGCTTATTTGAGGGCGAAGGAATAGTAGAAGGTGAGGTGCCTGTAGAAATGCCTAATGTGATAGGTATGAATGTATATGACACGAAGATCTTATTAGAGAATACACTACCAAATTTTTATATTTATATAAATTATGAATGTGATGAAACAACACCTACGTGGGAAGTGAAAAACCAATGGCCAGCTGGAGGAGAGATGTATTACAGCAACGAAACGATATATTTGACAGTATCAGCAGGTGCATGTTTAGATATGATGTACGTACCGAATGTAGTTGGTATGAGAGAGTATGAAGCATTGAATTACATATGGTTTAATGGATTGAATGTATACCTATACTATTTATGTTCGGACGAAGTTCCTTACGATAAGGTAATTCAGCAGGAACCAGTAGGAAACAGTTATTTGCAAATAGGAGACACAGTTAAGATAGGTATCTCAATTGGTAGCCAATGTGTTGTAGTTCCTAATATAGTTGGAAAGGACAAGAGGGATGCTATAAATGAATTGCAATCACTTAATTTATCAATAGATGTTGATAATATTATATATGAGTGTTCAGACTACCCTGCAAACCAAGTAATTTATCAAAGTGTTGAGCCTGGCGAAAATGTTCCTTTTGACACATATATTTACATAAAGGTTTCTTCAGGACCTTGTGAGACAATAGGAATAGATAGCATTGAAAAACTTCAAAAGATAGGAAATGACCCTGCATATCCAATAAACGGGAATTATGTTTTAACATCAGATATAGATGCTACTGACACAGTTAATTGGAATGAAGGGAGAGGTTTCAAACCTATTGGCAATGTTGATAATCCATTTACAGGAACATTTGATGGGCAGTATCATGTTATTCATGGTTTATATATCGACACATCACAATCATATAATTATGCGGGACTGTTTGCTGTTATAGGTGAAGGTGGTATTGCCGAAAATTTGATTTTAGTGGAAGCCTTTGTTAGAGGATATTACTCTATAGGTGCTATTGCAGGCGAATTATGGACAGGAGGTAAAATTCGCAGGTGTGCAAGTGTCTATTCATACGTAGAATCAACCGATGCTATGGATTGGATAGGTGGGTTAGTCGGAGGTAGTGGTGGAATCATCAATGAATGCTATTCTTCTTCTATGGTAATAAGTTATGACGCTGAATGGGGCACAGGAGGTTTGGTTGGATATAACGTAGGTGAAGTTGAAAATAGCTGGACTGATTTTCTTGTGTCAGGGACTTACTATGTTGGCGGACTTATAGGAAAACAAATAGATGGAAAAGTAGAAAACTGTTGGAGTAATGCAAGTGTCTGGGGTGAATTGTTTTCTGGTGCTTTAATAGGTTATAAAGAGGCTGGGGATGTTATCTCATGTTATTATATAGATAATACAGGGACGCGCTTTTCTGATGGTGGAACAGGAATTACAGAGGAACAACTTTATCAGCAATCAACATTTGTAGGTTGGGATTTTGACAATGTTTGGATAATGAACCCATATCCTGACTTGCGTTGGAAACAATCTGTTCAGGGTGAAGGCGAAGGGACTGCAGAAGGTGAAGGTGAAGTTTTAGTATCCATTCCCAATGTGGTTGGTCAATCAGAAGACCAAGCGAAGACTACTCTACAAAATCAAGGGCTATCAAATATACAGATTGTTTATCAATGCAATAATGCTGTTGCCAAAGGAAATGTCATTAGCCAGATACCCAACGCAGACACACAAGTTACATCCCAGGCATTCATCCAATTAACAGTTTCTAATGGTCCGTGCGTTAGCACCGGTGTAATAGTTCCGGATGTGGTGGGAAGAACCGAACAACAGGCCACAGAGGTAATACAGACAGCGGAGTTAACTCTAAAAGTAGAACGTGAATATGATAATTATATTCCAGAGGGAAGTGTGATTCGTCAATCACCTGTGGCTGGTAGTGGTGTAAATAAAGGTTCAGAAGTTACAATATGGGTATCAAAGGGCCCAAGTTCCGAAGTGACTTACGTGACAGTTCCAAACGTAATAGGACAGGATGTCAATTCTGCAATAACCCAACTTCAATCAGCAGGCTTAAAGGAGCAAAGGACATTACAATATAGTGATACAGTTCCACAGAACACCGTAATGGGACAATCACCTGTAGGGGGGAGTAGTGTTTTGAGTGGAACTACTGTCGAAATACTTGTGAGTGCAGGTCCTGATCCTGCAGGTTCAAAATTATCACAGCCTCGCGGTTTACAGGCATTTCCTGGCGTAGACCATGTATATCTTGTTTGGGAAGCAAACACAGAATGGGATTTGACAGGGTATCGTTTAGAACGTAGCGATAATAAGAATGGGCCATGGACAGCAGTCGCTAATGGGATAACAACAACAAATTATAAAGATAACACTGTAGATACGACCCGAGCATGGTATTACCGTTTGATAGCCCTTGGGACAGGTGGGAAAGAAAGTGCCCCGTCCGAGGTAGTTAAAGCGGAACCAGGTAAGTTAGTAGTATGGATACCAGAAATCGATTGGCTATTAGAAGACCCCAATGAGGAGATTCGTGTTCCAGTGAATATCAGCAGTGCACGAGGTTTAGAACCTTATACAATTGACATTAAAATCATTTATGATAACAACGCTTTAGAATTGATAAAAGTAGTTAGTACCGTGGTCAGCCGAAACTTAGAAGTGTTAGTAAACAAACGGGAAAACAGTAATACAATAGAATTCCATGCAGGTCCGAGACAGGATAATGAACAAAAAGTTCTATACGGTGAAGGCCGTCTCTTTGATATAGTCTTCAAATCAAAACTAAATATAGCCCAGGGAGAATGTGCAAAGACGGTTGATTTGAAGATTGACAAAGCCATAATAAAAGATTCAGAATTGAAATTGATACCGATAGAACGTAAAGATGGCAAAATATCTATTTTGGAAACAAATCCAGATGAACAATGTATCACAGAACATTGCCTATTTGGAGATATTGACCCCGACGGATATGTTGGCATGGCAGATGCAGTATTGTTATTAAGAAAAATTGTTAGAAAATCTTCCATATCAAATTTAGATTGTGACTTACGAAGGGGTGATTTTAATGGAGACGGCCTTTTAGACTGTGCTGATGCCTCACTACTCTTAAGACGTCTATCTGGACTCCCAATTAATCCATCAGAAATGGGTGGTGGTAAAGCAAAAGCATTATTAGCCACTGATACACAACGGACAGTAAAGGTAATAGGCACAAATAAACCGGATGAAAACGGTGAATATAAAGTAGGAATAGAACTGGATTCGTTAGTAGGATTTGCAGGAATGGATATGATATTAACCTTTGACGCTGGAATTTCTTTCTCAAGTTTGAAGTTGGAGGATGTTATCAGTGAAGCCCAAGGTTACAAGAAAGAGACAGAAATAGGTGATGGTTATCTGAAAGTATCCATAAGCGGTCAAAAAGAGGTGCAAACAAAGAGTAGTGATAGAATAATACAAATTTCTTTCAAATCAACATTACCTCCAACAGAGTCCAAAGATATAAAACTTCAAATACGTGATGTTAAAATAAAGGGTCAATTTGGAGATGATTTAAGTTGGTACGGTGACATAAAGACAGAAGATGGATTGATAAAAATTGTAGGCGTAACACCACAAGAAGGAGAGGGACCAAAGGAAGGACAAGAAGAAGGAGCGGTTGAAGGACAAAAAGAAGGAACCTCCGAAGGAGCCAAAGAAGGTATAACAGAAGGACAAAAAGAAGGAACCTCCGAAGGAGCCAAAGAAGGTATAACAGAAGGACAAAAAGAAGGAACCTCCGAAGGAGCCAAAGAAGGGTCTACTCAACAAGGTACCAATGAAGGGTCTACAGAAGGAACTACTACCAATCAACCACAAGACCAATCTCAAAGTGGTGGTTGTGGATGTGGAAAGAGTTTAGACAGAAATGCTTGGTGGAAATACCTACTTGATTTTATATTCATTGGCATTCTAACTATTTTTGTCAGTGGTATGAAAAAACAAAGAAAAAGTGGGTAAATCAAATTTTTAGTATAGCCAAGTCTTGTGTGACTTCCCTCAGATATTATAATATGTATCTGAGGGAAGCGTTTAAAATGCACAACATCTAAATTTTGAATATTTTTGGACAAAAGTGTATGATAACTACTTAGTTGGCGATCAGTTAAATGTCCATACATAACTTCAATTAGGAGACAAACATATGAATAACACAACCTACAAAACAAAAACTCTTTTTCTTTTGGTGCTTTGTTCTATTGTTCCTTGTTTATACTCTTTTACCTTAACACTTGATAATGGCTTAACCCATTACCAAGTATTACAAGCAGGCGTAGATGATAAAAACTTACCTGTGGAGGTGAGCGGAACTTGTTCCGGGAAAGGAACCATAGAGGTACAGGTGACTGGTATTGGTTATGTTATAATCCCCTGGAAAGCAATAGGTTCAACCGATGGCTCAGGGTGGAAAGCGGTTCTAAACGATATTCCTGTCGGGGGTCCATATCGTGTAGATTTCCAAGTAAAAAACGATGCTGGAGAGGTCACGGAGAGTACATCAATCTTAGATATATTAGTAGGTGACTTGTGGATTATGGCAGGTCAATCAAATATGTATGGGGTAGGCAACCTTGTCGATACAGCGGAACCTCATCCTCTTGTGCATCTATACTCAATGGCGTATAAATGGCGAATCGCTAAAGACCCGCTTCATGTTTTAGCCGAATCGCCAGACCCAGTCCATTATGGACGATTGAAAGCAACAGAAGAAGAAAGACCCAAAAAAATTTACGAAGCATATACCGCTACCAAAGGAGCAGGTCTTGGTCTTCCCTTCGCATTGGAAATGGTCAGGAGAACAGGACGTCCCATCGGTTTGATTGCATCTGCTCATGGTGGCACTTCCATGACAGAATGGGACCCCTCATTGAGAGATAAGGGTGGCGAATCTTTATACGGCTCTATGTATAAACAAGTTCAAGCAGTAGGTGGCAAAGTTCGGGGTGTCCTTTGGTATCAGGGCGAATCAGATGCAGGTAAAGACCCGCAACCTTTGTATAAAGAGCGCATGCAAAAACTGGTAGAAGCAATCCGAAAAGACTTTGCTGACCCACAATTGCCATTTTACTATGTGCAAATTGGTAGATTCGTTAATGAAAACCCAGACCCAACCTTCTGGAATAAATTGCAAAATGACCAATTGGAATTGGAAAAAGAGTTACAACCCGGAGGTATGGTTGCATCTATTGATTTAAGCTTAGACGATTTAATTCATGCTGGAACACAAGGACTAAAAATATTAGGCTACCGCCTTGCGAATCTTGTTGAACGAGACTTATTTAAAGGAAAAGTCGTGTCTGGACCACGTCCAGAAAAAGTAGAACGGCTAAACTCACCCTATGGTCCACAAATAAAAGTTACATTCTCAAATGTAAACGGAAAGCTTTTATCTGCAGGTCGACCATCCGGTTTTACAATTAGTTCTGCTCCCGATGCACCAAACTTACCCGTGATATATAAAATAACATTCCCCGATGATGAACCCGATGCGGTGATTTTGTGGCTAACCAAAATGCCTGAGCAAGCGTTTTTATGGTATGGTAGAGGTTTTGACCCATACTGTAATATTATCGATGAGGCAAACATGGCAGTGCCTGTGTTTGGACCTATACAGATTCCATAAGAAACCATCTACTAAGGAGTAATATGAAACTACAAAACATACTTTTACTAATTTTAATACCAGTATGTGTAGTGATTGCGGTTCTTCTTCTTCATTGGAACAGTGATGTATCTCCCGAGGAATTTGCCAAACCGAAGATAACAACCGCATCAAATAATAGCATTAAGCAAAATTCATCTACGACTTCAATATTGGATGAAAGCTCATCATCTTCAAAAACAGATAGTAACGATACCTCTAATACAGACAAGTCTACTACTGAAAGTGACCCTGCTCTCAACTATGATAACATCTCAGAAAATTTACGTGAGAAATCAATCGAATCAGCACTTGAAACGTTAATGAAAAATATCTCGGATAATTCCGAACAGAACGTGTCAGGAAAAGGTGGAAAAAGTGGGAGTAGAGGAACTGGTAGTGAAACCTCAGGGGTAGCCTCCTCCTCTACCTCTTCCTCCTCCTCAACATCTTCTAAAAAAGGCAAAGGTTTGGACTATTCATTTGACAGTTCAAAGAAAAAAGACAGAACTGAAAAAATAAATCGACGTGATGATGTTGCTGATGAAAACATAATGGGGCAAATAAAATCACTTATAACAAATGCAAATGACGCTCTTCAAAAAGGTGATTATGAAAAAGCCTCGGAACTAATCCAAAAAAGTTTAGAATTAGACCCAACTTCCCGCGATGCATTACGTGCGATGGCAAACTTATATAAGAAAACAGGCAATATTCAAGGTGAAATTGACGCATACCGGCAATGGTCATCTAACAATCCCAATGACCCAACGCCACACTATTTCTTAGCAGATACCTTCCGCCGTCAAGGAAATTACGACCTTGCAAATCGCGAATTAAACCAGTTTGTTCAAATGAACGGCGATAAAGCTACAACTTATGCTATGGCTTCTGGACTATACCGCCAGATGGGTATGCAACAAGAAGAAGGACAAGCATTAGTAGGATGGATTGATAAAGAACCAAACTCACCTGATGCACGATTAGCCATGGCAGATTACTATCGACGCAATAATGACTATAACTCAGCCATTGACCAATACCAAACGGCGATCCAATTAGCACCAGGGAACATAGGACCATATATAGCCTTAGGAAGTTTATACAACCGTATGGGAATGTACAACGAAGCGGAGGCACAATACTCACAAGTGCTACAACTTCAACCTGATAATGCCACTGCACAACTTTTACTTGCCCAAACATACCAGCGACAAGGGGATATGAACAGTGCCATACAGATGTATCAAAACGTCATACAAACCAGTAAAGACCCCAATGTCATAAAGCAAGCACAGCATGCGATAAACCGCCTTGAACGACAACCTACTCCTGCAAATGTTCCGAGCACGCCACCACCTAAAAAACCTCCAAAAAAATAACAAACACAAACTTACTAAAAACACCTACATCACACTTTACCACTAAGTTCATTACTTACTTTTTGAATATTTAAAATTACACCAAACAAAATATCTATCATTAAATTATTATTTACGTTATGTTATCTTCCATTTGTTAGATATATAATACATCCTAAATTATTTATCCTAATGTATACATCCTAACATCAACTATTTAATGAGATGTGTCCCATCCTATATATAGAAAAGAAAAGGAGTTAAACATGCTAACTATCACAGTCTTATGTGAGAATACCGCATCTAAATCAGGGGTTTTAGGTGAACATGGTTTATCATTCTTCATTCAGGAAAACAACGTACCCATTATATTTGATACAGGTGCTGGCATGACGATTGAGCACAATGCCAAAGTACTAAACTGTCAACTATCCTCTGTTAAATATCTTGTATTAAGTCATGGACATTATGACCATACCGGTGGAATACAAGCAGTACTACAAAAATCGGCACCTGAAAATATTTTTGCACACCCGTTTGTATTTGAAAAAAGATATATACGAGACAATAACGGTAGCATTCGCGAGATTGGATATAGAGGACCTGAAAAAGAACTGGTAACCAACACAACTCACTTTACACCCGTGTTAGAATCTACTCAGATAACAGAGACCATTTATGCCTCAGGACCTATTCCAAGAACTGTTCCCTTTGAAAAATCAGAACCTTGTTTTTATCTTGACCCGCAATGTACTCAATTAGATACATTTCCTGACGACCAATGTCTGTTTATTGATAGCAAAGACTATGGCGTCGTGCTTTTGGGTTGTACACATTCCGGTGTAATAAATACTCTTACTTACCTCCGCAAGAATATAATGAAAGTGGAGAAAAAAATGATTGTCATTGGGGGATTACATCTTCATAGTGCTACAGAAGAACGTTTAAAAATGACTACTGATGCATTACTATCATTAGACATCAGTGCCTTATATCCATGTCACTGCTCTGGCTTCAAATCACTTGTCTATTTTAATACGTATTTACCTTTCCCCTGTCTTCCTGCACCTGCTGGTTCTGTCTTTAATTTTTATTCATCATAACTTTAAATTCTGAATACACATATACCTTTTACTTCACAAGCAGAAAAGCACAATCAAAAGTGTCTATGTTCACTTTTATAGTCTCAAGTATCTACCACTTTCTTAATATATATCTCTTTTCGATTTTTTGTAACCAAGTAAAAACATAGATATAACACTTAACATCATTATATCCGCAAAATAGGAACCATCTATAGCCCCTTTCCCTTCTCCGCAGGAAATAATAAAACGACGTTTTTTACCTTTACTTATTACTAAATCGACTGCTGATCCTTTATCTACTTTTGTCCCCGCAATAGGATTTTGGCGAATTACTTTTCCAGCCCCAACATCATTATTGTACTCTTCTGTCACATTACCTACAACTAAGCCTACTGTCTTAATCGCTATTGTCGCCTCATCCCTCGTTTTACCTACAACATCAGGCACAATTACTTTTATCTGTTGTTCCCCTTCTGTTGTGCCTCCCTGGGTTCCTTCTCCTGCTCCTTCTTTAATGCCTTCTATTGTTCCATCAGGGGTACCTTCCGGCGTGCCTTCAGAGGTACCTTCTACAACGCCTTCAGCGGTACCTTCCGGCGTGCCTTCAGGGGTACCTTCAATAGTCTGCTGTTTTTTGTTAATGTACAGAACTACAGTTGAACCCGCATCAACTTCGGTTTCTGGTACTGGTATCTGGCGTAGTACTTTTCCCGGCTCTACTTCATTATTAACCTCTTCAATAACATCGCTCACAAATAAATCTATTTGTTCTAATGTAGCCTGTGCTTCTGTTTCTGTCATACCTACAACATTAGGAACTGTCACTTTGGGTATTTGTGTCGGGACTATCACTGGTGCTTTCGGGTCATTAAACATCGGCACATAAGCATAGACATCATTCACACTAACCTGAACCAAATTCAAGTAGGCATTGCCACTTTGTTTCATTGTAAATTTTATACGCACTAACTCAACCTCGCCTTTGACACCTAAGAAGTCTTTACCCGCCGCCATAATCCGTAGGCTACCTGTTGCATCGGCACCCTCATTATAGCTGAGGCTCAAATTTTGTGCAACATCACC
>Ga0116166_1004437_pt1 | contig 10305 bp, 8 predicted proteins | sample AD_JPNMR2_MetaG_FD_89884 | JGI IMG/M metagenome (GOLD analysis project Ga0116166, IMG submission 89884) | Active sludge microbial communities of municipal wastewater-treating anaerobic digesters from Japan - AD_JPNMR2_MetaG | ecosystem: Engineered > Bioreactor > Anaerobic > Digestate | place...
ATCACTTGAAAATTTCTTCAACACCTTCATTCAAATCTTCACAATCTCACAAATAGCATACAACCTATTTTGGAAAACTATCTTTATTAGAAAGGAGGTGAAGTAAATGCCATTAATCAATGAAGCACATTCAATAAGAATCCTTTTCGGAACAGAGGGTGACACAAGAAGTGAAACTCAAAACTATCTAAAGGTTTCTGCAACTGATACTCAGGTTGAGGATTTTGTCTCTCAAGTTTCTAATTTAGTCAAAGATCCAATCTATACCTCTTACAGAATGATAAGAAAACAGTTTGGCTAATCTTGAGAAATGTTAATTTGGTGTCAAACACTTTATTAACATTTTTATAGGTGAAATAGGAAACGATTGACAAGAACTTTGAAAATTAACTAAAAGGAGGTGAAGACATTGGATAAACAGATATATATAACTTTTTCAACAGAGACAGAAGGAAGAAACTACATAATGAGGTTCTATAATCCAAAAGATGGTTTAACTCAAACTGATATAGAAACATTTGCAAACTGGGTTATATCTCAAAATATGTTTCTAACAAGATATGGAGAATTAGTTGCTCTTGTTGATGGTGGAATAATCCAAACAACAAGAACAGATTTAATCCCACCCATAGAATAAAACTTACCCATAGAATAGATTCCACCCATAGAATAGATTCCATCCATAGAATAGAATAGAAAAAATCCCACCCATAGAATAAAACTTACCCATAGAATAGAATAGATTCCACCCATAGAATAAATTTTTCCTATAGAATAGAAATCACTCTGGCCTGCTAATGATAAGACAACACCCATAGCAGGTCAGAGAAAAAAACTCTGACCTGTATGTGATAGTGTTAAAAAATTTAAAAATAAGAATATTAAAAGAGAATAAAACACTCATCACAGCAGGTTGGAGTTAAAAATGAGACTTTGGTGCCTGACACCTTTGTCTCATTTATTAAATGAGATTTAAGTGTTTTAATAAAGTAACAATATTTCTTATGGAGGTGAACATTAATTGGAGATTAACATTGATAAACTTATTCAATATATCTCTCAAGTAGGTTTCCCGATAGTTGTTGCCTCATTTCTTCTTCTAAGAACCAATGGAAAGATGGATAAACTAAAAGAGGCAATCCTTGAACTTAAAGAAGCAGTAAGTCTCTTAAAGGACGAACTTGAAAGAAGATGGAATAAAAGATGCTAAAATAAATATAAGAATTTAAAAAGAGAAAGAGTTATAAACTATCAATTATAATTCATACTATTTCTAAAAGGAAATTTAAAGGGAGAGAAAACTTTCTCCCTTTTTTTATATTTAACCGCAACAGAGGTGTCAGACACCTTAGTTGCAAATGCTAAAAAATTAAATAAGAGTTTATTCTTAAAAGAGTTTAATGATCTTCTATTTGGTATTAATAAATTTCATAGAAACTTTATGAACAATCTTATATTTTATAACTTTAAGAGACCTTAACGACCATCCATAAAATATAAATATCTTAATTTAGAAAAGTAAGTTATGGACTTATACACATAGTTGACAATAGGTAGAAAATGAATATAATAAAAATAATGAATTTCTTATAAATAAATATATTTAAACAATAGGAGGTAAAAATATTAATTTATTGTTCTATAGTTTAGTTAAAAGGTGGTATATCAAAACCAAGTTCATCTATACTACCAAATTTGGGGTGATATCCGAACCCACTTCGGATATAAACAAGTTATATGAAATTCCGGGCATCCGGAAGGGCGTTTGGTGGTCTAGAAAAGATATATGTACGGTTGAACATTTAGGTATGGAGGTTAAAATATGCCAGAAAACGAACTCAACGTAAAAACATTAGAGTGCTGGCTCTGGGAAGCGGCTTGTAAAATTAGAGGTCCAATTGACGCACCTAAGTATAAAGATTACATTTTGCCACTCATATTCTTAAAGAGGCTCTCCGATGTATTTGAAGATGAAATTAATAGACTTTCACAAAAGTATGGAAGAAAAGATACTGTTGAGCAACTACTAATCCGAGATCATAATCTTGTCCGTTTTTATCTGCCTAAGGATGTAAGATGGGAAGAGATTGCGAAACAAACAACAAATGTTGGAGAGTATTTAACGAATGCTGTCCGCGCTATTGCCAGAGAAAATCCTAAACTTCAAGGCGTTATTGACATAGTGGATTTTAATGCAACTACAGCTGGGCAAAGGATCATAAATGACGAAAAATTGAAAGAACTCATAGATGTTTTAGGTAGATATAGACTTGGTTTAAAAGATGTAGAACCTGATATTTTAGGAAGGGCTTACGAATATCTTTTAAGGAAATTTGCCGAAGGTTCGGGCCAAGCAGCAGGGGAATTCTATACACCGAGAGAAGTCGCCATATTGATGTCATACATTCTAGACCCGAAGCCTGGTGTTGAAATATACGATCCCTGTTGCGGTTCTGGCGGTTTATTAATCAAATCTTTTTTAAGGTTTAAAGATAAATATGGTGCAGATTCTTCAATTAAACCTTTAAAATTCTATGGTCAGGAGATTCTACACTCCTCATTCGCTATGGCAAAGATGAACGCCTTTATTCACGATATGGAAACACAAATAGCTCTTGGAGATACAATGAATAGACCTGCATTTTTAACATCTGATGGTTCGCTCAGAAAATTTGATTTAGTAACAGCAAATCCAATGTGGAACCAAGATTTTTCACAAGCCACTTATGAGAATGATTCATATAATCGATTCGCTTTTGGTTACCCGCCATCAAACACTGCAGACTGGGGCTGGATACAGCACATGTTTGCATCCTTGAATGAGAAAGGCAAGATGGCTGTGGTCTTGGATACCGGTGCGGTATCGAGGGGTAGCGGTAATGTTGGCAGGAACAGGGAGAGGGACATACGAAAAGAATTTGTGGAGAGAGATCTTGTTGAGGCTGTTCTATTGCTGCCTGAAAACCTTTTCTACAACACGACAGCACCGGGGATTATCATAGTGATAAACAGATCAAAACCTATCGAGAGAAGAGGACAGATATTGCTTATAAACGCATCCAAGCTCTTCAAAAAGGGCAGGCCAAAGAACTATCTGCCTGATGAGAGCATAGAGCTGATCTCTGGTATATACCTAGAATGGAGAGAAGAAGAGAGCATAAGCAGGATCATCACCAAGGAAGAGGCTGTCAAGAACGACTATAACCTTAGTCCTTCGCGCTATGTTGCGCAGAACGGAGTGGACGATACCCTACCCTTGGAGGATGCGGTCGTGCAGCTGCAGGAGGCTGAAGAGGAAAGAGACAAGGCGGACGAGAGTCTGAAAGAGATACTGAACGAGCTAGGAGTGTTTAAATGAGCAAGCTGATCGAGGAGCTGCCCGAGGGTTTCAGGATGACCGAGCTCGGTCCGCTGCCGGTGGATTGGGAGGTTGTGAGGCTGGGTGAAGTGGCAAAAACTATCAAAGGAAGAAAACCGCAGCAACTATCGGAAGATTTAAAGGAGGAATTTATACCTTATCTTACAGCAGAATATTTTCGAACAAAAAATGTATCTAAATTTGTGTCTAAGGACGTGAAGAATTTTATTAAAGTAAATGAAGATGACATTGTATTTATTTGGGATGGATCGAATGCGGGAGATGTTTTTACTGGATTATCTGGCGCTCTTGCTTCTACTATGATTAAAATTGATCCAGAAGGAAATATAAATAAAAAATTTTTATATTATTATTTAAAAACAAAATTTCTTTTATTTAATACTAAAACAACAGGTTCAACAATACCTCACGTTAATAAAAATTTGTTTTATAACTTACCAGTTTCACTTCCCCCCCTTCCCGAACAGCAGAAGATCGCCTCGATCCTTTCTACCGTCCAGAACGCAAAAGAAAAGACCGAGGCGGTGATAAACGCCGCGAAGGATCTCAAGAGATCAATGATGAAGCACCTCTTCACTTACGGGCCCGTTTCGCCGCAGGATGCTGAGAACGTGCCGCTGAAGGAGACCGAGATCGGGATGGTGCCGGAAGAGTGGGAGGTTTCAACTTTTGAAGAAATATCAAAAATTATTACAGATTATGTAGCTAATGGTAGCTTTGCTTCTTTAAAGGAAAATGTGGAGTACAAAAATGAGGAAAACTATGCAATATTATTACGATTGTTAGACTACTCAAATCATTTTAAGGGACCTTTTGTGTATATAACAGAATCTGCTTATAATTTTTTATCAAAAACAAAATTAAAAGTTAACGATATTATCTTATCAAATGTGGGAGCTAGATTAGGTACCGTATTTAGAGTTCCTGATTTAAACAAACCAATGAGTTTAGGACCCAATGCAGTATTAATTCAAACAAAGTTTTCAGATGATTTTTATTACTATTATTTAAGTTCAGATTATGGACAAAAAGCAATTTGGAGTATCGCAACCAAAACAGCTCAACCAAAATTTAATAAAACTGACTTGCGAAATTTAAAAGTCCCCCTTCCACCTTTCTCCGAGCAGCAGAAGATCGCCTCGATCCTCTCTACGATAGACCAGAAGATCGAAACGGAGGAGAACGTGAAGAAAGCCTTAGAAGACCTGTTCAAAACCCTTTTACACAATCTTATGACTGCAAAGATAAGGGTTAATCACTTGGAGGTAGAGACATGAGTTTATTAGGCGGAGAACGAGGTGCAGTTCAAAACCAGATAATCAAATATGCCACAGAAATTGGCTGGGAGTATATAAATCAAGATGAAGCTTTAAGATCGAGAGGGGGAAAAACCGGTTTTGTATTCAAAGACATCTTCGTCAATCAAATGCAAAAACTTAATCCAGGCTTTATGGACCATATTCTTGCAGAAGATGTAATCAGAAAACTTGAAATTGTCCCGCCAAACATTAAAGGTAATTTTACTGTCTGGGAATATATCAAAGGTCTTGGGACGGTATTTGTTCCCAACGAGAAGCGGGAGAGGAATGTAAGATTCTTTGATACTGAAGACATAGACAGAAATATATTTCATGTAACAGATGAGTTTGAGTTTACCAATGGGAGTTATACTATTAGACCAGATGTTGTTTTTCTTATCAATGGCGTTCCTGTTTTTCTTATCGAAACGAAAGCCGCGCATAAGATAGACGGGATAAGCGAAGCTTTAGAGCAGGTGAAAAGATACCATAGAGAATGCCCTGAACTTTTAGCTATCCTACAGATCTATGCATTGACTCACATTTTAAGGTATTATTACAGCGCCACATGGAACACCTCTGAGAAGCTTCTTTTTAATTGGAAAGAAGAATCTGGTGGCGACTTTGAAAATCTGGTTAAAACATTCTTAAATAGAGACAGGGTAACTAAACTTCTCATTGACTTTATAATGTTTACCAGACAGGATGATGAACTTAAAAAAATAGTTTTAAGACCGCATCAGATGCGAGCGGTTAATAAAATCATAGAAAGAGTAAAAGATCCCGAGAAGAAGCGGGGACTTATATGGCATACTCAAGGATCCGGTAAGACCTATACGATGATAGTGGCCGCACAGAAGATAATTGAAAACCCGATATTTGAGAATCCAACGGTCATTATGCTTGTAGATAGAAATGAGCTTGAAACTCAGTTATTTGGGAATATATATGCTGTTGGTATTGAGGCTGTGGAAGTCGCAAAGTGCAAAAAGCATCTGCATGATCTTCTTTCAAACGATAGAAGAGGTCTTATTGTCACAATGATCCACAAATTCGAGGGTATGCCTGAGAATATCAACACACGAGAAAATATTTTTGTCTTAGTAGACGAGGCGCATAGAACTACTGGTGGAAAACTCGGCAATTATATAATGGGTGCGCTCCCCAATGCAACATATATCGGTTTCACAGGTACTCCAATTGATAAAACCATCTATGGCAAAGGAACTTTCATTACATTTGGCAAGGATGATCCACCTAAAGGATACCTTGATAAATACAGCATTGCAGAATCTATCGAGGATGGCACAACCGTTCCCTTACACTACACCCTTGCCCCTAATGAACTTCGAGTTGAGAAAGAATTACTTGAGAAAGAGTTCCTGGATCTTGCAGAGGTTCAGGGAATCAGTGATATTGAAACGCTCAATAAAATCCTGGAAAAGGCAGTAACACTCAGAAATATGCTTAAAAACAGAGAGAGAGTCGAAAAAGTCGCTAAATACACAGTTGACCATTACAAAGATTACATTGAGCCTATGGGGTACAAGGCTTTTATGGTTGCCGTAGATAGAGAAGCCTGTGCTCTATACAAAGAAGAATTTGATAAATATCTACCACCTGATTATTCAAAAGTTGTATACAGCCCATTTTATAACGATCCTCCAGAACTTGCAAAATACCATCTTTCAGAAACGGAAGAGAAAAGAATAAGGAAGGCATTCAGAAAGCCTGATGAACTGCCAAAAATATTAATTGTAACGGAAAAGCTACTTACAGGTTTTGATGCTCCCATTCTCTATTGTATGTATCTGGATAAGCCAATGAGAGACCATGTCCTTTTACAAGCTATCGCTAGGGTGAATAGACCTTATGAAGATGAAGAGAGAAAAAAGTCATCTGGATTTGTTTTGGATTTTGTTGGCATTTTCGACAATCTTGAAAAAGCTCTAGCGTTCGATTCTGAGGATATTGAAGGAATTGTCCATGATGTTGAGGTCTTGAAGGAAAGATTTGTTGTGGAAATGAAAATAGCAAAAGAAAATTATTTGACGCTTGTCGAAGATAAAACTCAAGATAAAGCCGTTGAGGCAGTATTGGAACACTTCAGGGATGAAGAAAAACGCCACGAATATTATAAATTCTTCAAGGAATTATCTGATATTTACGAAATTCTTTCACCAGATGCTTTCTTGAGACCTTATATTGATGATTATGAAACACTTTCAAGAATCTATAAAATTCTTAGAGAAAATTATGAGCGAGGAATCTCCATAGATAAAGAGTTTACCAAAAAGACTGCCAAGCTTGTCCAAGAATATACAAAGAGTGGCAAAATTAAATCTACTTTAGATATCTATGAAATAGACGAAAAAACTTTGAGAAAAATCGAAGAAAGCAACGCTTCTGACACAGAAAAGATATTCAATCTATTGAGGAGCATTGAAAAGACTGTTGGAATAGAGGGTAAAAAATCTCCTTACCTTATTTCAATTGCTGAGAAAGCAGAGCATCTTGCAATGTTATATAAAAATAGACAAAAAAATACGGAGGAAACATTGGAAGAATTGAAGAAAATAATTGATGAAATTAATTCTGCTAAAAGAGAACAAATTGAAAAAGATATGCCTGTTGAGATTTTCACAATTTACTGGATGCTAAAAAATGAAGGTTTTGAAAAACCTGAAATAATGGCGAATCAAATGAGGGATGTATTGGAAAAATATCCTCATTGGCGAAAAAGTGATAAACATGAAATTGAAGTTAGATCCGAACTTTATGATGTTTTACTTCAATCGGGTACAACTAATATCCCTAAAGTCTCGGAAATCGCTCAGTACATAATGAAAATACTTAAGGGTGGTGTTGTAGGATGATAGCACCTGAAGAATTTAAGGAAGATGTTCTAACATTGGCTAAAGATGTTGGGGTTGACCCAAATGAGATACATATCCGAAAAATGAAAAGAAAATGGGCAAGTTGTTCCAGTAAAGGTAGATTAACATTTGACAAAACGTTACTGAGTGAACCCAAAGAGGTAAGATTCAAAGTGATCTTACATGAACTACTCCATCTCAAATATCCAAATCATGGCAGAATGTTTAACACTTTATTAAATACTTACCTGAGAAATAATTTTACTTCATGTAATAATGACGAAAATAATAAAAACCACCAAACGCCGAACGGCAATGGAGATTAATATTATACGGACAACTCTACGGACACTTCGCGCCTTCCCTCGCCTTCGGCTCGGTCATATAACAGCGGATAAAAGGGAAATTAAAGATTTCCCTAATTACTTTTATCAACTTCTTTTATCCTCAAAATATTAGATTAACATTCATTAATAAAATCTCATGATAGTTATTTATCATATGAAAAATTAAAAGAAGTAGTTTAAAGTTTCATTTCTTGAAAATAATCAAAAATTATATGATGCAATTTTGTCTATTAATAATTTAAGATAACAGGAGATGACCCTTAACTTAAATATTATAAAGTTCTTTTAACTTTTTAATCTCCTCCTCTATCTCCTTTTTGAAAGTATCTGGTTCAATAATTTTAATATGTGAGCCATAGCCAATAATCCATCTTTTTATCTCTTCCTTGTTCCCCTTTATTTTTAAAATTAAACTTCCATCAGGATTCTCAGAAATCTTTTGACTATTATGCCATATTCTCTCTTTAATCCATTTTGCTTGATATGAATCAAAAAGAAGTGTAAACTCATCTTCATTTCCTTTATAAATTCTGAAACTTTTTTGTAAATACTCTTTTATGTTAAAATCATCTTTAAAGTTAAACTTCTCTTTTAAGACCGTGATTTCATTAATTCTATCAAGTGCAAAATCTCTAACTTCTTCTCTTTTATGACAGAATCCCACAAGATACCAAACTCCTTCAAAATTATATAGATGGTATGGATCTACTTTTCTTTCTGTCTCTTCATCTCTTGAAATTGTGTAATATTTTATCCAGACACTATTTCTTTCTCTAATTGAGTTAAAGAGTTTATCAAATATATCAACAATGTCCTTTTTTATCTTTATTGGTTGAAAAGAGATTGAGAGCATCTCTTCAATTTCTCTATCATTTATTGATATCCTTTCTGGTAAAAGTTTTTCTAACTTTTTTGATAGAGTTAATCCTGTTTCATAAAGAGGTGTTCCTTTTAAATCCTTAAGTAAATTATTTGCAATAAACAGTGTTAAAATTTCACCTGTCGAGAGTTCTGGAAATGGAAATTCCCAATTTTTAGTTAGATAATAACCATTTCTACTTTTAGAATATGAAATTGGTGCATTGAGAGTGTATTTAAGTGTCTGTATATCTCTTTTAATTGTCCTTTCACTTACCTCTTCCTCTTTACTTAAATATTCAACATTTGGAAAAGTCCCTTCCCTTATCTTTTCATAAATTCTAAAAAGTCTACCTAATGTAAATTTCTTCATTCTTATTCAAAATCTTTTGTTTTAAAAATGATATAATCTGGCTTTACCTTATAGTTTAACTTTTCTGAAATTTCAATAATCCTACTTAAAATATAATCTTCTGAAAAATCCTTAAACTCCTCTTTTTCTTTAACCACCTTTAAAACTCTCTTTTTTGTAACTCTACTTTGCTTATTTTTAAAATCATTTAAAATCTCTTCGATAAGAGTATCTATGTCTCTTTCCTCTTTTTTTTCTCCAATAACTGGTGGATTTAGAATTCTGTTGATATCAATACCTGCTTGCCTTAAAAGTAAAATTCTATCCTGATAAGAGAGTTCATCTATTGGAAAAAGATCAAAAATATTAACTAAATATGATAAATATGATATTTCAGTTTTATTTAGGGGCTTATCTCTTAAAATTCTTTTGTTTAAATCATTAGGAATTTTTATCTTTTCAAGTTCTGATTTTGATATCCAAAAAAGGTATGAATTATTAACCTCTTTTAACATCTCTAATCTACTCTCTATCTCTTTAAATTTTATTATATTGTCTGTCATTTTTATCTCAAAAATAACAGCAAAGGATTGAGAGGTATTGAGTTTATTCACTTTAAGATAAATATCTGCGAATTGATTGTCTATCTTCTTTTCGCACTCCACCTCAATATAGATTTTTTGATCTTTAAAGTAATCTTTTAGTGATGATATAAACTTTGTTAAATTTTTATTTATAAATGTTGAACTTTTTTCATCTTTTGCTTTCTTTATAAGGTTTTCTCTAAAGTAATCCAACTCAAGCTCTTTGAGTCCAATTTTTTCTTTTTTAAACTCTTTTATCACCCTGTTTATATCAATGTAATATTCAATCTTTTGTTCATTTCTTATTTTTTCAATCAAATCATACAATCTTTTTAATGTTAATCTCAAATCATTATCATTGTATTGATATAAAAATTCTATTGCTTCATTTGAAAAAATTCCATAGATGTTTTCAGGAAAAGGAGAATTTTCTAAATAACTATTCCAATAATATCTAAAACATTTATTGATTATATCTAAAAAATCTTTTGGTTTTAAAAAATCTAAATTTATTGTATATATCCAACTTTCTATTCTATTTCTCTCGTTTTGAGTTAATGAGTTTAAAAATTCATCATAAAAAGTAACAGAACCAGAAAGTATAAGTGAAA
>Ga0116166_1004442_pt1 | contig 10300 bp, 7 predicted proteins | sample AD_JPNMR2_MetaG_FD_89884 | JGI IMG/M metagenome (GOLD analysis project Ga0116166, IMG submission 89884) | Active sludge microbial communities of municipal wastewater-treating anaerobic digesters from Japan - AD_JPNMR2_MetaG | ecosystem: Engineered > Bioreactor > Anaerobic > Digestate | place...
CCTGAACCGCGAGCCAGCCGTAGGGAGGAAGCGTGTAGGATTGATCCGGCGTTTGGACCGTCCAATTCGTTTCAGGATTTCCATTCACCCACACTTCCAAGCCATTAGCGTAACGGATGAAGAGGCGGCTGTCCTGCCACGCGCCTGTTTGCAGCGCGCTGGAAGTATCGATCAGGCCGTTGTCTTTGCCGTACCGGATACTTTCCGGCTTGATCATGGCGTAGCGGCTTTGCAGCGGTTGCAGCATGTAGTACGAACGGCAGGTCTGGCGGATGCCGTGCGCGTCTTCCACCAGCCAGCCGATATGGCCGTAAGCGATGGTGGCGGCGAGGAACTGGTCGATGCTGGCCTCGATATTTTTTGGTTTGTTCCAGCCCTCCTTCCCCTCGAAGAAACGGCCGGTCCAAGGCATGCCGATATCCACCGTGAGGGGATGCATTTTCAGCAGGTCAAAATGCGGCAGGTAGGGATATTTCCACAGGGCCAGGGCGCTGTAGGTCAATCCATAGTTCCCCGCGCACAATCCAGCGTACAGCCATTGATGATGGCCTTCCGACCAGCAATGCCCGTCGTAGACATCTTGATCGTGCAGCAGGAGTTCCCCGTAGGCGTAAAACGTGGCCGCGAAAGTCCCCGCGCCCGGGACGCGGGCGTCGTAGTCGCAACGGTCCCAGGGTGACACCGAGGTATGCACGTCGGTGTAGGCGGCGTTGGTGTTGAACTTGGCCTGGATGAGGGGCGCGAGTTTCCGGTCCATTTCCACGGCAAAGAGAGCCTTGGGCGAATAGCAGCGTGGCCAGGCGCGCACGAGATCGAAATTGGCGCCGCGCATGACCATGTCGATATCCCAAAATTCGTTCACCGGCGCGAAATCGCAGTAGTTGGTGTACAACCCGGCCCGCCAACCCAGCGACTTTTGATGGGCGATGTAGTTTTTCAGCGCCTCGTCACCACCTTTTCCCGGCGCGGACTGGGTGCGGAAGGTGAAACTCTCGCCGCCATCCCGCCAGGTGATCTCATGGTTGCATTGGGTCAGTTGCTCGATGCCATACGCCCGCAATATCCGGGAATGCGCCATTTCCCGTTCGTAATCCGAAGGCCCCCAGCTTTCCACCCATAAGCGGCTGCCAGCCTCCTTCCCCCGCTTGGCGGGCGGATTGGCAATGGTGGGAAGGGTCTCTTCGAAGAAGGGCGATACGGTGATGAATACCCGCTCGAAGAGATCGTTCCGCGCGCCGTCGGATTTGGATAAATACCGCACGCCGCCGTTGAGCTGGATCCGGCCGGATTCAATTGTGTCGACGGCATAGGGCTGCGAGGCATTGGAGCGGTACCAGTCCATCCACACCGACGCGAAAAACGGCGTCCCGCCCTTGGACATCAGTACGTTCAAATGATGCCCGCCATAGTTGAGATAGGGCAATTGCACCAATTCCGGATTTTCGACATCGGCCCAGTAACCGTACGATAACTCCGTGGCCTGGCCTCCCAGACAATATGTATCTAAGACCAGGGATTTCTGCCACAGGCGGACTTGTATCTCCACCTGGACTTCTTGATCACCGGCCCTTCCTTGCCAAACCGCGCGCAAAACGCCGTTTCCGGGTGTTTCGGCTTTCAAAAGTTGCGGATCTCTCAGTTCTTCCGCGAATTTCGGCCCGCCTTCGTTCCAAAATGTGGCGATCCGGCTGTCATTCATCTGGACTTGAATCCCGCGGAAAAATGGTTCTGAAGGAGAAAGAAAATAGGCCAATCGGGTGTCATCTCCCCAGTAACGGAAGATGAACTGATTCTCACGTTCTTCCAATGAGGTTTTGAATTGGGCCGTGAAATTCTCGGGCAAGATGGTTTCTTCCCGGGTGGGGAAAGGCAGCCGTCCCGGCCCTGTGTTGGCCCCGGGAGATTGTCCCGGAAAGGGATCAACGCCGCGCTTGGGCCGGGGCTGGAAGGTCAGCGGAGCGGGGGATTCACGGATGAAGCATAAGTCCTCCAAAAACAACTCGCGGTCTTCCGTGTTGGCGCAGCCCTTGATTTGAATCCCCGCCAGCCGCAAGGGTTGTTTCTCCTGGAGGGCGGGGGGAATCACTTTGTGAATCAACCACCATTCTTTCCAGTTTACACGGTTCATCGCGAGCGGGTGCACGGCGTCCTGGGAGTCCTGCAGCAACAATACGATCTCCACCTGCGGCGTGGTGGGATCGGACACCCAGCCCCAGTTATTCCCGTAACACCACAATGTGGCGGCGTTGGAGCCTTGCGGAATCGGCAAAGGCTTGGGCGGATGCAGCGTAATTTCGCTATCATTGGACGCGCCACGGTACGTCACCCGGGCCACGGGCGATTCCCACACCCGTTGCGTTTGTGAGACAGCCAACTCGCCTTGCGCCCCGTGGCGGCCTTCGAGAATCCAGCCGTCCAACGCGTTGAAATCAACCAGGGGCGCGTGCGGCGGAACCCGCCCGGCCAGAACCATTTCATAAGGGCGCTCCCCCGCCGGTTCGCCGGCCGGCATGGGTTTGGCTGGCGACCGAAACGGGGCTTCTTCCGTGGATCCTATCACTGGAATAGCAGAACCGAATGTGAAAACCAGCAATAATTGGGAAAGGATATTCATAATTCCGTTGCCTTTCTGGGTAGATATTTAGACCTTTCACTTCCACAAGAAAAAATCTGGCGAATACTCTAAACCTCTTCCCACACCTCTCCCAGGGGGAAAGGGAACTTGAGGGTGGTTTCTCCCATGAGGAATGGGGTAGCGTTTCCAGCCATACGCATATCATGAATCAAGCACTGAGATAGTGGAGTATTTTGGTATAATTTATATTGAACATTTGTTCAATATCTGGCATTATATTTGCAGTCTTACGTCTCCACGTCCCTATGAATCATCGAAGGAGCCGTAAGACAATGAAGAAGAAACGAAAAAACCTTGCTTTGATGCGCGATTCCTTTTTTCCAGAAACCGAAGCCACGCAGCCTCCAGAATGGGAGGAATTGCTAAAAGATGTCACCATCGAGCGCGATTACCATGAAATTCCGTACGATCCCGCGTATCTAGCGGTGATGGAGCAGGCGGAGAATCCCTTGGGAGATATGGGCCGAAGGGAGGAATCAGGGCGGCAGGACACTTCCATGCAAATCGAAACTGTACGGGAAATCGTCCGCCGGAAATTGCGGGGCCATCCGCAACAGTGCATTCTGCGGATTTTGGACACGGGCGCGGGTATTCCCCATATAGCAAAGGAGTTGCGGATTTCTGAGGATACCGCGCGCCGGTCGGTCCAGAAGGGCATACAGATCATCAAGGAATGTCTGGATCTCTCCACCAAGAAGGATTTCCCCGTGCGCAAAGGGAAGCGTCCCGCGATCCGCGCGGCGCTCTTCTTCCTGGACACTCCGGCCGAAAGGCAGGAATTCCAGGAGTTTCTCAACCAATACCCGGTGTTGCATATATCGTACCGGGGGGAATCCCTGTTCCGTGAGGCCTTGATCCTTTACAAGACCGGTAAATCGGCCCGGTATGTAAATAAACAGGCTTTGGGTAATAGGGAAGGGATCGCAGAGGAGTGAAGATGAGACGGAGAATAGTCCCAGGTAGAGGAACCCAGGGTTGAAGGATCTGGGATTATAATCCAGGGCATATTCGGATCCTCCTTTTTTCGAGTCGAATATGCACCTTAAATGTGTTACCTATGTCCCCGAACACCTGTAACCTATGTACCCGAGCTAAACAGAGAGGGAGGAGAAAAGGGAAGTTTTTGTTACAGATTGGACATAGATAATCCGCGTTGAATCCGGCAAGGCGGGATGAAATCAGAGTCAGAAAGCGGGAAACGGGCAAAACGAGGGGACTTAAATCCTGTTTTTTAAGAATTTTCGTTCACGGATTCAAGTTGGGAAAATAAGTACGCGGGCAGCGAAAGGGGGGACTTGCCGGTATATAGTTACGATTGATTATGTTCCCCTCGCAGAACTTAAAATCCCCAGAAAATCCTCTCGATAAGAAGCATCACGTCTGGCGGATTCTGATAACCGGTGAGGCCGGATACTATGGAAGACAAGCCGAGAAGGCTCATGCCCCAACAACCGAGGAAAAGCGCCCGGCGGAAATTCTTTTCTTCCACCAGCAGGCACAACGCCGGGAGATACATTAGGTACCAGAATTGCCCCAGCCGGCTGGTGTGGACCTGAAACACGAAAAGGAACGGAGTCAGCCACGGCCAAATGGTTTGCGTGCGTTTCAAGCCATACAGGCAGAAGAATTCAAACGCCACCGAAAAAAACAGGTGGGAATAGATCAACCAAACGGGATACTCCACATACCGGGTCGGATCGGCAACAAACCAGGAAAGGGGATTGATATTGGGAACATAATTCATTTCCAACAGATGCGCGGGATAGCCGCCAAAGAGATAGGCGAGCAGGCTGGGAACCAGGCTGAAGATTCCCCAGGCCAACTGCGCCGTCAATCGCCGGGGTTCCCGCCATGACAGATTTTGAAGAAAATAGGGCAGAAGAAAGATGGGGAAAAACTTGGTCTGGATGGCGAGCCCTAAAATCCCCAGCGCGTAATTTTTCTTGTGTTGAAGGGCCAGCAGCGCCAGCACGGACCAGAAAACCACAAATCCCTCGAACTGGCCTTCGCGGGACGTAAACCAAACACTGGTGGGATTGAGCCAGTAGAGCAAAACCACCCAGCGGTCGCCGGTGTATTTCCACATGGCCCAGCTGCCGGCCGCGTCAAACAGCGTTAAAATGATTTTCGCCAGCGGCAGCGCGGTTCCTAAAGCGGCAATGGAGGCAAACAGCAGCATCGTCACGGGAGGATAAGAATAGTGATGGTTTTCCCAAAAGTACTGACAAGGATACGGCGCCAAGTCCAATGGGGTCAGGTCATATAAGACCAATCCGTAGTAGGGGAAGGCTTTTCCATACCCGAGATTGCGCACCAGATCGGTGGTGTAGGGGGTCAGTTGGAAGCAATAATACAGGCGCAGGCATCCGCCGCCGGCCAGCAGGATGACATATCCGATTGACGCCCACAATGCCGGGCGAAAAAGGTTCAACCTTTTCCCGGTTTCCGGTGAAATATGATTCGACATTTCCGCCCACAAATCCCGTTGTTCGTATGGTGCATTATATACATAATGCCGGTGCTGAATGTATCCCCGGATGATATTCTGGAACCCCCCATGGTTTTAATCCCGGCCGGGCCGTTCATCGCCGGTTCGGGGGAGAAAGAACGCGCTTTGTACCGGGTGCCGTATGATGAGCCGAAAGCCTATTCCGTAAACTTGCCTGCCTATTGGATCGGCCGCTACGAGGTCACTATTTTGGAATTTGCGTGCTTCATCGAAGACGGTGGTTACAACCGGCCGGAATTTTGGTCCGAAGAGGGTTGGTATTTCCGCTGGCGCTATGACTGGCAACATCCGCGGCGCTGGAACGACAAGGAATACCGGGGGATGCGGATGGAAGACCGCCCGGTTTTCGGCGTGAGCTGGTACGAAGCCGAAGCGTATTGCAACTGGCTGGTGATCAAAACCGGCAAGCCCTACCGGCTGCCGGCCTCGCTGGAATGGGAAAAAGCCGCGCGCGGAACCGACGGCCGCATTTTCCCCTGGGGCGATGAGTGGGATCCCCGCAAATGCAACTGGTACGGTCAGCTGGGGAATATATCCCTCAATAAAGACGCCATCGATCCTTACGCTTTCACTTCACCCATAGGGATATTTGAGGCGGGGAAAAGCCCCTGGGGCTGTTACGACATGGCCGGCAACGTCATGGAATGGTGTCTGGATGCCTGCGGAAAAAATGACTCGTACCGCGTGCTGCGGGGCGGGAGTTTCATGACCAACGAACCCCGCCAACTGCGTTGCGCCTGGCGGGGAGGGACCTATCCCGAAATCGGTCACGTGCACTGGGCCAATTTGGGCTTCCGCGTGGCGATGGACGCGGATTGAGCCACGATCCGTATCGGCTCATCTCGCGTTGTGGATTTTTTCTTCGGCCTGTTTTACCCTTAATTCAATATTCGGTTTACGATAGGAGCGATCATAATGACATGGATTTCCATCCTTACGCTGCTGATCCTGGCCCTTCCCGCCGCTTATGGAGCGGACAATCCGCCCCCCTCCGCGGAATGGAAACTGGTCTGGTCGGATGAGTTCGATTACGAGGGGTTGCCGAATCCGGAGAAATGGGATTATGAAGAGGGATTCATCCGCAACCGGGAGAAACAATACTACACCCGCGCGCGGCTGGAAAACGCCCGCGTGGAGAACGGCACGCTGATCATCGAATCGCGCAAGGAAGCTTACCAGAACGCGGAATATACCTCGGCCAGCCTGCATACCGCCACCAAGGCCACCTGGAAATACGGCCGCGTCGAAGTGCGGGCCCAACTCCCCACCGGCAAAGGCACCTGGCCCGCCATCTGGATGCTGGGGACCAACATCCGTCAAGTGGGGTGGCCCAAATGCGGCGAGATTGACATCATGGAGAACGTCGGTTTCGATCCCGATGTGATCCACGCCAATGTGCATACGGATAAATACAACCATATCAAGGGCAACAACAAGGGCGCGTCCATCCGGATCGAAAAACCATACCAAGACTTTCATGTCTATGCCATTGAATGGTTTCCGGACCGGATCGACTTCTTCGTGGATGAAAACAAATATTTCACCTATGCCAACGAGGGCGAGGGCGAAACCAGCTGGCCGTTTGACCAGGAATTTTACCTGATCCTCAACACGGCTATCGGCGGGACCTGGGGCGGTCAGCAAGGAATTGATGATTCAATTTTCCCGGTGAAATACGTCATCGATTACGTCCGGGTGTACCAACAGACTTCCAACGCGGCGGCAACAGAACAATGAAGTGAAATGAGGTGAGGAGAATCGCAAGGCCGAGGCGCGTCACCATGCGCCCCGGCCTTGTGATCGGTGGGATGGATTCACAAATGCCATGGCTTCCGCATCGGGCGGGAGAGCCGCGCATTGGCTTCATTGTCCCCGATAAACCGCTCCCGGTCCGTATCGAATCGCAGTTCCCGCTTCAAGCGGATGGCGATGTCGCTGACATGGCAGAACATATCGCCGTGGACAGAGACATCGATTTCGCTGCGGGGGGATTTGCGGGTCCGCACGGATTCGAGGAAATTCGAAACGTGCGCGTTGGTCGAATTTTCATACGTATCCGAACCTTCCGGGAATTTCGCGTTTTCAAGAATGCTTTTGGGATACGTGCTGAGTTTGCCGCGCCGGACGTACACCCAGCCCTCGGTCCCTTCGAACGCGGTTCCGTGGTCGTTTTGATCCTCATAGCGTTTTGACCATTCTTCCGGGCAGGGATGCGAGGTGTACCGCACGGTGGTTCCTGCCCCTGTGCATAACGTAATGTCCCAGGTGAGGGCCGTGTCGGCGACGCCTTGCGTGGGGAAGACTCCCGTGCCCTGGATGGTCCATGGACTTTTGAACTTCTCCGGCGCGCCCCAGAAGGCAATGTCCACCGGGTGGATCCCCCAGCCCGCGATGAAACCCAACGCGTAGTCGGAGATGAACCACCACAGGGCGTTGGAGCAACGGTCGCGGGTATACGGCTTGGTGGGAGCGGGCCCCAGCCAGAGATCGTAATCCAGCCATTCGGGGACCGGGACCGGCGTGGGGTCGCCCCCGGCACTGCTGCCCGAGCACCAAATATTGATGCCCTTCACCTCGCCGATTTTCCCTTCGCGCACCAGGCGGCAGGCCATTTCGAACTTGGGGTCGGAGCGCTGCTGGGTTCCGAATTGAAAGATGCGCTCGCGTTCGTGGATTTCCCGCCGCAGAGTCTGGTCTTCCTCCAGCGTCAGTCCCATGGGCTTTTCGCAATAGACATCCTTGCCGGCGCGGACGGCGTACAGGCTGGCCAGGACATGCCAATGGTCACAGGTGGCCACCTGGCACACATCGATGTCATCCCGGGCCACCAGCTCGCGGAAATCCTTGTACGCGGCGCAACTGGAGTGATCATAATAGGTGTTCACCAGTTCGCGCTTTTCCTTGAGGACATGGCTTTTGACGTCGCAAACGGCCACAACCTGCGCGGTGCGGTCGTTCAAGAATCCACCCATGACCACCGTGCCCCGGTCGCCCACGCCGATGCAGCCTACGTTGATGCGGTCATTCGCCGCCGCCAACGCCTCCTTGCCCAGCGCGCGGCCGGGGACAAAATAAAACGCCGCGGGCGCGAAGGACGCGGCTTTCAAAAACGAACGGCGATTAAGTCGGTTGTATAGCATGGTTTTTCTCCTCCCGGATGAAAGACGGCAGTGCTCAAGGCTGCCGTGGGGTAGCTCAATGAACCATTGCTTTCCCCCCGTTTTTTACCTTACCTTATTGGACTACAGCACGCGAGAGAACTCCAGGGTTTCAATGGCCCACTTTTTTCGCTATTTGGAATATAGAGCCGTAACTGTTTACACCATTGCAGAGAACGTATGAATTTGGCTCCTTCAGGGCTTCCCTCACCCTATCCCTCTCCTAGAAGGAGAGGAAATGCGCTGAAAAACAACACGGCAAACCGGTAAACAATAACACATGGCCTAATTCTCACACAGATCCCGATCCCGGCCCGGGACCCCAGAAGGCTCTTGACAGATAATCCCCAAAATTGATTGACTAGAGAAAGACCGGGGTATAATGTTTTCTATTGAAAATTCCCGGGGAGGAGATCATGACATCAAAAGGATTCACGTTGATTGAATTGCTGATCGTGGTCGCGATTATCGGCATCCTGGCAGCCATCGCCGTGCCCAACTTCCTGAACGCCCAGATCCGGGCCAAAGTCAGCCGGGCGGTTTCTGATATGAAAACCTTGGAAACCGCATTGGAAATGTACCGGTTGGACAACAACGATTATCCCACCTGCGACCAACCCCGGGTTCCCGGACGGTTTGACTCTTGGCACCCGAACGAAGTGCGTTTCTACCGCCTGACCACACCGGTCGCGTATATCAGCTCGGTCCCGCATGATCCCTTCGCGACCTACGCGAATCCCAATGATTACAACCAGTGGGGATACGCCTACGATTACGTCAACAATTATGGCTCCGGTCACACAGGCGGGTGGGGACATCTGTGGCGGCTGAACAGCTGGGGGCCGGATGGCATCAACGGGTGGGGCGGCCAGCGTGATTACAGCAACGCACAACAAGCCTGCCCCGCAGGCAATCCCCGGTTCTTGTATCAAACCACCAACGGCTTGACCAGCCGGGGCGATATCGTCTGGGTCGGTCCCAAGGATCCGATGACCCCCCCGGAATATTATTGTCCCATCCGGAATGGAGTTTAGCGGACCGCGGACCAGCTTATGGATAGTACTCCACGGTCCGATGCACGCGGCGCCTTTCTGTCCAGGCAAGCATCTGTCCGGAAGGCGGAAGAACGGTTCCCGTTTGCCGGATCCAATTCCCCCGTTCGTCGTCTTCGTAACGGAAAATAGCGGTCCAGCTCGTGCCTTCTGTCAAGGAAGCGGATTTCTTTGTTTCTCTTCCCACCTGAAAGTCAATAATCCAAATCCCATTGAGTTGTTTCTGTTCGGAAAGGCTCAGGCAACCTTTTTTCAACATCCTCTATGCGTTCGCTGGATTTTCCGTGACTTGAATCCAGTATAAATGAGTAAGTATTTATTCGTTACAAATGCCGACCAAATTGATCTAATTTGAGTGATTATATTTTTTATTGACAGAATAATTTTCTCTAGGCTATATTAGAATCGGTTCTGAATCACTCAAGGAGTAGCGAAATATGAAACGGTTGGCATATTTCATCGTCGCTTTGTGTTCCTTGTGCTACACCCCCCCATTAATGGCGCGGGATAAGGCAACCTACCCCGCGCCGGTTTCGGAATACGCCGAACAGACCGGCCCTAACACCATGACCTTCCTGAGCTACCCCAAGTATTACCGTAACGCGTTCGGTAATCTGACCGAGGTGGATACCACCTTGGTTGAATCCTCCAATCCCGATTGGGATTACGAGGTCACGAGGGGCATTTGGACCTTGCGCGTTCGGACCGATGGGACCTTCCAGGCCGAGCATGATGGAAACGTCTTCACCTACCGGCTTCATTCCATCGGCCTTGGGCGCGGCGACAGTTACAAGCCTTTCGCGTGGGGCGAACCGAATTGGTCCAACGTGTCTGTGCTGGGTGACACCATCCGCTGGGCCGATGTTTTCCCGGACGTGGATCTCTCCGTGCGCTATATTCATGACATCCTGAAGGTGGATGTCATCCTCAAGCGCGCACTGATGGA
>Ga0116166_1004453_pt1 | contig 10288 bp, 12 predicted proteins | sample AD_JPNMR2_MetaG_FD_89884 | JGI IMG/M metagenome (GOLD analysis project Ga0116166, IMG submission 89884) | Active sludge microbial communities of municipal wastewater-treating anaerobic digesters from Japan - AD_JPNMR2_MetaG | ecosystem: Engineered > Bioreactor > Anaerobic > Digestate | place...
GATTTATTTTCAGAAATAGACAGCGGCGCGAAACTACAGAAAGTTTGGACTACTGATCCGACTAAACCTACTGCGCGTAAAATGGTGAAGATGGCTACGATAGACGGCGCGCGTGCATTGGGCTTAGATAAAATTATCGGGTCATTAGAAAAAGGCAAACGCGCTGATATTATAGTTGTTGATTTGCAGCAGATAAGATTAAAACCTGTGTATGATATACATTCTCATATAGTTTATGCGATAAATGGCAGAGATGTCAAAGATGTGATAATAGACGGAAATTTTGTAATTAAAAATCGAAAAGTAATGGTTGACGATGAATCTGTGATATTGGCGGAATTGAATAGTTTTAACAAAGATATAAACAAAAAGTTGATGAATATGTATAAACATCAGAGGCAATAAAAAAAAGAGAGATTGCAAAATTGAATACATCAATTCCTGTAAAAGAAACAATCTATTTGAAATTTTGGCGATGGCTGCGCAAGCCGAAAAAAGAAAAGTCAGCGCTGCGCGACTGGATAGAGACAATAATAATCGCCGGTATTTTAGCGTTGATTATAAAAGAGACGATAATACAGGCATTTTATATTCCGTCTTCGTCTATGGAAGCGACGCTGCTTATAGACGACCATATTTTAGTCAATAGATTTATTTATAAGTTAACAGATGTCAAACGAAATGATATAATAATTTTCAAATTTCCGCACGATGCTGATTATCCAGAGCCGTCGAGCAATTATAAAAAAATAATATTATTGCCGCTTTTTATTAATACCAAGCCGAGCGGGATATTGGATATTATAAAATATTATCGGCCTCGCGATTTTATTAAGCGCGCGATTGGTATGCCGGGCGACACTTTTGAAATGCGCAATAAAATTGTTTATATAAACGGCGAGAAAGAAAAATTAAATGAAGCGATATACACATCAACTGATGTATTATTAGAGCGCGATTATTTTGGTCCGATAAAAATTCCTAAAAAAAACGATATTATAAAATTTTCAGAATTGAATATATTTGAATTATTTTGTTTTGAAAAATATTTTGAATATAAAAAGATAAAATTCGAGTATGAATTTGAATATTTTATCGACAGCAAAAAACAAGAAAATATCGAGACTATTTTCGGGATGCAGCCGATAAAATCAATAGAATTACGAAGATTGTGCGTATATGATGAAAACAATAAACATAGCGGCAAGAAAACAGAATTTAAAATCACCAAAATTATGATAGACGGCGCGGAAATTAAAGAATATAAAATGCCGGAAGATTGTTATTTTGCATTAGGTGATAATCGCGATAACAGCAGCGATTCAAGGTTTTGGGGATTTGTGCCGTATAGTTTAATAAAAGGCGAGCCGTTAGTAATTTACTGGCCCTTGACAAGATTAAGAATATTATTTTAAATTTTATTTTACGAGAAGATGATGACATCGGCAAAACAAAAAAAATGCAAATATTGCGATGGCCGCGGATATGTTAAGAACAACGCGGCGCAAAAAGTAGATTTATGCGATTGCATAAAAAGACAATGCAAATGTTCTGGTGAAGATAATTATATGTATTATGACAAAGATATAAACGCCTATCGTCAGTGCATTTGTCGTAATTATGCGTTTAGAATAAATAAAATAAATAAAATTTATAAAGAGGCGGATATACCGCGTAATTATCAATGGAAATTTATTGAAGATATTGAAATGATAGATAATGATAAAAAGGGAATACCTAATATCAGTGAATTTTTAGAGATAATAGAGCAGACATTAGTAAATTATGAAGATATTCGTAAAAGGCGCGGATTGCTGTTGTGGAGTGAACTTACAGGCAACGGAAAAACGCTTGCCGCGGCAATAATACTTAACACATTAGTTTTTAATTTCGGCATCGCCGCGAAATTTTTAAAGTTGTCGTCAGATTATTTTGGTATGTTAAAAAAAACATATTCTAATATAGATGAGAGTGAAATAAATGTCATAAAAAAACTGATAGATTACGATGTGCTGGTGATAGACGATTTCGGCACGCAGCGCAGCACCGAATGGGAAAATGAAAAATTATACGAGCTGATTGACGGCAGAAATGATTCAAAGAAGATGACGATAATAACAAGCAATAATAATTTTGAAAAAATTGAAGAAACAGCGCTGTATGATAGAATATTATCAAGAATAATGGAAATGTGCGTAATTTACAAAGTCAAAACTCCGTGTTACCGCCAGAAATTTTTAATTAAAAAATGAATAAAATTTTAACGCGTTATTGTCTGAAAAGAAATAAAAAAATCGAAGATTTAAAAGAATGTTGTAATTGTTCGGATTATAAAAAGAAAGATCTAAGTGCGGAAAATCTGCCGGAAATAAATTTGTCAAAAGAAGCTATTACCGTTGGTTTTATATGTCATATAAAATATCACAGTTGTTCGTATAGTCAATATTATGATGAAAAACAGATGACCGAAAAATCTGATTTGCCAAAGGCGATAAAAAAATTAAATGTCGCGACTAAAAATTTTTTAAAAAAACAATTTTTGAAATCTGACAATGTTAAAAGTTTGATAATTGCCGAATGGTATAATATAGTGGGTAAGGCATTCTGCGAAAATATTAAGGTATTGAAATTTTCGCGCGGGACATTAATTGTTCAGTCGGATAATCCGAGCGTGAGTCAAGATTTTTTATTTGTTCAGAAAGAAGTAATAGATAATATCAATAATATTTTGCAAGATAGAATCGTAAAAAAAATAAAAATTCAACATTAAAAAGATATGGAAACTTCAAAAAGAAACGGTATTAATAAAGTTCGCAAAAAAAAGATAAAAAAGGCATCGTTCAAAGTGCAGTGGGAGCGTTTCAAAGAGCGTTATCCGCGAATGAAATTGCATTTGATAATTATTGTTTCAGGCGTGATTTTTACTTTGATATTATTAACACTGCTGTTTTTTAGAAAGTTGGACGAATACAAAAAAATAGGAGAATTATTTTAAAAATTATAGATAATAAAAAATTAAATTTTTCTAATTGACAATAGAATAAAAAAATGTATATAATGTATATTTAAAAAAATTTAGTCAGGCGATGGTGTATGAAAAAAAAGATAATATTATTTTTATTGATTTTATTATTGTCGATAAAAGTATATGGTAATCAAGAAGCATCTGAACATTTTAGAAGAGGCGTGAATTTTTATTATTTGAATAGGTTGAATGAAGCATTAGAGACATTTAAACAAGCATTAGCGCTGCAGCCGAATAATATTAAATATCGTTTTTATTTAGGGAAAACATTATTCAAGTTAAAGGATTATAAACAAGCGATAAAGGAATTAGAGCCATGCTTAAGTTTAAAAGAAGAAGCGAATGAGGTAATGACTTTTTTGGCTAATGCCTATTTTCAAGTTGGCGATTATAATAATGCCGCTAAATTATATACGATTATCAGCAAACGCAGACCTGATGATTTTGAAGCGCAGCTTATATTAGGGCGGATAAATTTTGAATCTGAGCCGAGCAATATTCAACTTGCACAACGTCATTTTGAACAAGCGTTGAAATTAGAGCCGCGTAATTCCAAGCCGTATTATTTTATCGGCAGAATTTTGATGAGAGAAAATAAATTTCAAGAAGCGATAGATTATTTTAATCGCGCTATTTCTTTTGAAATAACAAACGCTGAATATTATTACTGGCGCGGAAACGCGTATTATGCGCAGATGGATTTTTACAGCGAGACAGAAGATGGCTGGCGTTCTTATTATGATTTTCGTAAAGCGATAGAATTGGGCTATGACCCGGCGCAGGCGAATTTTATGTTTGCTAATACTTGTTTATATCGCGGTTTATATTATATTGAAATTAATCGCGCAAATGAAAGCGTGGAATTATTAAAAACTGCAATTTCACATTATCGCAGAGTGCTAGCGAATAGATTTGATGCGTCAAATGCTTATAATAATATGGGATTAGCATTATTGGCTTTGAATAATGTTCAGGAAGCGGTTACGGCATTTAAAAAAGCGGTAGAGATAGAGCCGACTTTTGCGATATTTCATAATAATTTAGGCGATGCGTATTATAGATTAGGTAATTTTAAAGATGCGATAACAGAATGGCAATTAGCATTAGAATTAGATCCGGATCCTGAAAATAAACGAACTTCGTTATTTGGCGATCGTCGGCCGATCCGTGAAAAAATCCGTGATGCAGAGCGAAGAAGATGATTTTTTGTGAGGTGTGAAATATTAATGTTAAAAAAAATTGGATTATTGATTATTTTAATTTTTATTATAGGATTGAGTTTATTGAACGCTGGCGAAATTACATTGAAAGATGGAAAAAAATTGACAGGCAAAATTATAGTGAATAATGATATTATCACTATTAGAACTAACAGCAAAGAAATTTATCAGATCAACAAAAAAGATATTAGTGAATTAAAATTAGACGATAAAGACGAACAATACAAACCGCAAAAAGACAATCAGCAGCCAATAGACAATAACGCTCAAAGATTTTCAAAAAATCCTGTTGCGGTAATAGAGACTAATTTAGGCGATATAACTGTTTTATTATTAAAAAATCAAGCGCCGTTAACTGTTGAAAATTTTATAACATTAGCAAAGGAAGAATTTTATAAAGACATATATTTTCATCGAGTAATAGATAATTTTATGATACAAGTCGGCGATCCGCGCGCGCGTATCAAGCCGACTGACAAAAAATTTTCTATTAAACAATTTGCCGATGAAATAAACGTCGACGTTTTTGGTTTGAATATTTTGTTTGTTTAAAATGCGCCGTTTATTCCGTAGCAAGCGAAACAGCAATTGCCTGCAAATATAACTGTCAAGCAATTATACGAGCGGCAGGGTTATAAATATATAACAGACAGACCGAGCACACGCGTAAAAAAAGGCGTATTAGCTTCTGCTAATGCTGGTCCCAATACTAACAGCACGCAATTTTTTATAACAGTGCGCGATTGCGATTGGCTGGACGGCAAGTATACGGTATTTGGCGAAGTTATTAAGGGTTATGAAGTAGTAGAAAAGATAAGCAAAGTTAAAACGCAAAATGATAAATTGATAGAAAATGTAGTGATTAAATCTGTAAAAATTATTGAATAAAAATTTATAAGGAGCGATTTATAAAAAATGGCGTTAAATACATTTGAAGAAATTTTAAAAGTCGAAGAATTATTAAAGATTAGAGAGGAATATTTGAATGATGTTTCGCTAAAAGCTGAAATTATCAATGAAGGTTTAAGAAATAGATTGAATACTGCATTAGGCTTACAAACAACATTATTAGGCAGAATAGAATCCAATCCGCCGGATTTTTCAGAAGTTTATTTGAGAGAACAAGATGCGAATGATTCTTTCAAACAAAAATATAAAATTAACAAAGATAAAAAAGCGTTTGTTATACCAATAAAAGATTTTCTTAATGAATTGAAATTAGCATTAAGAAATAATTTAAAAAATGAAATTGATAAATTGCAGGCAGAATACGAAAAAATTAGTAAATACTGCTCTGAAAATATAGAGCAAAAAAACGAAAAAGAAATAATAGAAGAAGAGGAATAATGACAGATAAAGATAAAGAATTAATAGAATTATTAAAGCACGAGAATCAAGAATTACGCGAAAAAATCGAGAAAATACTGCAAGATACAAAACGGACATATATAGAAGTAATTATTAGCATAATGGGCGCATTAGAATCAAAAGATGAATATACTCGCGGTCATTCATTTAGAGTTTCGCATTATTGCATAGAGACAGCATACGAACTGCCGGAAGATAAAAAACTAACTGAAAAAGAAAAAGAACTTTTAGAGTTTGCCTCTATTATTCACGATGTCGGCAAGATAGGCGTGCAGGATAGCGTATTATTAAAACCGGAAAGATTAACCGAAGAAGAATATAAAATAATGCAAACGCATACATTGATAATAAAAAAAATATTAGGGCCGTTGATTTTTTTAAAAGAAGCGATAGATATAGCGTTAAAGCATCACGAGCGTATAGATGGCAAGGGTTATCCTTTTGGTTTAAAAGGTGAAGAAATACCTTTTTTATCTAAAATAATATGCGTTTGCGATGCGTTTGACGCGATGACCACGCCGCGACAATATCGAAAAAAACCGTTATCGCTTGACGAAACCTTTGCGGAATTGCGTAAAAATGTTGGCACGCAATTTGATGGAGTAATAGTGGAATCATTAATCAGAGCAATAAAAAAAATCGGCTTATTAAAATATTAATAAAAATGCTGACAAAAACATACAGCGGATTAATTGACGGTATCAATGGAATAATAATAACAATTGAAGCTGATGTATCTAAGGGGATGCCTAATTTTAATTTAATCGGATTAGCAGATACGTCTGTAAAAGAAAGTAAAGACCGAATCCGCACAGCTTTAAATAATAGTAATTTTAAATTTCCATCTGCGAAAATAACTTTAAATTTATCACCTGCTTCTATAAAAAAAGAAGGCGCATCATTAGATTTAGCTAGCGCTGTCGCCATATTAAATTCAGATGGAATTATAAAAAATTCAAATATCGAAAAAATATTTTTTATCGGCGAATTACAATTATCCGGAGAAGTGAAAGGAGTAGAAGGCGTATTGCCGTTGATAATAGCGGCAAAGGAAAATGGTTTTGAATATGCGTATATTCCATATTCCAATAGAAACGAAGCGGCAATAGTGAATGATATAAAGATAATACCGGTCAACACTCTGTTTGAATGCGTTCAATTTTTGAACGGTGAAATTCCGTTGAAAATTTATGAGCGTGATATTACGCGAGATATAGATTTTAAATATGATTATGATTTTTGCGAGGTGGTTGGACAGCATACGGCAAAACGCGGATTAGAAATCGCTGCAGCCGGCGGGCATAATATTTTAATGATAGGACCGCCAGGCACAGGAAAGACAATGTTGGCAAAAACTCTGCCGTCAATTTTGCCTGAAATGTCTTTTGAAGAAGCGTTTGAGACAGCTAAGATTCATTCGGCGGCTGGGATGTATAATACTGATGAAATGCAGATTTTTAAAAGACCGTTTCGCAGTCCGCATCATACTGTTAGTAATGTTACATTAATTGGCGGTGGCGTAAATGCAAGGCCCGGAGAAGTGAGTTTGGCGCATAACGGCGTGCTATTTTTAGATGAGTTTCCTGAATTTAAACGCACAGCATTAGAAACGCTGCGCCAGCCGTTAGAAGACGGCATTGTAACGGTCAGCAGAATAAAAGCAGTTTATACATATCCTTCAAAATTTATTTTAGTGGCAACGATGAATCCCTGTCCTTGTGGAAATCTTAATAATCCGGATAAAGAATGCAAGTGCTCTCACTATGCGATAGAAAAATATTTATCTAAATTATCAGGACCGCTGCTTGATAGAATTGATATGCATATTGAGGTATTGCCGGTAGAAAAAAAAGAATTATTAAAATCAAAAAGAAACAGCGAGACATCAAAAGATATACGCGAACGCGTGAAAAAAGCGCGGGCTGTGCAATATAAACGCTTTAAAAACAGCGGAATTTATTGCAATGCTAATATGACGAAAAAGCAGTTATTGAAATTTTGCAATCTGACAGAAGCGCAAAATGAATTACTCGCTAATATAATCGAAAAATATAATTTATCTATACGCTCTCGCGATAAAATTGTAAAATTAAGTCGGACAATCGCAGATTTAGATAATTGCGAAGATATAAAAGAAGAACATATATTAGAAGCAGTCTCATATCGAGTATTAGATAAAAATAAGTGGTATTGATATTTTGTATAATCACTTACATTGCAAAAGACAAAAATGAGATAATAGATGACAACTGATTTAATTTTTATAACAAATGAAGCCGGAAAAAATTTAAAAGAGCGATTTAATATATAGTAGACTGAAAAGTCAAGACAAAAAAATCAAGCGACTTTAACTTTTTTTAAAACTAAATTAATCAACTACTCGTTACCATATCAAATATTAAATGCCTATTCTTTATAAACTGTTTTTCCCAGTTTAATAATAAAAATAAAAAAATATACACCTAATGATTATAATTATACAAAAGAATGTGAAACAAGTCATTTTTTTGTTCTCTTTGGATTATGGAAATCTGGAAAACTTAAAAAAAAAGTTTTCCAGATTTCCACAATTTTTCTTTATTAAAAAATGGAAAAGTCCTATATTATTTTTTTGTGTATTTTTCTCAGTCCATTATAGTTATCAAAAGCGCCGCCGCCAGGTAAAATTAAAGCGTCCGCATTTTTCAATATAGCAATATTATTTGTTATTTCTGGTTGGACGCCAATTTTTTTTAGCATATTAAATAACGAACCAATATTAGCAACACCATAATCTAATATTGCAACTTTCATTTTTTTATACTTATTTTTCTTTAATATTTCTAATTTCTACGCTAGTATGACCAAATATTTGGAAACGATTAGTTTTAATTTTAACATCGCAAGGATTACAATCGCCATAATAATTACATTCACGAAAAATATCAATCAAATCAGCGTTAAAATTTTCGTCAAGAATATGTCCTATTTCATAGCGCGCAGCATATAAATGCGAATGACAACTATAAATTAGACCGTTTGGCGCCACTAAAAGTTCAGTAGTTCGACATTCGCAATTTTTTAATGGCTTATTACTTACAGCATCTTGATATTTGAATTGTCCATATATTTTGCCGTTATATTCTCCTAAAAATTCTTTTATTCGAAAGTCAAAACCAGCGGCAACCAATTCTTTTTGGAGTAATAATATTTCTTCCGCTTTTTTAGCATCCGGCGGTAAGACAGCATAAATGCCAATTCTAAATCCGCGTGCTTGTAGATATTCGGTTTTTTTTATAATTTCAGCTATATCATTTTGAGCGGGATGATAACTAACTCTAATCGGCGCATATGGAGCATCACGTAAGAATAATTTTAATGGCGTTTTCTCAGCAAATTCGCGCTCATCAAACTGCATATTAGTCAATAAATCTAATTTTATATTATTTTTTATATTATTTACAAATTCATAAAAACCGCGATATAAAGTTGGTTCGCCGCCTTGTAAAGTAAGCGGCAAATCATCGCGTAAAATCAAACGTTCTGCTGCACGCGCCCATTCGTTAGCAGTCAACATTTTATTACGTTTAACTTTTAAATTATTAGAATGATTATTTATACAATAATTACAATTCAAATTACAGGCAAAAGTAAGAAAGAATGCAACATAATTATGATGTTCTTTTAATATTATTTTTTGCATAATTAAATTTTAATATTTCTAATTTGTTATTAATTCTCTAAATAATCGAATTTTTTTATGTGATAACAATAATTCTAATACTTTCTTATAAATTGTAAAGTATTTTTTATTGCCGAAAAAATGTGGTTCTGTATACGTAACCTGTGTGATACAACCGTTAAATTTATCAATCAATATATAATATTTTTTCAGACAATCAAGCATTTCTTGTTCTGATAAATCTGCAAAGATTAAATCAGAATCCATTGGCGCTGTAACCGGTATTTCCAAGATATCTGATATTTTAAATGGATTTAATCTATAACAAGCGCCGCGATTCGAAACTAAAAACGCTGGAATACTACTATCAATCTTAAAATAATCTTTTAATATTTCAAACATCTTTTTTGTGCGAAATAACCCGGCAGAACGATAAGCAATAATTTTATATTTTTCGCAAAAACTACGAGCGCTATCTAATTTTTTACGAATATTAATCTCATCCAAATACGGCGTTTTAAAATCATGGATAATATCGTGCAATCCTATCTCAGCTCCAGCATTTAATAATTTTTCTATTATTTTCAAAGATTGTTTTTGATTACATACAGCTGCATAATTAACAAACCATATAGATTTTATATTATAATCGTTTTCAAGTTTCAATAAATCTTCTATTGCTGTAAAACCATAGATAGAATCAATATCATGTGTATTGAAAATCAAATTTGAAAAGTTAGGATTCGAATCTTTATTATTTTCTGTCAATTTATTTTCAATCGCAGTCGCTTCCGCTTCATTAAAAAATATTTTATTATTTTTGGATTTGATTAATTTATGGATGATTATTCTTAATTGACGCGGCAGTAAATTTTGCAAACCAAAAGGAAAATATGAACGCAAAACGCGCGGATGTTCTAAAAATTCAAAATTTTCTATTTTTCTTTTTTTAAACGTAATCATATATTTGACATTTATTTTTTATCATATCATTATTTAATAAAATTTTTGAAA
>Ga0116166_1004457_pt1 | contig 10282 bp, 16 predicted proteins | sample AD_JPNMR2_MetaG_FD_89884 | JGI IMG/M metagenome (GOLD analysis project Ga0116166, IMG submission 89884) | Active sludge microbial communities of municipal wastewater-treating anaerobic digesters from Japan - AD_JPNMR2_MetaG | ecosystem: Engineered > Bioreactor > Anaerobic > Digestate | place...
GACTAATGTACCCTGCGATAGCGCCGATACAAGCCGCTGCAAGCTCAGTATTCCTTGTCATAATACATAGAGCACCAAGCACTCCTAAAATCACTAAAACAACAAGCAAATCCTTGTCCATCAAGAACCACCACCTTTACAATTTTTTTATTAGAATATGATGCCAAAGTCGAGTGTTAATTTAATCCCTGCAGTATATTTGTTTGCAGCCGCTACAACAAGGCCGCATGATTTACATATGATATACCAATCATCTGAGCGTTCAAATTTTTCTGATTCGCAACAGGGGCATTTTGTCATGCACAGCAACTCTTTCTTTATTATTATTATGTGACTTGCATCCAGAACTTTTTTTGATCAAAAACTTGGTAGATCGCTCTTTACAATGTGTAGGCCCTCCAATGGCATTAGTTTCATGTAACAGTCAAGCAGGTTCGTTAAAATCCGAATATACATATCCTTAGTAAGCCCAACCTCTTTAATAACCCTATACCATCCAAAATCTATACTATGATGGCTATTCTTCGATTTCACAAAAAAAGAAAGGGCCACAATGATCTGTTCACTCGTAGCCTTGCTGTGAAGTCTGTTAAGGCCAAAACGGGAGATTAGATAGTGTACTTGTTCCTTATCAGATTGAGTTAATGACATTCTTTCTGCGATGACATCAATATCTCTTTTATATTGTGACAACCTCCATTCTTTCTTGTTCCCATGCTTAGAATCAAGAACAAGAAGCCGTTTAAATCGTGCACGTTCCATTAGGCTTCAACCCCGTTTTGGTTTCAATTAAAAGCCTGAAATCCCGTAAGGCATCATGTGCATCGAGTTCACCATTACGTAACAAAACGGTTTCTATAATCTCCAAATCAGCTAAATAAGCTTCAATGACTTCTTTGTTGCATTTAAATTCCACAACATTGTCCATGTTATCCACCACCACACAAGATTATTCCTTTAATTATTATATTCGATTTCCACCTTTATATATGCGTTTTAAGAGCATATGCAAAAAAAAAGGAAAAAAGGATTAAAAAGTTGTTACACAAACATCAGCGATACCATAATCGGCGTTTGTGCTTCTTTCAGCAAGTACTTCCCCGTTTTTGAGAATACGCACCGTTAAATTCTCAGAGCCACCATCCATTTTTTGGAAAAGTGCAGAAACAATACTGGGATTGTCAGGGACATCAAATGTTTGTGGACCGGTCCCTGAAACGCTTTGATCACCATTTTCATCGCCGTATGTGCCTTCCCAGTATCCGGGGTAGTCTACTTGCACTTGTATCTTGTTTTGGCCATCTGTGCTTGGGGTGTCGCTTATACAACCGCTTATGCTTGCCGTTACTGCGATAAGAAGCAGTAAGGGCAGCGCATATATTTTTTTCATGTTTTTTCACCTCACAATCTTTTTTTTCGTTATAGCATCATATAGTATATGCTCACGGAATTTGCCGCTTGTCGTTCTTTTTTTGACCATTCCTACCCTTTTTATCAATCCTTTTTGTTCTAAAATCCATAATCGCCGATAAACTTGCTTTCTGGTAACACACAACCTTTTACTGAGAAAACCACCATGCACTAAACGCTCATATACTTTATAATAGTCCACAGGGCCTTCATTAAGTATGATACGTACTAATAAATCGTTTAATTGTTTGTGGGATTGTATCGTTTTTTGTTTCATTATAAAACCTCCCATTTGCCTCTTAAAACGCTTTTGTACAATTCTTTCTCGGTTTCAGTTAAGAGTTTTGGATTACGCTCAGCTCTTGCAAAAACCTTCATAACATCCTTCATATTGATGATGACATTACCAGATTGATCTTTTTTAACATTAACTGGTTCTTCGATGTTATCAACAATATACAAAGACTTGAGAACCTTATTTTTGTTTTTTCGGGGCTTTTTATATTTATGTCGTCCCAATTTGCGATTGCATTCATCACAGAAACTCTTTCGAATGATATGCCCATCAGCACTCCTTAAAACCGGAAACAAACCATACCTTTTAGGTTTTCCACATTCAGAGCACAGTACAACGTCGTCCGGCTCTAAGCACTTAAAACAAACAAATCCATAAATAACGTTTCTACACGCCTTATATTCCCCACAACGTATGCAGTTGGTCCTTTTACGTATAACTTTTCGAACCATATTCCAACACCTCATTTAAACAAGTATTATGCCTTCATCAATCAAAAAGGCTAACATAAGGTCTGGAATTTGAATATACCCAATTATTCTTTCTTCAATATACCCTTTTGCCTTCAAATTGTTTATTTCCCGATGTACATCGTCTAAAAGCGTTTCATCATCAACAACCCGTTTAATTAACGTTCCAAGACCACACTGACCATTATTGTTCTCCATTTCATCATAGACAACTCTAAGTATCTTTTTGGCAAGATTGGACAATTCATGATCATTATTAACATCATCTTCATCAAAATCGTCCATATTCTTCTCAGAATCGTCTGGGAAGATTTTGGCATCTTCAAATTCGATTTCAAGACCCCTCTGAGAGGCTCTTTTGAATGCAAGCTTCATATCAATGAAATATGTGGTTTTACCATCTATACGCTTCTTATTCTTTATAATACCTCTTAGTTTTTGCATAATCGCTGAAATCTTCTGCACAGTGAATTCTTCACCAAATTCATCACGTAGTCTTTCTTGTATGTCTTGTACCCGCACTTCTTTCAGTTTTTCCCTAATAATCATCTGTAAAACACTATCCTCTAATTCAAGACTGTCTTGTTTCCTCAACCTTGAATACATCACCCCATATTCATACAATTGATTAAACAAGTCATCTGAGTCCCTTTCTTCATCAATAAGGGCCGCTAATGCAAGTAACGGTGACAATTTGTTCCAATCCCTGCCATAGATCTTGTCATGTTGATCATACAAGTTCACATAAGCCAAATAAGCCTTCTTAGCATATTTAAGGCCAATCAGGTGCAAATCAATGAATAATTCATCAAACGCCTCATCCATACCCATCCTACGATAATTTCCAGCGAAATGAGAATCCTTTGGAGCTTCTTCCATGATTATAATGATTCCTTTCTCATCGAGCACATCATTAACTTCTCTTGTTCCGATAGCGATAGGAACGCTTGCATTGAAAGAATCCAAGTCCATGGTCTCTTTGTTTATCCTTTCAACGGTGCTGTCCCTGTACCAAGCGTTTTCAAGATATTGCCGATAGATTTGATCTTTCACAGGATTTTCAAAAATTTCTTCGTAGTGTTCAACGAACATAATCCCTTTGAGCCCGCTGGCCTTCCTGAACATCACAGCCTCCGTTGAATCAGCTGACACTTCGCCGGGGCCTTGGAAACATGTTTTTGAGAGGAATGAGAGTGTTGTTGATTTTCCAACATTCCTTAGACCAAACAGGACGATGTAAGGATACCAAATGAAAATTTGGCGCATGTAAGTGCCTATAATCCATAAAGCCAGCAGGATGTACTCTCTTTTATCGCTGAAATAAATATACTCCCCTAACAAGCCATATAACCTGTCAAAAACCCGAGATAATGTCAAATCTTTACGCTTAGGGAAGCCCTTTTTATTCCACTCATTCAACATGCGAATTATCGTTTTTTCAACCCTTTTTGGCGGTTTTATCTTAGCCCCGTCTATGCGTGCTATTTTAGGATCAACCTTCTTCCAATCCTTTATATCCCTATCGTTGATCCCCACACTGATACCATCCTTTGAAAAGACAAGAAAAGCATCCTTTTTAGGATTGTACCAAGAATAATAGAGCTTTTGAGAATCCACATCAAAATATTGCCCCGCTTCAATTTTTGGCCTTTCTTCAACAAAATCTTCAAAAAGATCTTCAATAGTAACCCACTCAGGTTTTTTCTTTGATTTCTCACTTTTTTTATTGGATTCATGCCTTACACACTTCTTACATACAGAATGGCCAATCTTAAGGGCCTCTCTAAGTTTTTTACAAGTGTGTGGCTTCAATTTCCCATTTTCAATCTTTTTCCTTGTTGTTTCAAGCAAACGAGTGATCTTGTACCCATCATAATCTGGAAACTGCTTAAAGAAGTGCTTGGCCTCAGAAACGCTTAGAGAAGTGCGCATAAGGAAATTGGCAAACACCATGTTCTCCTTATCATCCAATGGATGATCTCTATCATTTAGAAATTGTTTAACGCACTCATAATCAAAAAATTCAAATTCTTTTTCAAGACTTTCAAAAAAAGCAACAAAATCATGCACAATCTCATTATCCTCTTTTATAGGCCTCCTGAGTATAGTGGAATAATTAGATGAATTAAACCACCCAAAGACCGGAGCAGCATCATCTAACAGAATATCCACGCCTAACCGGTCCGAATTACGTCGTTTCACAATATCTGCGACCTCTTCTGAAAAAAAGAAAGTATAATATTCACTCCCAAGCATACCAGTCGTAAAAGTCTCAAAACGGCCACCAAACCGCTCAACAGCCAGAAAATACAAAAAGGGATTCTTAAACCTGATTGCAAGAAGATTAGCATGACCACAAAGATATCCATAGCAAACAGCATTGTCTTCATAGAGTTCATAGATATCTACAGGGCCTGCACTCTTTTTTCGAAATTCTTGCAAGATATCAAAATTGATGATCTTTTTCTCAGAATCAAAAAAAACAACTGTTAGACCGTATTTTTTTCTACAACTGTCATTAAGTGCTCTATTTAATATTTTCATATGTACCATCCACCACGCACTAAATTAAAGATTGTAGAACCCCCCAAAAAAAATGTGCTGGTGCACTGGGGGTTCTATAATCACAAACTATTATTTTTGTTTTTCTTTTATATATTTTTTTAGACGCTCAAAATCATCTTTGCTTAATTCTCCTTCTTTTGTTTTTTGCATTGCAAGCAATGTAACAGTCCCTTTTGTCACAGCCTTCCCATCAGCTTCCAATTCACTTGATAATCGTTCATAGATCTCTGCTACATTTGAACCGCTTGTATCTTCATTTTCAACAGCATCCACTTCTTTATCACTGCCATTTTCTAAAGAATCTGTTGGGGTTATCGGTTCAAGATCTACTGAATCTATGACCTTAGATCCCTTATTAACCTTAGCAGAACCGTTTGTCTCTTGAATAAGGATATTTTCATTGTTTTGTAACTCAATGGACCTGTCTAATTCCTCCCTGATATAAATCCCTGATATATTGAATTGCCTACGCAAAACAAAGACTTCTGCAACCTTCTGAATCATAGCGGACGGATATTTCTGCCAAGCACTGGAACGAGGATTAGCATACTCCTTGAAGTCAACAAAGGCCACACAAGGAGTATAACCCTTCTTATAGGCTATAGCCCATGCCCCAAGGATTTTACCACGCTTAGTGCCAAATCTATGGATAACTTTACCACGTTCGGCGTCTATCTCAAAAACATCCCCTTCACGCACTACAAAAGAATTCAAGCCCTGATACTCAGGATTTTTCATTGCAACCTTCAAATAACCATCCCTTGAAACAATGTAAGTGGGTTCAGGTTTCCCACCTTTCGTTTTTGGCACTTTCAGAAAGTATATTTCCTTAAGTAGCGGGTCAAGATCGTACCGATTGGCCATATACAAGAACATAGCCAGTTCTTCATCGGTTGCGCCGGGGGCAACCGTCCTTTTAATCAAATCCAATGTCTCCTTAGGCATTTGCCTAAAACGTTCTGCAGCAATGCTTATTTTGTCCGTAATCTTATTCCCCATCATTTCACCTCACAATCTTTTTTTTAGACTAATTTGACTACAATCTCCCATATTCTATTCCCTTTCAGTTTTTTTAACTTGTTTAATTTGTCCCTGCCCCATCTAAGATCTATCATCCTCCTTATCCTTGGCTTACATGTGATAAGCTCCATTTTTGTCAAACCAGACGATCTAAGGCTCTTTGCGAAGTCATAAAGCCCTATGAATTCTCGCCTATTGACCGTGTATGTTTCTCTGTTGAATCCGAAACGTAGCGTCTTCTTGTTGGTGTTGGCGTGGTGTATCATCCTTGTCCAACCAGTCACCTGATAACTATCCGTAAAATAAATATAGACTGGATCATTGGCTGATTCGGGGAGTATGGAGAGCACCTCGGCTATCTTATCCTTTTTGAACCGTTCGAAGGCCTTCTTTGTCAAGAACCACATGCTACGCCTTAAAACATTTGAATCCTGTTTGAGAAGCATGCAATACGGGCATATGACACTCCCAGCGCTTGTAATATGCGTATCGGTGAAATTAGCACCTAAAACCTTTTTGTGGTGGCCTTCGGTTGTCTCTTGATGGCATAGGCAGCATATTCCCCCTGTTTCCCCAAGAATGGGATCTTGTCCTGTTGCCTGGCTGTAACATTCCCCTAAGCTTGGTATTTTATTCATAATTTCACCTTTTAACGTTTTTTGGGTATCTGAACCATGGGAGAAGCACTCCATCTATATAATCAGCTCCAAGGAATCGGAATTCACTATCATAGTATGTCACGTATCGTGCATTGTCAAAACCCACTAATTCACCATATTTATAATATACGGATGGTATGGGCAGGTTATTCTCGAATATGTACGCATATATATCCTTCCACGTCCAATCACGCAGTGGATATGCCTCATGGGGCTTGACTCTCGTGTTTAGCACGTTTTTTGTTTTTCTTTTTCGTTTCAGCGATTCTTCTGCCCTGAGTCCCACAAGGGCCAAGTCCCATCCAAGCTCCTCTGATAACTGTCTAACTGTCTGAAAGAACGTGCTCCTATATTCTCTGCCCTCTAATGTCTTGTCCCGTGGATTGGACCTGATATGCACTTTTTTGGCCCCGATTTCTTTCATATTTTTGACTACTTGCTTTTCGAAGGAGTCTGGTATGAATATTCTCCCGTAGTCATAATGGAAAACGTCTATATCCCCTTCAACCTGTAGTGTGATGTGAAGTAGTACTGTACTGTCTTTACCACCACTATAAGACACGTATGGCCTCTTATATCTTTTAAGGAGGCGTCTTATGATGTTGTTCGTCCTTTGAATCTTGTTCTTGTATCCTTTTGTTTTTCCGTGGATTTCCATCGCTTTTTTGAAATTATCTATTTTCATATTATTTCTCCCCTTCAACTATATTCCCCATTGCCTCCTCAAATTGGTTCTTTGGGGCTAAACACATCGTAACATTCCTTTTATCCCAGTATGGGGGCTTGTAGGCCATGTTCATGAACACAGCACCCTCATCTATTAGTTGACTTGGGATTAGGTGGCTTGGGATTGGCCTTGTAGCCCCATACCCGTCCTTGTAGAAGCTTTGATCTGTTGACTCCTCCGTGATCTTGTATTTTCTGATTTTGCCTCCGCCGATGCTCGTTTTCATGCCAAGATGCGTCAAGTGAGGTAATAGCTCCTCTAAGCGTTTTTTGTTGGCGCATGTATAGAATGTGACCTTACCAGTGATTATGATAGGCAATGTAAGCATATGATTCTTGTAGTAGCCACTTGAAATATTATACTTCTTCCTTTTCAGCTCGGGGTGAAATTGTAAGTAGTATTCTTCAAATCGCTTATATATCTTCGATGTTTTCAGCGCTGGCCTGTTGTAGATGCCTACACTCGCATGATACACATCCTCCGTCCTCTTTATGGGTAACTGCATCTTGTCAAAATCAAAAAGGTGGAATGTGGGGAGATCATAGAATATCTCCCCCAGCACGTCCCTAAGACAAAGATATTGTACTATCCCATCGAATTGTATCCATGGTGAACCCACATAGAGCGGCGGACGCACCCGGAATTCGATTTTGAGGGGCTGGTATGACCCCTCATCCTTGTAGGAGTCTATTTTCTCCTGGATTTCTTTAATTCTCATAGTATCATCTCTACCTCGTCGAGATATGCGCCAAGCTCGTCCTTCTCCTCACTTAAGTAGTTGAGGTATGGTTGTTCGTCCTTTGACTCCCAGTTATCGTATTCTATTTTGATCCGCCCGTAACCAGCCCCGCTTTTACCCCCTATGAACGGTCGCTGGCCCCAGAGATTCAATGCACGGATGAAACATCCCCTTTCAACTGTGTTGGCGTCTTGGAGTACGAATTCGTGGCGGAATCTTGTCCCTGCCTTTATTATCTCGAATTCGTACTTCATCTGCGTTGCTTGCTCATCTTCTTCCCTGTACTCCCTCAAATCATCGAGTCGAGTGCCATAGTCCCTCCCAACAAGCTCCGGGGATTCAAGAGGGGCCCCATGGAGTTCATTGGTTACCGGGACTGCTATGTCCACTTTTAGCTTGCCCTGAATCATCTGATTCCCTATAGCAGTCCCAAGAAGGCTTATTGGCGGGATTGACGCCCTGATCTCGTCTCTGAGTTTTGCGTCAACCTGGCCACCTGCCTTCTTTGATTCGAGTAGACCGCCTGTAAAAAGCGTATGATACAATTTAGGGTTTTTTAACTCGTATTCTATGATATCGAGGTAGTCCTGCATGATTAGGCGTCTTAGATAGCCTCTGATAGCGTTACCATGGATTACGGGGACTTCTATGATCTCCCCGTCGTCTGTGAGGTATGGTAGGGTTAGGATTGTCTTGACTGTCCCGTAGTCTTCTGATCCGCCGTGATGGATCGGTGAGATGGCTGTTATGAGCCCGGGGAATCTTTCTGTTTTCATTTTTTCACCTCCCAAGATTCTAAGGGCTGGACCCCTTCTCTAAGTTGTTCTACACGTTCTATTGTTCTCATTGCCACGTATATTGTCTCGTCCCTGAGCAGTTTTAGGGCTTGTTTCTCGTTTTCCCTCAGCCTTTCAACGATCTGGGGGTCTATGTTAACGTATGTGATTCCACAGAGCCTTGTCAGCTCGTTTAGGAATTTTCCGATGGTGTTGGATCGGCTGGCGGCCCCAATCCTGTCAGTAAAGTAGTCGTGGCTGTTTTTGACCCCTATTTTCCGCCAGTTTATCTTTTTGTAGGTTCTGGCAAGGACTTCGGCGAGGTCCTCTACTATTTTTTCTTCTTTCATGTTATCTACCTCCTTCAGATTTCATTTCATGTTTTTTTTTTTGATTGTTTGTAGGTGCGGGAACGCGATAATACTTACGAAGAACATACCGCACCTCTTGGGGTATAGTTCGCTCGTTACGCTTAGCATTTTCACGTAGGACATTGTACAACTTGTCATCGAGCCGCACACCTATCGTCCTCTTATATTTCATATGACCACCTCCTAATCTTTTTTTTTATTCAACAAATAAGACACTGTCAAATATTTTTTGAACAAGCACATCATTCCACGTCATCACACTCCTACCACTCATAAAACCGCTTATCCGATGTTTTACAAGATCTAAAACATCATCATCTAATGTACGGTCTATCAACACCCCCATTTCCTTATCAAAGACTAAAACTTGCCTTATGAGGGCATTAACGTGATCTGAGAGTATTTCAATGAGAACATAATAATCTACACCTTTTTCATCGAAATGCAAACTGTAAATACTGGGAGTGCTAATATCTAATTGTCGAATGACAACAGTCATCATATCACCAAGTTTCCTTTTTTTGTGTGTGTACCATCCACCACCACAAAAAATTTCAAGGATTAGCAGAATCTTCAAAAAAAAAAGGGTTCTGCTAATCCTATCAATCATTTTAAGCTTTAGCGTCTGCTCTTTGTAGTTGTAACGATCGTACTTCATGTATCTCAATCCCAGCCTCTACTAATTCATTCTCTGTAAGCTCCTTTGTCCACTTGTCAGGATGAACATGGGGCAATACAATAGTATAGTATCGTGCACCCTTCATCAGTATTCTGTAGATCAAATATAACGGTAGAATCCCATAGACATTATCACCGGGCTTTATCTCTGAAAGCACACCATCTGAGAGCCTATCCACTCTCGTATACTCTTGTAATTTCATTTTTTTGACAACATATTGTGCTGTGGTGTGATGTCTTGTAATCACCCAATCCATCCTCACAACCCCCTACACCTCAAATCAGCCAATATTTTATCGATTTCTTCTATTTTCTTTTCATAGACCCTTTTCTTCATCCTAAGAAAATCCCTATTCCCCGTAAAATAAAAAAGAAGGGAATAGAGAAAGATCTTAAACATCATACATCCACCACCACTTCTTTTTTTTTTTACAAATATGTCAACTGAATATGATATTTTTCTTCAAGCACGTTCACAAAATACTCAACTTCACTCAACAATTCATCATTGTTACAATAGAACGTGTAGATATAATCTAAAAATTGCTGTATGTCTTTTTCTATTTCTTTTA
>Ga0116166_1004463_pt1 | contig 10278 bp, 7 predicted proteins | sample AD_JPNMR2_MetaG_FD_89884 | JGI IMG/M metagenome (GOLD analysis project Ga0116166, IMG submission 89884) | Active sludge microbial communities of municipal wastewater-treating anaerobic digesters from Japan - AD_JPNMR2_MetaG | ecosystem: Engineered > Bioreactor > Anaerobic > Digestate | place...
ATGGCGGGAAAGCGCCCCATGAGCCGGATCACGAGCTGGCTGCCCCAGACGATGATCGGGATCGAGACCACGAGCCCGAAGACCACCAGCAGCATCTTGTGTTCTTCGCCGGCACCTTCGGCCGCTGCGGCGATGGCGATCACGTTGTCGATGCTCATCACGAGGTCGGCGATGACGACCGTCTTCACGGCGCCCCACAGGCGGTCGCTCGAGCGGATGCCGCTGCCGGCGTGCTCGTCCTCGGGCAGCAGGAGCTTGATGCCGATCCACACCAGCAGCGCTGCCCCCACCAGCTTGAGGTACGGGAGGGTGAGCAGCGCGAGCGCGAAGAAGATCAGGACCACGCGCAGCACGATCGCACCGGCCGTGCCCAGCACGATGCCCCGGGTGCGCAGGCCGGGCGGCAGCCTGCGGCACGCGAGCGCGATGACCACCGCGTTGTCGCCACCGAGCACGAGGTCGATGACGATGATCTGGCCGACCCCGACCCAGAAGTGCGTGCTGGCGAGGAAGTCCATGGCCCGGACTCTAGGCTGCGCTCATGTCGGGCGGCGGTTACGTCGGGCGGCGGTCATGTCCGGCAGCGCTCACGCGGCAGCGCTCACGCGGCGGCTCCGGGGCTGCAGTCGGCCGGCCTGCGGGGGGGGCTCGGGCCGTGCGCGGTTCGCCGAGCGGCCCGGTGGGCCCGAGCGGGGCGGGTGCGCTCGCGCACCCCCGGCGCGCTGGGTTCTCAGAGCAGGCTCTGCAGCAGCCGCCCCATCTCGCTCGGGTTGCGCGTGACCTTGAAGCCGCACTCTTCCATGATGGCGAGCTTGGCGTCGGCGGTGTCGGCGCCGCCCGAGATCAGCGCGCCGGCGTGCCCCATGCGCTTGCCCGGCGGCGCGGTGACGCCGGCGATGAAGCCGACGACGGGCTTCTTCATGTTCGCCTTGCACCAGCGCGCGGCGTCGGCCTCGTCGGGGCCGCCGATCTCGCCGATCATGATCACGGCGTCGGTGCCGGGGTCGTCGTTGAACATGCGCATGATGTCGATGTGCTTCAGCCCGTTGATCGGGTCGCCGCCGATGCCCACCGCGCTGCTCTGGCCGATGCCCAGCTCGGTGAGCTGCGCCACCGCCTCGTAGGTCAATGTGCCCGAGCGGCTGACGACGCCGACGCGGCCGGCCTTGTGGATGTGGCCCGGCATGATGCCGATCTTGATTTCCTCGGGCGTGATCGTGCCCGGGCAGTTGGGGCCCAGCAGCAGCGTGCGCTTGCCGCCGGCCGCCTCCTTGGCCAGCATCCTGTTGCGCACCTCGAGCATGTCGCGGATCGGGATGCCTTCGGTGATGCAGATCGCCAGGTCCAGGTCGGCCTCGACCGCTTCCCAAATGGCGGCGGCGGCCCCCGGCGGCGGCACGTAGATCACGCTCACCGTGGCGCCGGTCTGGGCCTTGGCGTCCTTCACGCTGGCGTAGATCGGGATGCCTTCGAAGTCTTCGCCGGCCTTCTTCGGGTTGACGCCGGCGACGAAGCAGTTCTTGCCGTTGGCGTAGTCGCGGCACATGCGCGTGTGGAACTGCCCGGTCTTGCCGGTGATGCCTTGCGTGATGACGCGGCTGTTCTTGTTGATCAGGATGCTCATGCTTGTTCCTTGAACCGGTTGCAGTCAGGCGGCAACGATTTTGGTCTCGGCCCGGGGCTTCGCCCCTTCACATCGCTTCGCGATATGAGCCTGCACCGAAATCGCGTCGTCCGTGCTAACGCACGGCCGCCACGATTTTGGTGGCGGCCTCGGCCATGGTGTCGGCCGAGATGATCGGCAGCCCGCTGTCCTCGAGCATCTTCTTGCCCAGGTCTTCGTTGGTGCCCTTCATGCGCACCACCAGCGGCACCGACAGGTTGACCGCCTTGCACGCCGCGATCACGCCTTCGGCGATGGTGTCGCAGCGCATGATGCCGCCGAAGATGTTGACCAGGATGCCCTTCACCTTGGGGTTCTTCAGCATGATCTTGAAGGCCTCGGTCACCTTCTCGGCGCTGGCGCCGCCGCCGACGTCGAGGAAGTTGGCCGGCTCGGCGCCGAACAGCTTGATGGTGTCCATCGTCGCCATCGCCAGCCCGGCGCCGTTGACCAGGCAGCCGATGTTGCCGTCCAGGCTGATGTAGCTGAGGTCGAACTTGCTGGCTTCGACTTCGGCCGGGTCTTCTTCGTCCAGGTCGCGGTAGGCGACGATGTCGGCGTGGCGGTACAGCGCGTTGCTGTCGAAGTTGAACTTCGCGTCCAGCGCCTTGATGTGGCCGTTGCCTTCGAGGATCAGCGGGTTGATCTCGGCCAGGCTGGCGTCGGTGTCCATGTAGGTCTTGTAGAGCTTCTTGAACACCTCTACCGCCTGCGCGCGGCTGGCCGCCGGCACGCCGATGCCGTCGGCCAGTTCGCCGGCCTGCGCGTCGCTCAGGCCCGCCGCCGGCTCGACGAAGACCTTGATGATCTTCTCGGGCGTCTTGTGCGCCACTTCCTCGATGTCCATGCCGCCTTCGCTGCTGGCCATCATCGCCACCTTCTGCGTGGCGCGGTCGGTGAGCGCGGCGGCGTAGTACTCGTGCTTGATGTCGGCGCCTTCTTCGATCAGCAGCCGGCGCACCTTCTGGCCTTCGGGGCCGGTCTGGTGCGTCTTCAGCTGCATGCCGAGGATTTCGCCGGCGAGCTTCTTCACCTCGTCGAGCGAGCGCGCCAGCTTGACGCCGCCGCCCTTGCCGCGGCCGCCGGCGTGGATCTGCGCCTTGACCACCCAGACGCTGCCGCCGAGTTTTTGCGCCGCTTCGGTGGCCTCGTGCACGGTGAATGCCGGGTAGCCGCGCGGCACCGGCACACCGAAGTTGCGAAGGATTTCCTTGCCTTGGTATTCGTGGATCTTCATGGGCGGACTCGCGCTGGGGAGTTGACGATGCCGAATGCTTGCAGGCCCGATGATCGGGCAAGCGCCTTGCGGCATCCTGAAATCGGCGGCGCCCGCCGCAGGCCGTGGCCCGGGTCCGGGGCGCGCGCACTTTAGCACGCAGCCTTCAGTCGCCCGGCGACTCCTCGTCCGAACCGGCATCCGCCCCGGCCAAGGCCCGACGGATGGCGTCACCGGAAAAACCGCGCCCGGCCAGGAAGCGCATGCGCCGCGCACGCTCGCGCGCGTCGCCAGGTGGTGTGTCGAAACGGCGGCGGCACAGGTCGGTCGCGCGCTGCAGCTCGCTGGCGCGCAGCTGCTGCAGTGCCTGCGGCGGCAACGTCAGCCCATGCTGCGCCAATTCGAACTCGATGCGCTTCGTGCCCATGCCCGCGGCACGCTGTCGCACCCGGCCTTCGACGAAACGCGCTTCGCTCAGCAGCCCTTGCGCCTGCAGCGCATCGAGCAGCCGCGCGACCTGATCGGCGGAATCGGCGGGAGCGGCCTCGTCCGCCTGGACATGGCGCAGCAGCTTGCGCTGCAGCTCGCTGCGGCTGTGTTCGCGCTGTGCCAGCCAGCCCAGCGCACGCGCCCGCAGGCTGGGCGGCGGCCGCTTCACGGCCTCACGCGGCGGGTTTGTCCACCGCCAGCAGCGGCACGCCCATGGCTTCGCGCACCTTGTTCTCTATTTCCACGGCCAGCGCCGCGTTCTCGCGCAAGAACTCGCGTGCGTTGTCCTTGCCCTGGCCGATCTTCTCGCCGTTGTAGGCGTACCAGGCACCGGCCTTGTCGATCACGCGCGCGGCCACACCCATGTCGATGATCTCGCCCTCGCGGCTGATGCCCTCGCCGTACAAGATGTCGAACTCGGCGGTCTTGAACGGCGGCGCCACCTTGTTCTTGACGATCTTGACCTTGGTCTCGCTGCCGATGACCTCGTCGGCCTTCTTGATGCTGCCGGTGCGGCGGATGTCCAGCCGCACCGAGGCGTAGAACTTCAGCGCGTTGCCGCCGGTGGTGGTTTCGGGGTTGCCGAACATCACGCCGATCTTCATGCGGATCTGGTTGATGAAGATGACCATGGTGTTGGTCTTGTTGATGGTGGCAGTGAGCTTGCGCAGCGCCTGGCTCATCAGCCGCGCCTGCAGCCCCGGCAGGCTGTCGCCCATCTCGCCTTCGAGCTCGGCCTTGGGTGTGAGCGCGGCCACCGAGTCGACGACGATCAGGTCGACCGAGCCCGAGCGCACCAATGCGTCGACGATCTCGAGCGCCTGCTCGCCGGTGTCGGGCTGGCTGATCAGCAGGTCCTGCAGGTCGACGCCGAGCTTTTGCGCGTACTGCGTGTCCAGCGCGTGTTCGGCGTCGATGAAGGCGCACACGCCGGCCAGCTTTTGCATCTCGGCGATGACCTGCAGCGTCAGCGTGGTCTTGCCCGACGATTCGGGGCCGTAGATCTCGACCACCCGCCCGCGCGGCAGGCCGCCCACGCCCAAGGCGATGTCCAGCCCCAGCGAGCCGGTGGACACCACCTGGATGTCGTTGGCGACCTCGCCGTCGCCCAGGCGCATGATCGAGCCCTTGCCGAACTGCTTTTCGATCTGCGCCAGCGCCGCCTGCAGCGCCTTGGCCTTTTCGGTGTTGAGTGCCTTCACGGGTGCGTCCATTTCAGTTGCTCCATCCTTGCGCCGCGATTATCGGCGCAAGCTGGATGTTTGTACAGTAGGTTCGGCGGATGCCGCGTGCATCGTAGCCGCGCCGCGGCTGCCTAGAATCGGCCGGCAGGGTCCGCCAAGACCACGCCAGGACCCCGAGCAGCGAGGAGGACACACGCCATGCGCATTCTCATTGCCGAAGACGATCAGGTGCTGGCCGACGGCTTGCTGCGCTCGCTGCGCGCGGCCGGCTACGCCACCGACCAGGTCGGCAGCGGCACCGAAGCCGACGCCGCGCTGGCCGACCACGAATTCGACTGCGTGATCCTCGACCTGGGGCTGCCGAAGATGCACGGCCTGGACGTGCTGCGCCGCATGCGCGCGCGCGGCTCGCCGGTGCCGGTGCTGATCCTCACCGCCGCCGACAGCGTCGAGCAGCGCGTCAAGGGCCTGGACCTGGGCGCCGACGACTACATGGCCAAGCCGTTCTCGCTGCAGGAGCTGGAAGCGCGCGTGCGCGCGCTGACGCGCCGCGGGCTGGGCAGCGCGTCGACCATCATCAAGCACGGGCCGCTGAGCTTCGACGCCACCGGGCGCGTGGCCTACATCAACGACCACATGATCGAGCTGTCGGCGCGCGAGCTGTCGCTGCTCGAGGTGCTGCTGCAGCGCGCCGGACGGCTGGTGAGCAAGGACCAGCTGGTCGAGCGGCTGTGCGAGTGGGGCGAAGAGGTCAGCAACAACGCGATCGAGGTCTACATCCACCGGCTGCGCAAGAAGATCGAGCAAGGGCCGATCCGCATCGCCACGGTGCGCGGCCTGGGCTATTGCCTGGAAAAGATCGTCGCTTGAGCGAGCTCACGGCGGCGGGCCCGGACCGCGTGCCGCACACCCCGAGCGCAGCCGCCGCCGCGGCGGCAACGCCCGCGCCGCCGCCGCAGGAAGCGGCCGGCGCCGCCGCCGAGCCGCGTTCGCTGTTCGGCGAGATCCTCGACTGGATGCTCGCGCCGCTGCTGCTGCTGTGGCCGATGAGCATCTTCCTGACCTATCTGGTGGCGCAGGGCATCGCCGACCGGCCCTACGACCGCGAGCTGGGCGTGGTGGTGCGCGCGATCGCGCAGCAGGCGGCCATCGAGGCCTCGGCCAGCGGTGCCGCGCGCAAGTTGCGGCTGCGGCTGCCGTCGCTGGCCGGCGAGCTGCTGCGCGCCGACGAAGCCGGCAGCGTGTACTTCCAGGTGCTGGGCCCGCACGGCGAGCCCCTGGCCGGCGACACCGGCCTGCCGCAGCCGGCCGCCGGCGAGCTGCCGGTGGGCGAACTGCGCTTTCGCGACGCCACCATCCGCGACGAGCCGGTGCGCGTGGCCGCCATGCGCGTGGCCGCCGCCGGTGCCGGTACCGATGCCGAAAGGCTGCTGCTGGTGCAGGTGGCCGAAACGCTGGAAAAGCGCGCGCGCCTGGCCAACGAGATCATCAAGGGCGTGATCCTGCCGCAGTTCATCATCCTGCCGCTGGCGCTGGTGCTGGTGTGGCTGGCGCTGACCCGCGGCATCCGCCCGCTGGCCAGGCTGCAGCAGCGCATCCGGCGGCGCGACAGCACGGATCTCAGCCCGATCGACGCGCGCGGCGTGCCCGACGAAGTGGTGCCGCTGGTGGGCGCGATCAACGAGTTGCTGACCCGGCTGGACCAGTCGATCCGCACGCAAAAACAGTTTCTGGCCGACGCCGCGCACCAGCTGAAGACGCCGCTGGCGGGCTTGCGCATGCAGGCCGAGCTGGCCGGGCGCGAGATCGACGCCGGCGCCAGCGATGCCGCGTCGCTGAAGCGCTCGCTGCGCCAGATCGCCGCGTCCAGCCAGCGCGCCGCGCACATGGTCAACCAGTTGCTGGCGATGGCCCGCACCGAGGACCGCGAACAGGCGCTGCGCAAGCAGCAGCTGAACCTGGCCGCGATCGTCAAGGACACGGTGCGCGACTTCGTGCCCAAGGCGATGGACCACCGCATCGACCTGGGCTACGAAGGCCCCGACGACGATGCCGGCGTGCGCCTGCGCGGCCAGCCGGTGCTGGTGCGCGAGATGGTGCGCAACCTGGTGGACAACGCGCTGCAGTACACGCCGGGCGGCGGCACCGTCACCGCGCGCGTGGTGGCCGACCCCTTCGGGCAGGTGGTGGTGCTGCAGGTCGAGGACAACGGCCCCGGCATCGCCGAGGCCGAGCGCGAGGCGGTCTTCCGGCCCTTCTACCGGCCGGCCGACACGCAGGTCGACGGCAGCGGCCTCGGGCTGGCGATCGTGCGCGAGGTGGCCGAACAGCACGGCGCGACGATCACGGTGGACGACGCGCAGCCGCGCGCACCGGCCGCGGCCGGCGGCAGCGGCCCGGGCACGCTGATCACCGTGCGCTTTCCGGTGCGGCCGGCGTAGGCGGCGGCGCGGCACCCGCCCGTGCGCGGCGCGCCCGACGGGCGCCGCTCGAATGACGAATCACAGTTCGGTTTTCAGCCGGCACCTTCGTGCAGCGGCATCCGCTGCGTCGGATTTCTTTACGCCGCACACTCCCCCGCGAATGCGGGGGGTGATGATTTTCCTTTCCGGATCAACGGCTTGCATCTACAACCCGAGGTGGCCCGGTTCCTGCTATCCATTCGTTCGGGTGATCACGGTGGTCGCCATTAACTCGAAGGAAAATTCATGAAACTGAAACAAGCGTTGGGCACGCTCGCGGTGCTGGCCGCGGCCTCGTCGGCCCACGCCGCCGGCTTCGTCAACGGCGGCTTCGAAGACGGCAACACCAACGGCTGGACCGTCGGCAACGGCAACCGCAGCGGCGCGCTGCTGAACAACATCGACCCGAACGCGTACCTGAACGGCAACACCGGCCGCTCGGCGATCGTCGGCGCCGGCGCCACCGACCTGGTCGGCAACCTGATGGCCGGCGGCAGCCGCGTCTACAGCGGCAACTACGCCTACCGCGTCGAGGACGCCGACCGTACCGGCGGCCTGCTGTCGGTGATCAGCCAGACGGTGAGCAACTACACCGACCCGAACATCTTCTTCGCCTGGCTGGCCGTGCTGGACAACGGCGGCCACGCCGAACAGGCGTCGGCGGCGATGATCATCCGCCTGACCGACAAGAGCGACACGACCAACAACGCCAGCGGCGAGGTGCTGATCTCGCGCATCTACAACGCCGGCGCCGGCGGCGGCGGCGTGGACAGCCGCTTCGCCACGCAGGCCAGCACCGGCTACTTCTACACGCCGCAATGGCAGATCGAACAGCTGGCGATCGACAGCTCGCGCACCGGCCACACCTTCGAGCTGACCGTGTTGGCCACCGATTGCGGCCCCACCGCGCACACCGGCTACGTCTACCTCGACGGCTTCGGCGCCGCGCCGCCGACGAACGAGGTGCCCGAACCCGCCAGCCTGGCGCTGGTCGGCCTGGCGCTGGCCGGTGCCGCCGCCGGCCGCCGCCGCGCAGCCAAGGCCTGAGCCCTTCCCGGGCAAGCCGCTGAACGGCGCCGGTGCGCTCGCGCACCGGCGCCGTTTTCCATTGCCGACGTCAGCCGGCGCCCACCGGCGTCAACCGAGGTCAACGCAGCCGGGCGCGGCGCGGCACTGTGCACGGCGCCGCGCGCTGGCTTCGTCGCGCTTGCCGGCACCGCTGCTAGCCTGCCCTACCCCTGTCCCGCACCAGCCGCCATGCCGACGATGCACGCCCGCCGCGATTCACTCCCCCCGAAGCCCCGCCAGCGCACACGAGCGCGCGCCGCCGCGCTCGCGCTGGCCGTGTGCGGCGCATGGGCGCTGCAGGGCTGCGCGCGCCAGGACGACGCCGCGCTGGGCCGCGAGCTGGCCGCCAAGGGCGACCACGCCGGCGCCGCCATCGCGCTGAAGAGCGCGGTACAGGCCGCACCCGACTCGGCCGAACTGCGCATCTTGCTGGCCGATGCGCTGCAGCACCGGCACGACCTGCCCGGCGCCGAGCAGCAGCTGCGCCACGCCATCGAGCACGGCGGCGACGCCAATGCGCTGACGCCGCGGCTGGCACTGCTGATGCTCGACCGCGGCGACGCCGACGCGCTGGTGCGCAGCTTCAAGGACCAGCGGCTGAGCGACCCGCGCGCCGACGCCGAGCTGCGCGGCACGGTGGCGCTGGCGCTGTTGACGCAAAAGCGCGACGCCGCCGCCAAGGCGCACCTGCTGGGCGCGCTGCCGGTGGCGCAGGTGCGGCTGGCTCAGGCGCAGTTGCTGGCCGGCGACGGCAAGGCCGACAGCGCCCGGCAGGCACTGGCGCTGCTGCAGCTCGACGACACCGCCGCGACAGCGCCGTGGTGGCTGCTGCGTGCCGGGCGCCGGCTGGCGCTGGCCGCCGGCGAGCCCGAGCTGTCGCTGCAGCTGGTGCGCCGCGCGCACGAGGCGGTGCCCTACCACCTCGGGCTGATGGGCGAGTACGGCGAGGCGCTGATGTCCGCCGGCCGCGCCGACGAGGCCGCTGCGGTGCGCGACCAGTTGCGCAAGCAGGCACCGCAGTCCTACTGGACGCACTATCTGGATGCGCTGCTGCAGTACCGCGCCGGGCACAACGAGGCCGCGCACGCCGCCGCGCTGGCGGTGCTGAAGGCCGCCCCCGACCATGCCGGCTCGGCGCTGATCGCCGCGGCCATCGAGTTGCGCAGCGGCGAGCCGCAGACAGCCGAAAAACGCATGGAAGCGCTGCTGCAAAAGCAGCCGTCGTCGTTGCCCGCGCTGCGGCTGCTGGCGCAGGCGCAGCTGCGCCAGGGGCGTGGCGAGCCCGCCGGCCAGACGCTGCAGCGCGCGCTGACGCTGGCGCCGGCCGATGCCGAGCTGCTGGTGCTGCGCGCGCAGTCCGACCTGGCCGCCGGCCGCAGCAAGCAGGCCGCCGCCGCGCTGGCCCAGGTGGTGGCGCAGCACCCGGGCGACGCCGACGCCTGGCTGCTGCTGGCGCGCGCGCGCGCCGCTGCGGGTGACCGCGCCGGCGCGCGCGAGGCGCTGCAGCAGGCCGCGGCACGGGCCCAGGACAGCGCCGTCGGCGCACGCGTGGTCGAGCTGGCGCTGCAGCTGCAGGACATCGACTGGGCGCGCGCTTACGCCACGACACTGCTGCAGCGCGCGCCGAAGGATGCGTTGGCACGATTGGCACTCGGCGCGGTGCAGTCGGCACAGGGCGACAACGAGGCCGCACGCGCCACCGCGCTGGCGGTGCTGGACGACGCGCCCACGCACCCCGGTGCGTTGAGCGTGCTGGCGCTGATGTCGCGCAGCGGCGCACAGCGCCAGGAGCTGCTGGCGCGCCACGCCAAGGCGCTGGCCGTCGGCGGCGCCGGGCCGCAACAGTTGCTGGACTACGCCGCGTTGCTGCGCTTCGAGCCGGTGGCCGGCACCACGCCGCTGGCGGTGCTGGAAAAGGGCGTGCAGTCGTACCCGGCGTCGGTACCGCTGCGCGCCGCGCTGGTCGAGCAGCTGCTGCGCGACGGCCAGGCCGAACCCGCGCTGGCCGCGGCCCAAAGCGGCGCCCACCAGCCCGGCGCGCCGGCCGCGGCCGGCGAACTGCTCAGCGCTACCTACCTGCGGCTGGGCCAGACCACGCAGGCCACCGAATCCCTGCGCAAGCTGGCCGCCGAACATCCGAACCGGCCCGAGCTGCGCCTGCAACTGGCCGGGCTGGAAGCGCGCAGCGGGCGCAGC